>Ga0206843_10031_pt1 | contig 45181 bp, 38 predicted proteins | sample Alteio_BWOrgCont_21_FD_152869 | JGI IMG/M metagenome (GOLD analysis project Ga0206843, IMG submission 152869) | Enriched cells from forest soil in Barre Woods Harvard Forest LTER site, Petersham, Massachusetts, United States -... | ecosystem: Environmental > Terrestrial > Soil > Temperate forest >...
TCAGTACCTGGGCAGGTGACGGCATAAACGGTTTCGGGGGCGATGGAGGCCCGGCTACCAGCGCTGAGCTAGACTTTCCGACGGGCATAGCGATGGACAATTCGGGCAGTATTTATATTGCCGACCTGGGCAATTCAGTTGTTCGCAAAGTGGGCACCATACTGGGCCCTGCCGGCTTATGTGTTGGCCAAACCGCTACTTTAACCGATATTAATACCGGCGGCACATGGAGCAGCAGCAACACTGCTGTGGCTACTATTGTTTCGTCTACCGGGCTGTTGACTGCTGTAGCTGCCGGGATCACCACGATTAGCTATACCCTTTCAGGCCATACCGCAACAACCTCATTTACTATTGCTCCTCCTCCGGGGCCGGTAAGCGGCACTTTAACGATATGCAATGGGTCTGTCACTACTTTAACTGATCCTGTTGCCGGTGGCACATGGACCACCGGTACACCCGGTGTAGCCTTCGTTTTAAGCCCGTCTTTCGGATCGGTTGAGGGCGAGTCGGCCGGTGCTGCTACAATAACGTACTCAACAGCAGCAAATTGTTATGTAACGGCAACACTAAACGTTTTGGCGGCGCCAACGCCGGTATTCGGGCCGTTTGAGGTGTGTGCGGGATTGACCGCAATGTTCGAAGACGGTACTTTCGGGGGTACGTGGAGCAGCCACAATACTGCGGTGGTAACTATTAATGCCACAACCGGTGTGGCCACCGGAGTATCAGCTGGTTTTGCGGAAATAGTATACACCTTAAGCTCGGGCTGTACAGATTCTGATTTTGTTGAAGTAAGCCCGGTGCCTGATGCGGGCACCATTGCCGGGGGGACATCTACATGCGTAGGCTCTTCAGTTCATTTAACCGATGGGGCCGGGTCGGCAGGGGGGTATTGGAGCAGCGGCAGCGGAGGCTCTGTTGCCCAGGTAAACTTCTCTGGCACAGTGACCGGTATGTCAGCAGGTACAGATGTTATTTCCTATACCGTTTCGAATAGCTGCAGCGAAGTAACCGCCACCTATACGTTTACCGTTGATGGCTTCCCCAGCGCCGGAACAATAACAGGTGCAGACACAGTGTGCCTTTTTGGTTCAATGACGCTGAGCGATGCTACCGGCGGCGGCACCTGGAGCAGCGGCAGTGGCACTATTGCCACCGTTACCAGCTCCGGCACCGTTTATGGCGCACTTGATGGCTCGGTCAATGTTATTTACACAGTTACCAATAGCTGCGGCAGCACAAGCACCGAATTTCCCGTATTGGTAGTTTCGAACGGGGCGTGCGGTGCATTAAGCGCAGGCAATGTGGCCAAGCCGGCAGCAGGACAAATGCTGGTGTTCCCTAACCCCAGCGATGGCACCTTCTCTATAAATGTATTGTCTGCTGTGAATGAGTCTGCAGATGTTGTTATCACCAATGCAGTAGGCGCAAGGGTAATGGAGTTTGCAGTGCCTGTTAATAAAGTGGTTCCGGTAACGATACGTGGACTGGGTATCGGTATGTACATTTTATCAGCAACTACAACTTCGGGCAAATACACAGCTAAAATAACGGTGGAGTAAGAGACTGAATTTCGGGGAGAGGTTACGCCAGGTTCTCCGCTATAACTTCTTCGGCCTCATTGGCAACAACGGGCTTGCCGGCTATGGGCGGGGTTTTGGCAAGTGTGCGCGCACAGGCAATGGCTATTACAATAGCTATGATGCCCTGGCTAAGTACTGTGGCGGGAGCGCCGATGCGCTCAGAAATTGCCCCTACCATAACACTGCCAATTGGCATGATGCCTACTAAGGCCATCAGCATGATGCCTATGACTCTGCCCCTGATGTAGGGCGCCGACTCTGACTGTACCACAATATTGCATACAGTAAACTGTGCCATAGTGCCAAACCCGGCTAACACGCAAAAAGCCATAGCCAGCGGGAAGCTCCTGGATTGTGAAAACCCGATGAGCCCAAATGCCATGATGAACGTGGCTATAAGTAAGAGCACCCTGAGGTTAGCGCCAGGCTTTCGCGTGCCGATGAAGATAGTGCCTAGCACTGCTCCGGCGCCTACAAAGCTGGTGATATAGCCAAACGTGGACGCGTTGCCCTTAAATATATCGCGGGCAAATACAGGTAACACGGTATTGTAGGGCAGTACAAGCAGGCTTACGATGGCCAGCATTATTATCAGCAACCCTATGCGTGGCGTATCCCTGAGGTAAGTAATGCCTTCGGTAAGCTGGGCGCCTACTTTTTTGCCAGATGCTTTCTGTACATGTGCGGGCAGCTTCGTCATCAGCAGCACGGAAACGATAACGGCGCCAAAGCTCGCAGCATTCAGCAAGAAGCAAACCGAAGCGCCAAACGCATTGAGCACTATACCTGCCAGCGCGGGGCCCAATAGCTGTGCCAGGCTGGCCATAGCAGTGGTGAGGGAAAGTGCATTGGGCAGATCCGCCTCATCGGTGATCACCTGGTGTATGAGCGACTGCCGGGCGGGAATGTCGAACGCGTTAATGATACCCAATATGACACTCAGCACCAGTATCGCCCATACTACCATATGGTTGCTTACCACCAGGGCGGCCAGCAGCGTAGCCTGTATCATAGATAATACTTGGGTGATCTTTATAACGCGGAATTTATCGTAGCGGTCTGCGGCTACGCCACCAGCCATAGACAGCAGGAATGACGGGAACTGCTCCGCAAAAATGGTGGCGCCTATCCAGAATGCGGAATGAGTAATGGTATAAATAACCCAGATAACCGCGGTGCGCTGCATCCATGTGCCGAACTGTGATACTGACCGGCCCGTAAAATAAAGGGCGTAGTTGGTACTCCGGAATGCTTTGAATAAAGGTATGTTGCTGATCTTTTTCATTAAAACGGGTATTTGACAAAAAAATAAGAAATGTCGAAAACTTGGTAAAAAAATTTAACCTCTCAGCCATTTGACCACTACATCGGCCAGCATGCGTATGGCCACTTTCACGTCGTGCGGGTCATTGTGTTCGGTAATCTCGTTCCTGATACCGCGCAGGCCGCTGGATATAATGAACGCCAGCATGTCCTGCTCGGCAGGGCTGACAGCCCTTGCCTGGCCATCGGCAACGGATGCTGAAAGCACCTCACGTATTATATTGCTTTCATGGTAAATGAGCCGTTTATGAAGTGTGCTTACTGCCGCCATATGGCCCGGCCTGTCGTCGGCATTTATAGAAGACCACATGGCTTTGAGCACCTGCTTCCACTCTTCAGAGGTTTTTAGCTTGGTAACACAGAAGGTGTGGATCTTCTGATCCAGCGTTACTGCTTCTGAAACAGCTTTGCGGATATCCCTGGCCACATCGTTGGCTATCTGGCCCATAACTGCCTGGAATACCTCATCTCGGTTTTTGTAATAGTAATAGAGAGAACTTCTGCTGCGGCCGGTAGCATTGCCTATATCGTCCATAGTGACCTTGCCGGGGCCGAACTTTTTATAAAGGCGCAGGGCTACGCGCAGTATCTCTTCCTGCACAAGGGCATCATTGTCGGTAGTAGCTGTCTTTGCCATATTGCGCTGCAAAGGTACAGCGGTGTTTCGACAAAATAAATATTTTTGTCGAAATTTATTTTCGTTTATTCCTTTGTTATGAAAATGCGGGTTATTGCGGGTCAATAATTGTGCGTGTTGGTTAGCCGGTCCGTAGCATCTCCTTGGCTGATCCTAGCGTTTTCTATAAAGCGGCAGGCCCAATGGACCAGATCGTCCTTTTTAATGGTTAATGCTTGTGGGGGCTGGTACGTATTTTGAGCGTAGTGCGCGTTGCTTTTTTTGTGCTTTTGATTTTTGGGTAAAAAAATAAGATGTTTGCCTGGAGCTGGTTTTAGTGTGTTTTTGGGGGAGCGTACCCTGTGTTTTTCACCTTGTTTCTTTGCTATGAAAACGAGGGTGCATGTTGATAATTGCGTGTGTTGTTTAGCCCGCTTCGGGGCATGTACGTGGTTGTCGTGCTGTTTTCTACAAAGCGGTGCTATTTTTTTATGCTTTTGATTTTTGGGTAAAAAAATAAGATGCTTGCCTGGAGCTGGGTTTAGTGTGTTTTTGGGGGAGCGTACCCTGTGTTTTTCACCTTGTTTCTTTGCTATGAAAACGAGGGTGCATGTTGATGATTGCGTGTGTTGTTTAGCCCGCTTCGGGGCATGTACGTGGTTGTCATGCTCTTTTCTACAAAGCGGTGCTGTGTTTTTTATGATTCTGATTTTTGGTAAAAAAATAAGATGCTTGCCTGGAGCTGGTTTTAGTGTGTTTTTGGGGGAGCGTACCCTGTGTTTTTCACCTTGTTTCTTTGCTATGAAAACGAGGGTGTATTTGATCACTGTTTTCCCGGATGAAATGTTTAGATGCTCCACTGTAGAATTATGTACAGGAAAATTAGTGCGTTTGAATGCGAGTTAGAACTTATGTGGGGGTTAGTTCTTTGACCTGGCCTGGTGAAGAGAATACCGGTTGCAAACGGGTGAACGATAGGGAGACCTTGTTGTAACTACGAAGTCTTTGTTCTATTTTTATTCTTAAATATTTAATGCCTATGAGACGTGTTTTCATATTCTTGCTTGTTGTAGTTTGCAGTTATGTCTCTTTTGCACAAGACGCAGATTCGCGGCTTTGGGAAATAGCAAAAAGAGAGTACCCCGACGACGCAAGTATGCAGCGGTATGTATATAATAATCAGAAAAGCGCCTATAGCTATATGGGGACTGTGAATGATGTGGAGCTGAGGCAATTTGCCGAAAGAGAATACCCGGATGACTATTCTATGCAGAAATACGTTTATAATAATCAACTATCTGCCAAGAAATATATGAGTTCGGTGGATGATATGGAGCTGAAAGGTTTTGCCAAAAGAGAGTACCCGGATGACTACTCGATGCAGAAATATGTGTACAATAACCAGGCATCGGCCAAGGAGTATATGAAGCATGCTACGAATACAAATGCAAAGAGCCATGCTTTACGGGAATACCCTAATGACTATTCGATGCAAAAGTACATTTATGACCGGGCGGCTTATTAAGATGAATCGGCTATGGCTGCTATGCTGCCACATAAAAATACAAATGATGCTATTGCCACGGCTATTGAACGGTGGGTTATCTTTAGCTAAACTATACTAGAATGAAACGTGGCACATTTATAAAAGGGTCTGCGATAATAGGGGCATCAATTGCCTTTCCTAATATACTAAGGGCTGCCTCAGGGTTGATAGGCAGCGGGAAAGAACGCAAGGTATACCAGGTGATCAGCGCCAATAGAAATATGGTAGGCACGCTGCCGGTGCTACGCGCCTTTGCCGGCGACCATAATGACTATGTGTCGCCTTACGTGTTCTTTGATGAGTTTGGGCCGGTGCAGGTGGACCCCAGGCAAAAGCCGCTCCGCGTGGACGCCCATCCGCACGCGGGTATTATTCCCACTACTTACTTTTTATCGGGCAACGGGCACCACAGGGACAGCCTTAATTATGACCTACAGATAGGTAAGGGCGATTTTATGATGTTCACCTCGGGCAGGGGCGCTATACATATGGAAGAGACAGGGCAGAAGCTGTATGACAATGGCGGGCTGTATCATGGTTTCCAGATATGGCTGAACATGCCGGCGAAGTACAAATCTGTTGACCCTGCTACTGCGGTGTTCAGGCCGGACAAAATTGGAAAGATCAGTGAGGATGACTTTTCTGCCAGCGTGGTTTTGGGTGAGTTGTTTGGCGTGAAGTCGAAAGTTCCTACAATGTTCCCGGTATTTTATTTTCATATTACTATGAGCGCGGGTAAAAAGCTGAGCATACCTACTGACCCGCAGCACAACGCATTTATCTACGTGATAAAAGGCAAGATAGAGACCGAAGGCCGCAAGGAGATAGACCAGAACCAGGTGGCGCTGTATGAGCGTGGCGAAAGCGTGGTGAACCTCTACAGCCAGGGAGACACAGAAATACTGATGCTGGGCGGCAAGCCGCACAACGAGCCAGTGTATGCCTACGGCCCCTTCGTAATGAACACCGAGGACGAGATAAAGAGGTGTATAAGTGATTACCAGTCGGGGAAAATGGGTAACCCTGAGGCGGTGGATGCAGGCAAGTAAAAAGCCGCACCCCAGCCCTCTCCTAAGAGGTAAACACCTGGGTCAATTCCAGGCCAATTTGAAGAAACTCTCCTGCTGAAAACTCATTCCTTTTAACATAACTTCGTGGATTCCGGGAAAAAATATCCAAAATATATTTTCAACATTATTTGAAGGCTAAGGGACAGATGAGATTTATTGGCAATAAGGAATTGATAACTTCAGAAATATTACAACTAATAGAACAAAAAGGGTTGCATAATAAACAACTAACCCTTTTTGATGCGTTTTGCGGAACGGGCGCCGTTGCCGATTCTTTAAAGAACTCATTTAAGCTTATAGCTAATGATATGCTGCAATGGTGTGTTATTTACACAAGAGGCAGAGTTTGTGCCCAAGACTGCACCTTCGAAAAATTAGGCTATAATCCAGTTGATTTTTTTAATTCTAACAAAGAACGGATCAAAGGATTTTTTTACAAAAATTACTCGCCTGGAGCATCCAGCCGGATGTATTTTACCCCTGAGAATGCCGGACGAATCGATTACTTCAGAACGACAATTGAAAAATGGAAAGATTCTAATGCCATTACTGAAAATGAATATGCATATCTATTGGCTTGTTTAATTGAGTCTGTATCTGTAGTTTCAAATACGGCTGGTGTTTATGGCGCTTTTTTGAAAGCCTGGGATTCAAGAGCACTTAAGGATATTGAATTCAAGAGTGTTGATTCAAAAGCTGTACCCTATAAAAATGCGGTTTTCTTCAATTCGAAGATCGAGGATATTGTTTCGGAGGTTAATTGTGATATCTTATATCTTGACCCGCCGTATACGCAAAATCAATACGGGACGCAGTACCATTTATTGGAAACGCTTGTTTTATACGATAACCCGGACATAAGCCCCATTACCGGTTCACGTAGTACAACTCCGATGAGGTCTGACTGGTCGAAAGACTATAAATCTCATATTTTGTTTGACAAAATACTGGCAAAAACCACGGCTAAATATGTAATATTTAGTTACAGCAAAGATGGCTTTATGTCGAAGGGCTTTATTGAAGCCAGTTTAAAAAGGTATGGTAAGCCAGATACATACGTGTGTAAAACAATATCGTACAGAAAATACACCAACTTTAAATCGAGAGAGAAGCAAGACCATTTTGAATATCTTTTTTTTATAGAAAGAAAGACCGAAGATGCGGTTGAATATGAATCTCCTTTAAATTATATAGGAAGCAAAGCCAAAATGATCTCCTCTATAAAGAGATATTCCCCGAAGCACTTTAATTCCTTTGTCGATGCCTTTGGTGGCGGCTTTAATGTTGGTATAAATATTAACGCAACAGCTGTAGTTTACAATGATATTAATCATTTTGTCAGCAACCTGGTTTCTTCGTTTAAATCTAATGATACGTACCAGTATATTCTGTACCTCAAACGAATAATTAAGAAATTTGGCCTTGAAAAAGAGAATGCGGATAGCTATGCTAAAGCAAGAGATCATTATAACTCACTCCCATTTGACAAGAGAGATCCGCGGCTATTGTATGCTGTTATCCTTTATGGCTTCAACCAACAAATCAGGTTTAACGGAAGCCATGACTTTAATAATCCAGTAGGTATGAGATGGTTCAATGATAAGGTATTGGAAAAGATGATCAGTTTTTCAAGGATAATTAAAGAAAAAAATATAATCATAGAGAGTAAAGACTATACTGACCTGCTTTGTGAAATTGATAAAAACACCTTCACCTATTTAGACCCTCCGTACATGCTCACAAATGGATCCTATAACGACGGTAAAAGGGGGTTTCATGGGTGGAACGCGGAGACAGAACAAAAGTTTTTCGATTTTGCTGATAAACTTAATGCTGAGGGTAAGCGATTTATGATCTCCTATGTTTTAGAACACAAAGGGCAATTTAATGAGCAGCTAAATGGGTGGATGATGAAGGGGGGCTATAATGTAATTAACGTGGATCCAATTCCCGGGAACAAGCGAAAAGAAATTCTAATCACAAATTATGATGCGTATGCCGATACCGCACTTTATAATAAAAAACAGGTTCCAGAAGAGGCTTGATCTATACCAAAATATTCTTACGGAAGACATCTTAACTGATGTATGCCGAAGAATAACCGGACGTGCAGAATTTACAGTTGCGTTTGACAATACTGGCTATAATAAGGGGCGTTTGGCAATATTAGAATACCAGGGAAATACAAGCTATATCTCCTTTTCTGAAACAGAGAACACGGGCAGGAATTCAAGTTTTCAGAGTTTCCCGAGTGCGCTGGTAAGCTATCATCGTGCAGGAAATCTAAACAAAGAAATTTATTTTTATTTTCTTCCTTCTGAGGGGAATAATGAAACGCCGTATTTCATCTTTATGTATCGGCTTATGAAAACAGCTGGAACGATATTATTGAACGAGGATCAGTATTTAGAAAATGACATCACCCCATTTAATTCGGTTTCGGATTTAATTGCTCAAAGAGATCTGAACAGAGGGAGAAATAGAGGGAATAGTTCGACCTATGTGACCGTTGATGAAGATGATACCGTGCAAATATTTGGTAAAACGTACGGTGCCAGTAAGTACGAAACAACATTATTGTGCCTGGCAATTTATGAAGTAAACAGTAAGGTAGAATTGTATGAGATCGGGGAAGGAGGGCTAAGAGAATTGCCTGAGCTGGCAAGGGAGGTAATTGTATCTCTTGGTATCAGGGTTATTACGTCAGATTTAGTCATTGAACGGGACCAGGAAGAATTTGAAAACAATGATAGCTTACGCTCCCCAACTTATATTTATAATCTTTTGGAAAAACTTGGAGAGAAGAAATGTTCATTATGTGATTGTGAGGTACCACAAATAATTCAAGGCGCTCATATTTGGCCCGTGGCAAGCATAAAGAGGCTGCGGGATATTAATCAAGACGCTAAACTTCAGTCGGCACTTGACGGCAATAACGGTCTTTGGCTTTGTAATAATCATCACAAACTATTTGATATTGACTATCTCTATATCAATGAGGAAGGGGTAATAAAATACAAGTCAACTATTCCAAGAGGTTATGAAGAATATATTTGCGGCTTAACAGTAAAGCGGCAGATACCAGGCAATATAATGACAGCTAATTTTTTGCAATATCTCGAAAAACGAAACATCCGGCTAAATGAGAACGACTATAGCTTAGTTAGATAGTATTCAGAAAGTCGTCAAAGATGCTGAATGGTACTGCTTTGCTGACAGAGTACCGGGCCTATATCAGGATAAGATAAAGCCGTGTTAATCTTCATGCAATAACATCTTAATTGGGATGTAAGGCGCTGATTAGCCTTTTACCTTCCTTTCACTTTGTACAATAATTTATACATTCAATTTTGTTAATGATTTACTAATAATCCGTAAATTTAACTATCTGTTGATAAAAATCATTACTTCACCGCCCCAAATTAACTAGTGTGAAAAAAATCATTTATTTTGTAATGTTATTTGTATGTCTTTGGCATACAGGTTATTCTCTTACTGCTATTACCGGCACTAAGAGTTTGTGCGCGGCGTCAACAACTGCATTGAGCGATGCAACCGCAGGGGGTACCTGGCACAGCGGCAATACTGCGGTGGCTACATTAACCAGCAGCTCGGGTACGGTGCATGGGGTGGCTGCGGGCACTGCTGTTATTTCTTATACCAAGTCGGGAGTAGTGGTGACTGCGGTGGTTACAGTGAATCCACTGCCTAATGCGGGGACCATTAGCGGTACTGCAACGGTGTGCACGTCGCACACTACATTGCTTAGCAATGCTACGGCGGGTGGCGCATGGAGCAGCACGGCTACGGCAATAGCCACGGTGAACACTACAGGCACGGTATACGCGGTGGCTGCGGGCAATGCTACTATCAGCTACACACTTACCAATGGCTGTGGCACAAGAGCGGCTACGAAGGTGGTAACTGTGAGTGCACTGCCAGTGGCGGGGAGCATTACCGGCACTGCTACGGTATGCGCCGGGCATACCACAACGCTAAGCGACGCCGCGGGTAGTGGTGTATGGAGCAGTACGATAACCGGTATAGCTACAATCAATACATCGGGCAAAGTAACTGCGGTGGCTGCGGGTACCACTATCATCAGCTATACTAAGACCAGCACATGTGGCGCAGTGGCTGCAACGGTTGTAGTAACGGTGAGCGCGGCGCCCGTTGCGGCAACCATATCGGGCGCATCTGCGGTGTGCGTAGCAGCTACTACGGCGCTCTTAGCATCGGCTGGTGGTGGCGTATGGAGCAGCTCTGCCACGAGTAATGCAGTGGTAGGAGCCACAGGTATTGTAACCGGGGTATCTACAGGGACGACCAACATAAAATATACAATCGCCAATACATGCGGGAGCACTGTAACTACTAAGGCTGTAACGGTGAATGGCCTGCCAAGCGCGGGCTCTGTAAGTGGCACAGCTAAGGCTTGCCCGGGTGCTACGGCTACTTTAACAGCATCTGTAAGCGGTGGTGCGTGGAGCAGCTCGGCAACGGGCATTGCAGTGGTGAATACAAGTGGGGTGGTGAGTGGTGTAACATCCGGCATTGCCACTATCAGCTATACCTCTATCAATGGCTGCGGCAGTGTAGTGGCTACAAAGATATTTACAGTGAACTCTTTACCGGCTACCGGTGCTATTACTGTGCCTGGTATGGCATGTGTGGGCACCACGACTACGCTTACTGATGCCGGGATAACCGGCGGCAGCTGGAGCAGCGCTACTACTGCGGTGGCTAATATAAATCACTCTTCGGGTATACTTACGGGCGTATCTGTGGGTACGACTACTATCAGCTATACGCTGAGCAATACTTGCGGCAGCGCTGCGGCTACGGCCGTTGTTACTGTGGGCACATTACCTGTTGCGGGTGCTGTAACAGGCGCGGCGGCAACCTGCCTGCCGGGCACTATAGCGCTATCAGCTACCAGTGGTGCAGGTGGTGTGTGGAGCAGTGGGGAAATGGGCGTGGCCACGGTAAGTAGCGCAGGTGTTGCTAGCGGTGTATCTGCGGGTACTGCAAGCATCAGCTATACCTCTACGAATACCTGCGGCAGTGTTTCGGCAACAGCGGTGGTTACTATAAATGCAGTACCTGCGCCGGGCGCTATTACGGGTATTACTACCACATCGATAGGTGGCCCAGGTACGGCACTTAGCAATAGCCTGACGGGCGGTACATGGAACAGCACGACTACCGCGGTGGCAACAGTAAACGCCGGCGGTATAGTAACCGGAGTATCGGCAGGTACTACTATGATCAGTTATACCGTTACCAATAGCTGCGGCACGGCGACGGTGACTACCGTGGTAACAGTTAGCGCAATAACCGTAGTTAGCACAGGCACGCTGATGCATGGCAAAATACCTATTGACGCTAACAGGTGGTACCAGCTGAACAACGTAAGTAATGGCCTGCAAGGGCTGTTTGACAGTGTGCTTGATGAAAGTGTAGAAACAGGATGGGGTAAGATACTGGACCAGTACGATGCTTACTACCCTGTAATGCCGGGTGAGCAGATAAATATTGACAGCATAAAATTTTATGATGGGGAAGGTACCAATGAAGATGATCCGTTTACGTTGTACTATATCGACTCGCTATGGAACAGGGTGCAGATAGCTACATTTGTTGGAAGCCGCTATAATAGCTGGGTAGGGCCAGACCCGACCTCGCTTGATAATTATAACCTGGCAGTGGCTGCACATAATGTGAAGTACCTGCTGATAAGGTGTACTGGCACGTACCCTAACGAGATGATGCTGTTTGGCTCTTACATAGCGCCTAATGCTGTGCCTGCGGTGCCGGCGAAAACGATAAGGCTGAGCCAGGAATTTGGCGTGAATGGCTTTGAATGGAACTTTGAAGACCCTAACGACCCGTCTATTGTTGACTCAGGCATGATGACCGCAGTAAAGAGCTTTACTGCAGTACGGCATTACCTGGACTGGGAAAAACTGGAGCCAACACAAGGGGGCTATACGTTTAACCCCGCACACGACGGCAGCTGGAATTATGACACCATGTATGCCCGATGCAAAACCGATGGTATAGAAGTGCTGGCTGATATAAAAACACAGCCTGACTGGCTGATAGCCACTTACCCGCACAGCAAGCAGGATGCAGAAAACGTACCGGTGCCTTATGGCAGCGATTTTACGGCTCCGGCATCTTATATAAAGCAGGCTAAGGTGGCTTTCCAGTTTGCGGCGCGGTATGGATATAACCCGCTGGTGAGCTCATCATTGCTAAGCGTGGACCCTACTACAAGATGGACAGGCGACCCCGCGAATGTGGTGAAGAAAGGCCTGGGCCTTATTAAATACATAGAGTGTGATAACGAGCGCGACAAATGGTGGAAAGGCAGAAATGCCTACCAGACAGGGCGTGAATATGCAGCAAATATGTCGGCATTCTATGATGGTAACCGGAATACTATGGGCCCGGGGGCAGGCGTGAAAAATGCAGACTCAACCATGAAGGTAGTGATGGGGGGCGTTGCATTGCCAAGCACCGATTACTTCAGGGGAATGATAGACTGGTGTAAAGAATTCAGGGGTTATAATGCCGATGGGTCTGTGAACCTTTGCTGGGATGTGATCAACTACCACATATATCCGTGCGATGGCTCAACGCAGGGCCTGGCACCAGAAGTAGCCCATGCGGACTCTACAGCTATCAACTTTGTGCATGCGGCGCATATGTACGCAAAAGATATGCCGGTGTGGGTAACAGAAACGGGTTATGACATAAACCAGGAAAGCTCGCTGAAAGCAATACCTATAGGCAGCAAGAGCGCACAGCAGACACAGGCCGACTGGAGCCTTAGGAATGCCCTGCTGTATGCACGGTGCGGGGTAGAGCGCACATTCTTTTACGAGATGTATGACGATGATACGAGCAACCCTACTAACTATGCTTCTTCAGGCTTTATTAACCCAGACCATTCGCGCAAGCCTGAGGCTGATTACCTATACCAGGCCAACAGGCTGATGGGGAACTACGCGTACCAGGAAACGATAAGCACGAACCCACTGGTAGACAGGTATGAGCTGGCAGGGCATTCGGCATATGTGCTGGTGAAGCCAACAGAAGATGGATCTTCGGTGGCTTATTCCTTGACATTGCCGGGCAGCCCGGCGGCGGTAAATGTGTACCAGCCGGTGGCTGGCCAGGATAGCATGAGTGTAACCAGTATGGTGACAACCGGCAGCAGTGTATCGCTGACGGTTACTGAGACGCCGATGTTTGTGACTGTTGGCGCGCCGTTGTCTGGTGGCCGCCACTCAGCGCCTGCGAGTGTAGTGAATAATGTTTTCGCACAATCGGTGCTGGTATATCCAAACCCTGCTGCGGGCACTGTTAATTTGAGCATTGAGAATGATAAGGAAGGCGATGTAAGCGTGGCGCTGTATAATGCCGCGGGCGTTGCTTTTGGCAACTATTCATTTAAAAAGCAGCCAGGAAGGTTTGTGCAGACAATAGACATCAGTTCATTGGCCGGAGGAATATATTTTATGGATATAGCCTGTGCTGGCGATAAAACTATTAAGAAGATAATTAAGGTAAACCAATAAGCATTTGCCAGTATGATTTCCTATAGTAGCCCCGTGTTTTGCGGGGCTATTTCTATTAATACATTGCTAACCTTTAACAACTCCCCGCCGATACAAAAGCCCTATTACGATACCACTAAGCAAGCCGCCTATGTGGGCCGCATTATCGGTATTGCCTTCCAGGCCATAGAGGAGGTTGAGTAACACGAAAAAGAGGATGCTGCGGAGCATTGTTTTTCGCAGGGTTTTCTGGATGTAGTTTGTGGTGAGGAGGGAGAGAAACACGCCGTACATGCCGAAGATAGCCCCTGAGGCGCCTACACCTACACTGGCGGGATGCATGACAATGCTCATAAGCCCGGCGCATATACCGGTAAGTATGTAGGCTACGAGAAACCTGTACTTGCCTATCAATGGCTCGAGGAACATGCCGATGTAGAGCAGGGCGAATGTATTCATGATAATGTGCATGGCGCCAGCATGTAAAAACATATAGGTTACCAGCCGCCACCATTCACCCTGTATTACAGCAGGGCCCAGGTTGCCGCCCCACAGGTAAAGCTGCATAGCTGTGGGGTGCATAAAAGAAATACCCGACAATATCATAGCCAGGAACACGAGCGCATTTGCATATACTAATATGGGGGTAACCTTGTAGCTTTTGGAAATTAGGAGCGCGCCATACTTTTCGCGGTGCATGGGGTGCAGGTTGCGGTCGGCAATTTTTACTTCGTTTATTGCTTGTGCAATTGCGCTTTGCAGGGCATCCAGATTTCTCTGTGCGTTCTGTTCATCGTGATAATATTCGTTTGCAGGGCGGCTTTGCAGGCATGCTTTTCCCGGTGCTATTGTCGCTGTTATAATTTCGCCGGGAGCATCAATATTGGGGGTGAGGCACTCTATGCTATTACTGCTTATATATGTTACCTGCCAGTGCAGCTTTTCTATTGCTCTCCGCACTATAGCGAGATATTGCGGTGGGGTGAATTTATGCAGCGGTATTTCCCTGACCTCCATCTCTGCACATGCAACTTCCATTCAAGAATATTTTTACAAATGTAGGCGTATGGCAGACATGCCATTATCGGATAATACTAAGATGGCATTAGTATTGCTGATAATGCGGGGTTACTTTGCTTATTTCTGCAATAGTTTAATCAAAGCAACAGCCTGGTTATATTCTTCATTTTTGGCGGCATATAAAAGTGTAATGGCTTTGTGGTCGCGGATGTCGGCGTGCAGTTCTGCCAGCGCTGCGGAACTATTTATTTCTTTATGATATTTCGTAACAAACTCTTTCCATTTTTCAGGTTCGTGGTTGAACCATTTTCTCAGTTCATTAGAGGGTGCAATATCCTTTAGCCACTTATCTATGTGTGCATCTTCTTTTTTAATGCCGCGCGGCCATAGCCTGTCTACCAGTATACGGTAGCCGTCATCCTTTGCCACAGGCTCATAGACTCGTTTGATCCTGATCATAAGCTTTCAAACAGGTTTTATACAGTAACTATCGCACAAAAATCATGCAAATAACTTGATTAGGCAAAACAAGGCTTAGACAGCCCGTTTTACACAGGCAAAAACTCGTTTATAGCGGCTACTATTTCCTTTGCCCCTTCGCCGTAGAGCATGGTTTGGTGGTTGCCGTCTACGCCTTCATACGTGGCATGGGGCATCATTTCTACGGTTTCTTTGGCTATATAGTCGGGCAGCAACGGTTCGCCCATGGTATAGTTATCCAAGGCGTTTATGAGCAGGGTATGCTGCTTTATTTGCGGTATGGTTGTTTCCCAGTCTACGGTGCTTAGCGCTAACGATTTTTCTGTTATCGCCATAAGATTGGCGCGTGGTGTTACATGTCCTTTCGGCAGGTCTTCCACGTCGGCACGGTAGTAGCTGAGCATTGCTGGATCCCAGAAGGTGAGGTAGGGCGCCTTTTTTACGTGCTCTATATATGCATTAAAGCTATGGTAAGTAGCCTCGAGCCGCGATATTGCTTTCGACAGCATTTCTACTGCCTTTGGGTTCATTGCTTTTGCGGCATCCATTATCACCAGCCGCTCTACCACATCAGGATAGTTAGCGGCCAGATAAAAAGCCATGTACCCGCCAAAGGAGTGGCCACCCAGGTATATTTTCTCTTTCCCCAGGTGCTTTATCAGACCTAGTATGTCCTGCACATGCTCTTCCACTGTATAGCAAAATGCGGGCTTATCGCTGAGTCCGTTACCGCGCATATCGGGGCATATCACGTGGTAGCGTTCACCAAGGCCATCGGCCATCAAGCCATCGAAGGCGTGGCCATTAGCTGTGAGGCCGTGCAGCAGCAGCAACATAGGGCCGTCGCCGCCGTGGTCTACATAATTAAGGTTGATATTATTTACTGGTACTAAATGCTCTTCATCGTGAAGTTGCGCCATGAAAAAAGTTGAGGATTAGATAAATGAAAATTATTGCGCCGTCCAGCCAGCATCTACAGGCATAGCTATACCGGTAATGGTTTTGGCGTCGTCGCTGGCAAGGAACAGAGCCGTTTGCGCTAACAACTCTATGGGTATGAATTCTTTTACCGCATGGCGCTCCAGGAACACTTTTTCAATGACTTCTTTTTCGGTCATGTTGTGTGCCTTTGCCTGAGCTGGTATCTGCTGCTCTACCAGTGGGGTATCTACATAGCCGGGGCATATGGCATTGCAGGTAATTCCGTATGGGGCGCCCTCAAGCCCCATGGTCTTGGTAAAGCCTACTATGCCATGTTTAGCTGCCACATACGCGCTCTTGAACTCCGAAGCACGTAACCCATGAGCTGAAGCTATATTGATGATGCGGCCAAATTTCTGTGCCTTCATTGCAGGCCAAACTGCTTTAGTAACATGAAATGCTGCCGACAGGTTTACTGCAATGATAGCATCCCACTTTTCATCGGGGAATTCATCTATAGGCGCTACAAACTGGATGCCGGCATTATTAACCAGCACATCTATAGTGCCGAAAGTCTTAATAGCATTGGCCACCATAGTGCGGATGGCATCGGGCTGCATGAGGTTGGCAGGAGAAAATGTGTGGGCTATTTTGTACTGATCAGCGACCTGCTGTGCTATTTCTGCGCCGTTTGGCTCCAGGCCGTTGAAAGCAACGTTGTATCCTTTTTCTGCAAATGCTTTTGCTATTCCCAGGCCTATACCGCTGGTGCTGCCTGTTATTAAGATCGTTTTTGACACAGTAAAAATTTTGGCAAACTTAGTGCTTTATGATGCCAATGAATGGTTAATTTTTTGCAGGAGAAGTGGAGTTGAAGTGAAATTATAATAAAGAAACAGATAAGGAAGATCTAATTTGAGTCATTACGGGCTCAATACTTTTTCATTTATAAAGAGTCACCGATATTATTCTTTTCTTTACGCTCTATGAGCAGTAACTTATCCATAGCCATACACGGTGGCGCAGGTACCATACTACGGAACACCATGACTCCGGAATTACAGCAGCAATATGAAGCAGGCCTGCAACAGGCGCTGGATGCAGGTTACGGTATACTTGCAGCAGGTGGCAGCAGCCTCGATGCTGTGGAGGCTGCAGTAGTGTTGCTGGAGGATTTTCCTTTGTTTAATGCCGGTAAGGGAGCTGTGTTCAACAATGTGGGTGGGCATGAGATGGATGCTTCGATCATGTATGGTAAAGGGCTGGAGGCCGGCGCTGTATGTGGCGTGAGCCATATAAAAAATCCGGTGAAGCTGGCACGGGCCATTATGGAGCATAGCGGCCATGTAATACTCTGTGGCGCAGGTGCAGAGCAGTTTGCAAAGCTGCAGAATATAGCTTTCGAAGACGATGCCTACTTCTATACGGAGCAGCGTTACCAGCAATGGCAGCAGGCACTGCTGGAAGATAAAGTGCAACTAGACCATTCTGATAAAAAATTTGGTACTGTAGGCGCGGTGGCACTAGACGTGCAAGGCAACCTTGCCGCAGCTACCAGCACGGGTGGTATGACCAATAAAAAGTTTGGCAGGGTGGGCGATAGCCCGGTGCCTGGTGCGGGCACTTATGCCAACAATAACACCTGCGCTATCTCCTGCACAGGACATGGCGAGCTGTTTTTGCGGTGTGTGGTGGCTTACGATATTTCGTGCCTCGTGGAATATAGAGGTCTGTCGCTAAAGGAGGCCTGCGATACAGTGGTGTATGATAAACTTGTAAAGATAGGCGGCGAAGGCGGCCTTATAGCTATAGACCGGTACGGGAATATAGAAATGCCTTTTAATAGTGAAGGCATGTATCGTGCCTGCAGGAATAGTGATGGGCGAAATGAGGTACTTATCTATAGATAGCCATTTTCTTCCCGCAGTTTTTTCACCTATTTTTATGCTTCCAAAGGTTGGCCTATGAAGCGTGTATGGGTATATATTTTAGTGCTGTGTGTTGCCATATCAGCAATGGTGATCTCCTGCAAAAAAAGTAGCGATCAGGGTTCAAAAGTTTCTGACGCTGCTGCACTTAGCAGCCTGCTTGGTAGCCTGCATGCTGCTCCATACACGCTTAGTGTGCAGGCGGGTAAAGATGCAATAGTATATTGTGCGCGCAGCACCCGGCTTCATTTTTATCCTAATTCATTTAAAGATGGGGTTGGGCGCGCTGTTTCCTCCGGCACTGTAGCGGTAACAGTAACAGAGGTATACAATACCAGTGATCTTATAAGCCACTACATAAACACCGGAACAACATATAGTTTATTTGGATGCAGCGGCGCGGTAAACATTGAGGCGTTAATAAATGGGCAGCCCGTTTATGCCGACAGGTATAGCATTGGGTTTACGCAGCCTGAGGCATCGAATAAATCTGCGCAACTGTTTTACGGATATGTAGGTGCGGATTCACTGGTGTCATGGTCGCAGAACTATTTTCCTAATTCCGGCACATCAGCGGCATCTACCAGTATAGATGGTTCGGGCTCTAATTTTTACCGTTACCAGCTTGATTCCTGCACCAGCTTTAACTGGGTTTGCTGCGGGCGCCTTGCGATAAATACTGCGCCAAAAACAAATGTACAAATTGTGCTTCCTGACACCACTTTCAACGCTTTGAATACGCGGGTATTTATTGTGCTGCCCGATGATAAAATCATTGTAAGTGCCACGATCGCCTCGGCTGGCACCTTCACACTGCTTTCAGGAGCACTCGTGCCCACTGGCGCGTCGTACGAGATCGTAGTGCTGGCAGCAAAAAAGGGTGTTTATTATTATGCTCAGAGCACAGGTACTGTTACAGACGGGCTGACTTTACATCCGTCGTTAATGGCTACTGCTAAAGAAAATATAATGTCTGCACTTGTGGCGCTCCGGTGATTTATCTCCCCTGGCTACTCCTTATCGTCTACCTCAATTTCGGCGCCTACGAATTTCCTGGTCTCCAGGTTATATACGTCTCCCTTCGACATGATGTGCACGATGATATTTTCTACAGATATAGGCATGCCGAAATCAATATCGGCAATATTGTTATACTCAATATTCTTGCCGTCTATGATCACCACGCTGCCGGAACCAATAGCCTTTAGTTCGTGCCCCTGAGATACGATGACGCCTGTGTCTTCACCAAGGCCAATACCTATAGCTCCGGGTTGTGCTGCTACAGCCTGTGCCAGCCGATTGAATCTGCCGCGCTGATCGAAGTGGGTATCTATGATCACATTTTGCAGCAAGCCGAGGCCTGTGGTTATTTTTACTTCGCCCTTCAGGTTGGCCAGTGCGGCGCTGCCTTCATAGATCATAGTATTGCTCATGGCCATAGCGCCTGCGCTGGTGCCTGCTATCAGGAAGTTGCCCTGCTGGTAGCGTTGTTTGAGCACGTCGAGAAAATCAGTTCCGCCGAAAATAGAAGAGAGTCGCAACTGGTTGCCACCTGAGAACATAATGCAGTTGCATGCCAGCAGCCGCTTCATATAGTCGGGCTGCGCTACATCTTCGCGGTTGCGGATGCGCATGTGGCCCACATTCATACAACCCAGCTTTTCGAAAGCCTCTATATAGTTTTGCGCTACCTCATCTGGTATCGATGATGCAGTGGTTATAACCTCTACACAGGGGCCAGCGGCGCCTATAAGGCTCACTATATTTTTAAGTATACCTAATTCAAAAAAATTAAGACGGTTACGTTGTAAGATGCCTTTTTCAAGATCTGTGCCTTTATCTTCTGCGCCGCCAACAGCTACCAGATGCCCTAGGGGATATGTCAACTTTTACTCGATTTGGTGAAAAATGAAAGGTTGAAATTAGGGTATTTTGTACAATTGGTATTTTGATGGTGAATTGTGTGTGGGTAAATAATATACAGGATCTAAAAATTATAGGCTATCCCCACCTTGTTCTTCCCCGGAATAACCAGCCCAACATAGTCTTTTCGTATCCTGTGATTATGTATAGACCCGCCTATCACCATGCCCAGCCCAACAGGCGCCATAATAGCGCCAATGATCACCATAGCCCTGCCGCCCCTAGCTTCTGACTCTGCTGTGGGCAATGGGTCGTAGCTTCTTGCTTCCTGGGCGGAGGCATCAAGCTCTTCAAACAGGCCGGCGACAACAAGCAGGCCTCCTACAGTCATTGACAAGCCTCCCACAATGCACACAGGCCCCGGCCTGTAATGCCTGTGTGGAAACTGTGTTGCCAAAGGTGGTACAATTTGATCTTTTGGTAAGGTTACTGATGCAAAGGTTTGTGCATCAGCATTAGCTATTAGCACCAGGTTGATGGCAAGGCTGAAAAAGATAATTTTCAATAGCGTGTGTTTATATAAATATACAAAATATTGCAGTTCTACTTGAAAATCAGTATTTTGGTTAAGTAAAACAACTTCGCGGAGATGAAAATACTGGAGATAAAAACAATGAGCGGGCCAAATTACTGGTCGGTGAGCAGGCACAAACTTATAGTGATGCTGCTGGACCTGGAGGATATGGAAGATAAGCCCACCAATAAGATACCAGGCTTCCTAGAGCGGCTGACAGCTTTAATGCCTACGCTATACGAACACCGCTGCTCTGAAGGTGTGCCCGGCGGATTTTTTCAGCGTATAACAGAAGGTACCTGGATGGGCCATGTGATAGAGCACATAGCGCTGGAACTACAAACACTTGCCGGTATGGATACCGGGTTTGGGCGTACGCGCGAAACGAAAGACTCCGGTGTATATCATGTTGTGTTTTCTTACCAGGAAGCAAAGGCTGGTGTTTACACGGCAAAAGCTGCGGTAAAGATAGCCCAGGCCCTGGTAGATAACGAGCCTTATGACCTGGAAGCAGATATTCAGAACCTGCGCGAGATACGCGAAGACGAGCGCCTGGGGCCAAGCACAGGGTCTATAGTAGATGAGGCTATAAAAAGAAGAATACCCTTTATAAGGCTTAACCGGCACTCACTGGTGCAACTGGGTTATGGTATTAACCAATGCCGTGTGCAGGCTACCATAGCCAGTACTACCAGCAGCATAGCTGTGGAGATAGCCTGCGATAAAGAAGAGACCAAAAACCTGCTGGAAGCATCGGAAATACCGGTGCCGCGTGGCCGCATTATTTATGATGAGGAAGACCTGAAAAATGCTATTGACAAGATAGGCTACCCAATTGTCACAAAACCTGTAAACGGGAATCATGGCAAGGGCGCTACGACCAATATACGCACCTGGGAAGATGCTGTGGCTGGGCTTGCCGCAGCAAAGGTTTATGGAAGGTCAGTGATCTGTGAAAAGTTTATTACCGGGCGCGATTTCAGGGTGCTGGTGATCAACTATAAGTTTGTGGCAGCGGCGCTACGCACCCCGGCGTCGATCACAGGCGATGGTGAGCATACCATACAGCAACTGATAGATATAATAAACAGCGACCCACGCCGCGGCTATGGCCACGAAAAAGTATTGACTGCCATAAAGGTCGATGCTTTCACCATGGATATACTGGCGAAGAAAGAATATACACTGGATACCATATTGAAAAAGAGGGAAGAGCTATGGCTGAAGCCAACAGCCAACCTCAGCACCGGCGGCACGGCCACCGACGTAACGGAAATGGTACACCCCACCAATGTATTTATGTGCGAGCGTATAGCCCGTATCATAGGCCTCAACATTTGCGGTATAGATATCATGGCGTCTGACTTATCAACTCCATTAAGTGAGAGTGGTGGTGCGGTGCTGGAGGTTAATGCGGCGCCGGGCTTCCGTATGCACCTGGATCCTACCGAAGGTATTCCGCGCAATGTAGCAGAGCCGGTTATAGATATGCTGTATCCGCCGGGTTCGTCGGCACGTATACCGATCATAGCGGTATCTGGTACCAATGGTAAGACGACCACCACAAGGCTGATAGCGCATATTGTGAAGCAGATGGGGTACAAAGTAGGCTATACCACTACTGATGGTGTATACATACAAAACCAGATGATGATGAAGGGGGACTGTACAGGGCCGGTATCGGCAGAGTTTGTGCTGCGCGACCCTACGGTAAACTATGCAGTGCTGGAATGCGCGCGTGGTGGTATATTACGTGCCGGGCTGGGCTTTCATAATTGCGATGTAGCCGTGGTGACCAATGTAGCTGAAGATCATATGGGCCTCGGTGGTATTGACACAATAGAAAAGCTGGCTAAGGTAAAGGCAGTAGCGGCGCATACGGTGTTCAAAGAAGGTTATGCAATACTGAATGCTGATGACGACCTGGTATATGAGATGCACAAAGACCTCGACTGCAAGGTTGCCTACTTCTCGCTGAAGGAAGATAGCATGCGCATAAAAAGACATTGTGCTAAGGGTGGTATTGCCGCCATTTATGAGCACGGTTATGTGACGATTCTAAAAGGCACCTGGAAAATAAGAGTAGAAAAGGTAACCAATATCCCGCTTACATTCTCAGGCATGGCGGAGTTTAATATAGCCAATGTGCTGGCGGCCACACTGGCTACTTACGTGCAGGATTTTAAAACGGAAGACATACGCCAGGCGTTGCAGACGTTTGCACCGTCGCCGGCATTCACACCGGGCCGTATGAATATGTTCCACTTCCGGAATTACTCTGTGATGATAGACTATGCACATAATACACATGGCCTGCTGGCGATAGGCAAATTTGTAAAATCGGTAGAGGCATCCGTAAAAGTGGGTATCATAGCGGGTGTAGGGGATAGACGTGATGAGGATATTATATCACTGGGCGAGGCTGCCGCACAAGTCTTTGACGAGATCATCATACGGCAGGATAAAAACCTTCGCGGGCGTACCGAGGAAGATATAATAGAGCTGATGACAAGGGGTATACATAATATAGACCCGCAGAAAAAAATTGTAGTAATAAAAAAAGAAAGCGAGGCTATAGATTATGCATTCAGCAATGCCATAAAAGACAGCTTTATAGTGATCACCAGCGATGTAGTGCCTGATGCACTGGAGCAGGTGAAGCAGTATAAGGCAAAAGAGGATGGGGTGCTGATGTGATGAGGTAAATTAACATTCTCTGGAATAACTATAATCCCGACGTTAAAAAAGCTAAACCCTAGTATTATCAGGGTTTAGCTTTTTTGAGCTCTTTTTGCGGATGATACGGTGTTATTTTTACCGGTTAATTTATGCAGATTCCGGTTTCTGAAAGCCTCAAAATCTGAAGGAGCCTGTTGCCACTATCAATAACTTCCAGCATTATTTCAATTCGAGTTATAAGATCTGCCGGCAACTTGTTGCCGTTGCCTTCCTCCCACAGCAGCCGTAACCCTTTATGCTGTATGCTTTTGATCATATAACTATCGTATGGTGTAAGGTTACGCTATACGAACGATCTTTCGAAATTTGCTCAAATAAAAAATATGTCAAACTATATAATATATAATTACACATTCAATAATAACTATTCTCTATCTTTGCGGCCCCTCAATACAGATTATGAACACCCCACCCAATTTGATAACTTCATTAACCAGGCGGCCAGCTGACCCTTACAGGTTCAGGGGGGTATTGACTGCGGGAGAAGCCAAGCATCATATAATGCCATGGAGGGAATTAGAAAAAATAGGTATTGAGATACTAAAAGATAAGAAAAATAAGGCGGCGAATGTCAACAGGATATTTGATGCTATTAATGACTCTGCCAAAGCCAGTATTCACCTTGGCCGCTCTTCCTCGATAAACTTTGTGGCTAATCTATTAGCAGATAACCCCCGTGCCGACGATGTAGAAGTGTGGCTTGGTTTGATAGCTTGGTTGCCGGGCAATATTGTGGTAGGCCCGCTTCAGCACAGCAATGATCCGCTTATAAAAAGGAGCCCGCGCCAGAGAGGCAATAACTGGGGAGACAAGTTTGATGAAGAAGCATTTGAACTGCTGCAAAAAGCAGATATAAAATACAGGCCACGCTGTAAAGCTATTCTTGACCTGAAAAACCGGTCGCTTCCACTTGATTGGAAAGCTAAGTTGCTTGCCCAGCTTGGTAAAGGCAGCTATGCAAAAGTAGGTAGCGACTGGCGAAGATTAGGGCTAAAACATTCAATGCCCCAGAAAAGGCGATAGTGAAAACAAATACTACATTCAATCCATGATCACCCTATACGGAATAAAGAATTGCGATACCATGCAGAAAGCTTTTAAATGGCTGGATGCAAAGAAGATCCGGTATTCATTTCACAATTACAAAGAAGCAGGTATAGATAAGGCGACCCTTGAATTGTGGCTGAACCATTTTGCTGCAGATAAGCTCATAAATACAAAGAGCACCACCTATCGCGGCTTCACAGATGCCGAAAAAGCAGGCATAGGCAACAAGGCAAAAGCAATAATATCAATGATGAATAACACCTCTGTTATCAAGCGGCCGGTATGGGATCTTGGCAATGGCCAATTCTTTCTGGGGTGGGACGAAGAAGAATTGAGTAAGCTGATATAGCCAGCGCTCTACTGCCTCGTTACCCTGTGCACAAAGCGCTCTATGGTGTACTTTGCCAGTTGGCCCGATGGGCTGTTTAACGAGTACTCACAGCCGTGCGTAGCCCATGGGGGGCCTAATAAGAGGTGTGGCACCTTGTTTTCTTCCAGCTTTTTATCCAGCATCTGGCTTAGTTCATAATTTACATGGGCATCATTTTGTCCATGTATCAGTAAAGTAGCCGGGCTGTGGGGGGTTACAAAGTTTATAGGCGAGCCATCAGCATATTGTTGTGGTACCTGTGTATCTGAGCCGCCTAAGAAATCTTCCATCACTTTCCTGGAGTCCATCACCAGCGGATTATCGGGGTGGTTGTATGCCCATTCCATATCGGTAGGGCCGTAAAGGCCTACCACGCCCTTTATACATGGGTCGTGCAATGTATAAGCAGACTCCAGCACAATATGACCACCCGCCGAACGGCCTAGCAACACGAAATTATTGGTATCTATATTTAGTTCCGCAGCATGGCTTTTCAGGTAGGCAATGGCGGCCTGCATATCTTCTATTGGCGCCGGGCTCTTGTAGGTGGGCGCCAGGCGGTAATTGATGCTGGCTACATTATAGCCCTGCCGGGCCAGGTACCAGTCTATATCTGGCAATTCGTGGCTATTGCCGCTTTTCCACGAGCCCCCGTGGGCTATAACTATGCAGGGCTGCTTACCGGCCTGCTGCGCTTTGTAGAAATCAAGCGTAAGGTTTACGCCGGTATGCACAGCATAAGGGTACGTGGTATAGCTGACCTTGTTATCGCCAATACCTGAGATCATTCGTGTGAAGCTATAAGGTGTAGGCTGCTGCAATCCCGTCAGTGTTGCACTGCCAGGGCCAAAAGCGTCCTCGAACTTCTGCTGCAGATCGTGTCCTATGCTGTAGGCCCCAGCTATGGGGTAAAGGAAAATGATAAAAGAGATCATGCAGAGTACCGCACCTGGCCCTTTATATTTTTTTGAAAAGAAAGTCCAGGCCATCAATGCTACGATAATGGAGAGAAACACCCATGGAAACTCTGTAACCATGATGGTGATATACCAGATATAGTGCGATGGGGTAGGAATAATAACCAGCAGCGAAAGAAGAGACAATAAAATAATGAGCACAAGGCGAACCATATTCAGCGCCACAGCTTAAAATATGGCTTTCCGAAGATAGCCTAAAAGATGCAGCAATTGCTATGGCAGTTAATCCACCAGCATATTTCTCCGCACCCTACCCGCTATTTCTTTAAATCCTGCATCATTATGCAAACTGCTGAATGCAGGATCAGTAAGGAGCTGTGTTATATCGCTATAGCCCGCTTGTATAGCTTCCTGCAATGAAGAAAGTGCATGGCTGTTGTCTCCTTTTTCTGTCCAGTAAATGGCTCGCAGATAGCTGCAATCAGGGTTTTTTGGGTCTGCCAGTTTAAAGATGCGGATGTAGCCATCCGCATTCGCCAGGTCACCGCTTTTCAGCGCATGGTCTGAATACATGTAACATATAAAGCCAAGGTAGCTCAGCAGCCTGCGGTTCATCTGTGATCGTTGCAGCTGCTTTACATCTTTCGAGTTCTTATTCAGCCCGGCTATTTTGCCTGTCCACCATTGTTCATCATGTTGTGCAAATTCCTTTTGCAGTTCCTGCTGGCCATCTATTTCTTCGGTTTGCAATTGTGCCTGCACCGTTATGGCACTTTTATATGCAGTGCTTGCACTTATCTCTTCTGCTTGTTTTTTATAAGCGGTTATGTCCGTTAGCCCTTCCAGTGCTTTAGCTATACCGGCAGATAATCTGTAGGCGCTGATCCAGTCACCCGTGGCCTTTGCAGTTGTAATACGAGTCGCAAGGTCTTTTTTCAGAGCGTTAACCAGGGTGTCATTTTTGGGTTGCAGGTGTTCCTTCATTGCATTTATTTGTAGCCAGAGTACTCCTGTCTCAAAGTCTGCAGCAGATGCCCAGCTATGTATGGCTGCGGCTGTTAGCAACTGGTGGTGAAAGCCGTTGTGCTCCAGTGTCTCGTCGAGCTGCTCCATTTCGGAAAGATTAAAGTCATAAGCCCCGGCTAAGCCCACATAGTCAAATTTGTTTTGTATTCCTTGTTGCGCTTGCGGAAAACCGGCTGCACAGCCTATCACACCAGCTATGCCTCCATCGAATATCGCTACCGAGCTGGCAACGCGCGAGCCACCGGAGAAGCCAGATGTATAGATGCGTTTGGGGTCAATGTTTATCCGGCTTTGTACGTCCTGCATCAAGGCTTTCACTCCCGTCTCTGTTACAGGCCATGCTATTCCGTTTTTAGACGCGTTAGAACCAATAAGAACAAACCCATATCGCTCTGCTGTTTTCTTATACATGCTCACCGGCATCGCCCCGCGTGCATGGGCATCAAAGAAGAAGACACACGGCCACGGTTTTGCCGGATCGTAGTTTGCCGGCAGGTACAAGGCATAGTTTTGGCTATTATCTCGACAGGCAATGCTGTCTGCTATTTTCCCTTTTACCAGTTGTACATCGTATGCGGTTGTTTTAGCCACAGCCTGGGTATCTGCGCTCGTTGCCGCAGCGTTTTGTCCGCTCCCGGAATTGCACGAGCAGAACGACGATGCCATAAAGGCTAATAAAATAAGCACGGCTTTTTGCGATAGATTAATGTGGAGATGCAAGGATATTTATATATAAGGCAAATATAAAAAATAAAGCCCCTCATCGGGGCTTTTCATATTGGTACTTACTAATATTTTATGCTTCTGCCAGGTTCAGGAATATATCTTCCAGCTTATCTGAGGTCAGGGGTTTGGAAATGAAATCGTGGACGATCTTATGTTTTCTCGCCCTTCTGATCTCATCCGGGTTCACTGAACTGCTGAGCATGATCACCTTGCATTTGCGGGTTTGCGGCAGTATTACTTTGTCAAACTCTTCAAGAAATTCGAGACCATCCATCATGGGCATAGCGATATCCAGGAAAATAAGGTCCGGAAATTCCCGTGGATTGCTGGATAGGGTCTGCATCATATTGTCAAGCGCATTTTGTGCGCTTTCAAAAGTGGTGATGCTGGCCTGGTACCCCGCTTTTTCTATGGTTTTTGCACTAACGAGATTGGAAATGGCATCATTATCCACAATAGATATGCGATTAATACGGTTTATGCTGGTGCCGTTGATGCTGTATCTCATTTCTGTATTTACTATCCGTAAAGATAGCAAGAAATGGCATGGAAGATTATATTTATGTTAATATTTTTTTACCTAATCCAATGAATCTGATAACATTATACTAACCAGATCATTTTATTTTTTGACCGTCCAGGTATTGGAACCTAAGTGCGGACGAGTCTCTGAAAAGCCTGTGAATGTCTATAACCACGTTGTTACCCACCTCGAATGATTTCTCTACAATCATTTTTTCAATGTTGATGTTGTTATAAGGTGTCAACTCATCAGCATTCATATATAGCCCTAGTGGCAATTTGCTCTTTCTCAGGTTAAAGAAGCTTTTTCTTCGCGTGTATAGTTCGTTATAGAAGTATAGTGATTTCTTAGACACATCGGTATAGCCGAGATAAGATGGGCCAAAGCCCACACATTGGTCGAACGCATTATACTTTAGCGAAAAATAAATGGTTATTGAGTCCCTGGGCATGGTGACCAGTTTTAAGATATATAGCTTCTGGTAAAATCCTTTAAAGGGTTTGTAGTGGAGTATATTCTTATCGTTTTGCGCATTCACTTCGGAATAGTCTATTACATAATAACCTTCATACGGTTTCTCTTCAAAGGTTGTTTCGTAAATGTTTACAGAATCTATACGCACATTTTTATTAGTGATCAGTGGTATGGCCTGGTAAAAAGTGCTGTCAGCAAAGTTATCGCAACTGAACGGAATTATCCTCGGCGAGCATCCGTACGCCGTTGTCAATACCACTATCCAGAATAATATGTGCCTAAAAGCTGACATTGTTTATGTTATTATACACACCGCCTATAAAAAAATGCTGGTTATCGTTGTTAGGGTGTAGCGAGAAGCCCCCCTTCACATGAATAATATCCTGCAGGCCAAAATAGTACTCCTTCTTTTTCCTGTACGACCGGTCTTTGAGCGCTCCCATGGCGCCCACATCTATTCCATACCCTTTGGCAAGGAAGATCTTCACATCATACATTGAGGTATTATAATTGGCTGGCTTAGGGTCATGTGTTCCTTCATTATACTGCAGGTTGTAATTAGGCATATAGATACCCAGCATGCTGCACGCCTCAAATAGCAGTGGGCTATACCCGGTAAACTGATCAAAACTAGCCTCTACCGTGTTATAGGTGCTTTTGTAATTATTCGTGTTATGCACGAATACCGACAATCCTCCCGTCCAGTACCTGTCCAGGTTATCGGCAAGAGGTATCAGGTAGAAAGGTGCGCCGCCATCATTGAAATAGTTGACCGTAAACTGAGGGAAGGAAAATGACAAGGAGCCATTTACCTGGTTGCGTTTATGATTATTCAGCACAAAATTACTGGTGAGCAGAAAGGCATAATCTTTATTGAGCAGCACGTTGTAATAAGAGCCATTGTCCATGGTGCGAAACAATTTGAAATACGGCAGGTCATTGGCGCCGGCGCCAAACGAAAATGAGTTAACAAGGTCTATCTGTACGTCTGATACAAGTGGGTTTAGGTTGGCGCCTATTGACTTGGTATAGATACAAAATGAGGGCCCGTAATTAAGGATAAAATGCCCTTTGTAAACCCCATTGGCAGAAAAGCCGCAAAATACCTTTAGCCCGGGAAAGGCTGTGCTACCCTTGCTGTAATTAAAGGTAAGGTTGCAGCCAAAATTAAAATTCCCATGATACACCCACCCATCCTGGCAGTACCCCATACACGTACCGGCCATTAATAACAAGAAAAGGAGCGCTCGTTTCATTATGGTATTAACGCGAAAGTTCACGATTTATTTGCCCGTGCACACACCGAAAGTACTACATTTTAAAGCAAGAAAAACGTTACCTCAGAAAGTTTTGTGCTGTTGCCTGTCAGTGCATTTTATATACGCATAGTATAGTGCTGTTAAGCACCTGGATAGAATACTCCACTTTTGGATATGGGAAATCTTCGGGATGCAGGCGGAAGGTTGTGATACGGTAATCGCCTGCATGGTCAAGCATTGCTATCCGCTCACGGTCGCGTTTCTGAAGCATCATAATATTGTTAGCCAGCGGGTTCATGTCCCATTCTACATTTATTGTTCCGGTGGGGTATTGCTTAACTAAATATTCCAATGCCTGCTTATAGCTGCAACCCCAGTATTCAAGGTCATAATTTTTACGAAGGTATTCAGGCTTGTGCGATACAAAAGCATTAAAATATACCTGCTGAAAGGGATGGTTGCTGACCATAAACCAACCAATAAAGCCCACCTGTATGGCACAACAGGCTGCGGCTATAAATTTGAGCTTACTTTTCATTAAACCATTGATGCAATAGAGCGAAAGCAATACAAAAGATGGGTATACAAAATAAAGGTGGCGCCAGTCGTCGTAGATAACGGAATGGAATACGACCACCGCTGCCACCGGGGCAAAAAAACAAAGAAGGTATAGCAGGAAATTACGGTCGGGGACATTTGTGATAAAATAAAAAGGGCGCCTGACCAACTTTAAGATAAACCAGCCAATGCCACCAAAGCCGGTAAGAAGCCAGAACGGAGGATTGGAGATAAGGAACCAAACAGGAAAGTAGGTCCATGGCATTTGTGAAGAAGATATTACTACGCCACGGAATAGAATGTGGCCGTTCCACAAATTATAGTGAGCCAATGCTGCGTAACTCTCTGTAAAATGACGTACCGGCGCCTTCCATAGATAAGGCCATGAAATATAAAGAGCGCCGGAAAAAGCAATAATAAATACTGCAGCAAAGAACGTCACTAGTTGTATTTTTTCTCTCTTTACCAGGCCAGAGATAATATCGATCAGTAAGAATACGAGGATTATAGCCGCATACATAATGCCCATTACGCGTATGCCGGTAGCATATCCTGCAGCTATACCCAGCAATGCAAAATATATAGGTTTCTTTTTTGAAAAAGCAAGCTGGCAAAGCGCAAAAATGATAACGGACATAGACGAAAAGGGTAGGTCTTTGCTATTGAAAAACGAGTGGGCATAAAGGCGTGGCGCAAAGGCCAGCATAATAAACCCTAAACAGGCGAGGAAACGATTGCCAAACAGCCGGTACACCAGTATGTACCCGGACAACGCACTTACCAGGAAAAAAAGATGCGTGACCAGGTGGCGCATTAAATAGAGGTCGCGCGAGTCGGTGAGGTGCAGCCATTTTTCAACTTCATAAAGGGTAAGCTCGAATGCTGCGCCATGATGATCTGTCGCTTGGGTAAAAAGGCTTTGATCATTGTTAAATACATAATTATAATTGATCACGCCGGTCTCCCTCTGGATGGGCTCGTCCCAGGCCATGCCATAGTCCTGGTACACTAAAAGTGCAATGATAAATGCTAACAAAAAAAGCAGAATACCCGGTATATATGGTTGTATTCTTTTCATTACTTCATTTTATATACGCACATTATAGTGCTGTTGAGCACTTTAATTGAATATTCCTGAGGGTATGGATAATCTTCCGGGTGCAGGCGAAAGTCAGTAAGCATAAAGTCTGCGCCGTGGTCGGTGATCGTTATCCGCTTCCGGTCGCGGTCCTGCAGCATCATTATATTATTAGTAAGCGGCACATAGTCGCGGGCTATGCTTATAGTGCCGGGATATTGCTGCATAAGATGCTCCAATGCCTGCTTATAGCTGCATCCCCAGTATTCGAGGTCGTAATTCTTGCGCAGGAACTCTGGCTTGTGCGATACTAGATTATTAAAATAAACTTGCTGGTGAGGATGATCCCGGACCATAAAAACGCCTATCAGCACCACCTGTAAACTGCACAGCGGGATTATTATCCATTTTAGTTTTCCTTTTGCCAACTTATTTATAGTAAATAATGCAAGCATTACAAATGGAGGATAAATAAAGTAAAGGTGCCGCCAGTCATCGATATTCACACCGTGCAAAGCTATCATTGCGATTACAGGTAAAGAAAAGCAGGCGATATATAAACCAAAGTTGCGGTCGCTTGTATTTCGGAGGTACCTGGCAGGATGTTTGGCAAAGTCGGCCAACACCCAAACAATCCCAGCAAGGCCAGCCGCCAGCCATATCTCGGGCACTGTGATCCCGAACCAGACGGGCATGTAGCTTGCTGGAAGCTTATCGCCGGAATAGAACGCACCTTGGAATAATACTTTCCCCGGCCAGAATATACCAGCCAGAGAAGCAAAGGCATCTGCAAAATTATGAAACGGGCTTATCCATAAATACGGCCAGCAAATGTACAGCATCACGCAAAAGCTTGCTGTGAAGCTGAAGAAATTAACAACAACCGTTCCCTTTTTTTCTTTTATGGTAATGAGATCAAATAAGAAGAACATACCGGCAGACGGCACCAACAATATACCCATCGACCGTATACTGGTGGCATAAGCACAGGCAAAGCCTGCCAGCACATACCATAGCAGCTTATTCTTTTGAAAAGCTACCTGGCAAAAGAGCAGCGCTATCAAAAAAGCAGACAGGAAGGGAATGTCCTTTGAGTTGAAAAAAGAATGGGCATATAACCGGGGATGAAATGCCAGCATTATAAATGCCAGGCTTGCCAGCTGTTTACTGCCAAACATTCTATATGCCAATACGTACATGCAAAAAGCCGCAATGAGGAAAAAGAGATGTGTGGCAAAATGCCTGGAGAGATAGACATCGCGCATATCCGAAAGATGTAATGACCGTTCCACGAATACCAACGGCAGCTCGAAACCTGTGCCCAGCCGTTTATCTATGTTGGCATTGATGGCGGTATCTCCCTTTGTTACGTAGTCGTAACTCATAACACCAAGATCTCTTTGCTCTGGCTCATCCCACGCAATACCATAATCCTGGTAGGTGAGCATGCCTATTAATACGGCTGCCAGGAACAGGATGACGCCGGGAAAGTACCATGTATTAATTGCAGATCCCGGAGATCTCTTTCCAATATTCTCATTCATCTGTCAGGTATTTTTTCACAATCGGCAGGCACGTTTGCTTTACCAAAAAATAATGTTCAACCTCTTCCATTTCAGGCGTTCAATGATACCCATTCACGTTTTTGTAAGCTCTCTATTGCGGAGAAGCCGGCGAGCGTGGTATTTACAATTTCGTCAAACGGTATTAGCGGCTTGCCACCTTGTTTCACGCGCTCTGTCAGTAATTTAAATTGCGCAGTATGGCCTTTGTCTACATTAGTTTTAAGCCGCGAGAAATTGCCGGTGCCAAAACCTTCGGTGAGCATAAAGTTATCGGTAATAATGGTGCGCTCCTGCGCATATATTTCTATGCGCTCTTTAGAGTAAGCCTTGCTGCCATTTGCAAAATAGTTGATCACGCCCGTGCTGCCGTTTTCATACTGCAGCAGTATGGACGCATTATCTGTATTGGCCTGGGGGTTCACGCCCATAGCATTCATACATACCGCTTTTATTTTGCTGCCTGTGAGGAAGGTTATAAGATCCATATAGTGGCAAGCTTCACCCATTATGCGGCCACCGCCCACATGCAGATCGTGTACCCATGAGTTGGCAGGTATATGCCCGGCATTCATGGTGGCTATTACATTCATAAGCGTATCACCGGCCAGTTGCTTTGCTTTTTGCATATGGGGAGAGAAACGCCTGTTAAAGCCTACTGTAAGTGTTTTTATCCCCGTATAGGCTGCGAGTATATCGGCAAGCTCTTCCCGGTTCAGCGCCAGGGGTTTTTCTACAAATACGTGTTTGCCTGCCTGAAGGCTCTCCACTACCATTCGGGCATGCTCATTGTGCCGTGTGGTGATCATCACCAGGTCTACAGCCGGATCGTTGAGTATGCTTTTATAGTCTGTAGTGCTTTTTCCAATTTTATATTTCTTAGCAAGGGATGTACCTGTTACCCCCGATGCGCTGGCTATAGCATACAGTGGCGCATTGATAGCAGATAATGCTGGTAGCATGGTCATGCTGGTAAAATTCCCAGCCCCTATGATACCGATACCACCCTTGTCGGGTGTAAATATGCCATCGCTTACGGTAACGGTGCCCGATGAATTACTCTCTTCAGGGTAAACGAGTATTGACGCTATAGATTCCTTGCTGCCAATATTGGCGTATATCTTATCAAAGTCGCCCAGGTTTACTCTCTCCGTTATCAGGGGGCTTACATCCAGCTTGCCGGTGGCTATGGTTTGCAGCACAGCCTTAAAATTCCGTTGCTCTGTCCACCGCACATAGGGCAGTGGATAGTCGTGGCCTGCCTTTTCATAGCTATCGTCATACCTTCCCGGTCCATAAGAGCACGACACTTGGAAGGTGAGTTCTTTTTCATAAAAATCTGCCCTGCTGATATTGAGCCCTATCACACCTACCAGTATTATGCGGCCTCTTTTGCGGCTCATCTTTGCGGCTTGCGCTATCAGCTCATCCGTTTTTGCAGAAGCTGTAATGATCACCCCATCCGCGCCTGCATGATCCGTAAGGCTGCTTACCTGCTTCACCACATCACCACCTTCGGTAGGGTTTATGGCTATGATACCTTTTTTCTTTGCAATAGCCACTTTATTGGCATCTAGGTCTATACCTATCACCCTGCATCCGTTGGCTACCAGCAACTCGGCGGTTATCAATCCTATTAGCCCCAGCCCTATCACCACGATAGTTTCACCCAGTTGCGGGTCGCACAGGCGAAGTCCCTGTAATCCTATCGCGCCTATCACTGTAAATGCCGCTTCTTCATCGCTTACATTATCCGGTATATGTGCGCAAAGATTTTTTGGCACACACACATATTCCGCATGTGCCCCGTTCGATGCCACCCTGTCGCCAATGGTGTATTCCGTTACACCTTCGCCTACAGCTATCACCCTGCCTACATTACAATAACCAAGTGGCAACGGCTGCCCCAGTTTGTTAAATACAGCATCAAGCGTAGGCTTAAGGCCATCGGTCTTTATCTTGCCAAGTACCTGCTTCACCCTGTCCGGCTGCTGGCGGGCTTTTTGCAGCATACTGGCACGCCCAAACTCTACTAGCATACGCTCTGTACCCACAGATACCAGGCTGCGCGTTGTCTTTATCTGCACATGGCCCCGCTTCACCATAGGTGCAGGCACTTCTTCAAGTATGGTTTCCCCTGTTTTAAAAGACTGGATGATCTGTTTCAAATGTGGCTTAGGTTAAGGCAAAAGTAATTATTATGACGGAACAGGGCATAATGACCGGTAAGCTAATTATGAATATTCCATTTGTTTAATGTAATTAATTGATTGCTATACAGGATCCGGCATTATTATTGCTGAAATTTCTATTAGAACCTTTCACATTATGAGCAGGCGACTTTTATCCTATTTACTCTGTATTGCTGCAACACTGCTGTGCGTGGCTTCTTGTAAAAAGAAGCCTAAAGATAATACCACTACTACTCCAAAAAATACTTATGCCTCCCAAATAAAAGGGTCCTGGCTTTTGGCCGGACCTGGCTGCCTGGAAAACGGTAGCGACTATTCATGTAGCGGAGTATTTTCCTATTTTTCTTTTACAGCGTTAAACGATACCGAGATAGTCTGCTCTCTTTCCGATACATTAAAATACGTTTCTACCAATACAGATTCTCAGATAGTAACTTTTGTGGGTAATGCGGTATTTTATAAAAGCGTCTATTCAGAAACACTTATTTATCACTATTCAACTAATACAATTAACTATTCCTATAACTATAACGGAGCCTCCAGCGGGCAATATTTCGCTGGCAGTGGCAACTTGCAACCCATAAACTGGCCTGGTGCGTCAACGATAAAAAAGTATACAGATAATATAATAGGTACTAAGTTGTTATCGGGTACTTTATTCGATTCGATCTATATGCCATATACTAAGGACAGCACTGTGTTAATAAGCGACAGTGTCACATTTACATTGATCAACGACTCTGTATTAAAATACAACAAAGATTATGCGCGTGTGGGAAATGACGAATTATATTTCAAGACACTAAACGAACAAACACAAACCATAGTCTTTGAGACTCTTCATTCTCCTCTTGACCCCAAGGCCACTTTGACTTACAATTACGCAACCAACAAGATCACTCTGGAGCAGGCGTACAGCCTCTGGTATTTTAAGGGTTATATAAGACTCGAATAACCGGGTTTAGTTGTGATAATAAAGGAGATTACAATAACACCTGCACCAATCTATCCACTTCATTCCTCGTCACAATTTCCGGAAATCGCAATTCTTCAGTCAATGCTTTAATCACCGCATTTGCAATAGCAACCTTATCATATGGGTCAAACGCCAGGCTTGGCTTTATCACATCATATACATAAGGCAGGTCAGCTGCCAGCACCTTCATGCCGCTATCTACTGCTTCTACCAGTGGCAGCCCGAAGCTCTCAATTACTGATGGAAATATAAGATAAGGGCAGTTAAAATAAAGGTCGCGTGGGTCTAAGTACACATGGTTTACTATCCTTGCGCCACGGGCACTAAGTGCATTTACTCTTTCCATCAGTTGCGGCGCAGTATCATCAATGGTGACATGTAACAAAGGTGTTTGGCCTTTTGCCAGTAGGTATTCCCAGGCGTTTAATAATGTAGGGTAATTCTTTTGCGGTGAAGGATTACTGATAAACACAAACTCATCCTTTACCCGCTCACTGAACGGCTTATGCGGTACTTTATATTTCTGGTCGTCGTAAAATGGAATAGTTAGGCAATGTGCATTGTCTTTCAGGCCAAGTGCAGTTAATTCCTGCACCATGTGGGCGGTCTGCACTATGTAGTAGTCTGTGTTACGGTTATAACGTTTTAAGAACAGATATTTTATATAAGTGCGCCAGTAGGTGCGGTTGAATTTTTGCCTCGGTGCTTCAAGTAATTTTTGGTTATGGAAGTAGGTATACACATGTGCTTTCAGCTTTACAGGCGGCGGGGTATTGGCAAAGCAAAATACAGTTGTGTAGGCGTTGCTGTTCCGTTTGTAAAACTTTATCCTGTCTCTGATACTGTTGTTGATGACCACATAATTCTTATCGAGTGTGGCAGGTTTATCAAACCGTGGATCGAGCAGAAAGAAAAACTGATCCCGTTGAGGATGCGCCAGTATTTTTTCAATAAGGTATTGCAGCAATACTGCCCCGCCACCTTTATTGATAAACAATGCATCGATCAGTATCATCCGTTATTATTTTCCAGTATCGACATCAGGCTGTCTGCCGCTATCTCAGGGCTTTGCATCTTTGATAGCTCGTAGCTTTTTCGGCTCATCAGTAGCAGTTCCACATCACTTTTAGCCATTATTTGCTGCAGTGCGGTTTTAAGTGCCTCTTTATCGCCGCTGTTAAATATATAGCCATTTTGTCCTTCCATCACCAGCGCATCTCCTGCGCCCACTGCATCAGAGCAGATTATAGGCAATCCGGCCATGGTAAACTCATGTACCACCACCCCCCATGGCTCATACCTGCTGGGCAGGCAAAAGATACCCCAGTTGGTCGTATCTGCCGCCAGCTCTGCACCACTCATAAATCGCTTTAGGCTGATGTGCGTTTGCAATGCTATCTGCACTTCTCCGGATCCTATCAGTGTAAGCTGCCAGTCATTCTTTGTTGCAGCCTTTACCTCGTTAAATGCCGCTACCAGCAAGTCTATCCCTTTAGACTCGGCAAATCGCCCGGCGAAAACAATATTGTGCGGATACTTGTTCTTTTTAATGGCTTTATATTGTTCATACACATTGCCAAATATCGCGCTATCAGCGGTGAGCAGGTGGTTAATAATACGCTCAGGTGGATAGCCGATGTTGTGGGCAAACTCATATTGCCGTGCACCCGGCACCCAGAAATAGTCAAAATACCGCCTGTACAGCCGCCCGCCGAATAAAGCCGCTATTTTTTGCCTAAAACTTCCGTTCCACTGGTTATCACTTCCCGTGACTATACGACACCTGCCGCGAAACTGCCGTACTACTTTCAGGTACAAATTATCCATACGGCCTACCACATAAATAATAGATGGGTTGCGGGCTTCAATAAACTTTTTCAGTGACGCAAGATCGAAACCAGACCGTTTATAGAAAATAATGCCTGCCTCATTCTCCGGAATAAATGGGGTCCGCTTTTTCTCGTCCCAGTATACACAGTCTACTACAGCCCCATGCTCACGCACTAAGGCCCGCATCACAGCAATGGTGTAAGGCATTACCTCTGAATAGAGGTACACAATATTTATCGCGGCTTTTGGTTCCAGGTACAGCAAAGAAACAAATAGTAACGATACCCACCAATACTCTGGAAATGAAGACTTGCTTACCTTAATTATTGCAATATCAGTACTGAGGGATTAACCTGCCAATGATTTATAAACCTCCATGTATTGCTTCGCGATCTCCCGGTAGTCATATTTTGCCGCATTCTGTCGGCCACGGGCTACCAGTTCTTTATAGTAAGCTTTATCGGTTACCAGCTTTGAAAAGGCCTCGGCAATTTCTTCCGGTTTATCAGGGTTTACCAGCATAGCGGTATTGCCGGCTACTTCTTTCATAGCGCCTATATTGCTGGTCACTACTGGTCGCCCTACTGCCTGCGCTTCAATAATAGGCATGCCAAAACCCTCGTAAAAAGAAGCATTGAACAGTATATCGCAGGCTATATATCGTTCGTACACCTGTTCATCATTAAGGTTGTTATATATAGTGTGTGATATGTCGTAGTTCTTCAATCTTTCCAGCTCGTCGCGCGACGGCCAGCCAATAATATCCAGGTGATAATCAAATAGCTTCACCGCTTCAATAAGGTTGTCCAGGTTCTTATGCTTGCCAGTTCCCATCATCAGCACTATAGGTTTGGCATTTAATTTCCCTTTCGGCACAAACTGGAATATGGGCTTCACCGGGTTAGGTATTATCCTTATCTTATCTTCAGGAAAATGAAAGTACTCCATCAGCTTGTTCTTAGTGAATTTAGATACCACGGTCACTATCTGCACATTCTTTAGCGGCAATTTAAACCAAAATAGCTTGTAGGTAGCATGCTGTATAAAGCTGCGTTTTTTTAAGGTATCATAGTGCCCAAGGTCATGGACGGTAAGCACATTCTTTCTGCCCTTCAAGCCCATAGCCAGGAAGTTTACATCGCCGGTTATATGGTTGATGTCGCTTGCAAATTGCTCTGCCTTTCGTGTATTTTGTAGTCTTGATAGATTAGCCTCGCAATAAAACTCTTTGATATCCGCCTCATTCTTCAGGCAGTCCTTTACCAGTTTAAATATACCTTCTATAGAAACACCGGTTTTTCTCGGCTCTCTGTAATAGAAGGTAATGGATAGCATGAAGCAAATATACAAAAGCGAGGCTGTGCAGCCCTAAGAATTAAGCGGGAAACGCTTCACCATCCTTAAATTATGCGTCCGTTTCTTTAGCGACACGCTGACGATGCCGCCCTGGTCTATACGGTCTATTACCACCCGGCCTGCAGTATCGGTAGCGTGTATGATGGTCTGGTTATCTATGAGTATGCCCACATGCACTATTTTGCCCTCTTTATTATCAAAGAAGGCCAGGTCCCCACACTGGGCATTTTGCAAAAAGTCTACAAGCGTTCCCTCCTGTGCCTGTTGTTTGGCATCACGCGGCAACGAATAGTTACACAGTTTAAAGGCCATCTGTGTAAGCCCTGAGCAATCTATGCCTGCCATACTGCGTCCTCCCCATTGGTAAGGGGCATGCAGGTATTGCTTTGCTGCATTTACCAGTGCCTGGCAGTCGAGCGCAGCCTTTTTTACCTTTATTTTCTTTCCTTTAAATTTTGCCGATGTATTTCCCGGCCTCATTTTTCCACCTTTCAGCCAGGTAAGCTCGCTGCCTAGCGGCACCCACATTTCACCATCAGGGAATACCAGTTTGTCTTTATGGCTGGCTGCTACGTATTTTACTTCTTTTGTATATTCTTTTTTTAGTATCAGTGCCAGTTGCGATTGCTTGCACCATCCGCGGTACCCATCCCGTTCCACCTGTATATATGCCCAGTCCTTGGTATCTACTTCTATTACCTCAGCTTTTTCGCCAAACAGCAGTTGGCTGGTTTGTTCGGAGGTGTGGTTTGGTTCCGCTCTCAGGGGCATTATCGGTACATTGCAATAGGCGTATGCCAGGGGTAGGATCATTTTCACTCATTTATTTGCAGCTGTAAAGGTAACACAGCTTTATTTTTATACTTTAGAAGTTTTAAACATTAGGTATTTATATGTATGGCAGCCGTCTTTCTTTACCGAAATGTTTCATTAACTTAGCACGCTAAAACCAAACCCAATAGTATTATTTTAATATTAAATGTACATGGGGCATGACTAAACATATAAAAGCATCAAAAAATTATGGAATCATCCGCGATTATAGCCGCTGTCGTTGCCGCGATAGGGGCCTTATTAATAGGCATATTTCTTGGCAAAATGATCTTTGCCAAGAATACCAAGAAAGACCTTGAAGAAGCAGAAGCAGCAACAAAAAGGGCAGAAGCACAAGCTAAAAAAACACTGGAAGACGCCAACACACTGGCAGAAACAATTAAGGAAAAGAAGTTACTGGAAGCAAAAGAACATTTTTCTCAACTAAGAAGCACTCACGAAAAAGACGTACAGACGCGTACACAAAAACTGGTAGAGAACGAGAATAAGCTGAAACAGCAGGAACAGGGCCTGAAGGATAAAACCGCAGCCGTGCAGCGCCAGGTGCAGGAAAATGAGGAGCTTAAAACAAACCTGACCAGCCAGCTGGAAGTTGCTAAAATAAAGCGTACCGAACTGGACCGTCAGCATGAGGAGCACCTGAAGCGCCTGGAAAAGGTAGCAGGCCTCTCAGCAGAGCAGGCTAAGATAGAGCTGGTCGAGGTGGTGAAGGAAGAAGCCCGCACTCGTGCCATGGCACATGTTAAAGACATCATGGAAGAGGCCAAGATCAATGCCTCTAAAGAAGCCAAAAAGATCATCATCCAGAGCATACAGCGCCTGGGCGCCGAAGTGACTATCGAGAATGCCATCACCGTATTCAACCTGGAAAGCGACGAAATAAAAGGCCAGATCATAGGCCGCGAAGGCCGTAACATCCGCGCGCTGGAAGCAGCAACCGGTGTAGACCTGATCATAGACGATACCCCTGAGGCAATAGTACTTAGCTGTTTCGATCCGCTACGCCGCGAGATAGCGCGCTTGTCGCTGCAGCGCCTCGTGCAGGATGGCCGTATACACCCAGCCCGTATTGAGGAAGTGGTGGAAAAGACCAAGAAGCAACTGGAAGATCAGATAATGGAAATAGGCGAGCGCACCATCATAGAGCTGGGCGTTCACGGCTTGCATAAAGATCTTGTGCGCCTGGTAGGTAAAATGCGTTTCCGCTCATCTTACGGGCAGAACCTGCTGATGCACTCTAAGGAAACCGCAAACCTCTGTGGTATCATGGCGTCAGAGCTTGGCCTTGGCCAGAAAGTAGTGAAACTGGCAAAACGTGCCGGCCTGCTCCACGATATAGGTAAAGTACCTGATGAAGAAACAGAACTGAGCCACGCATTGCTCGGCGCCAAACTTGCTGAGAAAGCAGGTGAACATGCATCGATAGTAAACGCCATAGGCGCCCACCACGATGAAATGGAGATGCAGTACATCATATCGCCTATCGTTCAGGCTTGTGACGCCATAAGCGGCGCCCGCCCTGGTGCAAGGCGCGAGATGATGCAAAGCTATCTGCAGCGCATAAAAGACCTGGAAAACCTCGCAATGGCATATACTGGTGTAGAAAAAGCCTACGCCATACAGGCAGGCCGCGAACTACGCGTAATGGTAGAAGCCGACAAGATCAGCGATGCCGACAGCGACCGCCTCTCTTTCGAAATAGCCGACAAGATCCAGAAAGAAATGCAATACCCCGGCCAGATAAAAGTAACCGTGATACGCGAGTTAAGGGCTGTGAACATAGCGAGGTAACACGTAGAGACGCAATGCTTGCGTCTCCATCCGCGAAAGAATTTACAAACTGCAATGGAGCGATCTGTTGCAGTTTTTTTTATGGCTTTCCGTACAGATTTCGATATTAATAGAAACCCGTAACTTTGTAATGCAAATACTATTACTATGGCAACGATGTCGCTTGATAAACAGATAAATCAATACCTGCCGCTCCTTGCAAACGAAGAAAAGCAATCAATTCTTAGTGTGATCATGTCATTTGTGAAACTTCGCGAATCGTCTATCGCGAGGATCAGCATTGAACAATATAACAAAGAACTCGATGAAGCAGAGGCAGAAATGGACAATGGAGATTTCATTTCGCAGGAAGATGCAAAAAAACAAGCTGAATCGTGGTTTTAAAGCAAATCAGGGTAAACTGGAATAAACGGGCTTTAACACAACTTGAAGAAGCTTGTAACTATATAAAGCAGGATTCAATAAAAAGCGCTATAAAAGTTAAGAACGATATTTTCAAAGCAACGGATTCTTTAGCTTTTCATCCCGAGAAACACCCGTTGGATAAATACAAGAAAAATAACGACGGTAGTTATCGTGCCTTCACGCTGCACCATTACAGAATATCCTATAAAGTATTGCCTTCAGAAGTTAAGATATTACGTTTGCGACATTCAAGTATGGAGCCTTTAGAGCACTAAGCCAATTCCACTTACCCTTTTGCAACAAACTCCGAAAACGGCCCAGCGCTTTTCCTCAGGATGTACTCATCATACCCTCTTACTATATGGTCTTTTAATTCCCCTATCTTTTCAAATCCCAGCCGTTCATATAGCTTCTGCGCCTCCTTATTAAAAGACGAAACACACATAAATACATTCGGTGAGATTTTTGAGATTCTTTCTTCGCTATGCATTAATAATGCCGTACCAATACCCTTATTCCTATGTTCAGGCTTTACGCAGATGGTTTGGATATAACCACGCAGCACCCCATACAATTGGATAACAACAAACCCTGCCAGCTCATCATCCACCATAGCTACATATACTTCCCTGTAATCTCCACGCACACCTTTCATACATTGGTCAAGCGTAAAATTTAGCGTCACCCATGGCTCCGATGAGCACATCAGTTCTGCACATTCCGTCAATTTATCATCGTCTGTTGTTAGTATTATGTCCATCTGTTTTCTTCTTAAAATTTATTTCACGACTTATCAACCAATCAACTATTTAACTAATCAACAAGTTTATATCACCCCCACCACCACATTACTCTTATTCAGCAACTCTTCTATCTCTTTTTCCCGTCTTTGTATTTGTATACGTATAGGCGAGAACGTCCAGCTGGTGCGCAACCGCGACAGCCGGTCATCAGGCGGCAGGAAGATGAGCCTGCGCAGCCAGTTAAGCGGCGCAAAGTGCTTAAATACCTGCGATACCTTTATAAAATAAACCACCGTAGATCCATCGCACCTGTCCAGCAGGTTAGCCAGTTCCTGAGGGTCTACCAGCGATGATATGCAGAGAACACTGCCACTCCGCGGATTGAAGTATTGGTTCAGCTCCTTATCCTTATGCCATGCGCTGTTGCTGATAATGCGCGCTGTTCGCTCATCCTCGGGCATCTGGTCCGGCATGTTAAACGATTGGTCGGGTATAAACCGCATATCCCATTCTTTCTGAGACAGAGCATCATATATCGTCCACACATTGTTCTTGTAGTAGTTCAGCATTTCTTTCAGGTAGCCCTCACCCAGCCACTGCGCTTTCACCGGCGCATAAAACGAGGCGTAGAAATACAGGTGCGATGCATAAGGCTCATACAGCTCCGGCATGCGTACTACCAGCTCCCGGTTCTTGGCATATACCTTCCACACTATGCGGCGCACATCATCACCCGCCTCAAAGTCTTTATAGTTCAGGTGTTCACCCTCCACGCGGCGCAGCTGCTCTATGCGCACATCCATAGTCTCTGTTTTCTTGGGGTATACTTCGGTATCGTAATTATCTGTAAGCATGGGCGGCTGGTAAAAATGCCCGCTCACCGGCTGTGCCGCTGCCAGCGAAAACAAGTGTAGCATATCCTGGAAATACAGGAATCCGCCCTTCAGGTCATACTCCTTAATATCCGGTAATCTAAGCCTGCTCCTGCCCGTTATAGCGCTGCGCTTAATGCTCTGTTCCTTCCGCTTGTTCGACATCATGCTGAAACGGTCCGTCATCACATTATCGTCGTAATAAAGCCTGCCTTTTACAAAGCCAAGTATGGGCCGCACCGCGCCCTCCAGCCGGGCATTCAGGTATAGTCTGTTGCTCTTACCTTTTTTGGTTTCGGTAGTAAACGATACCTCCAGTTTATAGCCCTTCCGGCTGCGCAGCCACAGGTAGTAAAAGAAGCTCACAAATGTGCTCAGTACAGATAGCCCCACCAGCGCAACCAAAAACCACAACGCCATTTTACCCATCAGCATAATAAACGGCAGGAATGGGGCAGGGTCTTCACCTTTCGGTGTTGGCGTATACAGCAGCTTATAAGCTCCCCAGCCCGCAAATACACACAGTACTGTATTTAGGGTAAACGGGAAATACTGCCACCCATAGCGTATCCTCCATTTTATCTGCTTCCACTTCATTGGGGAAATTCCAATTTACAAGGTCTAAATTCCAAGGTATGAAAATAACGCAAGCGTTCTGTATAAGTTGTTAATTTTAGCGATATAGAAATTGAATAAGCGTTAGTGCTTATTGTGATACTCGGGAGTGAAGAAGTAGTTTGTTTTTTCTAATGTATGTATTTCGTTAACGTATTGCCATGCGTTTTTATAAAATATGTTTCCTATCTTTAAAGTAGTAAAAGAAACAACAAAAAAAGAAGACCTTAATATTGTTTTTTCCCGGCCTTGTGGAATCATATACGCTGACATGAGTTGAACGCTGTATGAGAGTTGATTTATAAATTATCATTTCTAACAATTTCATTTCACTTGCAAAATCGCCTTTATGAAAAAGCACTACACTTTATTATTTACCGTTGCGCTGTTATTAGCTACAGGCAGTTCTGTAAATGCACAGAGAGTTACCGTTACCTGGGCAGGCACAGCGCTCTCCGCTTTTAATGGTGAACAAAAGCCGGGTTATACCGCTAACATGGGCGACCCTAACGACGTGTGTATGGATGCCATGCACAACATCTATTATGTAGATGAAGACAATAACAGGATCCGGAAAATATCTGCCATAGATGGAGTTGTCACCACCGTTGCCGGAGGAGGTACCTCAATGGCAAATGGAGTACCTGCTTTAACCGCTGCTATCACTCCGGTATATATGTGCATAGACGCAGCCGGAAATCTGTATGTTTCTACCCTGGACAACCTGGTGCGCAAAATAGATGTGTCAACAGGATTAATAACCACCATTGCAGGTACTGGTACAGCAGGGTATTCG
>Ga0206843_10039_pt1 | contig 45098 bp, 32 predicted proteins | sample Alteio_BWOrgCont_21_FD_152869 | JGI IMG/M metagenome (GOLD analysis project Ga0206843, IMG submission 152869) | Enriched cells from forest soil in Barre Woods Harvard Forest LTER site, Petersham, Massachusetts, United States -... | ecosystem: Environmental > Terrestrial > Soil > Temperate forest >...
GTCAGTGTGGTTGTTGATCCTGGGCAAACAGCTGCTGCTCCGTTGATAGTTCCCAGTGGATTTACCGTAACAATAGTGCTTACAGAGCAACCGCCATTCAGCATATAACTCACAGTCGCCATGCCCGGTACTAAACCGGTTACCACGCCAGACATTGCATCTGTCAATGCAACACCCGTATTGCTGCTGCTCCATGTTCCGCCAGTAATGGCATCATTCAGCGCACCCGGTACTCCGGGACAGAATACTGTTGTCCCTGTTATCGCGGCAGGCTGCTGATTCACAGTAACTGTAACAATTGCCGAACATCCTGCCGGCAATGTATAATTAATATTTGTCAAACCCGGGGCTGCGGGAGTAACAGCGCCTGATGCGTCTACAGTAGCCACAGAAGTATTGCTGCTGTTCCACACACCGCCTGTGGTTCCTTCATTCAGTAAGATTGTTGAACCCGTGCACACGGCGCTAGCTCCAGTTATTGCCGCCGGAGATGGATTAACGGTTATCGGCAAAGTGGCAATGCAGCCCGCTACCGTATAAGTAATAGTAGGTGTACTTGCAAGAAAACCGGTAACAACACCTGTTGCAGGGTCTATGCCGGCAAGCAGCGAGCTGCTGCTCCACGTACCACCCGTAAGTGCATTGCCAAGTGTTGTTGTAAAACCTGTACATACTACAGGCACACCTGTTATCGATGGTGGTATTGGGTTAACCACCACATTTGCGCTGCCTGCCATGCTATTGGTACAGAGGTTGCTGGTATTGGTGGCTATCACTGTATAAACGCCTGCATCGGTTCTTAGCCCGAATGACATGGCAGGTGCCGTTATCGGTAAGCCACTGGTGCCGCCATTAAATAGCTGGTAAGAAACACCGCTTTGCGAATTGTCCAGCCCGATGTTTACGCCAATACCACCTTCACAGTATCCGCCGCCGCCAGTTACATTATATATATCCGGCGATGCGTTAACTACTACATTTACGGTACCCATCATACTCACGGCACAGGTAGCGCCCGGGTTGGCAATTACGGTATAGTTACCCGCAGCTGTTTGAAGGCCCAGGTCTATCGGATGTCCGGTGCCTGTTATCGTGCTTCCCGTGGCCACTGTGCCCACATACACCTGGTAGCTGGCGCCGGCATCAGAGCTGTCAAGCCCTACATGAATAGTGGGGTTGCTGCTGCAGTAAGTGCCGCCGCCGGTTACGTTGTATATATTAGGTATCGGGTTTACTATTATAGGTGTAGCTGTTAGGCAGCCCGTAGGTAATGTATAAGTGATTGTGGTTGTCCCTACAGTCACACCGGTTATTATTCCTGTTGTAGGGTTTACGGTAGCGGTAGCCGTGCTCGCACTCGCCCATATTCCTCCTGTGTTGGCATCTGTTAATGTCGTGGTTGCCATCAGGCATGCGCTTGTTACGCCCTCTATAGCCGCCGGGTTCGGGTTCACTGTCACCACTATTGTATTCCCTGCAGATAGTGTGCTGTTGCACCCATGTACGTCCTCTATTGAAGTAACAGTTAACGTAGTATTACCCGCATTTGCAAGATCAGCGCCCGGAATAATAAATCCTCCTGTACCAGATACTATCGCAAGCGGCGACGTATGTCCCACAGCATCATTTGCACCGCTGAGGTTATAGGTAAGCGTATAAGTAGAGCCAAGCCCGGGCGCATTTACTTGCACCGTCGAAGCCATCGCCGGGCAAGGTGCAGTCGCAGAGATGAGGCTAAATGTGCTTATATCAGGCAATGCATTTACTGTAACAGATCCTGTAGTTGCCGGTGCCGATGTACATCCATTATCGTCAGTTACAGTCACACTATATATTCCTCCGCCAGCTGTCGTGATGCCGGCATTTGTTGTATTTCCTGTGGTTGCTGTAAAGCTGCCTGGTCCTGTCCATGAGTAGGATGGATACGTACCGCTGCCATCTGCTGGTGTTGCACTCAAAGTTATAGTACCTCCCGCGCACAAGGTGGTAGGCGTTACAGACGCAGTAATTGTAGGCAGTGCATTCAGGCTTACAGCCGCTGTTGTCCCCGCCGCTGCCGAAGTACAGCCGTTATTATCAGTCACGGAAACACTATACACACCTGCTCCGCTTACAGACATTCTTGGGTTGGTTGCAGTTTGTGTTGAAGCCGTAAACCCATTTGGCCCAGACCACGTAAAGGTCGGGTAGGGGCCTGTGCCACCTGCCGGTGTTGCATTAAGTGTAAGTGTGTTTCCTGCGCATACTGCCGTTGGTACTGCCATTGCTGATACTGTAGGCAACGGTGCTACTGTCACAGAGGCGGTCATTCCTGCCGCCACTGCTGAGCATCCGTTGTTGTCGGTTACCGTTACGCTATATACACCGGCGCCCGCCGCAGTAATATTTGTTCGGCTGGTATTTTGTGTCGTCGCGCTAAACCCGGCTGGCCCGCTCCACGAGTAGGTAGAGTAAATGTTACTGCCGCCTGCAGGTGTCGCATTCAAGGTAAGTGTGCTGCCCGCGCATATTGTGGCTGGCAGTGCGGTAGCAGTTATAGTTGGTAATGGATTTACGGTTACGGTAAGCGTAGTACCCACAGTAGATATGCAGCCGCTGTTATCCGTCACGGTCACACTGTAAATACCGGTGCCAGCTGTCGTTACTCCGGTATTTGTTGCGTCCCGGGTCGTTGCACTAAAGCTTCCCGGCCCTATCCATGTGTAGGAGTTGTAAACGCCGCTACCACCCGCAGGCGTAGCATTCAGAAACACAGTTCCACCTGCGCACAATGCTGTCGGTGTCGCAGATGCAGTTATTGTAGGTTGGGGATTCAGCCCTACAGGCGCTGTAGTCCCTGGCGATGCAGATGTACACCCGTTATTATCGGTTACAGACACACTGTATACGCCCACGTTGCTTAGCAACATGTTTGTCTTAAATGCCTGTTGCGTAGATGCACTGTAGCTGCCCGGTCCCGACCAGCTATAAGTATAAGGCGCTGCACCGCCGGCTGGTGTAGCATTTAGGGTTAGCGTATTGCCCACGCATACTAATGTAGGGGCTGCTGTCGCTGATACCGTAGGTATCTGTACCACCGTTACCGATGGAGTAGTTGCCGTTGCCGATGCACATCCATTGTTGTCCGTTACCGATACGCTGTATATGCCTGTAGCTGCCATTGTAGCGTTGGTAACAGCTGCTCCCTGTGTAGATGCGCTAAAGCTGTTCGGCCCAACCCACGAGTAAGTAGAATAAGTGCCGCTCCCTCCCGCAGGTGTTACATTAAGCGAAAGCGTGCTGCCCGCACAAACCGGGTTTGGTGTTGCCGTAGGAGTAAAAGTTATTGGCGACTCAAGATTCACGCTGACAATATTAGACACCGGGCAGCTATTATAGGTAGCTGTCACCGTATATGCATTTATACCCGTAGCTGTTGGTGTTAATACAGAAGTATAGCAGCCGCTGGTGCACGAGATTCCAGAAGGGCCGGCCCATGTAAAAGCAGATGCCGGTAATGGTGATATGTCTGCCGTAACCACTATGTTATCCACGGCCCAGAACCATCCGTCATTGCTGCTGTAGTACCAGCGCAGCAGCACATTAGGCTGCCCGAGTGCTCCCGCTGGCAGCGCGATCGTTTGTTGTGGTGTGCCTGCAATCCAGTTTTTAGCGCCCGTAGGGTTGGTGCCGGATCCTACATAGTTAAAAACAGTTGACCAGGAAGTTCCGCCATTAGTAGAGTAGTCGATCTCTGCCGCATCACCAATTGCATACCGCATAAATCCGTTTAAGTTGATCGTGCTTGACGTATATCCTATTGTAGAAAAGCTTGGGGAGATGATGGACGTGGTAATGAGGCCCGCGCCATTAAAATCGGCGTCAACCTCCATATACGGGCTGCCATCGCCAGCTATCACTACGTCCGTCCATCCCGGCGGATTTTGAACAGACCAGTTTTGAGGGGTGGTAACACCTGTGCTTACTACGTTCCAGGTACCACCTACCTGTCCCGTCATACCGCTATTAAAGTTTTGTGATAATACAGTAATTGCCGACACATTTGCCGCGGCTGTTACGGTAGCGCTGTTGCCTGGGCATAGAGTATACGATGTTACCGGGGTTATCGTTATAGCAGGCGTTGGGTTTATAGTGATCCCGGCGGTTGCGGTGCAGCCGCCCGGTGCAGTATAAGTGATCGTTGCCGCAGACGCCGATAAACCTGTTACCGAGCCAGATGAGGGATCTATTGTTGCAGCCGCGCTTGCCGTGCTCCAGGTCCCTCCCGTTGTTGTCTCTGTATAAGTTACTGCCTGGCCGGCGCATATAGCGGTCGGGCCACCTATAGCAGCTGGCAATGTAAGAGCCGTCACCTTCACCCCGTTCGAGTTGGCAGAGGCCGTACTGTATAAGCACGAGACGGTACAATAATACCAGCTGGTCGCTGCTACTGTGGCTGTATAGGTCGCCGTGGTTGCGCCACCTATAGCGCTATAGGTTCCCGGCGTCCCGCTAACGTCGGGCGCTGAAAACCATTGGTAGCCAATACCAACATTAGGAGTGGAATTTTGCAGGCTAAGGTTTGTCGTGCTGCCTGAGCAAATGCTCGTTGCAGAGCTCAGCGTATTGCCCGGCGCCGGCGTGCCTGCACATTCAGCAAGGGAAACCGTATAGTTGTCTATCGACATCGTCTTGCCTGCGCCTGCTGTAAATGAATAGACAGCCCCAAAATTAGTAGTCGATATGCTGGTATAAGTGTTATCTGTTACTGTTCCTTGCAATGCCGTAACACCGCTCGATGGATCTGCAAATCCCCCGCTGCCATCATCTCTTGTGTACAACGACCACAGGTTGGTCAGCGGGTCATAAGTAACTCTTACACTATAATAGTCTGTTTTACTCATCGTCGTTACACCGGCAATAATTGTAGTATTACTGGTCAGCCCTCCGCTGAATTTTACAAGGTTTACTCCTCCCGCTGTCGAACTAAATACAACTCCGTACCCCGTGGGTTGGCCACCAAATATGTTAGCCCCCGCATCGCCACAAAGGTCTATGCCCCCAGCTATAGTTCCGGCTGCAGGTGCGGTCGCTGTTGCCGCGTTGCTCATCCTCATGTTCAGCGTCCATGTGATCACGCTGGGGTTAGCGTTTAATACCGGGCTGAATTGTGAACGATAGTTACCTAATGAGGCCACAAAGTAGGTTTTGTTAGCAGCAGATCCACTGCTGATATTCACCATATAGTTAGCGCCGCTTACCAGTGATGTTGAAACAGTGCTCGTACTGCCAGTAACAAAGTTATAAGTAGTAGCAGGGCTTCCTCCCATACTGCCACTCAGAAACGATGCCCTGTTAAAGCTGTCAGCGAAAACAATAAACTGAGCTTTCGCAGGCATAGTTATTTGTGTCAGCAGCAAGAGCAACAGACCCATTGTCTGCACTGCAGCTCGTTGCGAAAAGCCTGGTCTTGCTTTTGCTATTGTCTTTCTATTAACGAAATAAGTCTTTGCTCGTAGAGCACACGGTGTAAAGCATTTCATAGGGAAGCCGATTTAGACTATTAATATAGCCTTAACACAGTAAACCGGCGAAAGCACTGGGGCGAAATTCAATTTTATAGTGGTAAATTTTTGTAATTATTAAATTAAGTTATACAGATATGCCCCATTAACAAAAAATAGTTAGTTTTTCGGCAAGTATAGAGTTAAAGCTCACGCAACATTTCGAGGCGCGATATACCATTCCTGCAATACAATCTCCGGCCACTTTACCGAAGTAAGAAACCACTGATCCGCACGCCTGTTTCAACCACACCATTCTAATCGAAGTTGGGCGGTAGTCTCTGACTACGCCCTCGTGGCAGCCAATCTCCAGATTGGCGAAGCGAAGAAGCCACAAGCCCAGGAGTCAGTTTCAATCGCGCAATTCTAACTCCGATTCAACCATCGTAATTCTCCGTTCGAATATTCCTCTATGATTAGTGCCAGTATTTTCGGAACAGTTCTGCAACAATTTCATAACAGCTAAATGCGCCCAATCCGGGTTTTTACTGGCAAGTGGTATCGAAATTATTGATCCGATTGAAGAATAAATAATAAATACAGGTTTACTGATGATTATGTAAAGTGAAATCGCTAAATTCAAGTTCCATCAGTCTTCCTGTTTTAACTTATAAAATAGTTATGAGTATACTTAATGATTACTTAAATGTTCTTATAGTCGATGACGAGGAGAATGCATGTACTAACCTGCAAAATATTCTAAAAGAATTTGTTGATGCTGCAATAAACGTAGTAGGCGTAGCCTATGATACCGAAGAGGCGGAAAAGTTGATCGCTAAATTAAATCCGGATGCAATATTTCTTGATATTGAAATGGCCGACGAAAATGCATTTAGTTTTCTAACCCGGTTAATGCCTTTTACCTTCGAGGTAGTCTTTGTAACAGCATATGATGAATATGCGGTGAAAGCCTTCAGGCTTAACGCCGTTGACTACATACTGAAACCGATAAGTATTTATGAATTAAGAACTGCAATTCAACGGCTGAGGGATAAAATAAAATACAAAAGTATTATTACTCAAAATACGCCCTACACAGATCTGGCCGACCAGGTGACGAACAAAATTAAGTCTACTAAAATAACAATAAAAGATCCACATAATAAGCTGGTGGTTGATTTTAACGATATTCATTTTATTGAAGCGCATGGGAGCTATGCCAGGATATTATTTACGCAAAATATAGAAGTGAAAGAAATAACAGTGAGTAGTCCTCTTTCTGACTATGAAGAACTCCTGCCCGCAAATTTGTTTTTCAGGATACACCGGTCGTACTTGATCAATTGCACGCACATAAAAAAAATTGTAAACGATGGCACAAGCCAGGTAATTATGAGAGGCGACGAGCACTTGCCTATCAGCCGCAGGCGATATCTTGAATTGCGGGAGTTTTTAAAAGAGAACAATCTATAATGGCCAGGAGAGCCTTCTATATTTTTACCGTTATCGTACTTAGGTTGGCATTGCATGCATCTGGCCAGGATTTTCCCATGCTGCATTATACGGTGCGCGATGGTTTGCCCAGCAATACTGTTTACTCAGTTTGCAAAGATAGTAAGGGGTTTATGTGGATAGCCACAGACAAAGGAATAGCAAGGTACAATGGCATCAAATTTGAAACCTTTACAACGGCAAATGGCCTGCCTGATAATGAAGTATTTTTTTTTAAAGAAGATTACGAAGGCCGCCTTTGGCTTGCTACTTACAGTGGTGCATTGTGCTATTGGCAAAACGATACTTTCCACACAGCTGCCAATACGCCGCTTTTAAATCTGCCTCTTAAAGCATCTTTTATCCGAGATATTCACATGGAGCATGATAGTAGTATCACCTTCATCTTCTTTTCAGGGTATAAATTTCTTAATATAAAAAAACAAGTCGCAAAAATAATTGACCTGTCAAGGGTAGAGGACAAAATATTCATGAGAGGTGTTTTTTATATTCAGAAATATGCTCGCGATGGATTTAAAATTTGGTACAATTCTAGTTTTCTGTTTATAGATTCTAATTATCACATTTATAAGAGGCTGTCCTTTGACGATGGACGTCGTAAAAATTATAATAACAGTATAAAAATAACATGTTTTCAAGATAATGTATATGAATACAATCACTATTTTTTATTTGATTCAAATGCTTGCATCATAAAGATTTTAGACACAAACATTACGCATAAGTACTTTATAAATAAAATTTATAAAAATCAACTTGACTGGTTTATTTGCACTGACCATGGACTATTTATTAATGATACAGTAAATATCCTTGCAAGTTCAAATGTGTCTTTTCTTGGCCGCGATATTGATAAATCGTATTGGATAACGACTTTGGATAATGGAATTTTTGTACTGGACGAAAACTTCATGCAATCAAGAATTTATCAACATTCATACCTGGGCAAAGTGTTATATACTACCTCGTTTAAAAAAAATGTTTTTTTTGTAGCCTCAGATAGTATTAATAGAATTTATCGTTTAAATAACTCACACGTTAAGGATGTATATAACTATAAAACTTCCAATAATAATAACAATAAATTTACCTCCGCATTTTTAATAGACAGCAATTATCATTTTTGTAGTGTCGACAATAGCGGAATAGTAACTATTAAAAGCTTACTAGCAAAACCCAAGGCAGTAAAGAAATATCCGTGGGACATTTCAAATTCATATGTTATGAAATCTATTCTTCAGATAGATAGCTTGTTATATATCAATTCGAAATTTTGCATTTTATCTATAAATACTAACAAAATTGGCGCTGAGAATGCGCTCAGATATAGGAGCGATACTATGGCGAATGAGCGTGTGTTTGATATGGCCAAGTCGCCAAATAATGACATCTGGTATTCTAATATTAAGAGCGTATTTAAAATAACTAATGGAATTGGCGTTGCGCAAACTCAATTCAAAAATATTTCCTTTAAATCATTCATATTTTTACAGAACCATCTTATCGGCTACACGCACACAAATCAACTGCTAGTGTGCAATGATGTAAATGGCAATATCGCTATAGACAGTGTACTGCACCAAAATTGTGTTTGGGAAAATTTCTATATACTCGATTCCGCGCATCTTTTGATCAGCACCAATAATCAGTACCGGCTTATTACACTTTCTGAAAACGGCGACAATAGTTATTCGATCAGGCCGGTAGAAAATCCGTATATACCCCAGTCGCCTGAGGCCATGTCGTCGGATGGAGAAAACTGCTATTTTTTCAAAGATGGTGCTATTACGTCCATTAACATAAAAAGCATCTTATGGAAGCCGCAGCCCCCTATTCTTTTTTTTACAACATGGGCGGCAGGCAACCGCATCTTTCCAGTACAAAGTGAGGTGCAAATTCCTTATGAGGCATCGAAAAGCCTGGATATCCGCTTTTCTATACTTTCCCTGGGTAGTAAAGATATTTCAACCCAGTTTGCTATTGTTTCAGCTGGCGATAGCGATAATTGGAAAAGCACAGCCGGCGACGTGATCAGTTTGTATAATTTAGGCTACGGACATTTTACCGTAAAGCTGAGAGCTAAAACAATTTCGAGTGGTTATGGCAAGCCTATCGTTTTTTCCTTAATTATTCTCAGGCCATTCTGGGCCACATGGTGGTTTATTGTGTTAGTTACAGCAGCCTTTTTAAGCGCCATGGCCCTGATCACAAAAGTACGCATTGCGCAGGCTATGCGAAAAAATAAAAAGGAGCATGAAGCCCAGGTGAAATTCATGAGGTCTGAATATAAGGCGCTTAATGCTCTTATGAATCCACATTTCATTTTTAACACGCTCAATAATGTACAAAGCCTGGTAAATGGAAATGACAAACTGGCTGCCAATGAATACCTGCGTGTATTTGCCGATATTATCCGTCAGAATATGCACAATGTGTCAAAGGAACTGATACCGTTACAGAAAGAAATAGACCTGGTCCGGAATTATCTCGCGCTCGAACAACTAAGATTTCGGAGCAAACTGGCGTATTCTATACATATTGATGAAAACATTGACACCACCGAGATAATGGTGCCGCCACTGCTCATACAGCCGCTGGTGGAAAACTCAATAAAGCACGGGATATTGCCACGGAAAGGCACTAAAGGAACGATCAGTATCAACATTTATGAGCGTCAGCACATATTGCATATAGAAGTAAAAGACGATGGCCAGGGTATAAGCAATAGTAAAAGAGATGCGGGCCACGAATCCTTCGGGCTCGAAAACATCAGGCAGCGCCTGCAGCAGCTAAGTATTATACAAGGCAAGGATATTTCGCTTACCATCAAAGAAATGGAAGGTACTATAGTTATTATTACCATGCCTCTTGAGTATTAACCTCTTTATTTTCTTACCGTTTAGAAACTTTTTCTACCATTCAGAAACCTTTTTCTGCCTCTTAGAAAGTTTCCCTGCCACTCAGAAGGTTATTTTGGAAACGGCTTGTGCGCAATAGTACATTGCGTATGTTATCATCAATTAACTGTTCCCGGTTTCACACGCTTTGCAAATAGTATTGCACCGCTGTGAACCACTAAATACAAAGGTTATGGCGGTAGTTTCCCTTTACCATATCTATCCTGTTTCAGCATCCATTTCGCATGTTACTGCACCTGGAATATATGTCTCTATAAGAGCGCCGGGCATACAGTTTTACAAGCATATATGAACGATTGAAAAGCGATAAGCAAACAATTTGACAACTTAATATCACTCCATACATCTCAATACATATCTATGAAATACACAAAACTATATGCGGCATTTTTAATGATAATATGCCTTGCAAACTTAAAAGCGCTCGGCCAGTCGTGCGGGCCATTTGCCGGGTCTACCGACAATTGCACCAGTGCATCACAGGTCGTTTTACCCGGGCCATTTACCATATGCGCCGGTGGTAGTGTAAACGTCGCTCCGGTGTTAAATTTGCCGCCCCTCTTTACCGTGCAAAGCTATACATGGACACCCACTACAGGCGTTGCACCATCAGCCACAGGCTTAGGCGCGCCGTCCACAGTATCCATTACACCTTCGCCGGTCAGCCCTCCATCGTGCGGGCTCGCTCCTGTTACTTATGGGCTTAATGTAACCACCCTGGGGCCTAATGCTATTGTAAACGGCGATCTCAGTTTGGGCAATGTTGATTTTTGCACAAATTTTGTATATTCAGCTCCGGGCACTGTTACCGCCCCGACCACTATCTTTGACATGGGATATTCCGTATGCTCCAATACAAATCAATTGGCGATATTCGGAGCCCCGACGACTTCTTTTACTCCATACGGGTCATGCCCCAATATGATCGTCTATGATCTTGATAACAATGAAAGTGAATACTGGACTCAGAAAGTTGTTGTTTGCCCTGGCGCTACCTACCAGTTCTCATGCGAAATGGCAAACCTGCTGGGTTCACCTATCTTGCCCGGTGCTTCGGCAATGCTCTTCGTAACCATTACAGATGCCATGGGCGGTATTACCTCATACCCTACGCTGGCAGGCCTCACAGCCAGCTATTCGCCCGCAGGCGTGTGGACCAATAACACTATGACATGGACCAATCCTTCAACTACCGCTTACACCACAGCTACTATTTCCATCACCTCTAACAATGCAATAAATCCATGGGCCACACTTGTTGCGCTCGATGATATGAAGATGCAAAGGGTATCTACAGCCAGCGCTACTACAACGGTCAATGTAGATTATGTGTCCATCACACCGCCTCCAGGGCCATACTGCATTGGCAACACATACGCATTCTCCAGCTGCACAACAGGCGGTAACTGGAGCAGCAGCAACACCGCGGTAGCGGCAATAGATGCATCGGGCAATGTAACTGCAAATGCTACGGGTTCGTCCACCATTTCGTACACTGACATATATGGCTGCACAGCAACCACTACAATCAACATTGCTGCGCCACCGCACGTAACGGGAACACCAAACGTAGTTTGCTTTAATTACACCGGTATTATTTCTCTTTCAGCTACACCATCTGGTGGCGCCTGGACTCCGGGGTATCCATTTTTATCTGCCGGTTCACCGGGTACATTTAAATTACAGAGCGGCCTGCCACCGTACTTCTCTGGTGTCTACGATATTTATTATACCGCAGGCCCGGGTAGCTGCATGGCCACATTCCCCATAACCGTTAATCCGGCTCCCAAAATAGGCACTACGATCAGCTATATGTGCATCGGTGACTACATATCCCTAAGCGCTTCGCCGGCAGGTGGCACATGGTCTACAACAGACCCAACTGTAGTACATGTAGATCCTGTAACCGGGGTTATTACCGGGCTTTCGGGCACAACATCGGGTACGCTTGCAACTATTGTTTATACTACACCATGTGGTGTGGCACTAAGCACAGTATGGGTGTATGACTGCTCAAGCGGCGTTGTGGTAGGCGGTGGAGGCAAAATGTGCTGCACCGGCTACCGCACCTTAACAGGGCTGCCAGCCGGCGGCACCTGGACAAGCAGCGATGCACCTATTGTAAATATAGACCCACACTCGGGCTACATTTTTAGCGTTTGCGAGGGGCTGACCGCGCCTACACCGGTAACGTTTACCTATACTTCCGGGTCTACCGTTATCACCACTACCATCACTGTATACCCGCTACCGGTTGTGGCAGCAATCACAGGCCCAACCACAACATGCGGAACCGGGACAACAGCGCTCAGCGATGCTACCACGGGTGGTGTGTGGGCGCTTACCCCCACAACTACGGCTACTATTGATCCCGCCACAGGAGTAATAACACCGGTCAGCAGCACCTCTTGCGGCCCTGTAGATGTTTCCTACACTGTCACAAACGACGGCGGTTGTGCTACCGCTGTTTATTATAACGTAAATATTTGTCCTCCGGCGTCTGCATGCCTTATGCTGGATATGTCGCTGGATGAAATTTACATGACAAGTGTTACCGGCTGTGCCACATCAGTAACATTTCAGTGCTTTACACCGCTCGGCGTTCTTTTGTACGACCCAACCTCTGGAAGCTCATACTTTACAGCAACGGTGGGCTCGTATATTTCCCAGGCCACATTGCCGGTAGGCACTTACTACATATGCCTGGTATCCGTTTATAACGGATGCACATGGCCTGCAAATTGCTGCATGAAATTCATGTCGCCTTCTTCCCGTGAATCTCATCCTGCTACCGCAGCTACTACCATCAGCGGCCCTATGGCAGTTATCCCTAACCCGAATAAAGGCGTGTTTACCTTAAAAGGAGATGTGCCTGGTTCAGTTGTTTCAAAAGACCTCGGCTTTGAAATTGTAGACATGCTCGGCCGTGTGGTATATGAAGACGTAGCAACAATAGACAATGGCGCTATCAATAAGAATATTGCGCTTGACGAAAATGTTGCCAATGGCCTTTACCTGGTAAAGATCAAAGACGATCATATAAACCAGGTGATCAGGTTTAGCCTCAACCGGTAATGCTCAACAACCAGTAAGAGAGGCGTTGCAAAATAGCGCCTCTCTTACTTCCTTTCCTGTTTTAATACTGAGCTTACACCACACCACTTTTCGTGACCGTAAAAAGCACGAACAGCCCATTCTTTGCCCTTTTAAAATTTTGCCGAACCATCTGGCTAACCTTTATAAAACGGGAGTAGAATAGTACGGCCCAAAACATAAGCAACAGATATTGATCACCCTCAAAACACAAACCTATGAAACATGTATTGATCCCCCCACACCAGGCCATTGCTATCAGGGGGCCTGCACAGAAGGCATAAGCCCGCTACACAACTGAATAACTTCATTTCACTAAAAAACAACTTCTATGAAGAACAAAATTGTATTGATATTCCTGCTTTCCCTGGGCCTCATCAACATAAAGGCAGCAGGGCAATGTACATCACCGTCAGATGACTGTCACCCGGTAAATATTCATTTACCTAACCCTGCATGCACAGGCGGATTCCCTATAAATACAGACGCCGGCACCTCAATGCAGTGTCAGAGTTATACCTGGACAAACCTTTCAGGAACGGTTATAGCATCCGGCACCAGCATGCCCTCCTCGGCATATTTTAGTGTAGCCAGTACTTACACGTTAACTACATCGTGGTTAGGACCCGAGATCGTTCAAAATGGCAATTTTAACGAAGGTACTAGCTGCTTCAGTACCGATTACGGTCCAGAGACGCCAGGCTCCCTTACATCGCCCACCGAAGAAGGTGTTACTGCACATCCCAGCAGTTATGGCGGTATATGGCCAGATCCCCCGCTCCCTGCTGGGTCGGCAAATATGCTGGCAGTAGATGGACATACCACTGCCGGTAAAACGGTCTGGAAGGAAACGCTCGACGTTTGCCCAAATCAAACATATAAATTTTCGTTTATGGTAGCTACCCTTCTTTCCCCGGCGGCGGCTAGCATACAGGTGAAGATCCCCTCATCCGTTAGCCCAACTACGCTTACTGGCTTCGGTAGCACCCCGGGAGCATGGAACTCCTATTCGTTTACCTGGACCAGTGGTCCTGCCCAAACATCAGCGACTATAACAATAACCGACCTCAACATTACTCCCGGGGGAAATGATTTTGCTATCGACAACATCTCTTTCCGCCGCAGTGCCAACACTAGCCAGGTTGTTACCGTAGGCCCGGCCGCGGGCCCTATCGCCAGCAGTTCCGGATCATTGGTATTATGCGGCTCAGGCACCACTGCCACCCTCACCGATCCCGTTGCCGGTGGCACATGGAGTTCCAGTAACTCACACGTCAGTATCACCACCGGTGGCCTTATAACCGGCGTATCAACCGGCATGTCAACTATCTCTTATACTATGCCAGGTGGCTGCTTCGTAACCCAGACGGTGAATGTAACACCTAGCCTTTCGCCCACTATTTCTGCTCCGTCTGTAAGCATATGCCAGCACGATATAATACCGTTAACTGTAAACCCCGATGGTGGCACATCGTATTCCTGGTCATTTTCCTTCCCACCCTTGGTGGTATCCGCAGAAACGCTCACATCAGCTATGCTGCAGGGCGCTACCGCAGGCGTAGGAACGGTGACTTATACGGCTATTGCCGGAACCTGCTCCGGAACCACAACCTTGACCATAACTGTAAATGCACTGCCGCCAGCGCTCTATCCCGAAACCATATGTACCGGCAGCAATTATGAATACTTCGAGGGTGGTCCATCCATCGGCGGTTGGTACATTTCCAACACCGCTGTTGCCACTAAGGCGGATGGATCAGGAGGCGGGGAATATATCTACGGGGCTGCCCCAGGTACCGCTACGATCTATTTCCAGGTTTCTGCAAGCGGGTGCATGGCACAAACCACAATAAATGTACTACCCACACTTACCCCTACAGTTACTCCTACCCCCATCCATTTATGCATAGGCGACCCTCCGCTATCCTTGACCGCAGACCCTGATGGCGGCACATCGGCCACCTGGAGCACTTCAAGCGGCTGCGCAGCCTTGTCTGGCTACAGCATTAGTGGGGGCACCCTTACCGCCAGCTCTGCCGGCACCACTACGATCCTTTACACGGCCACCTCTGCCGGTGCTTGCCCCGGCACTGCCACCGTTAATGCTATTGTAGATGCGCCGCCACTGCCCATTACGGGCCCTACTACACTATGCCTGGGCAGCACTATCTCTTTAAGCGACCCTTCCGGCGGAGGAGGATGGTATTCTACCGTACCGGCAAATGCACCTATAGATATGTCTTCAGGCGTAGTTACCGGTGTTATGGCAGGCACTTCACTTATCTATTATTACAATCTCAGCACTCAATGCCATGCAACAACAACGGTAACCGTAGAGCCCAAGCCTAACATCGGCATCATGCCCGTACCTTCAAATATATGCGTGGGAGATGTGATACCCATTACCGGCATCCCCGGTGTTGGCGTGTCGGCAACATGGAGTGTTGTCGGGTCAGCAGTTACCCTAAGCGCTCCTGGCCTCTCCGGCGTCACCCTCACAGCAGTCGGCACAGGTGTAGCCACCATCGTCTACAGTGTCGCCGGGCCGGGTGGGTGTCCTCCTGTTACCACCAGCATTACTGTAACTGTAAACGCTTCGCCCGCCCCTATTGGCGGCAGCCCCTATATATGCGGCACAGGCACTACTTACCTCACCGATGCCACAGTCGGTGGCACATGGAGCAGCAGTAATTCAGCAATAGTTGCTATAGATTGGACGGGTTGGACAACCGGGCTGGATTACGGTTCGGCAATTATTTCCTATGCCCTGCCCGATGGTTGCTCTGCTCTCAAAACTGTTTACGTAACCCCTGAGCCTACCCCGTCAGTAGTCGGGAACGTGTCCTCCAGTATTTGTGTAAACGGATCATTTCACGTCGATGTTAACCCCGGTACCACCTACGCATATACACCATTATGGACCTCCGCCCCTCCTGGTATAGTGAGCATAACTGGTACAGGCACATCAGCTTTAATTACTGGTTCGGTTCCCGGTTCAGCTGTCATTACTTATTCTGTCACAACCATTCCCTATGGCTGCACGGGTAGCACGTCGTTTGGTGTCGTTGTAAACCCGCTGCCGGTGGTATTACCTATAACAGGGATGCCTACCGCCTGCGCAGGATCAACACTTACACTAAGCGATGCTACACCGGGTGGGGTATGGAGCAGTAGCGCAACATCCATCGTGCCTATTGACCCAACAGGTGAAATAGACCTGCCAGGCACCGACCCGGGAGGGTCTGCAGTTATATCATACACCGTTATAGACGGGAACGGCTGCAAAAATGCTGCTACTTATAATGTTACTGTAGACGCGACAGGCTCAGCATGTGTATGGCCAGATCCTTCCATGACGTTTGATGGTATTGATATAACAAGTATAACCGGCAGTGTTGCCTACGTCACATTCCAGTGCTACTACGTATATGGCGGCAGCCTTTCGTCGCCCGATACATATATCTATACCATACCCACCTCCGGCACACCAATGATAACCACTACGGGCACTTACCCTACCACCTCCAGCCCTACGCCTGTACCTATGCCATCTCATACCGCAGCCATTTGCCTGGTAAATGCTTACAGCAGCAATGGATGTCCCTGGCCTCTGAATTGTTGCACTAAATTCCATAATCCTGTGCCACGTCATGCAAACACTACAGGTACGGTTATGGTGAATAACGATGAAGATATAATAGCCATTGTCCCTAACCCCAACAAAGGTGAATTCACCATCCAGGGACTGTTGACAGGCATAACCGACGCAAAAGAGCTCAGCTTCGAAATAGTAAACATGTTGGGCCAGGTAGTGTACAAAGACGTTGCGACAATAGAAAATGGCGCGATCAATAAGAACATAGCGCTGGGAGAAAATGTTGCTAATGGCCTTTACCTCGTCAAGATCAAGGACGATTATATAAACCAGGTCATCAGGTTTACCCTCGACAGGTAATACTAAATAAAGACCAGTAAGAGAGGCGTTACAGATAGGAGGGCACTGAAAAAGTCTCATCTCTTGAAAATAAGTTTTTAAAAGCGACCAAGTGAAAGCATGATTTTCACCTGGTCGCTTTCTTTGTACCCATATCTTCTATAAGAGTTGGTGTTCAGTAGTGGTTTTTAAATCAGCAAGTTGACGGAGCCAGGTGATCTTGGGCCGGCTGGCAGAGGTAGTATTTATCCTAATTATACGCGCCTATATAGAGGAGGCCGAAGTAGGCCAGGGTTTGCTCAGGGCAATGAAAGATCCCAGGACAAGTGCTTCGTTAAATTGTATGCATACCGCGCCTGAAAAAGGGTGGACATTAGATCAACTGGCCGCAGCAGCAGGCATGTCGCGATCCTTGTATTGCAAAGAATTTAAAACGCTGCTGGCAGAAACGCCGCTTGCCTACCTCACCGGCTGGCGCATTTTAACGTCAAAAGAATTGTTACTGGAGAACAAAGAAAACATCAGCGAAATAGCAGAAAAAATAGGTTATCAGTCCGAGGCAGCATTTAACAGGCTATTCAAATCAAAAGTCGGAGAAACCCCGGCTGTCTATCGCAAGCAGATGCTTGCTGCTCAAAATACATAGGCCTGGCCAGGTTCAAAGCCGTTATCGGTGAAGAGCAGCAACATTACGGTTTTACCGCTTCCAGGCCGTAGCGTCTCATAATACCCAATACACGTTGCATATCTGGTGGGCCACCCGCATTTATTACATCGGCTATTTCCCTGAAATAGGCTGGCCCTATGCTGGCAGGCGACAATGCGCAAAGTATACGTGCAGTCTCGCTTCCCGTATTGGTAAACCCATGAACAATACCTCGTTGTATAAACGATTTTTCGCCAGTTTTAAGTTCACGTGTTTCTGCACCATAGAGCTGGGTAAGTGTGCCTTCCATTACATAAAGTGTCTCGTCTACATCTGTATGAAAATGAGGCGCCGGCACCTTGGCGTTAGGCGGCACCAGCATTTCGAACATTACCAACGTATCATTAGTGTCCTGCCCATCCAATAGAAAATTTAATTGTAGCTCACCAATCGCTATCTGTTCTTTAAAGGCAGGAAACATATTTATCCGTTTAATTGGGTTAAAAATAACCATTATCCCTGAAAAATGGAACAGGTCTGTCACGGTCAGCAGTACAAACTAATGGACAGCCGAACCCGTTGCTTAAGATGTTCTGCAGGGCTCTGGTGTTAAAGATAAGTAATCGTTTTGCAAACGGTGTTGGCTTAATACCGGCATATCCAGGTACGATAAGTGATCGCTACTTCAATACCACAACTCCCACTCCATTCCCCATGCCATAACTTGCAGTATGGCTTATCTAAATATAAATACGACCCGCGAATGTGACGCTCATCACTGCTACGAAGATCCATGCGCAATGCCATCTTTCCTCCCCAACGATGGAATACCGCAACACACCCGTCTGGGACAAATACAGAGCAAGAAAAATATGCCACCTCCTCCCCGAAAAGTGCCGCCAAACCCGCCACAGGCAAGCCTTTGTATCATCCCACCACTGCTACGGAAATCTATGCAAAACACCATCTTTCCTCCCCAACTATCGAGTCCAGCAGCACACCTGTCCAGAGCAAATGCAGAGCAAGAAAAATATGCCAGCTCCTCCCCGGAAAGTGCCACCAAACCCGCCACAGGCAAGCGTTTTGTGTTTCACTGCCACCGCTACTGAATCTACGCATAATGCACCTTTCCTCTCTCGAAAGTCGAATGACATAACCCACCCATCCCAAGCCAGAGCCAAGCATGAAAATAGCCCGTAGCCCTCCCCGGAAAATAGCCTGAAATCCACTGCCAGCTTGATTTCGTATTTGAATAATAAATAAAAATATATAAATAATAACTTTAGGAATAAATACTGTATAACACTTTTGCGACCTTGAAACGTCACCCGGAGACTGCACCTTAGCGTGAAATACACTTGAACCCAAGACCCTCCCAATAAAATCGGGATGCTTTATCGTTTAGCTATAAGTTGCTCAACATAAATGCGGGATTTCTTATTCTTTATTTCCCGTTCCCTCTTTTTTGCTTCTGGTAGGTTGTCGAATTGCTCAGTATATATTAGCTCCCACCGTAAACCCGTCGATGTGAATTTTGAATGGGCAATATTATGTTCATACAACCTTCTTCCAATATTGCCTCAAGCGCCAACGTAATACTTATTTATCTTGACAGAATAAATTATATAGACAAATGCCATAAAAACAAAAACCCCCTAAATATAGGAGGTTTTTGTCATAAAGTGATTCCGTTGGGACTCGAACCCAAGACCCATACATTAAAAGTGTATTGCTCTACCAACTGAGCTACGAAATCATTATTGTTAAGAACTATTTCCACAAACCTATCCGGTTTGGGAGCGCAAAGATAAGAATCTACTCATTTCTGCAAAATGTTTTTGAAATAAAGTTGTCCACACTGCCGAAAGGCTTTGTGAGTAAGCTTCTTAAAGAATAGAAACATCCCTTATTTAAAAGTTAAACAGCAATTTCAGGTTCAGCAGCCTCGATGTCAGGCGGTTGGGCACCGCAAATGTTTTCTGGCTGGTATCATCCTGTATCCAGGTATAAGACAACGTATTTTGTATGCTCAGCAGGTTAAATACCTCCAGGCTTGCCCAGATGCTCTTTAGGTTATTAAAGAAGCTGTGCGCCGGGTGTTCCCTTCGTGCAGCGTCCAGCAGCAGTGCAGAGAAGCCAATATCCACCCGTTTGTAAGACGGCAGGCGCAGTACATCCTGGTACAAGTGCCCGCTTGGTGGCCCCACCGGCAGCCCATCAGCATAGATCAGGTTTATGTGCACCTTAAAATTCTTATTCCTTGGCAAGTAGTCTTCAAAATACATACCCAGCATAAAACGCTGGTCAGAGGGTAGGGGGAAGTAGTTTGCATAGCCCGGTATGCCGGCGCTGTCTGTTATCTTTTGCATACCCTTCATCAGCCCTATACTTATGAACGAGGTCGCATCTTTTACCAGGTCGCCATACAGCCGCACTTCTCCGCCATACACATAGCCTATTGCATCATTTTTACCCGTGTATTTTACCTGCACGTTGTCGTAGATGTATGGGTCCAGGTCCCACAGGTCTTTATAATAAACCTCAGCCTTCAGCTTAAACGGCCGGCCATACATCTTAAAGTTATAATCGCCACCCAGCACCACCTGGTAAGACTTTTGCGCTTTCAGCTGCATATTCACATTGCCCTGCAGGTCGCGCATCTCCCGGTAGAAGGGGGGCTGTTCATACAGCCCGGTCGACAGGTTAAAGACCACATCTTTTTCCCATTCCGGCTTATATGCCATTTGCACGCGTGGGCTAATGAGTGTCTCCCCATTCAGCTGGCTATAGTTAAACCGCACACCAGCAGAAGCCGTAAACCTGCCCGACGAGTCAAAATTTATATTATCCTGCACAAACCCACTGATGCGCGTATAATTAAAGCTGGCCGCAGAGTTAAAGAAGTAAGCCATCCTCAACTGGTTGGGGTCGTATGGCTGCGCAAAGGCTGCGGAGTCTCTCAGTTCCCACTCGTGCAGGTTGTCATTAATGCTGGTAACGGTGCCATTCGCCCCAAACTGTATGAAATGCTTATTGGCATTGTACGAACCACGGAAACCCACATCACCCACATTCACCGTAAGATAGTCGCGGGCAAAATCCTCAATAGCGCCAGAGCCCAGGTAGCTCTTTATCTGCCCGAAGTTAGCCTTGCTCATATCCGTCTGCAACTCGCCAAAGTTGTATTGCCCGGTAATGTCGTACGTCTGAAATTCATTGGTCTGGAAACCCGATGCAAGGAACTTTATTTTGAAACGGGAGTTCTCAGGATGATAAGTTGCAGATATGCCCCCAAAGCGCGAATCGAACTGGTCATACTCGCTGCCGTTATAGAACACATCCAGCTGGTAAGCCTGGTTCAGCACACCAAAGCTCGATGTCATGGTCTCGGGTACAAACGTAAACCGGTTACGGGCATAGTTACCTATAGCTTCTATTTCCCATTTACCGTTGATCCGGTAGTTCACCAGCGCCTGTATATCTGAGAACGAGGGGTTATATACCCCCTTGGTCGGTTGCGATTGCAGCAGGTATTGGTTGCTCTTCTGCCTTGCGCCTATCAGGTAGGTAAGCTTTTGGTTTTTAGATGCACCCTCCAGGTGCAGGCTGGCGCCCAACAGACTCATAGATACAGACCCTGCAAAATGTGTAGGCCGCTTGTAGGTCACATCAAGCACACTGCTCATCTTGTCGCCATACTTCGCCTGGAAACCGCCTACCGAAAAGTTGACATTAGAAACTAGGTCAGAGTTAATAAAGCTCAAACCTTCCTGCTGCCCGCTGCGCACTAGGAATGGCCTGTATATCTCAAAGTCATTTACATATACCAGGTTCTCATCGTAGCTGCCACCCCGCACACTGTATTGCGATGTAAGCTCGTCGTGAGAGCCCACAGCCAGTTTTATCAATCCTTCTACACCGCCTATAGTGCTTGGCATTACGTCCACCTTGGTAAGGTCCAGGTACACGCTGCCGGCTTCAACACGCCTATGGTCGCTTCTTTTGGTAAACTCCTTTAGCTCGTTTATATTTTCTTTTAATACTACATCAATAGTCCTCGTCTCTCCCGATGCTAGCAGTATCCTTTTGCGTTGCAATTCATGTCCGGCATAGCCAAATATGATGGTAAAACTCTTATCAGGTGTCAGTTCCAGCATGTAATAGCCCTTGTTGTTGGTGTAGGTGCCTATGCCGGTCACCTCATCTGCCACCACAGCCTGATCTAGCGGTTTGCCCTTCTCGTCACGTACTATGCCGCTAATGGCTCCATGCTGGGCATAAGCGCAGGTAAGTGAAAAAAAGAATATAATAAATAACGAAAAGCTCCTTTGAAGCATACCTGCCTTTAAACGCTGTTAAGATAATTTTATTTCCCCGCCTGCTTCAATCTTTTGATCGCATCCTTAGGGTCTTGTGCCGAAAATACGGTATTTCCCGCCACCAGCACATCTGCACCAGCAGCTAATATATCACCCGCATTTTCCAGCGTCACACCGCCATCTATTTCTATCAGGGTACTGGCCCCCGCTTTGTTGATCAGTTCTTTTGCCTGCCTTATTTTATTAAAGGTTAGCGGCAGGAACTTCTGGCCGCCAAACCCAGGGTTGATGCTCATTACCAGCAGCAAGTCTATGTCCTGTATAATATCCTGCACCATCTCCACCGGGGTATGCGGATTAATGGATAACCCTGCTTTCATTCCTAAAGCCCGAATGGAGGTAAGCGTACGGTGTATGTGATATCCCGTTTCATAATGCACGGTCAGGTAGTCGGCGCCAGCTTTCTTAAAATCTTCCAGGTAGCGTTCCGGGTCTACCACCATCAGGTGCACATCAAACGTCTTGGTAGCCCGTTTTTTCATCTGGGCAATGATGGGCATACCATAGCTGATATTAGGCACAAACCGGCCATCCATTACATCCAGGTGAAACCAGTCTGCATCACTTTCATTGATCATATCTATCTCTTCACCCAATTTCAAAAAATCGGCGGAGAGCATGGAGGGAGCTATTATGGGCATTTTATTTAGGAATTTGGAATTTGCGGTTTGGAATTTGGATTGTTAACTATCGGATTTTACTTAGGTTTGTTTGATTGATCGGTCAAGTTAGGCAATATAGCCATTTATTAATTTGAATACTTTCTCACATTGTATTTCATATCTTGCTAAAGCTTCTTCATCAATATATTGTTCATCTAGTGCCACGTAAAGGTGCTCTAAAGTTTCAGTAAGTGAACCTCGCGATTGTATGAAAAAGTGCCTCGTGTCAGTATAGGTAAATCTGCCATAACCCTCCGCTATATTCGCTGTAATTGACGTCGATGATCGCGTGATTTGAGACACTAAGCTATATTTTTCAGCAGGTGGGAATGTCTTTATGAGTTGCGCTATTTGATTTCTCAACTCACGGCCTTCCTTCCAGCAGTTTAAATCCTTAAAACCTCTGAATGAATTTTGTTGTTCCATAGCTCAAAGCTGATATATAAGTAATACCTCAAATTCCACAAAACAATCCTAATTCCAAACTACTAATTCCTTAAATTCGAAACAATCCCAATTCCCAATTACTAATTCCTAATTCCGTTTTTTCAGCCTTGCCAAGGCTTCCTTCGGACTCCTATAAGTCGAATCTAGCGCCGCCGCCAACTGATAATCATCTACAGCCTTCTTAATACTATCCAGCCTTTCATTACACAGTCCACGGTTATAATAAGCCGTCGGGTTACCGGGGTCTATTTTGGTCACTATGTCATATTGCCTATACGCCTTTGCTACCGAATCTTGTTGCATATACACATACCCCATATTAAAATAGGCATCGGCATAATGGCGGTTGCGAACAATGCACTGCTTATACTCTTCCTTAGCCATTTCATAATTCTTCTTATCCTGGTAAAATACCCCCTTTGCAAAAAGAGGGAAAACATCGGTACTGTCTATTTTAAAAGCCTTATCAAAATACTTGAGTGCTATAGAGTCTTTCTTAGCGCTATACAAAACCCCCAGCTGCAATATAGCATCCCGGTATTCAGGAGCCACCTGCTCGGCTGTGAGAAAGGTGGAAATAGCTTTAGCTGTATCTTTTATATCTTTGTATATCATGCCTTTAAGAAAGTAGGCCTCTGGGTCATATACGTCGCGGCGAAGCACGATATTTATCTCTCCAAATGCCTCTGGGTACTTTCTTATATACAAAAACAGCTTGGCTATTTTCAGGTGTGCTTTACGGTCGGTAGGGTTTTTAGCAATAGCTTTTTGCAGCCACTCCACAGAGCTGGAAATATCCCTGTTCTCAAATAGTAATTCACCCACCGCACTCAGGTATTCAGCTTTATTGGTATCCAGCGATGCCGCAGTTTTGTAGTCTTTAATAGCCAGGGTATCTATCTGCATCTTATGAAGCAAGGTGCCTCTCTGAAAATATAGGGTAGCGTCTTTAGGCGTCTTATTGATCTGGTCCGTAATACTCTTCAGGTTGGGGTCACTTTGAAAAACAGGATTTGCATTGTCTGCATTAGCCGGAGCATGATCTTTGCAGCTATATATAAACAATACACTAAGTATTATAACAAGGTATCTCACACGCACTTTTTTGATTTGAATAAAACAGAATGCCGCAACTGCCGGTTCGTTCCGCAAACTTATTAAAAACTATAAAGAAACGGAGAAATAGTTATTCGTACGTAGGGGACACTGTTACCTTTTTTTCTTATGAAAATTTAAATAACGTTGCACTCCGAAATTATAAACAGGATAAAAATGGACATACGACCTGTTAACAACAGGAATGCCAACGGAGAAATCTATCCTCAGGTCAGATAACAAGATGCATTGCAACCCGGGATAAGCTTCAAGGTATTGCCTGCCCTGTAGCGCCTTATTACCAGCAACGCTTATAGGATATTTTGGCAAGTTCGGATTTACATTGCCCACCTCCATCTGTACAGCATTATAGCTCTTACCCAGGAACTCCATATATATATTCCAATTGGTCTGTTTATAACTTTTATAAGCGTCCGGAAATAGAAGATAACCAAATGACAAGCTATAGTTATATCCATCGCTATAAGTGATAGTTGCGGGTATGCTGGGCAGTCCCGGTATGACGTCAGGTATTTCTCCGTTATATTTAGATGGATGTATATAACCGACTGTAAATGAAACGGAAAAGTGATTTTTTAAATAAGTGGCAATTAATCCTGCTCCCCATCCGCTATTATCATCCAGCAGGGTAGGCTCTGCTTCATCATGCGCCACGTTTAGGGCCGAATACTCTCCATAAACGGCCAGCCTGAAATGGCTGTTCTTACCGTCAACTGATAGAAAACGATACTTAGCATAAAAGTCCACCCCATTAAAAAGGTATGGGTGGTCTACGCCTATCTGCGGGGTATTATGGGTGGGAAATTCAGGGGGCAATTCTTTGTTATGATGGTTGGATATATTGGGTATAGCTTCTATAGTAAGCTTTGAAGTAAGCCCATACATTACCTTCAATGCGAATAAATTGCGAATTCTATTTACTTCATTATAAGTATTTCCGAAAAAACGGATGCCTAACGTATTTTTAGGTATAGTACTCGCCGGCTCGGTCATAGGATAAAGCTCCTGGGCCTTCACTTGTTGCGAAAGAAATAGTAGAAATAGTAAATAAAATACTTGTTTCTGCATCTGCTAAAATCTGTAGCCTACTTTTAAGCCACCTTGTATTAAAAATTTATTTCCCAAGTCTGAATTTCCTGATCTATTAACGAAGCTACTCCCAACTCCCACTTCTGCTCCCATATAAACATTCTTGCCTGTATTCACATTCACGGAATTTTGCAACATACCGCCTGCTATAAAATGAGGGCTTACCTTTTCGGTCACATTTAGTCCATGTAAATTGGTAAGGTCAGTCGACATCTTCCCATTTGCCACTACAGCCGATAAGCCCACCGCATATTTTATTATCCCATGGCTACCTGTGGGATAAAATTTGATTCCAGGCATGGCGTAGTACATCGCATCAGCTTTTCCCGTGCTATAATTCCCTGTATTATAATCATAGATCCTGTTCGAATTGGCAACATTGAACGTCGCCATCACAGGTATATAAACAGCAATCATTCCCTTTTTATCAACGATCCGCTCATAGCTTGCGCCAAATCCAAGCCCGTTTTCTGTGAATTGAAATGGTATAACAGAAATGATGTTTGGTAAATTGCCCGACACATTTGGCTTTTCCTGTGCGTAGCATTGAATACAAAAGCAGGTAAAAAGAAAGAAGAAAAGTTGCTTTTGTGATGTCATGAGATGATCTGATTTTTCTAAATATAAAGATACAACCAATTACTTCACGCTAACGTGTTGTCCATCAGTTCTATTGTATTCGTTACTCTGTAAAATAGTACATATAGCTTATTGCCAGCCACTCGCCGGCAAATTAGTTTTACCATCAAAGCAAAACAAATGAGATCGCTAAGAAATATAATAGTACTGTTTGCTATATTAATGAATGTGGGCTTTACCGCCACTGCCCAATGGGGCACTGAAGATACTACGGAAGGCCACATTAGTAACATAGTGATGAGCGGTGGCAAAATGATCGCAGGCACATTGAACAACCGTCTTTACTTATCTACCGATAGCGGCAAATTATGGAAACTTGTATACAAAGATGCGCCCGGTAAATACGACTATATATCTACCCTTTTGGTGAGCGGGGATAAGGTATTCGCGCTATCCCGCGGCACATTATTATTGTCAACAGACCATGGTGCAACGTGGAAACCTATTCGCATTGTTCCCGACAACCCTGGGGCGAGCTACTTTGCAAAATTTAGGGATAAGCTATATGCCGTATCAAACTATAAATTGTATCAGTCCGCAGATGAAGGCAATACGTGGGCAATGATTCCAGCGATAGGCGACACTGATGTGCGAAAAATGGCAGCAAATGAAGAGTATATAATGATAATGGTCTACGACAAAAAGACGTATAGGTACAATTACTGTACCTCCACAGATGGTATAAAATGGAACAGCATAAAAGATGTGGAAGAAATGGAGCTTGTGGAAGAGCGCGGCAACTATATGACTTGTCAGTCTTTAGGCAACACGCTCAACGTAGGGGAGGATTTGACCTTAATACGTGGCGCATCATTATACGTGCTAACCAAAAACGGGAAAAAGCTGCAAAGGGTGGGGGCAGACGACATGGAGGAAGAACTTGGTGCCCCAAGATACTTCACCATTGATAAGGATAAAATTTACGCACTTACGGTAAGTGTAAAGATGGTAAAAATCAAAAAGACAAAACAATATGAATGTGAATATAAAAGGCGTGTAATAATGACCGAAGACCTGGGCAAAAACTGGACTGAAGTAAACGATACTACCGAGCCTTTCTTATTGTCGGATTATTGGCTGCAGCAAAAAAAAATGGAAATGGAAGCATGGAAAAAAGAAGAAATGCATGAAGCATTTCTGGATCTCCAGGGGGCTGAAATTAACAAGGAACTGGCTGCACAAGCGAAAGCAGAAATAAAACGATCTCATAAATATGGGGGCTACCAATCTTATGGGACCTTGCCGGCCCCAAGTTCTGGCCCTAATTATCAGCAACTATCGAACGACCGTTTCAAAGAGAAAAACAACCACCGCGATAGCTGGATAGACAGCAAAGGGCAGATACACAGTAACTGATGGGTGGTACCACCACGTAATTGCACAGTCAAAAATGTGGATATCTTATAGCCTCATATATAGGTCATGTTCTTAATTTGCACTCATAATTTACTTAAAAGTGCTGAATGGAAAACTTATACATGTTCGCAATAATGCCACCCGAAAAGCTGGCAATTCGAATAGACGATGAACGAAAGAATTTTGCGGAGAAGTACAAAGCTATCAAGGCTTTAAAGCCACCTGTGCATATTACCCTTTATGAACCTTTTAAAGAAGATATAGAATTTGAAGAGCATATCATGGGCATAAACCCATGGGTAGAACGGCAAAAGCCTTTCCCGGTAGAGCTTAAGAACTATAACTTTTTCAGGCATTCTACCAGTCCGGTAATTTATATAGATGTGGTGAAGAATGAGGCATTAGGTGTACTACACCGCACATTTATCGAGCAGCTAAAGAAATACCTGCCCATAGAGCGGAACGCCACCAAATATACGCCCCACATCACTATTGGCTACCGGGATATACCCGCAGCCATATTTCCGGAGATAATGCACGAATACTCCCCAAAGCGGTTCAGCGCATCTTTTGAGGTCAGTAGCATCTATCTATGGAAACACAATACCAAAAACTGGGAAATAAGGCAGGAGTTCAAAATGGGCGTAACACCACAACCTGTGCAGAATTCATTATTCTGATAACTAAAAAAGAGCGGGCGCAGCAATAGAAGCAAGCTCCTGCCAGCTGTCAGCCGTAGCATCTGCATGTATCAACCTGGCGATCATTGTATAAATATCGGCTGGCTTTTTATGTTGCTTGCGTAGTTCCTGCACAGGCGTATCGTGGTCCGACTTCGATAGCTTTTTACCCTCCGCATTTACAAGCAGCGGATGATGGTAAAAAGTTGCATCCATAAAAGACCCTAACCCAAGAGCCCTTGCCAAATACAACTGAGCCAGCGAAGAAGGCCACAGGTCTTCCCCACGAACCACGAGGTCTACGCCATAATACACATCATCAAGAACCGAGGTTAACTGATAGGCAGGCAGCCCGTCTTTTTTCCGCACCATAAAGTCATGCATAGGGGCGGGGAGTGCAGTCGTTACAGTCCCCGTCAGTGTTTTAACCTCAATTTCCTGAGCTTGCGCAGTATTTATCCGCCAGCTGGTATGCGGCGCGTCAAGCGATATGTGCTTATCCCTACAAGTGCCCTGGTACACACTATCAGCGCCCGCCGTCACCACTTGAGTCCGCGTACAAGCGCAGGCAAACACTGCCCCTTTATCCCTGAGCTCTTGCAGTGCGTTCTTATATATATCCGTCCGGTGTACCTGTGAATATTCCGTCTCGTACTCGTGCATATTCTTCGGTCCCTCATGCCAGGGTATCTGCAGGAAATTAAGTGTATCAAAAATATCCTGTATATACAGCCTATTAGTGCGCTCCCTATCAAAGTCATCAATGCGCAGTAATATCTTAGCCTGTGTTTTTGCCGCAAGCGCAGCAGTCATGGCAAAGGAGAAAATGTTCCCCAGGTGCAGGAACCCACTCGGGGTAGGCGCTATTCGGGTCTTTTTAAAAACAGGCAGTTGATCCATTTGCTCTTGCTACTCGTGTTATCTGTCTGTAAATTTATTGTTTTCTCTATTCCATTCTAATATTCCATACTTTTATTTGCATATTTGCTGCATGGAAGCCGTTACCAATCATATTCCTAAAGTACAGTCGTCAAAGTCAGTGCATCGTGCATGGTCCATGTACGATTGGGCTAACTCTGCTTATAACCTCGTCATCACCTCTACTATTTTCCCTGCATATTATAATGCGGTAACTACAGTAAGTAAGAATGGAGAGGTTGTTTCAGACAAGGTATCGTTCTTCGGCCTTACTTTTAAAAATAGTACCCTGTTCGATTATTCTATCGCCACAGCCTACCTTATCATCGCCATCATTTCTCCTATTCTTTCGTCTATTGCAGATTATAAGGGCAATAAGAAAAGATTTATGCAGCTGTTTTGCTACATAGGTTCTATATCCTGCTGCTGCCTTTACTTTTTCACCGGCAAAACACTGGAATTAGGTATCATTTTCTCGGCACTGGCAGCGCTTGGTTACTGCGGCAGCCTTGTATTCTACAATGCCTACCTCCCCGAAATTGCTATAGAAGAAGACCGCGACCGCGTAAGCGCCCAGGGCTTTGCCTACGGCTACATTGGCAGTGTTATATTGCAGCTTATTTGCTTTGTGTTCGTGCTCAAGCCAGCATGGTTTGGCATTACAGATAGTTCATTTGCTCCACGGCTGTCTTTCTTTTTGGTAGGTATATGGTGGGCAGCATTTGCACAAGTTACCTTCCTCAAGCTACCCAAAGGCAAGCCCCTGGCCCAAAACCTGGAACACAGCCTGTTAGCTAATGGCTTTTTTGAACTTAAAAAAGTATGGAGCCAGATAAAGGCCCTGACGGTATTACGAACTTATCTCGTATCATTCTTTTTTTATAGTATGGGTGTGCAAACGGTAATGCTTGCAGCCGCGCTTTTTGGCAGCAAAGAGCTGAAGCTGGAAACCAGTCAATTGATAACGGTCATATTGGTAATACAAGTGGTAGCCATAGCCGGCGCCTACATAATGGCAAAACTGTCCGACAGGTTTGGCAACCTGCAGGTGCTGTTATTCGTGGTTTTCATCTGGATACTTGTTTGCATAGCTGCCTATTTTACCCATACAGCCCTGCAATTTTATGGGGTAGCCGCAGTGGTAGGCCTAATCATGGGTGGCATACAATCGCTAAGCCGCTCCACCTATTCTAAACTAATGCCGCCCACCCACGACACCGCCTCCTTTTTTAGCTTTTACGATGTTACGGAGAAAGTCGCCATCGTCATAGGCATGATCTCATTCGGTTTTATCGACAGTATTATGAATATGCGTAGCGCCATTATAGCGCTTATCACTTTCTTTATATTAGGGGCATTGATTTTGTACATAGCAATAAGAAGACAGAAAGCAGAATTGGCGATGAGCAATTAACTCAGGACTATCTACTATCTACCAAAGACTTTCTATTTTTGATTAAATAATTCGTGATGAGGCTATACACAGTAAACGCAGGATATTTTAAGCTCGATGGTGGCGCCATGCATGGCGTAGTGCCTAAATCTATGTGGAACAAAGCAAACCCTGCCGATGAGAACAATATGTGCAACTGGGCCATGCGCTGCCTGCTGATAGAGCATGGCAATTATAAAATACTGGTAGATAACGGCATGGGCAATAAACAGGACGAAAAGTTTTTCGGACATTACTATCCACATGGCGACGATACCATAGAAAAAGGACTGGCAAAGCACGGCTTTACCATGGATGATATTACCGACGTATTTCTCACACATCTGCATTTCGATCATTGCGGCGGCTCCATAGTGCGCGAAGGGGATAAACTGGTACCCGCATTTAAAAAAGCGCTGTATTGGAGCAATCACAAACACTGGCAGGCTGCCATTCAGCCTAACGAACGTGAAAAAGCATCGTTCCTTAAGGAAAATATTTTACCCATAGAGCAGAGCGGCCAACTGCGGTTATTGGAAACAATGGAGAACGATGAGTGGCTGCAGGATATACGCATCCGGTACGTGAATGGCCATACAGAGTGCATGATGCTGCCACAGATAAAATATAATGGCGCCACCATCCTCTATTGTGCCGACCTCTTGCCAAGCGTAGCGCATATATCACTGCCATGGGTTATGGCCTACGACATGCGCCCTATGGATACACTACGCGAAAAAAACAAGCTGCTTACCGAAGCCGTGGCCAATAATTGGGTGCTGTTCTTCGAGCACGATCCTAAAAACGAATGTTGCACCTTGCAGCAAACCGATAAAGGGATCAAGGTAAAAGAAACATTCCCCCTTAGCGAACTCGATAATAAGATTGCGCAGGCAAAGGCATGAATGTCAGATAATATTACTGAGATAGCATCATCATAGAGCCGCCATGCTTTAGGTCTAACATTCCCTACGAATGTCATGGTATAATATGATATGCCCCGTAGGGGCTACCGCTTTGTAGAAATGACATTATCCTGGATATGCCCCGTAGGGGCTAACCCAAACGCGACCCTAAACGTCAGACGAGAACTAGCCTTAGCACCTTAATGTGAAATTTTCTTGTGGCGGTTTTCAATGTGCAATAACTACAAATGCACTACAAAAGCCTTCTGGCTTTTGTTTTTGTATACCAGCGTCACAAAGTACATTTCACCCTTTGGCAGCCGGTGCAGATCCATACTGTTATCGGCAGGGGTAACTCTTTTTTGGGTCATTACATTACCTGCGCCATCTGTAATTATCGCCCATGTAGCTTTTTTAAGGTCAGGCAACTCAGAAAATGCCACTCGTCGGTGTTCCACATTTATTTCAGTATTGGCAAATTCATTATCTTGCTGTATAGTATTATGCGCGCTATTATCCTCCCAGTTAGCCGCACTCGCAGTTGCCTGTGCTTTAACACCTGTAGCGCCTGCTAACAATAAGCAAGCTATTATGATCTTTTTCATGATATTTTTATTTAATACCCAAATGTATTTGAGCTAATATTGACGGGTGTAACGCCAAAAGCGGGATTTACCCATTATCACTCCATATCCAAGGGTGAAAAAAGGGGTAGATGACAATCTTAACTGCTAAAATTTATATGTATTAAAAACAGGCAGAACAAGTAATTTTACATCGGACAACGATCGTTATTTTGCCCTGGATACCCGACATTTTGTCTAAAAAGATCGGTTGGCAAAATAATTGCGTCTATTATAAACACTATGTTTTTCAAAAAAAAGAAGATTATGGATAATAATACAAACCTGGAGAATGAAAATGCCGACAACATGGCACAAAATGAAGAAATGGATGAAGCTTTGTCAAATGTATTAAACGCTGACGATAGCCGTAATGGTGGTGAGCTTTCTGAAAGTAATGACGAGGAAGTAGAAAAGTTGCAGGCAGAGGTTGCCGAGCTGAAAGATAAATACCTGAGGCAGGCGGCAGAGTTTGATAATTTCAGGCGGCGAAATGCGAAAGAGCGTGTAGAGCTGATACAAACCGCAGGCAAAGATACCATAGAGTCGTTACTTGTGGTGCTCGATGATGTAGACCGCGCGAGCAAGACGCTGGAAAACATTACCGACCTCACCGTACTAAAAGAAGGTATTTCATTAGTATTCAATAAATTTAGAAATATTATGCAGCAAAAAGGCCTCCGCGCCATGGATGCTGTGAACGAAGAGTTTAACCCGGATCTGCACGAAGCCATCACAGAAATACCAGCGCCTACAGAAAAGATGAAGGGAAAAGTGATAGACGTAGTAGAAGCAGGTTACTATCTGAATGACAAGCTCATCAGGCATGCAAAAGTTGTTGTGGGTAAGTAGCAATTAATTTGTTAAAGTTATATGTAGCCTTAAAGGCAATGTCATTGAGTGGAAAAGTCCGAAGGACTTTAATATGAATAGCCACCGGTGAAACCGGTGGTAGGATAAAATTAAAAACACCAACCCTGGATGGGGTTGAACATAGTTTGGGTGGGTTAGTTTTAAATGATGACGTTGTCTGAAAGGGTGATATAGTTTGTCTTGAACGATTTGGTTATTTGTGGGTCATAGGTTATTAATAAAATTAAATAGCCCCATTGAGGGTTTAAGGAATATATGTCAAAACGAGATTATTACGAAATACTGAGTGTTACCAAAACCTCGGCAGCAGATGAGATAAAAAAATCCTATCGCAAAATTGCCTTACAGTTCCATCCCGACCGTAACCCGGGAAATAAAGATGCCGAAGAGAAATTTAAAGAAGCCGCAGAGGCCTATGAGGTATTGAGCAACCCCGATAAGCGCGCGCAATACGACCGTTTTGGCCATGCAGGCGTGGGTGGCAATAGCGGCTTTGGCGGTGGCGGCCCAGGCGGCATGCGCATGGAAGATATTTTTCAGAACTTCGGAGATATTTTTGGCAACGACATGTTTGGCAGTGTGTTTGGCGGCGCTGGTGGTGGCGGCCGCAGGCAGGGTACACGTGGCGCTAACCTTAGGATAAAGCTGAAAATGGACTATGGCGAAATAGCCAATGGCGCCAATAAAAAGATAAAAGTAAAAAAGCATATCACATGCGTACAGTGCTCGGGCAATGGCGCTAAAGATAAAGGCTCTATACAAACCTGTGGCAGTTGCGGCGGCTCTGGCCAGGTGCGCAGGGTTACCAATACCTTCCTCGGCCAGATGCAAACAGTGACTACTTGCCCTACATGTAGCGGAGAGGGTAGCACAATAACCCAGAAATGCAGCAACTGTAAAGGCGAAGGCCGCGTATATGGCGAAGAAACACTAAGCCTGGACATACCTGCAGGCGTGCAGGACGGTATGCAGCTCAGCATGAGCGGTAGGGGCAATGCCGGAGAGCGTGGCGGCCCTCCGGGAGATCTTTTACTGCTCGTGGAAGAGGAAAAACACGAATCCCTTTCCCGCCACGATCTCGATGTTATTTACCAGCTGCATATCTCGTTCCCTGAGGCTGTATTAGGCATGCAAACAGAAGTGCCTACCATCGATGGCAAAGCAAAAATAAAGGTACCCGCAGGCACACAAAGCGGCAAGATATTCAGGCTGAAAGGCAAAGGTTTCCCTGCATTTCAGTCATATGAAAAAGGCGATGAACTGGTAGAAGTAAACGTATGGTCGCCCCAAAACCTGACCAACGAAGAAAAGGACCTGCTGGAAAAACTAAAAAACTCCCCCAACTTCAAGCCAGGCCCTGAAGCCAAACAGGAGCGCGAAGAAAGAGGATTCTTTGACAAGATAAAAGACGTATTTGGGAGTTGAGCAATCAACTCCTTTTTTTGTGAAAACATGCCATCTCCTCCCCGGTTTTGCATGTATACTATATTGTGAAACATGTTGTTGTAAAGATATTTGGCACTCAGGCAGAGTAGGAGCTGGGGTGCTATTGGGATAATAGACAGAATGGTTAATAAGCGCTAAGCCGTGGGTATGTGAATAGCTATGAATGTACCCTTACCGGCATCGGAAATTATGTCTACCGTGCCATTATGAAACTGCACGCGGGAATAGATGTTTTTCAGCCCCATGCCTTTATTTTTTAACCGCGTCATGTCAAAACCCTTACCATTATCTTCAATGGTTACAGATATGCCGTCTTCGTCCTTCAGTATCTGCACATCCATTTTCTTGGCTTTGGCGTGCTTTATAACATTACTGATGCTTTCCTGTATCACGCGATAAATAACCGACTCTATTTCGGGATTGATGCGCTCATCAAACCCCGTTATTTCCAGGTTTACAGCAAGCACATCATTGCTTGTTTTCAATGCCAGTTCTTCCACGGCAGCAGCCAGGCCGGTTTTCAGCAAAGCATTAGGCATCATCTGGTGCGATATAGAGCGCAGCTCATCATAGCTCTCTGCCATCAGCGATGCTATTTGTCCCGCTTGCACATCTGTCTGTTTATTGATACTTCTCGTAGTGAAATAGTTATTGAGGTTTAGCAGCGCCGCAGACAGCAACTGCCCCACGCCATCATGCAGGTCTGCAGCAATCCGTTTCCGTTCATTTTCCTCAGCATTAAATACCTCCCGCGCTATTTCCGATTGCTGCCTGTTGATCTCCACTTGCCGGGCAGACTGCGCCTTTAGCTTTCGCCAGTTATATACCAGGTAGACAATAATACCTGAAGCAACGAATAGGCCTATCACTATGAACAGGAGAAAACTACGTTGTTTCAGCTGCATTTGTTGAATAGTGGTTTGCTGGGCCAGGCCTCTTATTTGCTCCTCTTTCTTTTCGGTCTCGTATTTGGCATTTACTTCGGCCAACTGTTTTGTTTTCGTCTCATTATATATGCTGTCATTCAGCGCAGTAAACTTTTTGTAGTACAGGAGCGCACGGACATGATCCCTACGGCCTTCATATATGGTTGCCAGCAACTGGTAGGCATATTTCGTTAGGTCTTTATAGTCTATCTCGGCAGTGATGCTCAGCGTTTTCCCTATGTAGTTGATGGCGCTGTCATATTGTTTTAAGCTATCGTAAGTCTCGGCTACATTTATGTACGCCATCGCAATATCTATTTTTTTGCCTACCCGCATTTTATATCCCAGCGCTTCTTCCTGGTAGCGTAGCGCTTTGCGCAGGTCATTTTTCCTGGCATACAGGCCGGCAATATTTTCCAGACTGTAAGCCTTGCCTAATAGAAAATTAGCTTTATCGTTATAATGCAGCGCTTGCTGATAAAAGTACATGGCCGAGTCGAATGATGCTCCACGCTCATACATTATTCCCAGCCGGTTATAGCCGTCGGCAAGAGCTGTGTCATCTTTTAGCATCAACGCTATGCCCATCCCCTTTGTTAAATATTGCTTGCTTATACCGCCATATTTATTTGTGCCATACACTTGTGCTATTGCATAATCCAGGTATGCCGATTGTATTGTCGCAGGGTATTTCGCGGCATCTCGCGCCGCTTCCAGCAACACCTTTACCGCAGTATCTGCCTGGCCGTTGAGGTAGTATTTTATTCCCAGGTATTTGCTCGCTTTTATCTCAGCATCAATATTCCCCTGCTTCACCGCCATTGCATAAACAGTATTGGCATAATATTCAAAGGAGTCGGAATTACTGTCGTAGGCGTTTTGCATAGCTGTCAGCAGGTGGCCGAGGTTGTTTTGTTCCTGTGCAAAACCTCGTTGCAGGCAGCAGATAAATAATATGCAAAATACCTTTCTCAGCATTGCAGTTAAAATAGATAATAACAATTAAAAAAATAAATTATTAGCGCAAATAATATCTATACAGGGTGCTGTTTACGTAAGTTTTAATACCGTAATAGCGTATTTTTATTAGCTCAAAGATCATATGCAAACCCACAATAAAAGTATCAGCCAGGTAAACGTATTGTTGGTAGATGATCATGCTATAGTTATGGATGGTATAGCATCCCTGTTATCTGCAAATCCCCGCTTTAATATCATTGGAAAAACAGGTAACGGCAAAGAGGCGCTGGACATTATTAATGGTGTCAAAACAGATGTGGTGATCACAGATTACTCCATGAAAGAAATGGATGGCTGCACACTCACCCGCAATATCAAAAGCCTGCACCCGGAAATAAAGGTCATCATGCTCAGCATGCACGATGAGCAGGCAATGGTATACAGCGTACTGCAGAGTGGGGTAGACAGCTACATTCTAAAAAAATACACCCACAACGAGCTGGAGACAGCTATAGATGTGGTAATGGAAGACGGCCAGTTCTGGAGCCCCGAAATAAACAAGATAATGCTAGGCAAAATACTCCCCACCACCGCCAGCCAGATCACCACCAGGGAAATGGAAGTACTAAAGCTCCTTATCAATGAAATGAACAGCCGCGAGATAGCCGAAAAGCTTTTCATCAGTGAACGTACCGTAGAAACCCACCGCAAAAACCTCTTCCGAAAAACCAATTCCACCAATATAGTAGGCTTGGTGAAATATGCGCATGCGCATGGATTGGTATAAAAACAGGCGGGCTTCGTCATGTAAGGGGCAGTTTTTTCGGTTAAATTTGCCCGTTATAATTTGGGTCAAATTCCACAATCCATTCAATACCATATTTGTCTCTAAACATTCCAGCGTATGTACCCCAGGGACTGTCGCCAATGGGCCCTTCAACATCGCCACCTGCCGAAAGGCCGTTAAATATTTGGTCTGCCTCTTCCTTACTTTCTGCACTAACGGCTATTTTCGACCTGTTTTCATTTTCGCTTACCCGTCCCATAAATTCCGGAACATCATTGGCGATTAACACATTGTGTTTACCGATAGGCAAAGCAATGATCATTATTTTATTGGCTTCATTTTCAGCTACCGGAAATTCAGCGCTAGCCAGGTCGCCGAAACGAGTGATCTTTGTGAACTCACCACCAAAAACCGATTTGTAAAAAGTGAATGCTTCTTCAGCATTTCCATTGAAGTTGATCCAGGGGTTAATTGATCTCATGATTTTCATTTTTAAATGTCACTGTAAGTTTTCCTTTTATAATTTCTACGATAAAGTGGTTATTTATTTAGAACCGAAGATAGTTCAAAAAAGAAATAGCCTGCTAAAGATCAATCTTTAGCAGGCTATTGTATAACAATGCGGAGGGATAGGGATTCGAACCCTAGATACCCTTTGACAGGTATACACACTTTCCAGGCGTGCCTCTTCAACCACTCGAGCATCTCTCCGGTTTCCAATCTTAGCTATAGCCAGAATTGAAGGGCTGCAAAGGTAATCAATCTATTCAGATGGGGAAAATTTTTTCAGCGTTGGCTGTAGTCACCGTTGCAACTTCTTCAATGGATATGTTCTTTATATCAGCTATTTTCTGTGCTATCACAGGTATGTAGCTGCTTTCATTACGCTTGCCGCGGTAGGGCGCTGGCGCCAGGTAAGGTGCATCTGTTTCCAGCACCAGGCTGGTGAGGAGCATTTCTTGTATGATGGCGGGCGGTATACCATTTTTGTAAGTAACTACACCACCAATACCTAAGTAAAACCCAAGTTCAACAATCTGCCTCGCTTCTTCCATAGTGCCCCCGAAACAATGGAATATCCCTTTCAACTGGCCATTCTGTTTCTTTCGCACTATATCAATACAGTCCTGTGTCGATTCCCGGCTATGTATCACTATCGCCAGGTTGTATTGCAGCGCCAGGTCTATTTGCGTCTCAAAGGCCTCTTTTTGCTGCTCTTTATAAGTCACATCCCAGTAGTAATCCAGCCCTATTTCACCCACCGCATAGAACTTTCTTTTCGCCAGCCAGTCCGCCACAATAGCCAGTTCCTCCTTGTAATTTTCCTTTACATAACAGGGGTGCAGGCCCATCATCGGCATACAGTGGGCTGGCCATTTATCGGCCAGGTACAGCATACCATCTATAGTGTTGCGGTCGCAGTTAGGCATATACATTCTGGTAACACCGGCATCTATAGCTCGCGGTATCTGCGTATCATCAGCTATCAGTCTTTCGTCGTATAAGTGAGTATGGGTATCTGTAAACAACATAAGGCAAAGGTCACATTTTCGCGCTATAATTTCGCTTTTTGTCTACATCGGCAGGCTCTTCATCTCCCAGCCCTGCTTTTGGCAATATTCCAGCACCCGTGGCAGCGCATAACTCATGCGTTCCCACGCCTTAATGCTGTCGTGAAAGATAATAATAGAACCCGGGGCTATGTTCGTCAGCACATTGTCAAGGCATTGTTCCGGGGTAATGTTCACATCAAAATCACCGCACAGTATATCCCACATATATATCTTCCAGCCCGGGTTGCTTTGTTTTAGCTTCCTTACCTGCGAAAACTTGATCCTGCCATAAGGTGGCCTGAAAGCATTGCTGGCTATATATTTTCGCGCCCGTTCTATATTTTTCAGGTAATGGTCATTGCTGGCTTTCCAGCCATTTACATGATTGTAGGTATGATTGCCTACGGAGTGTCCGGCCTTTAAGATATCCTCATATATTTCAGGGTGGCAGCGTACATTGTTACCTACGCAAAAAAAAGTACCACCAGCATTATATTTACCTAACTGTTCCAGCACAAAGGGCGTAGCGGTAGGGTGGGGGCCATCATCAAAAGTCAGGTACACTGTAGATTCTCTATCACCTGGTATATCCCATATAATGCCCTTTGGGAATATTTTTTTAAACCATAAAGGTGTTTTAACCCAGTATCCGGTCATTAATTAGTACATAATGTATTGTGGGATATTCGGATGGGCAGGATTTGCAGTCACCTTTTGTAAAGATGGCTGTACTATCAGGTCCATTTCTTCCATAGGCGCCGCTCCTAACAAAGCTCCATTGCCAGGAATGAATGCCCCGGTAAAACAAAAGCGGTTCTCAAAATCGATACGGCCTGCAAAAGGCGCCTGCCTTATGCTGCTATCTGCAATAGTTACAGAGGGCCTTTCCAACTCATGCAGTTGCAACTGTATTACCATTGTTTCTGTAATGTTCATCATTAACGCGCCCGTATCTGCAAGGCATCTTACTTCCAGGGGCTTTAACTCAGGTTTGCGTGTATTACTCATCAAAATAGTAGCATAAGTAAGTCCCATCTTTGTGAATCTTAATAATGGTAAAATTAGATTTTTTCAGTTAACGCCCTACATTGCTTGTACCGGATATAGAAATCATTAGGTTCATCACCAATTATTATACTGCAGTCATTTATCAGCTTTCTGGCCCCAGTATCTATTCCAATTCATTTCTTCCATTCCGAGGTGCCGGTAGCTGGAGATGCATAGCCAAAATCGTCTACATGCCCGGTAATACTGTCTGTCACCATATATCGCATAGTAATAGCGCCATATTGTCCAAACGTAGGATCGGAATGTATATAGCCTGCACCCACAAATATTTTGCCCTCAAGATGCTGTAAAGGGACGTATATACTGTCGCCTGATACCGTGGCATTGATAAAATAATTAAAACTATAAAAATCGTAAAAATTCGAGAGTTGCACTGTATTGATCCCCGTAGCGAAATTAGAGTTTATCTGCACTGAATATTGCCTCTGGGCGCTAAGCGTTCCTTTTTCTGTTACGGTCCAGCTGCTTATAAATTTATTACGCGTCATCGTTTCACAGGCTGCCCCTTCATACCCTGCGGGGCAGTGGCAGCTATCATCAATGCACGATCCGCCATTGGCGCAGGTCACGCATTTTATTTTAGTGGTAGCATGGGTATTGCTATCCTTGTTGCATGATATTGCACAAACAAATAGTGTAGTTAATGCAGAAATAATTAACGTAGGTAGGTGCTTCATAGGTAAAAAATAAGTATAAATTTACTATTAAAACGAAAATAATGAGAAAGATATTGTAAAAAATATTCTGTTATAAAAACGCCGGCGCTATTATTTATTCCACGAAGACGGATCGCTGAGATCACTGGAGTAAACACCGTAGTCGTCCACCCGTAGTGTTGCAGTATCTATCACTTCATAACTAAGCGATAGTGCGCCAAATTGCCCGAAGGTCGCATTTGTATAGATGTACCCATGGCCAAAGGTTACTTTGCCATTATGCTGCTGATTTTGGATAACAATGGTATCGCCATGCACATCTGCAACTATGGGGCTTATAAAGAAGTTATTGAAATTGATAATGGTAATTTGAGAAAGGTTGGCCGATGTGGTGATGCTCACCTCATACTGTGCTGCATTTGATGTGCTCCCCTTTTCAAAAACGGTCCAGTTACCTAAAAATTTCGTTCTGGAAAGCGTTTCACAAAATGTTCCCTCATATCCCACCGGACAGCTGCATGTGTCATGTATACAGGCTCCGCCATTTGCACAGCTCACGCATTTGGTTTTGGTTGTGGTTTGTGAATCGTTATTCTTGTTGCAGGATACAAGAGGCATTATACACACAAGCAATGCAGAAAAGAATATCGTAGGCAGGTGTTTCATAGGCTGGTAAGATCAGTATAAATTTATAATTTAAACGAAAATATACGAAAAATATTGTTTAATGCCCTGCGGGTACCGATAATTCGGGCTCAATTTCATTCACTATTTTTGTTCTGCCGATCAACAATACCACAAGGCCCACAGTCGATGATATAGCCACAATTACGGCCATAGGCGTTGCCGACGGGCTGTTTAAAAAGCCAATGCAAAACGAGGCTGCAGCGCCCAGGCTCAGTTGCATAGTGCCCATCAATGCCGATGCCACGCCTGCATTTTTAGCGAAAGGCGCCATAGATAGTGCTGCCGAATTAGGATTGATAAGCCCCACGCAGCACAAGATCATAAAGATCATAGCTATCGTGCCCCATAGGTTATACCAGTTGTTCATCGCACCCACTAAAAATACAACACCAATAATCACCTGGGCTATCAAAGCAGCCCTCACTACCTGCTCACTTTTGAAAGATCTGATAAGTAGGCTATTGACCTGGCTCGACCCAATAAACCCGACAGATAGCCCCGCAAATACCCATCCATATTCCTTCTTGCCCAAATGAAATACGTCCATGAAAACAAGCGGCGAACAGGCTACATAAGCAAACAAACCGCAAAATGATATAGCGCCAGAGATAGCATAAGTATAAAACTGCGGATGCTTCATCACTAATAAAAAATGTCCTATGATAGGTCCCGGCTTCAATGAATATGATGTATCAGGTTTATAGCTCTCAGGTAGTGTAAATATGACTGCAAGCAATACAATAACTGCAATGCTCAGTAAAGCTATAAATACAGATTGCCAGCCAAAAGCGTCGGCAAGATAGCCACCCACTGTAGGCGCCACTAATGGCGACGCGCCCAGCACTAGTACCAATAGTGCAAACACCTTAGCGCTATCCTCCACCGGGAACAGGTCGCGCACCATAGCCATAGATGCCACACCTGCAGCGCAGCTGCCTATTGCCTGTAGCAGCCGCACAGCTATCAGCATTTCAACAGAGTGAGACATTGCACAACCCACAGAAGCAAGTATATACAGTCCCATACCAAAATATAGCGGCCGTTTTCTGCCATACCTGTCCATCAACGGCCCATAAAGAAGTTGCCCAAAAGCAAGCCCGATAAAAAAACTGGAAAGCGACAGGTCAACCTTAGCCGTAGTAGTACCAAACGACTTTGCTATATCCTGGAATGCAGGCAGGTACATATCAATGGAAAACGGGCTTAAGGCCGTCAATAAGCCTAATATAATGATCAAAAATACATACCGCTGCTTTGTCATGGGCGCAAAAGTACGTGCGTTGCCTGAAGCTGCAGATTATTTATTTGCCCTACTTTTACCTATGCAACATATTGATCCGCTCCTTCATCTCTATAAGCAAAATAGCAAACTTCCCATCCGTATCATCTCTCCTGCCTTCGGCCATCTTTCCACGGAGATCATGAATAAATACGGCCTTACCCACCGGAAGACCCACTACTTTTTTCTCTTCATGCTGGAGGGTAGCACCCGCCACGGTGTAGACCTGCGGCAATTCGATGTCAACGAAAACGAACTGCTCTTCATTCTTCCGCACCAGATACACCAGCTGCCATCTACTAAGCACGGCACTGACTATTTTAAACTTGGGTTCGACGAAAACTGCCTTTCCCTGCTGCCAAAACAATACCCATTTCTCATCAACCCCTTCAACAATCAAAAGATACAATTCGCCCCACAAGCCGCAGCCAGGCTAAAGTCTATCTTCAATATATTGCAGGAGCTATTAAAAGAAATGGGCACCAATCCCGATCTCATCCTCGCGCACCTCAACAGCCTGCTGGCAGAGATCAATGTGGCTTATTTCTCCTCACACAAAAGCCCTGTAGATGACAAACTGTCCAAGTATATTAGTTTCAAGCTCTTTGTAGAGAACAATCTCAGCGATCAGCCCACAGTTATAGATATTGCCGAAAAACTCGCCATCAATACCAATAGTTTATACAACATTGTAAAACATTACTCCGGACAATCCCCAAAGGAATTCATCACCAATCGCCTGGTATTAGAAGCAAAACGCCGGCTATACTATGCTGAAAATTCGTCGGTCAAGGAGTTGGCCTACGAGCTTGGCTTCAACGATCCCGAATATTTCTCGCGCTTATTTAAAAAAGTAACCGGCAAAACCATCACTACGTTCGTTCAGGATTTGTCAGGAAACTAATGCGTTTTGTCGCTCAATAGTCGACACCTACAGCGTCCACTTCGGCCTTTCAAAGTGGCACGTATACCCATACGGGTGCTTTTGCAGGTAGTTCTGGTGTTCCTCTTCCGCATTCCAGAAGTCAGTAGCGGGTACTACCTCCGTCACTATTTTCCCCGGCCACTTCCCCGATGCCTCCATCTCCGCGATCAGCTCTTTTGCGGTTTTCTGCTGTTCTTCGCTCAGGTAAAAAATTGCCGATCGGTAAGACATACCCACATCATTTCCCTGCCTGTTCTTTGTAGTAGGGTCATGTATCTGGAAGAAATATTCAAGCAGTTTACGGTAAGATAATTGTGCCGGGTCAAACGTTACTTCTATACCCTCTGCATGTGTTCCATGATTCCGGTAGGTAGCATTGCGCACATCACCACCCGTGTAGCCCACTACTGTAGAAATAACTCCCGGATAGTGCCTTACAAGCTCTTCTACACCCCAGAAACATCCGCCCGCCAGTATCGCCTTTTCTGTATTCATAGTTTGGTTTTATTATTAGAATAAAGATAGGGGAAGTTACTTAAATGACAACAATAAGCAGCTATCCAAAAACATTCATGGAAACTCACGATTTGTCCGGCAATAAATAAGATTTGTCAGCCATCACCACACATTCACCATCTACCTTTGTTCTATGAAAACAGCATTAATAACAGGCGCCAACAAAAGCATTGGCTTTGAAGTTGCCAGGCAGCTATTGCAGCAGGGAGTATTCGTTTACCTAGGCAGCCGCAATCTGCATAGTGGCCACCAGGCCGTAGAAAAGCTGAAAGCAGAAGGGCTCATCCAGGTGGAAGCCGTAGCAATAGACGTAACCAGCGACGAATCAGTAAAAGCAGCCTGGGAGCATATCGAAAAGCAGGCAAGAGGATTAGACATACTCATCAACAATGCAGGCATCACTGGTGGTATGCCCCAGTCAGCTCTTACTGCCACTATCAGCCAGTTCAGGGATGCGTACGAAACCAATGTATTTGGCGTAGTCCGGGTAACGCAGGCTTTCATGGAGCTATTAAAAAAGTCACCAGAGCCGCGTATCGTCAACGTAAGTTCCAGCCAAGGCTCAATTACCCTCCACAGCGACCCTAACTACAAATACTACAATCACAAAGGCTCCGTTTACCTGTCCTCTAAGTCGGCCTTAAATATGTACACCGTCGTGCTGGCGTATGAGTTGCGCGATACTCCCTTCAGGATAAACGCCGTAAGCCCCGGCTTTACAAAAACCGATTTCAACCAGCACCGCGGCACCGGCACCGTAGAAGATGCAGGCACAAGGGTGGTCAAATACGCGCTCATAGGCCAGGATGGCCCCACAGGCAAGTTCTTTTGCGAAGACACAAACCCTGAAACGGGCGAGATTCCTTGGTAAGTAATATTAAGGTTCGATGAATTTCCCCTTTTGGCTACAAGAAATGTCAAACCGGCTACAGGCAAGTTGTTAGAATAGGTCACCTTTGTGCTCCTAAAACAATTAGCTATTATGACTTCAGCAAAGGGCTATGCAGCCCAGACAAACACTTCAGACCTCGCCCCATGGAACTTTGAACGTCGCGAAGTAGGCCCGAATGATGTACAATTCGACATATTATTTTGCGGTGTATGCCACTCCGACCTGCACCAGATACGCGACGATTGGTTCCCCGGTATTTTTCCTATGGTTCCCGGCCACGAGATCGTTGGCCGTGTAGTAAGGGTAGGGGATAGTGTCACCAAATTTAAAGTAGGCGACCTCGCAGCCACAGGTTGCCTGGTAGATTCTTGTGGCCATTGCGATAATTGCCGCCACGATCTCGAGCAATATTGCGCCGAAGGCGCCACCGGCACTTACAACGCCATGGGCCGCGATGGCAAAACACCTACCTACGGCGGCTACTCCAACACCATAGTTGTAAAAGAGGAATTCGTACTGCACCTTTCCGCCAAAGCAGACCTCGCAGCCACTGCGCCACTATTGTGTGCAGGCATTACCACCTACTCGCCCCTCCGCCACTGGAAAGTAGGAGCAGGCCACAAACTGGCAGTGCTGGGTCTCGGCGGTCTGGGCCACATGGCAGTAAAGTTTGGCGTAGCTTTCGGTGCAGATGTTAC
>Ga0206843_10041_pt1 | contig 44631 bp, 40 predicted proteins | sample Alteio_BWOrgCont_21_FD_152869 | JGI IMG/M metagenome (GOLD analysis project Ga0206843, IMG submission 152869) | Enriched cells from forest soil in Barre Woods Harvard Forest LTER site, Petersham, Massachusetts, United States -... | ecosystem: Environmental > Terrestrial > Soil > Temperate forest >...
GCTATTAGCGAAAAAGTTTCAATTCGTGGGCGCGCTTCTCCCTTTTCTATTCGCCTTAGTTGGCGGCTAGTTAAGCCCGCAATATCTTTTTGTTTCACACCCATTTCTTCACGTAATGTCATTATTGCTGCACCAAACTTGGTATCATAAATAAGACGATCTTGGTCTATTTTTAGGCGCCATTTTTCGTCGGTAAAATAGCGAAGATCATCAATATCAACATGAATATCTTGTTTTGGCCAATGTAAGAAGCTACCTGCTTTGTCTATTTCAAACGATACCAATTCTGATGGATGAATTTTTTTTAGTACTGGAAGGTCACTAAAAGCTACCTCAAATTTTTCAAAGGCACAATTCAGTACATAAAGCCTTGCATTAAAAACGGCAGCTGCAGCAATTAGGTCATGTTCTGAACCCATTTTCCACGCATTCAGCACACGTATGGGAGTTATCCAGTCAAAATCAGAGTGAACAAGAATGTTTCTTATAACACGCAAATCTGCTCTCTGTAACATTTGAGGAAGCAGCTTGGCATCTATATCGGTCCGTATGAACAGTGCACGAAGGTATTTGTGTTCATTTGCTACTTTTATAATATCCGCAATTTCAGGCAATCGAGAAGCACTGGTTTCAATAAACAAGTAATTAAACTTCTGTATCTTTGACACATCAAGTCTTCCGATAATATGAAAATCGGCGATATCAGAAAACGATTTTCGACTCTCTACTTCCGGAGCAAATATAGTGATTTTCTTCTCCAAGGTAAAACCCATTAAATCATCTCTCCTGAGCGAACCTTTTCCTGCCACTCATATAATAATTCTCTCCTATACTTTATTACTTGCAATAAAAGTTCGACTTCTTTATGTTTGGACAAACCTCTAAATTTCTTGGAAAAATTTTTTGGAAATTTATAAGTGTAATGTAAGCCAACTTGCGCGGTTGAAGTTTCTATGAATACTCTTATTTCCCAATCGCCTCCTTTCACATGAAAATGAGGTGGTGGATGATCTGAGCTGTGAAATATTAGCTCTAGTCCTTGGATTGTAAACGCAGAAACATAGACCATTTTGACTCCCGCTAGGGTGTCTAGCAAAATTGTAACACTCAGGGGACTTTTAAGCAATCGGCACAGAAAGACCAAACGTCCTTAATATTTTTTCTCTCTTATTGAATAAACGTTTGTGAGAAGTTTTAGTTCAATTTTTTTGATTAAATCTACGAATTGGCAGATGATCTTCTCTCTATATGACCTTACTCTGACAAATCTTCAGATAATGATCCCTTACTGCTACTGTTCTTGGATGAATTGCTTTGCCGACTTGAGCAAGGTAATCCAAGCTACTCTGACAAGCAACAAGAATTGCTTTATCTAAAGACAAAATAGGGTCACTAACAGAACCTATTTTAATTGGCTTTCTAATCGGATCGGCATATTCAGCCGGACGCCCTGGTTCAATGGCATCTGCAATAAAAACAATTTTAGATAGAAGCGTCATATTTATTGCTCCTAAAGTATGCTCAGCCATAGCGTTTAAAATGTCCTGATCTTCCAAGCCAAATGTGTGTTTAACAAATTGTGCTGCTACTGGACCATGCAATAAATGACCATTTTCTTCTTCTACAGGCTCTAAATGCAAACCATATTTTTTTGCTTGTTCAACAAGCTCTTTGTCTTTAATTTCTTTACAAGCATCATGCAACCAACCAGCCAATTCGGCTTTGTAAGCCAATTCATGGTCCTTGCTAAATCGTTGTGCCAGTTTTTTTGCAGTATGCGCTACACCAACAATGTGTCCAAATCGTTTTTGGGAAACTCTTTCTTGCACCCAATTTTGCACATATTTCAAATCATCTAATGGCGGTGGAATATCTTTCATTTAAAGTACTTTTCTTTTTCTATAATTTGCCAAACTTTTTCTGGCACCATATAACGTATTGTTTTCTCTTCCTTAACACGCCGTCTTATCTCAGAACTAGCAATGTCAACCAAAGGTGAATCTATTAGAGCATGTTTGACTTTAGAGAGAATCATATGTTCCTCTATGGTAAACATCGCCGTTTCTTGATGCCCACTTTTATTTGCCATTCGAGTATTGTCTAGCTTACGCGGCGCGATTAATAGTTTACACGATTGAACGATTTCATCGAATTTGTACCAGGCAGGCAAGTGAATAATATTATCGGCTCCAATCAATAGATTTACATTGAATTTGTTTTGAAAATGCTGGATTGTATCAATCGTATATGAAGAGCCAGGTCTTTCTAGTTCTATTCTAGAGGCAATAAATTTGTCGTTATCCGATACCGCCTGCGATACCATTTCGTACCGTTTTTCTCCAGACAAACTTACATCCTGCCGATGGGGTGGACGAGGGCTAGTGACAAAATAGATTTCGTGCAGCTTAAATTGATCACAAGCACATTGCGCTAAAAGTAAATGCGCATTGTGGATAGGATTAAAAGTGCCACAAAAAAGACCAATTTCAGGTAGATTGCTCAAATTATTTACCTTTTTTGCTTGTCATAAATGAATTATTCTGCAAACTTTCTGTCCATCGATTTCTTGTATAAATACGTGGCAAACGCACTTTAAGCCTGCAAGCTAATTCATAAGTAATTGTGTCAAGCTGCTTGGCCCAGTCCGCTAAGTAAAGTGTCGGTTCGTCTGTCTCACTCTTCGTTTCCGGCGAAACAGCATAATCGTCTGACCCTATAATAGTAATGACGTCTCCCTCTTTAGCCAAAGGAATGTCTGTTATGTCAAATAGCATTTGGTCCATACTAATTGTGCCCACTTGATTGATTATTTTATTATGCAACAACCCTTTCATTTTATTAGATAATCCTCGACCAACTCCATCTGCATAACCGATAGGTATATTTGCCAATCGACTTTGTCTATCAGCTTTCCATGTTAGACCATAACCTACTGATTCGCTTTTATCTATTACCTTTATCTGATTGATGCGTCCCTTAACTGACATTATAGGTAGCAGCTTAGCAGAAATAGTCTGTGCTTCTAAGCCGTATATGCTTATGCCAAAACGCACTAAATCATAGTAAGTAGGTGGAAAACACAAAGCGGCTTGAGAAGAATCTAAATGAAAAAAATCAGGCTGGTAGCTTTGGTTTTTAAAAATTTCAATAAACTGATCAAAATTTTTCTTTTGTTTTTCAGTAGTAGCAAAATCCCCTGCCTTGGCTAAATGACTAAATACACTGACTAACTTAAACTTTTTATTCGCTTTCAAAAATTCTAGTGCTTTCAGGGCATCAACCTCATTCATCCCTAAGCGATGCATGCCCGTATCTACTTTCAAATGCACAGATACACTACTATTTTCATCCTTTAGAATCTCGATTAACCCCTGCAATTGAGATAACGAGCTAATTGTCAAATCTAATTTTTGCTCTACAGCTTTCTTAACCGCCCAAGAAGGAGTGGGACTTAATATAAGAATAGGCAATTTGCAATAAGCCTCTCTTAATTCACTACCCTCATCGGCGGAAGCTACGCCAAGCCATGAAACACCACAAGCGGCCAAAACCTGAGATACAGCTACTGCTCCATGTCCATAGGCATCGGCTTTTACAATACCCATAATCTGAGGTACAGCCAGACCCACTTTCTCAGCTTGTTCCTTTATATAGGCTTTGAGTAGTTGTAAATTGAATTCTAGACTATTTAAATCTATTTCAATCCAAGCATCTCTGGCAATTGAGTCTACACCGTATCTTGATGACGAAGAATAGGGTGAGGAAGTCATGATTGCCTTTATCTAATTTATACAGTGTCCAATAATCTAGCGTACATTGATTTAAATGCTAGCATTATCCAGATTTAATTGCGTCCTATACATGACAAAATGCCGAGCTCTAAACATATGGCACAGAAGCGTTTTGCTATTTATTAAGCTTAGAAAAAGGTCGATTTTTGGGGCTGGCGCCTGAGTAGCGAGAGTATACAAATGACTAATATGTGCGACAATGCATAAAATCTTGTACCGAAGTGCATGTAGTGAATAACAAAAACCGCGATTCGGAAAAAAACGAATTGTTTTGATTGTACTAGTCGTTCAAATTATCACTTATCGTTTTCACAGTCAACCTAAGGAGTGCATGGACCTTGAATAAAGCTGAATTAGTAGAAGTAGTTTCAAAAGAAACAGATGCAACAAAAAAAGATGTCGAGCTGGTGATCAATAAGATGATGGAAACAATTATCAAACATGTCTCAGGCGGCGACAAAGTTACCTTGGTTGGCTTTGGCACATTTGAAGCAAGACAACGTAAAGCACGCACTGGACGCAATCCTAAAACAAATCAACCTTTACATATACCAGCGAAGCGAGTTCCTGGTTTTAAAGTAGGCAAAGAATTCGGCGACGCTGTAAATAAAAAGCGCTAAAAATTTGTCTGCTAAAATATCTGGTGAGTTGGCAATGCATAATTTGTCAAGCTTAGTCATTGGTTATTGGCGCGTTAAGGCAAGCCCTGCAGGGCTGGGCAGCGCTAAATTGGGGGTCGGTTGGAATTACCTAGGGTGGCAGTCGTCGGTTGTGGCAATTGGGGCAAAAACCTGGTTCGCAATTTTGCTCAGCTAGGAGCACTTTCTGCTATTTGCGATATCGATAAGCAACGCCTATCAATTGCTGAACAAGAATATAAAGACCTGCGAATAACTACACAATTTCAGGATTTATTGGATGATCCACAAATATCAGCCATCGTTGTTGCCAGTCCAAGCGATACACACTTTGATTTAGCAAAACGTGCTTTGCTAGCCAACAAGCATGTTTATGTTGAAAAGCCGCTTGCTCGAGATGTTAATCACGCTAAAGAATTGGACGCATTAGCCACTGAGCGAAACCTTGTATTAATGGTTGGCCATTTGCTTTTATATCATCCCGCTGTCAACTGTCTAAAGCAGTTAATTGCTTCTGGTGAATTAGGAGAGCTCCTTTTCGTACGCTCAGACCGCATGAATTTCAATACATCTAGACGCGATTGGAGCGTGTTATGGGATCTAGCTCCTCATGACATTTCCATGATGAGCTATTTGCTCGATTGTGATAACACTCAAGTTAACCGTGTTGGTGGTTGGGATACTTTACGTGACGGACTGGTAGATGTTGCCTATCTCGATCTTTCTTTTACAGTAGGCGGGCGCAATATTCCTGGACAAGTACGAAATAGCTGGATAGATCCCCAAAAGGTTGTGCGCTTAACTATAAACGGCTCCTTGAAAAGCGCTGTTCTTAACGACACTCAAGCTTCGAACAAATTGGCTTTACACAGCCTTACTTCAGAAGGGCGCATGATAGTTGAATATCCAAATTACCCAGCAGCTGAACCCTTACATTTAGAGTGCGAACATTTTTTAGATTGTCTTTCTACCGGTGAGCGTCCACGTACCGATGCTAACAATGCTTATCAGGTAGTAAGCATTCTTGCTGAAGTTGAGCAGCGTCTCAAACGCCGGCCAACTCATGCTGCACCCATACCGACTAGATAATTAAGTGGTCTGTAACTTCTTCGCTGCAGCAAACAGAGCAAATTCGGAGCAGGGCTTATAATGTAACTTGCTACCTGCGGGAGTAATTCAGTGGTAGAATGTCTCCTTGCCAAGGAGAATGTCGCGAGTTCGAACCTCGTCTCCCGCTCCAATTTTTAATCCAAAAAGTAGCGCCTTTCATTCCGCCTAAACCAATTGAAAGGACAAAACATTGCTCAGCACATATTGACATCTTCCTAGTGTTGGTATACCCTGATTGGTGCTCAAAGATACATTTGAGCTTTTGAAACTTCCTTACTAAAACATCAATAAACATACTCTACGCACCGGATAAACCATCAAGGTTTACCAGGAGTTTTCTCATGGACTCGGGTACCACCTTTGTCTTTGCTAATTATTAGACCTTGCGTATAGAGCCAGGATATTTTGCTACCAATGGGTCTGAGGTCAACAACATAACCCCCTCTGCAAGTGCTTGGGCTATAAGAATACGATCGAATGGATCCTTATGGATTGGCGGAAGAATATCAAAAGCCATTGCGTGTTCACTGGTAATCGGTAGCTCACTGTAGCCATTATCCAACAACCCACGGCGCAATAATCTTGGTTGCACGCTAAAATCATGTCGTTCAAGCTGACGCTTAATCGCTATTTCTAAAAGACTAGCCACACTGAATAATAGCTCATTATCTGGATTGGCAAGCAAGGCGTGAGCAACCTTTGATAAACGTTTTTGCTGGCCGGCTGCCCATAGCAGCACCTGCGTATCCAGCAGTAGTTTCACGCGTCATCACCAAATAATCGTTCAATTTCGGCACTGCCCATGTGATCAAAATCTCTAGGCACATTGATTTGCCCCTCCATAAATCCTAGTCTACGGATTTTCTTGGGCGCACTCAACGCAGTGACTTTTACCAATGGCTTACCAGCCTTGGCAATTATAAATGGTTCTCCGTGAGCAGCTTTTTCAACCAGTCGCGACAATTGAGTTTTTGCTTCGTGAATGTTAATCGTATTCATAGTCACTATTAAACTAAGTTCTATTAGTTTAGTCTATCTGATAGTAATTAACAAGAGGACCGATTGGCCGACATTCTCCTTGGCAAGGACACCGCAACACGTTAAACCTCTCGTATCCTGCATCATTTTTTATAATTTGACCCGAATTGTTGGCTGTTTACTAGATTTGACTACTGTATAAACTGGTATAGTGTCCATGTATGCAACACTAAGCTTTATCTATATCCAAATGTCTGAGCAAGAACAGCCATCTAACAAAATTGAAGACAGCCAAAAAAATAATAGCGGAGCGGCTCAAAGGCGTACCGGCTGGCAGGCTTGTGTCGCGGCTGTTGCATATATCAATGAGCTTTCCAGACAGCCAGAGCTAAAGATTAGACAAAGCGACCAGATTACAACCATTTCTTTATTTTTAGCCACATTGGCTACCATTTTATGTTTAGTTTTGCATAGACTAAACGGACTTAGCTTGCATTTGATGCTTTTATGTGACTTTTTTCCTTGGTATCTCACTTACCATTTATGTCTGTAATCGGCTTGGTGTCTTAACTGCATTGCCTCCAAGACAAGCTGCACTTACCTGGCAATTGCTGCAAGCTTTCGCTTTTGTGGGTGTATTTATTACAATCAATTTAGCGCTTATTTTGTCTCTTATATTGTCCGCCATGTCGCTAAACTATATGCGCTAAAACAGCTTGCTTAGAATTTCAAATGTAACTCCAAAAGACCACTGCCTGATAATGGACTGGCTGTCATGATAAGATATTCCTTTGTCTTCCAGACAACTTATTTGTCAGCCTCACCGGGCAGACCGTTTTTATATCTAGAAAATCATTAAAAATAGGAAAGTAAAATGAAGGTTACTCTCGATCGCGAAGGAAAAAACTTAATTAAGCTCGGATTAGAGCTCGAGTCAGATAAGGCTATGCGCGCCTATGAACATGCTTGTCGCTCTTTGAGTAACAAAGTCAATATTCCTGGTTTCCGTCGAGGCAAAGTACCTCGCCATGTATTAGAAAAGACCGTTGGCATTGAGTATATAAAGCAAGAAACACTTGAGCGTCTATTGCCAGAAGTGCTCAACGAAGCCATAGCACAAGAGAGCCTAGACATTATTACCCAACCCCAAATAGATTCTTGCAAATTCGATTTAGGCGAGCCTTTAAAATTAGAAGCAAAGTTTGAAATACGTCCCCTTGTCACTTTAGGTAAGTACAAAGGACTAAACGTAGATGTACCAGAAAACAAATTTGAAGAAAGTTCAATCGAAAAGGCGCTAGAAAGTTTAGCCGCAGCCCAAGCAGAACTGACTGCCATAGCCCCTCGCCCGATAAAAATGGGTGATACCGTTTTGCTGGACTTTGAATGTTTAGTTGACAACAAACCTGTTGAGGGAGGCAAAGCCCAAGGCATGCTGATTGAGGTTAAAATAGGTGGCTTTATCGAAGGTTTTTGCGAACAGTTAGTTGATAAGAAGCCTGACACCGAAGTTGAGATTAAGGCTAGCTTCCCAGCAGATTATCGCAATACCCTATTGGCCGGCAAAGAAGGTGTTTTCAAAACAAAAATTCGCGAATTGCGAGAAAAGACTCTACCCAAAATAGATGATGCACTGGCACAAAAATTTGCCGTCGAGTCCCTCGAGAAACTAAAAGAAAGATTAGCAACGAATTTAAAAGAAGAATTTGAAATGAACAGCGAGGCGACCAAGCAAAAGCTGATCGTCGAAGCAATCGTCAACAATGCTTCTGTAGACCTACCTGAAACAATGATTGAACGCGAGCAAAAGCTTCTTTTGGATCAATTAAAGTATTATTTTCAACAAAATGGACGCTCTTTTGACGATGTAGAAAAATCACCTGAATTCGAAAAGCTAAAAACAGAGAAATACGAAGAAGCTGAAAAGCGAGTTTTAACCAGTTTAGTATTGGGCGCAATCATTAAAGAAGAAAAGGTAACAGTTACTGAAGAAGAAATGCGCCTTCACCTAGAAGAATTTATTGCCCGTATGGGTCTGCCACCAGAAAAAGCTGCTCACAATGAAGCTGTTCACAGACAAGCTCTTGAAGAATTGCTTACCGCCAAAGTAATGGAATTTCTTTTACAAAACACCGAAATTACTTATACACCTGCGGCTACGACAGCTAAAGACGAAAAGTCGTCAAGCACAGAGAATTAATTCCTCCTTACATATTTAATAAGTTAGTATGTAAGCCATGTTAGTCTGTACATAGGCGAGAGCCTTTATTGCGAGTTTTTTATTGAATAAACTCAAGGCCTATAATAGTTAAAACCAAATTGGAGTTCTTACGTTGATGAATAGCCCGTTTTCTACACCTTCACGCAAATCTGTTTTCGATATTTGGAGCATCACCCCAATGGCTTCTCCAGATTTCTATTACCCTCCAACTGTTATAGAAACCACAGCTAGGGGCGAGCGTGCTTTTGACATCTTTTCGAGGCTACTTAGAGAACGTATTGTTTTCCTGGGCACTCCGGTAGATGACATCGTTGCCAATATGGTGGTAGCTCAGCTCTTACTTCTTGAAGGTGAAGACCCGGAAAAAGATATTAGACTATATATCAATTCACCTGGCGGCTCGGTAACAGCAGGTTTTGCTATTTACGACACTATTCAGCATATACGGTCAGATGTGTCTACAATTTGCCTCGGTCAAGCTGCCAGTATGGGAGCATTTATATTGACTGCCGGTAAAAAGGGCAAAAGACTAGCTTTGCCTCATTCACGCATTCTTATTCACCAACCACTAGGTGGAGCACAAGGGCAAGCAACAGATATTGAAATTCAGGCCCGCGAAATATTGCGTATCAAGCGACAATTAAATGAATTAATGGCTGAACATACAGGACAATCAGTTAAGCAAATCGAAAAAGATACAGATAGAGACAATATAATGACTGCTGAAGAGGCAAAGGAGTATGGTCTTGTTGATGAAGTTATCGTCCGCCTCGATCAGCCGCCTTTAACTGCTGTCTAACCCCAAAGAACTCGCATAAGTGCTAATTTTGAGATAAGAAAACAAAAAGTAGGATGAATAATTAAGAAAATAGTTGATATAAAGAGATAATATAGATAGATTGCTACTTATATATCCTGTGGTTAAGTGATAGCTAGTTCGTAGTTGAAATAGAATAGGAAAAATCAATGTCAAAAACAAACGACACTCGCCTCAGATGTTCCTTCTGCACCAAGAGCCAGGATCAAGTAAAAAAACTAATCGTTGGCGCCGGAGTATATATATGTGATGAGTGTGTAGATCTTTGCAATGAAATTTTAGATGAAGAGTTATTGGAAGGCGCGCCGCCCAGTACTTCCCCTGAAACCGCGGCTCCTCAGATAGCGGATATTCCTAAACCACAGGAAATTAAAAATTATCTCGATCAACACATAGTTGGTCAAACTACAGCCAAAAAGATCCTTTCAGTAGCTGTCTACAATCACTACAAACGCATCACCCATAATGCAAAATTGGCCGATAAAGTTGAAATTCAAAAATCCAATATTTTACTAATTGGTCCAACCGGCTGCGGCAAAACATTATTAGCCCAAACTTTAGCCCGTCTTTTAGATGTACCATTTGCTGTCGCTGATGCCACTACTCTTACTGAAGCTGGTTATGTCGGTGAAGATGTGGAAAATATTTTGCTGCGTCTTTATCAAGCGTCTGATTATGACGTTAAGAAGGCTGAACGCGGCATTATCTATATAGACGAAATAGATAAAATTTCGCGCAAATCAGAAAATACAAGTATTACTCGTGATGTAAGTGGTGAAGGCGTACAACAAGCATTATTGAAAATGATTGAAGGGACTTTAGCCAACGTGCCTCCACAAGGTGGGCGCAAACATCCACATCAAGAATTTATCCAAATCAATACTGCCAATATTCTATTTATTTGTGGTGGTGCTTTTGTTGGGCTAGACAAAATTGTAGAATCCCGTATTTCATCTAATCGCAACATCGGCTTTGGCTCAGATAGACCGCTCACCGTTGCCGAGCGCGAGCAAAAAGCTAGCCGCATCCTGAAAGAAACGGCTCCAGATGACTTATTAAAATTTGGACTTATTCCAGAATTTGTAGGTCGTATGCCTGTAATAGCTGTGCTTGAAGCACTGGACGTTGAAGCCTTGGTACGCATACTGGTTGAGCCAAAGAACGCCATCGTCAAACAGTATCAACAGTTGTTGGCACTCGACGGTGTTGATTTAGACTTTGACCAATCGGCTATCAAAGCAATCGCTGAAGAAGCTATTAAACGCAAAACCGGTGCCCGGGCTTTGCGTTCCATAGTAGAAGAAATTATGCTAGAGATCATGTACGAAGTGCCTTCACGCTCAGACATTAAGGTTTGCCATATCACAAAAGAATTAGTTGAAAAACGTTCTACAGCCGAGCTTCTTGAATTACCACAGGCTAAACTTAAAGGTGAAATAGCCTAGAAACTGATGCCCGATATACAAAATACTTCCTTTCCTCTTATCCCCTTGCGAGATGTTGTGGTCTTTCCACAAATGGTGCAAGCATTATTCGTCAGTCGTCCTAAGTCCATTGCCGCGCTTGAGCAAGCACTTATGCGCGATGATCGCTTAGTTGTGCTTGTTGCCCAAAAAGACCCAGAAACCGAAGATCCTCGCATTGATGATATTTATCAAGTAGGCACTCTGGCTGAAGTCATGCAAATGCTTAAATTACCAGACGGCACAGTCAAGGCTCTAGTAGAGGGCACAAGCCGCATAAAGCTTGAATCTATTACAGACGAACAAAATGTATTTGAAGCGTGTGTCACTGCCGAGCACGAAACTACTGATGAAGATGTCTCTACAAAAACTCTGGTGCGAGTGACAGTAGAAAAATTTGAACAATTCGTTAAAACCACTAAAAAGGTTAACCCCGAAAGTCTCCTTGCTGTCTCTGGCATTGGTCAACCAGGACGTTTAGCAGACATAATAGCTACCTACTTGGGACTAGATTTAAATGAACGCCAACATTGTTTAGAGATTATCGACAGCACAAAAAGACTCGAGTATATAAGCCACCTTCTCTCACGTGAATTAGAGCTAGCTGAATTAGAACAGCAAATCCATGACCGAGTGCGTTTCAACTTGGAAAAAACACAAAGAGAGTATTATTTGCGCGAAAAATTGCGCATTATTCAAGAAGAATTAAATTCCGATGGCGAACAAGTTGGTGAAATTGCTGAATACAAACAAAAAATCGCCAAAGCCAAAGTTTCTGGCCTCGCTTTAGAAAAAGCACAAAAAGAATTGCAGCGCTTAGAAAAAATGATGCCCCAGAGCGCTGAAGCTGGCGTTATCAGATCATATCTCGACACTCTTGTTTCTTTGCCTTGGGCTAAACGCTCGCGCGAGATTATTGACTTAGACAGAGCAGAAAACATTCTCGACCAAAAACACTATGGATTGAAGAAGGTTAAAGAAAGAATTTTAGAATATCTGGCCGTGCGCAAATTGTCCAAACAACCACTAGGAACCATACTCTGCCTAGTCGGACCGCCTGGTGTTGGTAAAACCAGCTTAGTTAAATCAATTGCCAAAGCAATGAATCGAGAATTTGCCCGTATAAGCCTCGGCGGTGTTAATGATGAAGCCGAAATCCGTGGACATAGACGTACCTATATTGGCTCTATGCCTGGACGTATTATTCAGTCTATCAAGCAAGCTGGCACAAAAAATCCAGTAATTCTCTTAGACGAAATTGAAAAGATGACTCGCAATTATATGGGCGATCCTACAGCTGCCATGCTAGAAGTACTGGATCCAGATCAAAATGAAAATTTCACTGATCATTATTTAGATGTTCCTTTTAGTTTGCATGAAGTTATTTTTGTCGCCACAGCTAATTCGCTCGACTATATGCCGCGGGCACTTTATGACAGACTGGAAGTAATTAGAATCTCTGGCTACACAGAAGAAGAAAAAGTTTCCATAGCCGAACAACACGTTATTCCTTCCACTGTGCAAAAGCATGGGCTTAAAGATAAACAGCTGAAAATTCCCGATCAAACTATACGTAAAATCATTCAAGAATATACACGCGAAGCTGGTGTACGCTCCTTAGAACGCAATATCGCCGCCATTTGTCGCAAAGTAGCAAGCGAGATAGTAAGAGAACCTACTACAACAGTACGTCTTTTGCCTAACGCCTTAAGCAAGTATCTTGGTCCGGCTAAAACACCACGTGAAATGGAAGTACAAGGACCACAAATAGGCGTTGTTACCGGTTTAGCTTGGACGGAAATGGGTGGAGAAACATTACCCATTGAAGTTAACACCATGCCAGGCAAAGGCAAATTGCAATTAACTGGGCAGCTCGGTGAAGTAATGAAAGAGTCAGCCCAAGCTGCTTTCAGCTATATTCGCAGCCATGCCAGCCAATTTGGCATCAAAGCAGATTTTCAGGATAATTTTGATATTCACATTCATATTCCTGAAGGGGCTACTCCTAAAGACGGTCCTTCTGCTGGTGTAGCTTTGGCCGTCGCTCTCATTTCAGCCATGTCAAAACGTCCAGTGCGAGCCAGTCTTGCTATGACTGGTGAAATTACCTTACGCGGTAATGTATTAGTTATAGGCGGTTTAAAAGAAAAAGTATTAGCCGCGTTGCGTGCTGGCATAAAAACTGTTCTTTATCCACGAGCTAATGAAAAAGACTTGCAAGAAATTCCTGACTATGTACACAAACGCTTAGAAATGATTCCGGTGGGTCATTTAGACGAAGTATTAAAAATTGCCTTCAAAGACAAAACAAAAGCCACTCGCTCAGCCCGAACCACCACTAGAACCGCCGCCCGCCAAGCCAATAAACGCAGTGCCTTAAAGGAGGTATAAAATGCAAAGAAAAGCTATCAGTTTATTTGAATTTACCGGAATTTTTTCGCTTTTAGCTTTTGTGAATATCATAAGCCCTTGTACTTCATTTGGTACAGATAAAATTAGTGTTTACAGTCAACAAATTAGAATTAATCCTAAAAATACGGCAGCTTATATACTTAGAGCAGAAGAATATATAAACAAAGAACCTTGTACTACTGCTGATTCTCAGAAGGCAGTTCAGGATTGTTCTAAAGCAATACAATTAGGTCCTATAAGTCCCGTAGCTTATGCCATTCGTGGTACAGCTTATCAATCGTTAAAATAATACCAGAAGGCAATTGATGATTTGTCAAAGGCAATAGAATTAGTCCCAAAGTTTTGGCAACCTTACATTAATCGCGGTGGGACTTATATACTGTTGAAACAATATTCGAAGGCAATAGAAGATTTATCTAAAGCAATAGAATTAAACCCTAAAGCTGAACTAGCTTACACCAATCGCGGTGACGCTTATCTATTGCTGAAACAATACCAAGAAGCAATTAATGACTTATCCAAAGCAATAGAATTAAACCCTAAAAATCAACTGGCTTACGCCAAGCGTGCCAAAGCATATAAATCGCTAGAAAAGCAAGATTTAGCAAAAAAGGATATGGATAAAGCTCTATCTCTAGGCTTTAAACCATCAAAGGAATTTTTGTCCCAATACAAATAAGCTACGCTGTTTAGCACAGTGCCTCCGGATCGCGTTAATCAGCCGCGATGCTTTTTTATTCTCTCAGAAAAAGCAGCCTCTGCTGTTTGAATTCTTTTCTGTCCTCGCGGAAATCCAAGCGCATGTGCTAAGCCAATAGCGATGAGAGATAAGCCTAATAAAAGATAAACCGAACGTCCCAGTACCGGTCCAAGTAAATTATTGAGAAAAACGGCTCTCAGACTGAAATCAACTGTCGCAGAAATTATGGCTACAGCCAAACCAGAGATAATTGGCAGCCAGGTCCAAAAACCCCCAACATATCTCTTATATTTTTCGTCAGTTATTTGATTTCTCATTGAACCTCAATACTCCCTAACATAGAATATACCCAGAAAGGAAGCTCACTATCCCTGCAAAACCCCTCAATACATTGGCTGCTTGACGTATAACGGCATTCTTTTGTTCAGTAACAACATGAAAACTAGTCGTTAGGCTGATATGATCTGATTAGGGTGCTCTTTGATAGAGAGTTCATTAATTAATGACTCTAAAGGTCGGGGTTTATGCTCGAAAAAAAGAAGATCATTAAAAAGGTGATGATTAATCCTAATCGCGTTCCCTCAGAAAAGGCCCAGCATTATCTCGATTTGGATGCTGAATATGTCAACCCCGTACTTGATCGATATACAAATATCGTAGCGGTCAAAGGCAGGGGATCTTATATCTATGACATCAATGACGACGCATATTTGGACTTAGGTAGCGGTATAGCCGTCAATAGTCTTGGACACTGCCACCCAGCAGTAGTTTCTGCTATTCAAGAGCAAGCCGCTCAACTCATCCATACTTCAGTCACCACTCATCACACTCGTTATATCGAATTAGCAGAAAAATTAGCTCAGATTTCGCCTGGCAATTTAGATTCAGTTTTCTTATCCAATAGCGGTTCTGAAGCTGTGGAGGGCGCTGTCAAATTAGCTCGGTATATAACAGGGCGTCCCGCTATTATAAATTTCCGTGGCTCTTTTCACGGACGTACATTTATGTCGGTTGCTCTCACAACTTCCAAATTATACTTCCGCGAACGCTTAGAACCTCTGCCTGGACCCATCTATACAGCACCTTTTCCCTACACCTATAGATCGATATTTCCTAATGATCCAGCAGCTTGTGCTAAAGATTCTCTGCACCAATTGCGGTTGCTCTTGCATCAAGTGGTACATCCTTCTCAAGTTGCAGCCATGATTATTGAACCTATTCAAGGAGAAGGTGGCTACGTTATACCACCGCCTGGATATCTTGCTGAATTAAGAGAGATCGCTAGCAGTCATGGAATAATACTCATCGTTGACGAAGTACAATCAGGCTTTTGCCGCACTGGTAAAATGTTTGCTATTGAACATGAAAACGTCGTACCAGACATTATAGTAATGGCTAAAGGAATCGCTGGTGGTATGCCTTTATCGGCTTTTGTTGCCGCCAAAGAATTAACTGAGCAATGGGCTGCCGCTCGTCATGGCTCCACATTTGGTGGCAACCCGGTTTCTTGTGCTGCTGCTTTAGCTACAATCAGAGTAATGCAAGAAGAAAAATTAGACAAGCGAGCTGAAAAGCTTGGTAGCAAGATACTAGATCGTTTACGTAAATTTGCCCAAGGACGCCAATATATCGGAGAAGTCCGTGGTCGTGGTCTAATGATTGGTATTGAATTCAATCGACCAGATGGCGAGCCCAGTCGACCAATTACAAAACATGTTATGCAAAATTGTTTAGAAAATAAATTATTAGTTTTAAACTGTGGTGAACATGGCCATGTAATAAGACTTATGCCACCCTTGACTATATCCGATGCAGAAGCTGAAAAAGCATGCGAAATTCTAGAAAAATGTATGGACATAAAAGAAGGAGAAGTAATTCATGAGCAGCACAGCAAGTAAGATTAGTGGAGATAAAAAAACTAGTTCTGGCGGCAATGGCTCAATTCGCACATACGATAATTACATTGACGGAAAATGGCAAAAGGCAGAGGGCGGCAAAACATTTCCTAGTCTCAATCCAGCTAATAATAATGAAATCATAGGTCATTTTGCTTCTTCTAGCGAAGCGGATGTTGATAAAGCAGTTAAGGCAGCAGCTAAAGCTTTTCCAGAATGGAAAAAAACGCCAGCCCCTCATCGGGCAGAAATACTTTTAAAAGCTGCTCAGCTCTTAAAAGAAAGAAAAGAAGAGTTAGCCACTATCATGGTCAAAGAAATGGGCAAAGTGATTAAAGAAGCACGCGGCGATGTGCAAGAAGCTATTGATATGGCTGAATATATGGCTGGCGAAGGACGCAGATTATTCGGACATGTAGCACCATCAGAATTACGTGAAAAATTTGCCATGGCGGTACGCGTCCCCATAGGCGTAGTTGGTTTAATCACGCCTTGGAATTTCCCCATAGCTATTCCTAGTTGGAAATTATTTCCAGCTTTAGTATCTGGCAATACTGTTGTTTTAAAGCCGGCTTCTGATACGCCATTGTGTGCTTTAAAATTAGTCGAAATAATGATCGAAGCCGGCATTCCTCCAGGTGTTTTAAACTTTACCACCGGTCCGGGTGGAAAAATGGGCATGGCTTTAGTTGAGCATCCTTTGGTAAAAGCTATTAGCATCACCGGTTCAACTGAAGTAGGCAAAAAAGTCGCTGGGCGCTGCGGCGAACTTATGAAACGTATTTCTTGTGAATTAGGTGGCAAGAATGCTATCTGTGTAATGGATGATGGCAATGTTGAATTGGCAGCCGAAGGAGCTGTTTGGGGTGCTTTTGGTACAGCCGGACAACGCTGCACTGCCGCCAGTCGCATAATCATCCATAAAAAACGCTATGAAGAATTCAAAGAAGTATTTCTAGCCAAAGTCAAAGCACTAAAACTAGGCAGTGGCCTTGATCCTAAAGTTGGTGTAGGTCCAGTAATAAATAAATCTCAATTGAAAAGCATAAACGAATACGTCGAAATCGGGCTGAAAGAAGGTGCTAAATTACTTTATGGCGGCAAAATTCTATCTGGAGAATTAGAGAGTGGCTGCTTCCATGAACCAACTATATTCGCTGACGTTAAGCCAAATATGCGTATTGCTCAAGAAGAAATTTTTGGTCCAGTAACAGCACTTATTCCGGTTAACGATTATGCCGAAGCAATAGAAGTTGCTAACGGCACTCAATTTGGATTATCGCTATCTATGTATACACAAAACATTAATCAAGCCTTCAGAGCAATGGATGATTTAGAATCAGGCATTGTTTATATTAATGCCCCAACTATTGGTGCTGAAATTCAATTACCTTTTGGCGGTACAAAACAAACCGGTAACGGACATCGGGAAGCAGGTATTACGGCAATTGACCAATTTACAGAATGGAAGTCTATTTATGTTGACTATTCTGGCCGCTTACAACGCGCTCAAATTGATTTACCGGCTAAGTAAAGAACTAGGATATAGATGATAACTTGTCTAACTCCTAGACAAGTTATCATCACGAAACTGGAGCGTAAATTGGCGCAAGAGAAATTGGAGATGCGATATGGATTTTGACTTTACTGCCGAGCAAATTGCTATGCGCGAGCATGTACGGGCATTTGCTGAGAGAGAAATTGCGCCAAAAGCGGCCGAAAATGATAGAGCTTGTCGCTTCGACTGGGATATCGCAAAAAAAATATTTCATGAAGGTTTTCTTGGTTGCCCAATTCCAGAAAAATATGGTGGCTTAGGCCAAGATTATATTTCTTATGGCCTTATGACTGAAGAAATTAATCGTATTTGTTCTTCCACCAGAACTTTATTTTCTGTGCAAACGTCTCTTGTTGCTCTGACCATTCTACGCTGGGGTACAGAAGAACAAAAGCAAAAGTATCTACCAGGATTATGCAACGGCAAAATTATCGGCTGCTATGGGCTTACTGAACCAGACGCCGGTAGTGATGCTGGCAATCAACAAACACGCGCTAAAAAGGACGGCAACGATTATCTTTTATCTGGGCAAAAAATATGGATTTCTTGTGGCACAATCGCCACTATCGCCATCATTTTTGCCACTGTTGACCCAGCCTTAAAACACAAAGGCATAACTTGTTTTATTGTAGACACAAAAACACCAGGTTTTTCTGCTCAAGCTATTAAAGGTAAACTTGGATTGCGCGCTTCTGACACCGCTTCCTTATTTTTAGACAATGTACGTGTGCCAGCCAGCAATATCCTTGGCCAAGTAGGAGAAGGCTTTAAAGTAGCCATGTCTGCTTTAGACAATGGACGCTTTTCCGTTGCCGCTGGTGCAACAGGACTAGTACAAGCTTGTATTGATGCATCAACACAATATGCTATGCAAAGAAAAACTTTTGGCAAACCTATTGGTGAGCACCAACAAATACAAGCAATGCTTGCGGACATGGTAACTGAGTGTGACGCAGGACGTCTGCTTTATTTGCGCGCAGCCTCATTAAAAGATAAAGGTGTACGCAATACACTTGAAACTTCTCTAGCTAAATATTTTTGTGGTGAAGCTGCTAATAAGGCAGCTCACAATGCAGTGCAAATATTTGGAGGCTACGGATACTCAGATGAATATCCGGTAGAACGTTATTTCCGCGACGCTAAAGTTTTAAACATCTACGAAGGCACGCGTGAAATTCAGCGTTTAATTATTGCTCAAGATGCCCTGGGCATAAGAAAAGCAAATGGCTAGAAGCTCTCAAACGGCCAAACAAAATCTGTTAAAGAATTATCTAACAAGTTTATCCCTAGCAATTATTCTGCTTGGCATAAATAGTTTGGCAATTGCCAGCACTAATAAGAAAGCTTTTAGATTCGAAGATATTCAAAACCAAATAATTGACCTCGCGCCTACCGAAACAGATATTCCCACATCATTAAAAGAGCAATTAAGAAAGCAGTGCAAAATTGTAATTCTCAAGGCGAAAAAGGGTGCAGCAAATTATTCCACTGGAAAAGCCGACTTAGAAATACTTCAACCAGAAAAAGGGCATGAGAATTATGTCAATTTCAATCCCACAAATATGTATTTCTCTGCTCAAGAAATAGACCTCAATAATGACAACAAACCTGAACTAGAAGTCACATACAACGGATTTCAAGCCTCTGCTATAAATTGGCCATTATGGATCTTCTCAATCGAAGGAGAAAATTATATTCCCATATTAAAGGCTACTGTAGGACAGCCTGGATATACCATACTCCAATCAGTCAACAGTGGTTATCATGACATTCTAACCACAAAAACTATCCTGGATAATCCAAACGAAGAGGCAAAAAATGAATTTACTATTTATAAATTCGATGGTTCGAAATACATCATAGAGTCAAAATTTATAGAACTCCCCTCTCAAAATCCTAATAAATCATCAGTACCAAAATTTTAACTATAAGGTAGACCTACGATTCGCTGATTAATAATCACCAGGACATTTGGGTATAAGAAAAGAACACACCTAACTTATTAATCGAATCTTCAAGAGGAATAGAGATTTATGTTTGAACGTTTCACCGAAAAAGCGATCAAGACTATTATGCTGGCGCAAGAAGAGGCACGTCGACTAGGGCATAATTTTGTTGGCACCGAACAAATTTTATTGGGCTTAATCGGGGAAGGCACAGGCATAGCAGCTAAAACACTGAAGGCTAAAGGTATCAATCTTAAAGATGCTCGAGTGCAAGTGGAAAAAATAATTGGACGTGGTGCTGGCTTTGTTTCGGTTGAAATACCCTTTACCCCCAGAGCCAAAAAGGTACTCGAATTGGCCTGGGATGAAGCTCGGCAGCTTGGTCATAACTATATAGGCACAGAACACCTCTTACTGGGAATAATTTGGGAGAATGGCGGTGTAGCCATCCGAACACTTGAAAATATGAACGTTGATTTGAAACCCATTAGAGCAGAAGTCATTCAGTTCATTAGTGAAGCAGCTCAAAGCACTAATGTGAACAATGATAAAAGTAAGCTGTACACGGTGGAAGAAGAAAATGAACTCATTAAGACGAATAAAGAAATACTCGCCATTTTATTAGACAATGCTCCATCAGAGATAGCCTCCACTGCTAGTCGATTAGCGCAGGTTCGTTGTGAGAAGACTTCAGCTATTAAAAGTCAAAAATTCGGAAAAGCGGCCAATTTGCGAGAAGAAGAAACACAATTAGTAGAAACTCTAAAAGATTTTCGAATAAATAATTCACAAATACAGTCATCTGACATAGAATTGCCAGCTATAGATAAATTAACTGACAGCTTACTAAAAGTCATTTTGCTGGCTAGAAAAGAATGCAGACAATTGGGGCACAATAAGTTGGGTACTGAACAGTTCTTGTTAGCTTTAATTGAAGAAAACAATGGCATAACTGGTAAGGTTTTCAATCAGCCGGACTTAATCTGGAAACGGCAAGGTTGGCTGGAGAAGCTATTATCGGCAAAGGTTTAAATTCGAACGCGACATACATTTCGTTTACTCCTCGCTTAAAGCAAGTTTTTATTTGTGCTCAAAAAGAGGCTAAACAATCCGGTCTTCTCTATATAAAAAAAGAGCATCTTTTAATTGCTTTGCTCAACGAAGAAGAAGGAGTTGCAGCGCGAATATTGCAAAATCTAGGCGCTGATGCCAGAAAAATGAAAGAAGAACTAACCAAACTAATGAATGAACAAAGCATTAACGAATAAAGATATTGTCTTTTTCTTAAATAGAGCCTGAATTCTCTAACAATCGATGACTGATCTCATAAAAGGCTATGCGTCCTTCATGTAGCAAGATAACCTTCGATTTTCTTTTGCTGCATGAATGCTGTTGACAATTTTTTTCAATATCGTTTATTATAATATTTGGTACCAAATATTATAATGGTGAATGTATGGGCAGCAAAGAACCCTATCTTAAATTTGCACCTATGCCTCTACAAAAGTTCAGATCACTCGTCCGAAAACATGGATTCCTTATCAAACGAAGCTCAAAAGAATGGAAAGTTGTAGACCATAAAGGTCTAACTATCTCTACATTCGCCGTAACCAACGGGAAACGTAGCAAGTCTAACGAGGTTAAGCCAATTTATATTAGACAATTCCTAGCTGCCATACAGGGTGAATAACTATGATTAAGAAGGAAAGCATTAAGAAAACTGCTATCTGTTATTGGAGCAATGAAGACGAAGCTTATGTTGTTGAATCTCCTCTCTTTCCAAGGACAGCCGGAATTGGACATACAACTGAAGCTGCACAAAAACATTTTGAAGACATACTGGATGGAATTTATAACCAATTAACCGATAATAAGGTTCGCGGTTATAATAAAAGAGGGCGCCCAACAAAAGGTGGCATACAATTTCATACTCAAGTTCGTCCTAAGACCAAGACCTATCTTGCTAAACTCTCAAAACAATTGGATATTTCTCTAGGAGAAGTTTTGGATTACTTGTGTACATTTTATAATGTCATCAACCAACAAAAACAGTTACCGCCTCATGCTAAAAAGACAGCCTCAACCTATCCGAAACTCATTGAAAATCTGACTAATTTAATATCAATAATGAAACAAGAACAAAAAGACAGTCCACTGTTGTTGAAGGAATCTCAACAGCAAAAATATAGAACTTCTAAACCCCTTCATAGTGGTCCGACTAAGAAACACAAATCGGCTAAGAATTCTAACAAATAAGCCTTAGTCCATTTTAGCCTTCTTCCAACTTTCATAAGCTATGCCCAAAAGCCATAATATAAGTGCCGGCAAAAGTAATGCATTAGCAAGAAACATACCGCTAATTGAGTTAAACAAACAAGCTAAAGAAAGCCAAATACCAGCTGTTACCATTAAGCAACCGCTACCTTTTACAAGCCAATTATCGGATAAGCAAAGCCCGAAGTCTGTAAAAACTTCCTTTGGCATTTCGCACTTTATTGTGCCCTTCATCAGCTGCTGAAGGCAAACAAGATCGCACATTATCGTCAATTGTTTCTATTAATAGATAGCTTTTTATCTGGGCCATCGTACAAACTAATAAAATGCTAGTTAGAAATATCCAAAGAAACGCTCCAAGCTCATAAGATAAAAATGGTCTGCCCAGGAAGAAAAATAGCCAACTGATTAAGGGCAAGACAAAGAAAATATATTTAAAAACAGGTAGGCAGTCTGTCTTTTTTTCCAATGAAGGCAATATCAATAGCGCTGGGATGCCGAGTAAGATAAGGTCATGCTTATGCGCGTGAGGACTGAATAATAAGCTCGTAAGAATATTGAATGAAATTGCCCAGATAAATATGTTCCTCCTCTCTTTAAATTCTCGTAAAATATAAAAAGTCACCAGCCCAGAAAGAGCTAAAACGATTATATAAAGATTCCAGCTTATTTGATAAGCCAATACTTTGGAAAAAAAGATGCATAAAACTGAACGGATACAAACCATGGCCTCGGCATGTACTTGAGAAGAAGCTATCTCGCACTGATGGAGAAAATTTGGATAAGCAATCAAGGACTGGAGACTGAAAATATTTGCACAGTACAGAAAAATGATCAATTCCACAATAAAGGCAACGGTTAATAAACGATAGCGACGCCATGCTATTGGCGCACTTAAAAGAAAAAACACATACTGGGGTTTAATGCTCAGAAAGGCTAATGCAATACCTCCAATAACATAATTTCGGTGACGGAAAAGACCGACGATATAAAGAGAAGTGAGTCCGAGGTAAAGCAACATGATCTGGCCCTGAGCCCAATTAATCCAGGTCATCTCCGAGGCTAATATTGCCAAAATAATCACCGGCGTAATCGGCTTTTTTAGATAACCTAATTCTCGAGCAAGGTAAAAAAGGCCAAATCCGCTTAATATGGTTGTTAAAAAGTCCCATAATAGATGGGCTTGATTGATGGGAATCTTAGTGAAGGGCACCATGATTAGATATACCACTGGGCTATATTGAGTCTCAAAGTCAAAGTCGAATTTCTGACCGACTATTTTATCGAAAAAATATTTTTGATCCTGCCAATTGAAAGAATTCACGCTATTCGCTGAAGAAGCAATTTGCCCAGCGGTGTAAAAATGTATAAAATCAGTTAATCCGACACCGCGTTGAAAATGAACAATACTGAGAGCGTTATTTTGGCAAGCGATTATTAATATAGCTATCTCACAAATTGCCCACATAGCAAAAAAGCTCGCATAACCAAAAATAAATAGGCGTAAAACTTTTTCATTCAAAGCCGAATTGGCTTTGGGCTTAAGCTGCCCGAGGATATAGGGTAAAAAATCTAACGTTAGTACAGATTGTCCTAACCACGGGGCAGCGGTTCGGTCGGATAACATAGTAACATTTTCCTGTCTAGAAAACTTTATTGATAGTAACTGTTAACAGTGAGATTCTTGTGAGCGCGACATGTAAGGAGGCTAAATTGATTGAAAGAATTTATCTTTCCAGGGATGCACCTTTTCCTGTTCCTACGTAAAAGAGTCTAAGACTCCGCCCGCAATGTGAGTAAGTAATGAAATCATTGTAAGCAGGGCACGAACAGCAGAAAGCTATTAGCCTAATATGGCCCACTGCTTAAGGAAAAGTTAGTAGGACTAACGCAAGTAAATCATCACTTGAAGCCTCGTAAATCTCGATTGGTGCAATAAGGCTGAGTCACCAAAACCAAAAGGTAAACGGGTTGGCAACTGGTATTCACTTCCCAGAAGCAAGGTATCTACACTCCCGTCGGGGTACAGATGGAGTCCTCACTAACTGCATATCAATTAATCTCAACATGGTAAGCCCAATGAGCTCTCTGTATAAACAGCCAGAGTAATTCAACCGTAAGGAAGAACTAATGCTCAGTGGGTATGGGAGGCTAGAACAAGCTAATGCTTCTTTGTAATGAAGAAGATAGATTAAATAAATCAAGTTGAAAAACTGCCCACTTCTAGCTGGTCTTCTAACGGAAATTTAAGTTAAGGAATCGAACATTGATGAAAGATAGAGCCAGCAATGGCATCGGAATCACTGGACATCTTAAAGATTGGTCTGCTATTAATTGGCAAATCGTTAAAAAGAACGTCAGAAACCTAAGACAAAGAATCTTCCGGGCAACTCAAAATGGTCAGTGGAATAAGGTTAGAAGCCTGATGAAACTGATGCTGCGTAACTACTCCAACTTGCTTCTGTCTGTACGCAAAGTCACTCAAGAAAATAAAGGACGCAAAACACCTGGTATAGATAACCAGGTTATTTTAACTCCTAAATCTCGCTTAAGACTAGTATCTGAAATGTTAAAACTGAAAGCCTGGTGTATTAAACCTGCTGTTAGATTGTATATACCAAAAGCAAGTGGGAAATTACGCCCACTAGGAATTTTGACAATAAAGAACCGTGTCGCACAAGCAGTAGTTAAAAATGCACTCGAACCCAACTGGGAAGCTCGCTTTGAGTCTCACAGCTATGGTTTTCGTCCTGGTCGTAGTACCCATGATGCTATCGAGCAATGCTTTGCTAGACTTAATAGTCATACCAAAGATAAATGGGTCCTTGATTGCGATGTTAAAAGTGCATTCGATTCTATTAGCCATTGCTTCATTCTCCAAAAACTGGGAAATACCCCAGGCAAGGAACTAATCAAGCTCTGGCTAAAAGCAGGTTACGTAGAGGAAGAAGTGTTTCATGACACCACATCCGGTGTCCAGCAAGGTGGGAATATTTCGCCCGTCATAGCTAATATAGCTCTCGACGGTATGCAGAAATTACTCGGCAGCAAATACGGGTATATCCGTTACGCTGATGACCTCGTTGTTACAGCTAAAAGTAAAGAAGCACTCCTTGCCATTAAACCAACTATTGAAAAATGGCTCTTAGATAGAGGTCTGGTGATGAATGATGAAAAGACTAGAATTGTCTCTGTAGAAAATGGATTCAATTTCCTAGGCTTCTATATCAAAACTTACCGAGGTAAGTGCCTAATTAAACCTGAAAAGGAAAAGGTACTGGCTCTTCTAAAAGATATTGCTAAATGGTTGAAAATCCACCGCTCGGCAGAGGCAATGGCAGTTGTATGCCATCTTAATCCACTGCTTAGAGGCTGGGCGCAGCACTACAAATACGTGGTTAGCTCTCAAACGTTCAGTTATGTGCAGCATAATGTCTGGAATCTACTCTGGCATTGGTGCAAGCGCAGACATCCTAATAAAAGTTCAACCTGGATTAAAAGAAAATACTTCCAAATCGTAGATGGCAAAGATTGGTGTTTCTTTGCTAAAGATGCCAACAAAGAAATAATTAGCCTAATCGATATTGGTCTAATTGCTATTGAAAGACATCGTAAAGTCAACGGCACGGCAAGTCCTGATGACCCATCTCTGAATGATTATTGGTTAGACCGTACTAATCGCAAACACCGGCGATTAGCTGAAGCTGACTCCCTACAACGTAACGTTAAGACTATGCTGAGGGCTCGAGCCGTATGAAGGGTAATCTTCACGTACGGTTCCTAGGCGAGGTCGAGCGCGGTGACGCGCTCTCCTTAGCCGACGCGCACGCATTTGCTGAACTCTTTTAATAATTGTTTTTCGGAAAGCATATTTGCGGAACTGAGCTGTGGCAAACTATATAGGCATAAAGAAAAAAGATTGCAAGAATCAATCACTAAACTTGTCCTTATTTATAGAGTCACAAAGAAACAACTCCAGAAGGGGCAGCAGAGTGCCCTCTAATCTGCTTTAGCTTTTTTCCAACTATCGTAAGCTATAGCTAAAAGCCAGATTATAAGCATGGGCAATAGAACTACATTATATAAAAACATACCTGTAATCCAATTCAGTAAGCAAGCTCCTGAAAGCCCAATCCCTGCCACAACCAATAGAAATCCGCTGCCCCTGACTATCCAACCATACGAAGGCCAAGAGGCTATTATAAGTATCACCGCCGAAATAGTATAAAGTTCGTTAGCAAGACATCCAGTCATCACCATAGCCGTCCGATGCAGAGCAAGAAAAATTTCTGTAGATGAATTAGCAACACTACCGCTGTGCACCAATATCATCTGAGCTAAATTAGGCAATACACCCATCTCAATTGCCTCAGCACAAAAATCAATTGCCATGCCGGCTACGGTTAGCAAAACGGCAAAGCGCAATAACCAGGCATAATTATTGTTTTCCGCGTGCACACTCGCAAAACAAAAGTAAAAGTACAAAATAAACAAAGCAGCTAAATTCCATGTTAGCCAACCAATAGTCCATAATGTGGAATATTGCGTCAAAAATGATAAACGCTGGGACAATTCAGTCGTATCTAATCCTTGTCGCAAAACTATAGCCATAAAAAGACCAGCAATAAAATGGTTTACAGCAGCAAATAATGCTGCTTGGCTTAACCTGATCCAATCATTTTTCTTATTTTGCACAACCTAGGTACCGAAAATTCGGTCGCCGGCATCTCCTAGTCCAGGGACAATATAACCATGTTCGTTTAATTGTGCATCTATAGAGGCAGTTACAATTTTTACTTGAGGAAAAGCTCTTCGCACTTTTTCTATGCCTTCTGGTGCCGCCACAAAAGAAACCAGTCTGATAGTTTTTACTTTGAGACCAACAAACAAGTCTATTGCCGCGATTGCTGAACCACCAGTCGCCAGCATGGGGTCCAAAATAAATACAGTACTTTCCACTGGCAAAACTTCTGGCAACCTCGAATAATAAGGTATGGCTTGCAACGTTTGTTCATCCCTGCGTAGACCAACATGGTAAATGCGCGCGTTAGGCAATAACTTTTGTGCAGCTTCACTGATTATCAAACCTGCTCTCAAAACTGGTGCCAGAATTATATAATCGCTTAAAGTAATACCCATGGCAGGCCCAATCGGCGTTTCTACTCCCGTTTGTCTACTGCTTAAGTCGGCAGCCGCTTCGTACACTAGAAAATGGCTCAATTGCAAAGCCTTTTGTCTAAATTCGCTGGTTGGTGTTTGGTAATCTCTCAATCGGGTCAAAACACTCTGTGCCAATGGATGATTGACAACCTTCACGCCAAGATTTGTAGATATAGTTTGTGCTGACATAGAATATTCCCCAGAATTAACTGTAGATGATTATTTTAGACCATAGCTTTAAGAATTGCCGCTGCTTCTTTTCTAGCCCATAGATCAGCCTCCAGTATATCTTCCAAATCTGGGCTTGCAATACCATTATGCTTATCTATAACACGCATCAAGCTAAGGGGAATATCTTTGAAGCGTATTTTTTCTTGTAAAAAAGCCTCTACTATTACTTCGTTAGCACTATTCAATACACAGGCAGTAGTTGAGTCTTCCTTAGCAACTTCTTGAGCAATTTTAAGGCAAGGAAAGCGATCGTAGTCAGGAGTTTCAAAAGTCAAGTTACTGAGCTGACACAAATCAAGGCTCGGTCCACCAGCAAATTCCACGCGATCGGGATAAAACAAAGCATAATGGATAGGCAATTTCATGTCAGGTAAACTAAATTGGCCGATTAAAGAACCATCGCAAAATTCTACAGCCGAATGCAAAATAGACTGCGGATGTATAACGACTTTAATCGCGTCAGGATGACAATCGAATAGCCATCTAGCTTCAATTACCTCCAAACCCTTATTCATTAAGGTGGCCGAATCAATAGTAATCTTCTTACCCATAGACCAATTCGGGTGTTGCAATGCCTCTTTAATAGTTGCGTTATCTATTTGTGCTTTGCTCCAAGTTCTAAAAGGTCCGCCTGAAGCAGTCAACCAGATGTGCCTTAGTTCGGACGGCTTAGCCCCGCGCAAAGACTGATGAATAGCCGAATGTTCACTGTCAACAGGTATAATCTGTGCCCCCGTTTCATTTACCAAAGGCATAATAATTGAGCCTGCCGCCACCAAACTTTCTTTATTAGCCAAAGCAATAGTTTTGCCCTTTTTAATGGCGGCAATAGTTGGCTTAACGCCGGCAAAACCAACAATAGCGGTCAACAGCAAATCGCTTTCAGTATGGGTAGCAACAGCATTCAGCCCATCGTCACCTATTAAGATATCCAATTTTAATTTTGCATTAGTAAGCAAAGCTCTTAAATCAGTGGCTGCTTGCTCATCTGGAACTGATACTATACCCGGTGCATGGATATTTATTTGCTGCGCAAGTTCTTCCAAACTATTTTTACCAGCAGCCAAAGCTACTACCTTAAGTTTGTCTTGATGAGCACCAATTACTTCTAGAGTTTGTCGTCCTATAGAACCGGTAGAGCCAATAATTGCTATTTTTTTCATTGTAATTCGTAAGCGAATAGGCTCTATTTACTAGTTGTATCAGCAGTTTTTTTTGCCACTTCATCCTTGATGCGATCTATGAATTGATCTATTGGCATAATACCCAAGTCTCCTTGTCTCCTATGCCTAACAGCTACAGAATCGCTAGACATTTCTTTGTCCCCAATAACCAGCATGTATGGTATCTGGTCCTGCTGAGCTTCTCGAATACGATAATTAATCGTTTCAGACCGATCGTCTACTTTGACTCTGAAACTTAGTTCTCTTAATTTTTTCTCCAGTTCATAAGCCTTCTCGTGATGACGCTCTGCAATAGGGATTATTGTCAATTGCATAGGGGCCAGCCAAAGAGGAAAAGCACCAGCATAATGCTCAATCAAGCCACCAACAAACCGTTCCAACGCACCAAAAATAGCACGGTGGATCATAATCGCTTTGTGACGATTCCCATCTTCTCCAATATAAGTAATATCGAACCGTTGAGGCAGATTCATATCTACTTGAATAGTTGGACACTGCCATTCTCGGCCAATCGCATCATAAAGTTTGATATCAATTTTTGGAGCATAAAAAGCACCACCGCCCTCGTCTACTTCATAGTCCAGATTGAGCTTTTCTAAAGCTGAGCGCAGTGCATGAGTAGCTCTGTCCCATTCGGGTATGGTACCAATATATTTTTCTGGACGTGTCGAAAGATAGGCTTTATAAGTATAACCAAATGTCGACATAAGCATATGGGTCAAGTCTAATACACCCAGTATCTCGCTCTCTAATTGCTCTGGTGTGCAAAAAATATGTGTATCATCTTGGGTTAAACCGCGCACTCTCAACATACCGTGCAAAGTGCCAGATCTTTCATAACGATAGACCGTTCCTAATTCGGCAAGTCTAATTGGCAAATCACGATAACTGTGCGGTCGTGATTTATATATCATTATATGGCCTGGGCAATTCATGGGCTTAAGTCTATAGGGGTGTCCGTCCACATCCATAGAGGCAAACATATTTTCTGCATAATTTTCCAAATGCCCACTAATAGCAAATAATTCTTCGCTACAAACATGCGGCGTATAAACAAATTGATAACCGCGCTTGCGGTGCTCCTCACGCCAGAAATCCTCTATAGCTCCGCGTACTGCTGCTAAATTAGGATGCCAAAAAATCAATCCCGGGCCAACCTCTTCGTGCACCGAAAATAGGTCCAACTGTTTAGATAAGCGGCGATGATCTCTTTTCTCAGCCTCCGCAATTCTGTACAAATAATCATCAAGATCTTTTTGTGTCCAAAATGAAGTTGCATAGACGCGCTGCAATTGTTCTTTCTTTTCATCAGCACGCCAATATGCGCCGGATAATTTGCGCAATTTAAAAGCCTTGATCAAGTCGGTCGAAGGTAAATGTGGTCCTTTACACAAATCGTTCCATATTGTCTTTCCTTCTTTATCTTGCATCAGATAGAGTGTCGGACGAGCATTACGATGCTCTTCTAAAAGTTCGGCCTTAAATTTTTCGCCTTGTTCTTTGAATTCAGAAATCTGTTTATCCACATCAGGAATTAGATAGCGCGCCAGTTTTTGCCCTGATTGGCAAATTTTTTTCATTTCTTCTTCGATCTTCTCCAGATCTTCTGGAATTAACTTATAGTTAGGAATCTCGAAATCATAATAAAAACCATCTTCAGTAGTCGGTCCCATAGCAATTTTTGCTTGCGGATATAATTTTTGCACTGCTTGTGCCATAACGTGCGCACTTGAATGACGAAGTAATTCCAAGGACAAAGGATCTTTAATGGTTAAGATCCGTACTTCATCACCATCACTGATCTTTGCATACAAATCACTTAATTTGCCATTTATAGTGGTGCCAACCGCGGCTTTGGCTAAAGAGGGAGAAATGTTGGTCGCTAAATCAAAACCAGTTGAACCAGTCGGTAATTTTCTTACAGATCCATCCGGTAATCTTACTGAAATATCTTCCTTTTCTGCTGCCATAACCATATTTCCTCCTGGTGGCATCTACAAACTGCCACGTATTTAATAAGCATAAGACCAAACATCGGCCTTATCTATGCATTATTATCTTAGATTCTCAAGCACTTAACAAGCTCTTATAACTGTTGCTGCAGCAAATGTAGCGCAATGCTGAAATTACTGTTATTTACCTATGCAAAAATTAGCAAAAACTGAGCTAATCACTTCTTCTGAGACAGCAAACCCAGCAATTTCAGAGAGATTATCTAGAGCTGCTTTTAAATCAGTAGCTAAACAATCGTGGGGCATTTGATTATCTAATGTTTTTTTCACCAGTTGCAAAGCTGCAATAGCGTCTTCGCATAGGGCAGCTTGCCTGGTATTTAACGAAGCACCCAGCTCTTGCGCCTTCCCATCAGCAAATGTCCAACGCTCAATGTTTTTAGCCAATTCATCCACGCCTTCGCCAGTTCTAGCGGAAATAGAAAGACTAGCTATATAATCCCCTGGTGTCTTGCCGTTAGAAGCCCTTTTGTCATTGCCTAATAAGTCGGCTTTATTCCATAATAAAATGCATGGTTTATTTTCAATAGTGGATATAATGTCGTCTTCTTCTTTTTGCCACCCGCAGGTAAGATCGGCAACCAATAGCACTAATTGACTATCGCTCAACACATGTTTAGTTCGTTCAATACCGAGTTTTTCTAGATGGTCATCAGTATTTCGCATGCCCGCTGTATCTACCAGAGTGACAGGAATACCGTTAATGTCTAATTGCTCTTCAAGGGAATCTCTTGTAGTACCGGGTATTTCAGTAACAATAGCTCTATCTACTTTAAGTAGACAATTCAATAAACTTGATTTACCAGCATTTGGTCTACCCACGATAGCCAGCTTTAACCCTTCACGTAAATATTTGCCTGACCGTGCTGTCTGTGATAGCTCTTTTAGCCTAGCCAAATTCATTTGCACTATCTTTTCTATTTCTTTTTCATTTAATTGATCTACTTCGTCCGGGAAGTCAATCGAAGCTACTATGCTGCTAAGTAATTGCTTCAATTCCTCTCGCACCAGTTTGACCTGTTTTCCTAAATCGCCTTTGAGCACGGAAAGCGCTGCTTGGCTGCCTCTTTCTGTCTTAGCCTGAATAAGATCTAATACAGCCTCTGCTTGCGTTAAATCAATCTTGCCTGCAAGAAAAGCTCGACGAGTAAATTCCCCTGGTTCAGCTAAACGCGCACCTGCCTTTAGACATATAGATAGAATGCGACGGGACAAAACAGGATTGCCATGACAACTTATCTCGACAACGTCTTCGCCAGTATATGAATTTGGTGCTAAAAAGGCGGTAACCATTACCTCGTCAACCATTTCTTTTCGTTGGCCATCAACAATGAAACCATGTCGAGCTTGATGTGATTTTGGCTTGGACTGAACAGAACTTTCTTCAGAGCTGCGAAACACAGACTTAATTATTTCTAGTGCCCGGTTTCCCGAAAGTCGAACAAGCGCTATTGCGCCTATACCAGGCGCAGTAGAAATAGCCGCTATTGTTTGGTCGAAGTGCATTTTAGGATTGACTACCTTATTTCTGGTTTTTGAGCAGGTTTTACATATATAAGGGGGACTTGCACTGTAAGGCAAGTAATGATAGTATCGCCGATTATTTTGGTTATCTTGTTTGAATTTTCTCTGGGAATCCCGTTTATCCCTGCCTTCTCACTTAGGAAGAAAAACATGAACAAAGCAGAACTAGTTACAGCAATAGCACATACAACTGGACAAAGCAAAGTCCAAGTTCACAATTCCATAGCCGCAACGTTATATACGTTAACCACCGCTATAGCTAAAGGGGAGCGTATTACTCTCATCGGTTTTGGTACTTTTGAGCGCCGACAGCGCCAGGCACGCACCGGCGTAAATCCTCAAAATCCGAGCCAAAAACTAAAAATACCGGCTGCTCGCGTGCCTGCTTTTCGAGCTGGACAAGAGCTTAAAGACATAGTTGATGGTAAAGCCAAACTGCCGATATTCCATTCTCCGTTACCGAAAACTAAATCTAGCTCATCGAAGAAGAAAAGTGTTACTAAAAAGCCGATGAAAAAGCACAAAACGAAAAAACGTCGCTAACCACAAGTATTTGTCTTAGAAACTAAAAAATATGGGGCTGTTCTATTTGCTTAGGACAGCTCTCTTTTATAGGCCCAGTAACCATTCCTTTTATGTATTTTAAAACAAATGAGAACGCAGGGGGTAATGAATCTGATCGCTTCCAACAGATGTAAACAGCTCTTCAAAAGTAATGGCAAACATCACTAGCGCAACCAGCCCCAAACAACCGACTACCCGACTCAAACCAATACGACCATTGTCTATTGCCGGCAAACAAGCAAGACTAATAGTAATGCTTAGAAAAGCACAAGCCAAAGTCATAAAACTCGCCCTAAGAATTCCTTTTTGATCAAACGTAGTATAAATACCTAAATCTATGAAAACAAGTGTCGTCAGTAAACAAATAATGACTGTCCATAATGCTTTAGCATTTAAATTGCGCAGACCAAAACGAAGCGAACAGGTTAAACCGGCTATTAGATATGCGACGGATAGAAACACGTTAGCATCAGGCAAAATTGTATTTTTCTGAGAAATTATAATATGGATAGGATACAACAACAACGCACTATCTACTGTCAAATCCCTACCATTAGCATCAGAGAGACAGTATCCTAAATAATGGACCATTACCGCTGAAGACAAAATAATCGCTAAAAGAACAATTAACCAAGGCATTTGCTTGCCGGAACGTACACAAAGAAATACAACCAGTAAAAAAAAGAAGCTAATTGCTCCGCTGATTATTAGCCCCACTGTATATGAATGCGCCAGCCAAGGAAATACACAAAACAACAATGCCGACCACAAAGCACAGCTGGCGCTCAAACGATTACCAAATCGGCCAGTGATTTCCAAAGCAATCAAAGCTGTCAACAAGCAAGAAGCAAAGTACAAGCAAAATGCGGTTATTAGGAAAGGTAGCAAAAAACTAGCAGGCAAACCATTAGTGATCGATAAACAGTTTTCGGCGATGATTGGTGTGACTGACCAAAAATTTACCAAGCAAAGACAGAATATAGCCGACATGCCAATTACCATCTGCACGCGCACGCTACGCCAATCTAGCTGGGCTGGCTCAAGACGATAATCGTTTATTTTGGCTTGTCCGTCACTCATAAATTGCCATGACCTTTACAGTCATTATTTTTGTTCAATTCAATCCACTACAATAGTAGCAATGAACACTAATAAAGAAAGCAAATCTTCTCAGCAAAACCGTTTATTTCCCGATAATTTTTTATGGGGGGCATCTACTTCGCATTTTCAAATTGAAGGTAACCGGTTTGAAATAAACAATCGACTTTCTGATTGGTCACAGTGGACCCAAGATCCTACTCACGTTGCTGACCAAACGAACGCAGACCACGCCTGTGAGTTTGTTGAGCGTTATGCCTCAGATCTGGACTTAATAACAACGCTAAATTTAAATGCTTTTAGATTGAGTTTGAACTGGGCAGCAATTTGCCCCGAGCCATCAACTGCCAATGAATTAAAAATCAATCGAGAAATGATTGATTTTTATCGACGGGTTTTACAAACTGCCAAAAACAAAAATATAAAAATATTTGTCACCCTTTTTCATTTTTGCCTACCACAATGGTTAGCCGAAGAAGGCGGCTGGACAAACGAAAAGACGGCTTATGAGTTTGCTAGATTTGCAAAGATTGCCGCTCAAGAACTTGGTGATTTAGTTGATTTTTGGCAAACTTTAAATGAGCCGCTATCTTATGCTTATGAGTCCTATATTAACGGAATATGGCCGCCCGGTTTTAAGAATGAACATACTAAATGTTTCCGTGTAATTCGCAATCAACTAATTGGGCATGCCGCTGCTTACAAAGCGATTCACGAGATAGAGAATTCTGCCCAAGTAAGTTACGCTGTCCACTGGCGTTCATTTATACCTCGGAATATGAATAATCCTCTCGATCTATTCGTTTCTTATTGTCGCAATAAAATCTTCAATCATCTGTTTCTTATGGCGGTGCAATCGGGTCAATTACCATGCCCTTTTCCGTTCAGTTTATTTAAAGAATTAAAGAATTTAGCTGGACCAATAGCTGATCTAAAAGATAGCGCAGACTTTTTAGGAATTAATTACTATACGCGAGAAATCTGTGAATTTTCTTCCTCCGCTCCGTTTATACCTCTAGGCATTCGTTCTGACTTTCGTATAATGCCTGTCAACGCCCTGGGTTGGGAAAGTTGTCCTGCAACATTATTGAGATTGTTGACAGTTGATACTCGCCCTTATCACAAAAACTCAAAAGGAAAAGAAAGACCTATTTATATCACTGAGAATGGCTATGGCACTCGCTTTGCAGCTAATCTTTCTAGTGGTGACTGGTCGCTTAGAGATGAAGATAGAGGTGAGTATTTACACAGTCACTTATTATCTGTTTATCAGGCTATTAAGGCTGGGGTAAATATAAAGGGTTACTTGCACTGGTCTCTGTTAGATAACTTTGAATGGGCGGAAGGGCTACAAATAAGGTTTGGATTGGTAAGGATTGCCTATCCATCTCAAGAAAGAACATTAAGGGATAGCGCTCGGCTATACAGCGAAATCGCTGGATCGAATAGTTTGATAAACTATAAGCTATGAAGAAAGCATATTTATTTTTACTTTTTTTTGTCACAGGTCTGTCCATAAACTTAGCATCAATTGTTTGCGCTAAACAACCTTCCGATGTTACTGCTCAACTTATTGCTGACACTAAAGCAATAGTTCCAGGACGTCCATTCAAATTGGGTGTGCGGTTAAGTATGCAACCAGGATGGCACACCTATTACAAAGATCCGGGTGATGCTGGCATTCCAACAAAAATTATTTGGAAATTACCGGTTGGTTTTCAGATGGGTATTTTATATTGGCAAAAACCAACTAAATTTGATGATGCTGGTATCACCACTTATGGCTATATGAATAGCACATTGATAAGCACTGAAATTGTTCCACCAAGTCAACTTGATTCAGCTAAGGGCCTTAACTTTTCTGCTCAGATAAAATGGCTATCTTGCAAAGACATTTGTGTACCCGGACAAGGTGAAGCAAAACTGACATTACCGATAGTCTCTTCAACAGATACAAAACCGTCAGATCTTTCAATCAACACAAAAGAATTCGCAACAGCTAATATTCCAGATATAAACAAATCCGATCTTGCAATTCCAGCCGAACAAAAGAAACCAACAGATATCACAAAACTTCTTGGCTATTTTGCTTTTGCTCTACTAGGCGGATTTTTGCTTAATTTCATGCCCTGTGTGTTACCTGTAGTAGCAATAAAAATTCTGAGCCTTTTAGAACAAACTGATAAAGAAAATACGCGTAAAACTGTAATAGCATTTTCAAGTGGAATACTATCTTCCTTTTTATTGCTGGGACTAATTGTAGTTAGTCTGCAAGCCGCAGGACAAAAAATAGGTTGGGGCTTCCAATTCCAACAACCAATATTTTTAATGGTTATGTCCGTTCTTGTATTACTTTTTGGCTTAAGCCTTTTCGGCTTGTTTGATTTTTCTCTTAGCTTTGGACAAAAGACTGTCGATAATCTGGCTGAAAAAGAAGGTGTCGTAGGAGATTTTTTCAAAGGTGTTCTAGCCACTGTTTTGTCCACACCATGCACAGCCCCTTTTTTAGGAACTGCCCTCGGTTTTGCTTTCGTTCAATCTTGGTCAGTGACATTGACAATTTTTGTTGCGATTGGTACTGGTATGTGTTCGCCATATTTAATGTTGATTTGCGCTCCCGAATATCTAAAGTTTTTGCCTAAACCAGGTGATTGGATGACCTCGCTCAAGGAAGCTTTTGGATTTATCCTAATTGCAACAGTTATTTGGCTTGTGAGTATTTTGTACTATCAAGTGTCAGCGACACTTGTTATCGCGTTTATGTATTTTCTATTGTCTGTATCGTTTGCCGTCTGGTTACTCCACAATTTCACAAATTTGGCCAGCTCAAACAGACGTCTTTTAACTGTGCGCACTTTGGCTTTGCTTATTATTCTTGCTTCAGGATATTTTTTCATATATGCAAACAAAGATCTTTTATTTCAAACCACCACAAACAATACCGCCACTGGTTCTTCTAGTGATGCTGGGGAAAACACAGAGTCATTTGATCCAAAGAGATTGGACGATGCTTTAAATAACGGCAAAACGGTTTTCCTAGACTTTACTGCCAAATGGTGTTTGACGTGTCAGCTAAACGAAAACACAGTAATCAACACAAAAGAGGTGCGGGATAAACTGCATGCTCTTAATGTAGTTTTTCTAAAAGCAGATTGGACGCGACAAGATCCAGCAGTAACTAAATTGCTCAGAAAATTCGAGCGCTCGGGAGTACCTTTATATGTCATCTTCCCTGGCAAAGATACAAACAAGCCGATAGTATTACCGGAGCTCATTACCAAAGAAATGGTTTTGAGCAAACTTGATCAAGCTGGTGCTAGTATGAATAAAAACTAGTTAGACATGGCTAAGAAAATTAATACTTGACATCTAGCCATTGGCAATAGAACTGATTTTTTCGATCAAGTTATCTAACCCGGCTATCGTTTGCACATCGAGAAAAACTGCCAAAACGCCCACTTCAACATCAGTGAAAACAGTCGTGAGTTGCTTCTTGTTTTTACCCTCACTTGTATTAGTAATCAAAATCATTTGCTCTAACTCGCCCAAATCAAGCTTCTGCGTACCGATATTGCTATTACCCAGCATGCCATAAGCTAAAACACCAGTGCCATCACGATCGGCAACGCTTGTCAAAGTAGATAAAATAACTAACCCGTCTTCTCCAACTAACATGCTTCCCTCTACTCCATCGAAATTATCGATAGCATCAAGAAGATTCTGAATACCTTGCCCGCGTACTTGGCTAATTACTTTGGCTGAAGGTAAATTAATAGTAATTTTTCCTGACTCGGCTTTCTTTATTATGTTTTCCACTGCATCTGAATCGATCAAAAGCTTACCGATCGTTTTCATTGTTCCTGCTTGTGTATTTGATTCTCTTTCTGCACTAGCCCGCGACGAAAGCCGTCCAAAATCCTTTAAGTCCGGAATACTAGTTTTCTGATCAGAAACTGAAGCATCAAAACTTGCAACCACACTAGATCTATCACCTGTAATCTCGTCATCTAACGCACTTGCCTTATTCGACTCGAACGATTTCTTGATTTTTACTTCTTTTTGAGCTTCTGCAGAAACCATTCCTGAGAAAATTTCTTCCACTTGATCATCTACCTGTTCTTTAAATAGTCTTGGCTCTTCCTTGTTTTCGGCTAGAGGTTGACTTTTACTCTCAGGAAGTGATTCAGTTCTGCCAATTTCAGGTTTTGCCTGTGGCGCCATTTTAGCAAAAATACTATCCATCTCCTTATCGATCGGTTGTCCAAACAAAGAAGCCCCACTCATTGCATCAGGACTTGGACTGACTGCCTTTGACTCAAAGCGCGATTCGCCTTCGCTTACCTCCTTTTGAGCTTCTGCTGGCGCCATTCCCAAAAAAATTTCATCTACCTCAGTATCAACCTTTTCTTTAAACAGGCGTGGCTCTATTTTGCTTGCGGCTAGAGATTCAGTTTTGCTCTCAGGAAGTGATTCAGTTTTGCCAATTTCAGGTTTTGCTTGCGGCGCTATTTTAGCAAAAATACTATCCATCTCCTTATCGATCGGTTGTCCAAATAAAGACGCCCCGCTCGCTGCATCAGAACTTTGACTCTCACTCGCTGTTCTTGACACGGTGTCCAATTCGCCTTTGCTTACTTCTCTTTGAGCTTCTGCTGGTGACACCATACTTGAAAAAATTTCTTCTACCTCATTATCAACCCGATTTTTAAATAGTCTTGGCTCTTCCTTATTTTCGGCTAAAGATTGAGTTTTAATCTCTGGTAAAGAGTCAGTTCTGCTAATTTCAGGCTTTGCCCTCGGCGCAATTTTAGCAAAAAGGCTATCCATCTGCTCATCAACAGACTTACTAACCCCTTTACCTGTTTGAGCGGGCTGTGCAGTGCCTTTCTTATTTACAGCTTGTTCAGGCACTAATTCCAAGTTCCCGGTGTCTTCATCACTATCTAAACGGTCCAGGACTGACTTTAAGTCTGAGTTGTCCAATCGTGTGTGGGTCGGATGTGCTGCCCCTATACCACTAGCTGACAATGCTTGTAATTTAGAAATAGTACTGTTTATAGGCCTTTTCACTTGATCAATTTTGTCTTGCGTTTTAGAAGAGTTTACTGATGGCAAACGCCTTGGTTCTGGGAGCGAGCCTTTTGTTACCGCTTTCAGATTTTGACTACTTTGAGAGCCTGGCGGAATTAATAACTTTTCTACCGTTGAAATATCTACTGCTTGCCTAGTGGACGATTGTTTGGACTTTAGAACCGGTTGAGGGGGTATTTTAATACCTTCTGGACTTGGTTTTTGGGTCGTCTTATTAACCAATCCTTGTAAGGGGATTGAGGAACTCGCAGTGGGCATCGGACTTGATTGTCCAAGGTTCTGCAATCCAGGATTTTTAACTTGTGAAGAGGCAGAATTATGTTTTAATTCTGAAAGAAGCGGCTTACCTGACCGACTTATAATTTGATCTTCCCCGTCTGGACCTTTGCTGTGAATAGCCTTGATTCTAATTTTGGTTAAACGCTTAATATTAGTTTTATTGGAAGTGCTCGATTCTTCTTCAGTAAGAACTTCCTCAACCTCAGCATGCTTTGGTGGGGTTATAGTAAAAACTGAAAACAACATGGCCAAATTGAGAATGGTCAATTGCACCAGACCAATCGAGATCGTCCCTTCTGGACCCCATCGGTTTATTGGACTAAACGTCATCCCTATAGCAGCAATTAAAAGTACCATACCCAATGAAATTAGTCCCGGTGCTAGTCTTAAATTCAAAAATGATTGACGTAAAGACTGCAATTGCGCGCAACAAGAAACACCTATAGCAAAGAGATATTCGCTAAGAATCAATGCCCAAAGGGGTATATTGCATACTTTATCTGGAAAGCGCGGAAGCACTAATGTCATTAACGCAAGGCAAATAACCATGAGCAATGCCACTGTTAGATACTGAGGTCTGAATAATCTGTCCATTAAAATTAACCGTCAGTTAAATCAAAGTAACTTATCATGCCCTTGCTTCCATGACCCCAATAGACAACTGAATTAAATATACCCTGCTGACCCCTGCTTTTAAAGCAAGTAAATTGCTTCCCTATATATCCTTCCCATTTGTCAGTATTAATATCTCAGTCACCAATTTGCTGCTAATAAATTTAACCCGGGTTGCCATGCATGGAAAAACAATTATTAGCCATAGCTAAGCCAGATTCTAACAACTTTACGAGATTGGTAATAAAAGAACAATATTAAATACTTTCTTTTCATCAAGATTCTGATACGAACCTGCATATACAACAAAACTAAGGCGCAATGTTATTTTTCCAGGGAAAACCTTCTACATTGAGCAGGTACCATTTACTGTCAGTACTCACAATATGTTCGTTTACTTGCAGTTCGGACATTTTCAAACAATTACGGCTGGCCAATAAGAAATGGGGTCTTTTGCCTTCTTTACAGAATACACTTAACTCTTCCAAGGATTCAACGTTCGGTACTTGGCGTTGCAAATAAAAAACAACAGAGGGAACAGGAGAAAATAGTGTTGCTAAGTTAGCATCCTTTTCTTTGACAATACCAATCATTTGGTTTATCACCATTTGATGGCTTTCGTAGAACCAATAAAAAGAGGCCGGCACCAGAATGGCACAACCCAATACAGAAGCCATACACAGGCTAATAACTGCTTTGTTATATTTTCTTGACCAGAACGCCTGCAAGCTAAACGAGCTAAACACTGCGGTAACAAGAAGACCCGAGCTGAGAGCCATAAACACAGGTCCTTTAACCATCTTAGCTATCAGCAGAAAGAAAACAATAATTGCACAAATGAGTGCTAGCACAGGAGGAAAGCTAATGCATATATCTTCCATGCCTTTTTTTTGAGGTGATGAAACACATTTTTTCATCGCTTTGACTTTTAAGAGTATATCCAAATAAGAGCCAATTAACACAGCTACAGCCGGGCTAAAAGGAACTATATAAGTGGGAAGCCTGGTAGGAACGAGAGTAAATAGCCCTCCCACAAATATGAACCAGCAGAGACAAAAAACAATGAATTCCTGTCGTTCCGTTAGCTTGAAACGACAGGCTAGAACTTTTTTTAGCCTAGGCACACTAAATAATAGATAAAAGCACCAAGGAAAGTAGCCCGCCAAGAAAACGGGCAGGTAGAACCAGACTGGTTCTAGATGATTCACTTTACCTTGTAATCGTCCCAAGTTTTGCCTAAGAAAAAACTGATCGGTAAAAGCACCAGATGTAGTGACATGGGCGAAATAATAATAAGGTAAACAAAGTCCAAACAAAACAGAAATAGCCGCAATCGGCCTTAACTTCGACAAGTTCTCTTGGATTACATTCAATGAATTACTGACAGCAAGCAGGTATAAGCAAACCGTGCCAGAAACCAAAACCAAGGCAATCGGCCCTTTGCACAGAACTGCTAAAGCGAGAAGAACGTAAGCTATTAAATTTATCTTTTGCTTGTTGGAAGCCAAAGCAGCCCCAATAAATAACATGGACAGTCCAAATAGCATGCTCAGGACTTCATCAGAAAGAGCAACATGTCCGACGATTAAAAACAACGGACTGCTAGATAAAATTACGGCTGATAAAACAGCTGCTCTTTTACCAATTTTTTTTAGAGCAAAAATATAAGTTGCAACAACTAAAATCACGCCACTCAAAGCTGCTGGCAAACGTGCAGAGAAATCGTTAATACCAAACAATTTATAGAAAACAATAGTCAACCAAAAAGAAAAAGCGGGTTTATCTAACCAATCAATATAATTATAAAGAGGGGTGACATAATGGCTACATTGGATCATTTCTCGAGGTACTTCAAAAAAGAAGCTGTCTGTAGGATCAAGCATTCCGTATGCGTTAAGCCCTGGCAAAAAACATATTAGGGACATTATGAAAATTGCCAATAAAGCAATCCAGTCTTTTCTTTGCATCTTTACTTATTCACTTATAAGTTCGCCATTGCTAAAATTGGCCAGAATGATACAGTTTACCAGGCGTTCCTTAAACCAATAATGAAGACAGATATGGCTAGTTTGCCTAACAACAAAAGATTGGCTTTTTTAAGACAGATTACTTTCTTACTCACCATTATTTGTTTCTTTACAGGCTCCTTAACCCCAGCAAGTTATTCCCAAGATGCTGGCTGGCAGAAGCTTATGGATGCAGGAAATGCTGCATATAAACAACACAACTTCCAAACCGCTCAAAAATGCTTTTCAAGCGCTGTAGACAAAAGTAATACTGAGGGTAATAAAGTACAATTAGCTAGATCATTAGACTATTTAGGTTTAGTTTTAACAGCCCTAGGCAATACTGATCAGGCTGAAAATACACTTAAGCACGCCTTAGCCGTTAAGGTAGAAGCTTTTGGAACGGACAATATTGAATTAGTCCCTACTTTAAACAATTTAGGCAAACTTAATTGCCAATTGTCTAATTGGGAACAAGCAGAAAAATACTATAGTCAAGCACTCTCCATAAGTGAAAAAACTAATGGTGCTGATCATGCTTCTGTAGCAGTATGTTTAAACAATTTAGCTTCCGTGTTAAGACAAGAACATAAATTAGACGAAGCAAAAACCGTCCTAGAGAGAGCTCTTTCCATCGTGGAGTCTAATTTCGGCAAAAACAGTGACGCTGCAGCAATCGAACTAAATAATCTAGGAAAAATAGCTGAAGATCAAGGTAATACTGAAGAAGCAAAAAGATTATATGCCCAAGCACTCAACCTAAGAGAAAAACCTAATGGGTTAAACCCAAACGAAGTATCAGATAACTTAAACAAACTCGCTGCCGTTTGCCGTAAAGAGGGTAAATTCGAAGAAGCAGAGTCTTTATTGACCAAGTCTTTAAATAACCTGGAACAAGCAAGCGGTACCGATCAGCGAAATCTAATCGTGGCATTGAACAATTTGGCTATGGTCGAAAGAGAATTACAGAAATACGACCAGGCTAAAGCTCTATATAAGCGCAGCAGCCAAATAGCAGAAAAGAGTTTTGGCACCAATAGCAAAGAGCATGCGGATTCTTTAGACAATTTAGGAGATCTATATTTAGAAAAAGCTGTTTACCGTAAAAACGGCAAATTTGAAGAGGCGCGGTCTTCTTTGTCCGAATCACTAAACGACCAAGATTTATCCCAGTCTAAAGCCAATTACCAACAATCTCTTGATATACGGAAAAAATTATTTGGCGAGAAAAGTCAGGAAATTATACCTAGTTTGAACAAGCTTGTCGAAGTATATAGAGAACAGGGCAATTATACTTTTGCCGAAACAGAGGCAAAAGAAATTGTTAGCATTTTGGAAGCTAGCTCTGTCAAAGATAAAAATAGTTTGGCAATTGGCTTAACAAATTTAGCTTTACTTTATAGAGAAGAAGGTAAAAATGATGCAGTAGAACCTTTGTTAAAACAAATAGTAGAAATTGCCCAGTTACCGGACTCAGGCTGCAGTAAAGAAGAACTAGCCAATGATCTCAATAATCTTGCCCATTTTTATCGCGAACAGGGGAATTATTCCCAATCGCAAGAATGTTACCGGCAATCACTGGACTTACGTAGAAGTATTTTTGACCCCAATGACATGAGAATCGCAGCCAGTCTGCATAATTATGCTAATCTGCTGCGCCGTATGAATAACAACGATAAGGCAGACAAATTAGATCAAGAAGCGTTAGCAATCGAACAAAAACACTAATTAGATAAAACCAAACAATCGACATAAGCTACTCCCCGTCCAAGAGTGCCTAATTCCCTTGCTCCTCCTTTTGAAAGATCCATAACGCGCGATTTTACATACGGCCCTCTATCATTAACTTTTACAATTACTGTATTACCTGTTTTTGGATCTTCCACCATAACGCGCGTACCAAAAGATAACTTCAAATGAGCGGCTGTAAGTTTATTCATATCAAAAATTTCACCTGAAGCCGTTCTTCTACCGTGGAAAGGGACGCCATACCACGAGACGTTGCCAGAAAAACTTTTCTTTGCAGCAATGGGATTTTTGCTTGCTTCAGACTCAAGAGCAAGAACAATTTCATTGCTACTCAGAGCCAGAGCAGAACTTGTCCCGCTTAAGCAAATAAGAAACCCTATAGAAAAAAGAGAAAGCTTCAACCAATGCTTGTACAACTGAAAAATTATCACACAAAAACCTCTTTAGTAGACACTTACTAGCTAAAGAATATCACTTTTAAGCCTGCGCGGTTGTAAGCCATTTGCTCGGGGGAGGCACTTCAAAATTATTCAGCCGCCTAATCAAAGTCTCTGGATCGTCTTCTGCCAGAATTAATTGTCTATCTATTTTGCTAATAAAACCTTCATTAACTGCATGATTGCACATGGTCAGCAAAGGGTCATAGAATCGATTTACATTTAATAAGCCGCAAGGTTTGCTGTGTATGCCTAATTGACACCATGTGACAACTTCGCAAAATTCCTCCAAAGTGCCAAATCCCCCTGGTAAAGCTAAAAATCCATCGGATAAATCGGCCATCAAAGCCTTTCTCTCGTGCATAGATCCAACTACGCACATGCGGGGCACCGCTCTGTTAACCATTTCAACATCCAGTAGATTCTTAGTTATAATTCCCACTACTTCGCCACCGGCTCTCTGAACTGACTCAGCCAGAGCACCCATTAATCCTATACTACCCCCACCATAAACAAGCCCTATACCTTTACGAGCTAAAATTTCACCTACTTGTATCGCTTTTTCTTTATAGATTGGATTTAAACCCTCGTTAGAACCACAAAAAACGCACAGTCGCTTTAGCATCTTCTACCCACTCTTTTTCCCGCGCACATGCCGGGACCTATAATTATCTTCCCAGCTAAGCCGTTTTATATTTACTTCCGGCAGCTATTTTTCAATTATTGGCCTAAGAATTGATAGCTAATTTAATAATATAGGTTTCCCCATACTGATTCGAGCTCTTGCATTTCATTTTGTACTGCTCGCTTTTCTAATGTGCCATGAGCGCAATACGCTTGCCAATATAAGTCCCACCATCTTCTATATGCTCTTTGTTTAC
>Ga0206843_10040_pt2 | contig 44542 bp, 36 predicted proteins | sample Alteio_BWOrgCont_21_FD_152869 | JGI IMG/M metagenome (GOLD analysis project Ga0206843, IMG submission 152869) | Enriched cells from forest soil in Barre Woods Harvard Forest LTER site, Petersham, Massachusetts, United States -... | ecosystem: Environmental > Terrestrial > Soil > Temperate forest >...
CAGGACAATGGCAAGGTCATGATGAAACGGCGCCGAATTGGAATCCCAATTGATGGCTTGGGTATAATGACTGAAGGCGTCCTCCAAATGCCCTTGCGCCAATGAATACGCGCCCAGTTGTACCTGGCCCAAAGGCTGGTCGGCGTGGAGATCCAAAAAGTGTTGTTGCTCGGAAGCGACGGATGAATTGGCGGGCAACGCTGATTTCAGCGCCCAAGCGGCAGCCAGCCGCACGTTGAGCATGGGATCGTTGAGCAAACCATTCATAGCTTCGACTGTCGGAGCGTCATTCTGCCCGGCCAGACTTTCAAGTGCATGAACCGCCTGCTCGCGCACCAGCGGAGAGGCGGACTTTAATTCTTGTAGCAGGGCTGCTTTGACTGAAGACAGCTCCGCCCATTGTCCGAGAAAACCAGCGGCAACCGCCTTCCAGTAAGAGGTCTCGTCACTTGCGAGGAGATTGAGCAACGGTGCGCGGGCTGCGGGATCACCGTTGCGGGCCTGGATCAGCGTTTCAGTACGGGCGCGGGCGGGACGGTTCATTTTATCGCCGTACCATTTTTCCGTGGTTTCCAAGGCCCAATCCACGCTTTTGTCAACGTGACAGCGATTGCAGGCATTGGGAATGCCGAATTGCTTGGTGAGCAATGGGTCCGGACTGGTGAATCCATGATCATGACGCCAATGGCGCTGCATATAGACGGTCTGCGGCATGTGACAATTCACACATTCCCCACCGGTTTCCTTGATGGTCTTTGGGTTATAGACCATCAGGTTGGAGTTGAAAACCTTGTTCGTGGCGTCGTAACCGAAAACTTTGTGATGGCTGTGTTCCACGGGATCAATCTTGGGCGCCTTCGGATAGGAGCCAGTGTGGCAACGCATACAAAGGTAATTTCCGGGCAGAATGGTTTTTCCCGAATGCGGATTGTGGCAGTCCAGGCAAGACACACCCGCAGCATGCATCCGGCTGCCGTTGAAGGCCGTAAATTCATAATCCTCATCCCTGACCTGGCCGTCGGGATAGAAGGTGTCCGTTGAATCCACAATGGCCAGGGAAGCGTGGTCAAAAAAAGCGTCACCCGGCTTGAAATCTCCCGTCAGTTCGCCCCGGCGAGAATGACAGTAACCACAATAATCGAGCTTCTGCTGTTTGCTCAACTTGGGGAGAGTTGGATCTGGCTTTCCGCTTTTTCCATATTGATTCTGCCAATCCAGATGGGACTGCAGAGGCCCATGGCACGCCTCGCATCCCACTGTCCGTTCTGCCATGGTTGTGTGATAGGACTCGGTCGCCGCGTCATAATTTTTGTGTAGCCGCGTATTGTGGCAGACGGCGCACATGTCGTTCCAATTCATGCCGCGCCCCGTCCAGTGTCCCCATTCGCCGGGCTGGCGATCCTCATCGCCAAAGGAATCAAACCACTCATTCCGGTGGGGATCATAAGAGGCCTCCAGTGTTTGCCAGCGGCCTCCCGGAAACGACACAAGAAATTGCCGGAGCGGATCGTTGCCGATGACACGAACCACGCGGTGGGTTTCGCTGGACCCGGAAAGTCCGATGCAGGTCACGAGAAAATTGGTGCCATCAAATCGCACACTGGCATGTTCAATCCCTTGATTGAATGAACGCGCAGGCACAAACGCAGCCTGATCCAGTTCAATCGAAGGCAGGCGCTCAGCCAGTCCATGATTTGATGCGCGCCAGGCATCGTACTCTTCCCGGTGACAACTCCGGCAACTTTCCGAGCCGGCATATTGAACGAATTCGCTGGTTGGAGAATTTATCGTAGCGTGCGCGGACGGGAGGAATACACCCAAAAGCATCGCTCCCATGAGAATAAGCGATGCCCAAACCGCTTTCACAGATTTTCTTTGTCCCGACATTTTGGTCTAATTCAATGTCAATGCTTGTCAGAAGTGAAACCTAAAGGGAATAAAATAAGCACGCCGGTTCAGAACAGGGTATCATCCAAATGGCCAAAAACCCTTATTTTGCAGCAATTTTTCCCAACAAACAGCTTGCAATTCAACAGATGTTAGGCATTTTAAACGCCAGATTGATAGCTTACGGCAATAACTGTTTAAGCCCTTGATTTAAGCAGATTTCGAACGACGAAACAGGCCGTGAAATTTTTGTCTATCAAGCCCACGTGGCGGAATTGGCAGACGCGCTAGATTCAGGTTCTAGTGAGTAACATCATACAGGTTCAAGTCCTGTCGTGGGCACCACTCCCTCTCTTCTGACTCCCCGAGACAGAGTGTGCCAAACAGCGACTTAAGGGCGGTATCTATTGACGATTCTAAAGGTTTGGCTCCACCTGCCGTTGTGACAGGCGGTGACGGCAAAAGACCCCTTGCGCCTAATTTTTGTGCGTCTATTTGTGCGTCATCTTTTGAACCGTTCCAGCCGAGTTTTTCAACCGCACCCCTCAACGAAAATAACGACGCATCGGCATACGTGTTGGCCGTCAATCGCGGGTCGTTGTGCCGCATCAACTCCATTGCCTCTCGTTGCGGGACACCAGCCCTGTGCAGGTTGGTGCAGAAGGTGTGCCGCAAGGAATGGAAATCAACCACGCGCCCTTGGGAATCCACTTTGGTAATTTCAGCTTTTTTCAACAGTGCATTAAACGCCACCGAGTGAGGCATCATGCCTGGAAAGACCAAATCGCCGCCAGCAACGTCCGCTGGACGGAATTCCAACAACTCCTTTAACAGCGCCGGATGCAACGGGAGGCACGCTTGCCGATGGTTTTTGCTGACCGACGCTCGCACGAGCACGGACGGCTTTTCCGCATTCAAATTGAGATCACCCCAGCGAAGTCGCCGCAATTCGCCGTGCCGAATTCCAGTCAACACCGCCATCGTGCACGGCATCCGATATTTGCCTGACACTTTCAGCAGATTTTCAACTTCGTCCTCAGTGTAGGCCCGACGTAGACGCACTTCCCGCCCGCGAGTCTCCACCTTTTGAACCGCCGCCAGTGGGTTTGACGGCAGGCGACCTTGCGCCACCATCCAATTCAAAAGCCCTTTGGCGCTGGCCAAATATTCGTTCAGTGTCTTGGGAGAATTCTCCCGGCTCGACCGCCACCGAGTAAACGAATCAGACGTGACGTCTTTGGCGTGCACCCAACCGCATTCAGATACGAGGAGAGTCAGCTTGTTTTCCATTTCGCTGATGTATTGCCCGTTGCGGCCCTTGGCTTTCAAATCGCAAACAAAGTCCTTCACGTGCGCGTCCAGCGAGGCTTGCGCCGCGTCCCGCTGGATTCTGGAGGGAATCAGCCCATGCAATTCTTTCTCCCGTTCCTGGACAATTTTGCGTGCTTTTTCATCGGCAACCTGCCGGTCACTCACGCCGAGGGGAATGGTTGTAATCTCGGATTCACCATCCAAACGAAGCCGCAACGAATACAAGCGCGACACGACGCGCTTACCGCCCCGCATTCTTTTGGGTTTGTAAATCGTTTTAATCATAGACTGGCCTTTCCGTTCCCGTTCAAATAGCCCAACACTTGAGCCTGCAAAAGACGCGTGCATCCACGAATGCGAATCGCGGTCAGCTCCCCCGCCGCGATCATTCGCCAAATCGTGCGCGTGCTCACGCCCAGGATACTTGCCGCCCGCTTCACGCACACCGCCGCGCCGAGATTTTCATTCTCTTGATACATTGTGTCCATTTCAACCTTTCCGTGCATTTTCCATCAGGGACACTTCTTGGTCCAGTTTCTCCGCCGCTTCTGGCGGCAGATGCTTGCGATACGCCCGATAGACAGTGTTGTGGTCGGTTTGAATGCCTTTGGCCCCCAACCATTGGGCGATTTCACGAAACGAGAACCGCTTGTCATCCCGCAAAACCCGGATGGTATCGGCATAATCGTCCAATATCCGCCGGTCCGCTTCGTCCATTGCCATTTCCAGCAGGCGTTCAGGCGGCGGCAGCGTCGCTTCGGTTGACGATGTTTCCCACCGCGCGGCTTTTGTTTCCGCCGCCCTCGATTTGTTCTTTTTGGTCTTGGTCATATGTTGCAGTCAAAATAAACGAACACTACGAACATGTAAAACATTAAAATTAGAACCTCAGTTCGGAACCATCTGGAACAAGCCAAACGAAAGCCAATTCGAGGGTTCTTTCCCCCTGGGGCCAAGACTTCCGGCCAGACTGCACAAGTTCCGTCAGTCCAGAAGACTTGGCCCCGACCCGAATATGGCCGCGACCGAAGCGGCGTTGGATTCTCCGCTAAAAGGCTGCGAACCCAACGCCGCTTCCGTCTTGAACGGCTGGCGCACATTCCACACGCTCGACACCACTGCACTGCTTTTGGGGACGGGTTCGCGGCGGCGGGCGGAGGGGAGCCAGCGGCAATGACGGGCCGGACGCAGGGTGGCCGTGCGCCAGTACCTCAAATGCCGGGTGGCAATACCCCTCAACGACGCGACCGGCAAGCTCGTAGGCTACGCCGGCCGGGTCGTGGATGATTCCACCATCACGGAAGACAACCCGCGATACCGGTTCCCCGGCGAGCGAAAGCGCGACGGTAAAAATTTTGAATTCCGAAAGACGTTGTTTTTATACAACGGCTGTCGAATCAAAGGACCGGTTGACGATCTCGTCGTGGTCGAGGGCTTCACCGGCGTCTGGTGGCTCGACCAAAACGGCCTATCCAACGTCGTGGGGACGATGGGAGCGGACTGTTCGGAAAAACAGGCTGAACTCATCGTTGCCTTGGTAAAGCCCGGCGGTATGGTGTGGATATTGCCGGATGGCGACAAGGCGGGCGAGCGGCACGCTCAAACGCTGTTGACTTTGATTTCGCCTCACCGGGCCATGCGGTGGCAGAAACTGGCCGATGGCAAACAGCCGACGGACTTATCGAGGGAAGAATTGAAAATGAGCTTCATTTCTTGAAGCGCACAGCGGCCTCGAAAGAGGTCGCTTTTTTTGCTACGGTGCGCGGACTTGCTCGAAAGATTGTAAGCCACCTAGCAAATTTTGTTTGGGGTCAAATTCAATGTTTCGGTCGTTGGGCGTAGGGTTGAAATAATAAACGAATTGCGCTATATCACCGTAAATTTTCCCATAGCGGGCGCTAACTACATTTCCGTTTTCATCCAGCTTTGTGCGGACGCGGAAATAGAAATTTCGTTTCGGATTTGTCGCTTCTGTTTGCGACACTTCAACCTGATAACCGTCAACTGGTGCTTCATGCGTTGAACGAAAACCGCTGCCTAATTCTGTGTCCGGCACGGTAAACTCTTGAATCCCATCGCCGGGTTTCGGAAAAGTTATGGACAAAATGTAACCAGACTGCGGATCCGTGTGTTTTTCCGTAAAGAATAAATCTGCGTCAACTCCTTTTCCATAAGGCCCGACCCAATCGCCGATCATCAAATCGTAGCCGATGGCTTTATTAAATTCAGGAACTTTTAAGCTAGTAATTTGTTTTGCATACATCGCAACGGGTTTGACAATTTTTTTGAGCAACAACGTGAAAGACGGATTTCGTCTTTTTTCATCAAAATAAAATTGGTGTCCCATTTGAGTTTTATAGTAACCAGTTTTTTCAACAACGACTCCTAAACTCCACGAGCTATCCGCATGGGATGCTTCGAATATCCCATCGGCGTCGGTTATTCCTTTGATTTCACCATACGTCTGCTGACCTGAATCAGGGGGTGTCGGAACGGTATATTGAACCGCGACATCTGCCCCAACAATCGGATTGCCGTCCTCACCAACAACCTTGACGGTTGCCGTCCAGAAGTGGGGGCCAAACTGAGCAGGCAAAGCGGGCGCTTGTCCAAAGACGCGGCTATTGCCTAGAGCGGTAATCGTCAAACAAAGCAGTATAAGCGAGTTTTTCATAATCATTTGAGGTTTCCAACAGCTACCATTTGATTGAACAGTTGATAGGTGAATGTATAAGCCACCGCTCGAACATCCGAATGATGCCATTCACCAAACGCCGTAGTGCCTGCCGGATATTGTGCCGAACCACGACCGAGTGGCCAGCCATTTTCATAAACAGTTTGCATATCGAAATTGTTTTCCGTTGAATTTCGTGGCGGTGACAATTTCGACACTGGATTCGCGCCTACCGGCAAAGTGAGGCAAGGAATCGCATCGGACAAGATGCGGTTTTGGTTGGTCTGGGCGTAGTTGCTGCCGTTTGACGTTTCCAGAGCCAAATCACTATTGAACGGAAACGACGACCCCGGTGTTGCGCTAAAGTTGAAGAACGCATTGGTTTGAAGTTGCACGGTTGTCAGCTCTGCCGCCGCTGCCGGAGACATCGGTTCCCAATAGGAAACACCATCAACAACAGTGTTGGTCTCGTAGTCTTGGTTAAACTGCCAGCCGCCATGATCGCTGCTCAAAAGGTAGTTCGCCCCCATCAGTCCTTTTAGCTTCTCCTGCCATGCCCAAGTATACTCGCCCGTTTCGCCTTCCATGAGAGATACAAATTGGCCGCTTGCAATACCAACCAAGCTGGTCGGCGGGTCAGCGGGATAATCTCGTAGCACTTCCTCACCGCTCGAATAAAAATTATAGACAGCGGCATTTTGCGAATTCGTCAACCGACTGCTCCACGTCAGTTGACTGCGATAGTCATTCGTCGGAAATAGTCCATGCCAGCCACTGGCCAACAAGTTGCCGCCGTAATTCGTCCATGCAGTCGGGTACATGTCGGCATTCGAGGTCGCGTTGCTGTCAATAGCTTGAATTGCGACCGCCGCATCAATCATAAAATACGTGTTTATGCTTTGGTTGGTATAATCATTCAGCGTGCTTAACACAACCATGTTGCCCAAACTATGTGCGGCCACAATGTTTGTACCGCTCAAGCTGTTGATAAATTCATTTAGCAGCGGGGCGGTATTAAACGCATGCAGGATGTTTGTTTGCAAGTTAATGGTAACCTGACCTGCTACTTGCGAATCGGATGCTGTCCACGTCACGCCATAAAATTTTGCGTGTGAACCCGACCAATAAAGTCGCTTGTAAACATCGGCGTCCCAGCCGCGCGCCTGTTCTGGGCTCACATTGTAACCATGTAGGAAAATAAAATTATTATCCGTGGTGTCCGGCTCGTTCGGCACGCTGGCGTCCGTCAATCGGTCCGGAACTGTTCCCGCTTCGGAATACAACAACATGGTTTTACTCCTGAACATCTGTTCCACGCCGCTGATACTTAAATAAAGTGACGTCTGGGCAATTTTGTTCGTGCCGTGGTAAATGGACAACGCGAGCGGCTGTGTCGTGGGTGCAGCCGCCTCTACCAGGATGATGCCCTGATTGTTTGTGGCAATGCCAGCCACAAATGACGGCGACACGGCCACACCATTTGAAATAATGGTTGTCGTTATAGCATTTGCGAGATTCGTCGCCTCTGCAAGGTCCCGCAAATAGTTCATGTAGTTAGTCGGCGTCAGGTCCGTATAGACAAACCGTAACACGCCATCTGGCTGGCTTAAAATGAATTGCCAGTTTGTATCAGTCACGCTAATGCCTGCGCTCAAGGCATTACTCTCAAACAACGCACCGACATTGAGGTAAACCGGGAAGAAGTCCACTAAATCACGAGTTCCGTGCACGCGATAGACGGCTTGAAACACAGGCTCGTTGGGTGCCGGGTTGGGCACCGGAGCCAAACTGGAAGAGGCATAGCCGTCAGCAAGATAAAAAGGTTCCACACCGGGGATGCCGCCATTGCCACCGTCGTCGCCCGCGTCCTGGTCATCATTGGCCCAAAAGCGGAACGGGCGCGATGGCGAGTTTTGATCCGGGCCGGCATACGAGAAATCCATCGTGCCGTCATGATTGGCATCCACATTCAGCGAAACAACTCTGACGAGTCCCGTTCCCTGCTCGTAGGGAGAATCAATGTCCGGCATGGTCACCAGTGCTGCCGTGCCTGCCTGCAAGGGGAAGAATTCCCCGTACGGCGATAAAATTCCCGCGCTGTTGGTGGAGGTTGAGCCGTCGCTGTTCAACAAAAATGCATTTGTTTCAAAATACTGACCGAGGTAGGCATACTTGGCCGGGCTGCTGCCTTGGATGGAATACTTCGCCCAGCCGCCGAGTATCATCGGCTGGCCGACAGTACCGACGATTAATGGCGGTGTCTGATTGGTGACTTTAAAATCGTCCTCAATCGGCACAGGAAATGGCTGAACATTTGAACCGCCGTCAGGGTCAATTTCGCCCGGAAGAACGATACCGGAAACACCACTGGCGTTTACTCCGGGATTAACCAAAGGGACAAAGTAATAATTTGTCACCACAAGAGTTGGAGCGGGACACCAACTGGCATAATCTTCGATTAAATACCCCGGTGTGGTGGTCACGCTGTTGCCTGGTGCCAGAGTTTGATAAGAGAAAACGTTTGAATTGGTTATTCCCACTATGCAACCATTTTCATAGGGCAGGCTAAATAAATTGGCGCCGCTGCTTAGACTGGCACCGGTATCGCCACCGTTTACGCTTACTCCCCAAGAGCTGGGGGAACTGCCACCATAGCTCCCAATATAGGCAGTGAAGCCCAGTTGCAAAATCCAATAAGGGTCGGCGTGGGCCAAAATGGGCGGAGCAGGGACGTTGGTGGCAAAATTTGGCGTAAAAGTGAAATTAGTGCTCCCATAAAAACCGTCGCCCGCTCCGTTGGTCCGGCTGGTGTTAACGAGGTAGTTAGCTAGTTCATAATTGGCCGCAAAAGGCCACAAATTGTCCAATTGGAAGTAAAATAGGTTTTCAGCACCCCCAGTACTCCCAAAATTACAGTGATGCAAGAAACTGAATTCCTCAAAATTTGTTGAGGTCTGATTGTATTGCCCGGCCTCAATATCAAGTCCCGACTCATTCGACAGACTAAAAAATAATTGATCGATGGGGGCTGCACGGATCAAGAAATTGAGATTCTGCTTCATGTGCTGGCTGCCGTTCACGAAATATGGCGCGTCGGATGCCAGTTTTCCGGCCTGCACAATTTTACCCGCCTCGCCGTTTGCGCTGATCGGCTGGACGGCAAGACTGACACCAATATCGGTGTAGCCAAGCAGGTTCAAGACATCGGCGTCGGGAATTTGGTAAATATTATTCGTCAAGTCGTCCGTCCAGATGCTCTGTTGGCTGAAAACATAATTGTCCGCATCCGGTAGTTCAGGTAATTCGTGAGCACACCATTGGTTTCGCCTGAAAAATAGAGGCTGCTGCCGTCGGGATTGAAATAGAGCGACCACCAGGACGACGGAGCGTTTGTGCTGTAAGCGCCGACATCAATCAGCCTGCCCCAATCACCGGGGCCTGTGCCGCTATTCCAGTCAGGTAGAAACCACAGTTCAACCGAACCTTCAAAGAACGTGAGATTCGTCGCGGCATCATTGGTTTCGATGATGTTGTATTGCAGCCAAGCTGGGACATTCGTAAATCCATCGGGTTTCACCGGAACATCCAGGGCGTATCCGTTGCGAGCCACGTTAAACTCATATAGTCGCGGCCACGTGCTGAATTTGAGAATCGAGAATTTCTTGGACTGTGCCAAGTTTGCGTGGAACACCGCTTTTACGTCCATTATTTCAAGCTCGTGCCGTAAGGTGCGCTCGCTTACATTTGCACGGGCTTCAAAAGTATTTTTGCCAAGCGCCGGGTATTCCTCAAGCTGCCCCTGGCTGGCGAGCAAAACAAATGACTTACGGGTTAAAAAAAGAATGGATTTTTCGTTCGCGTTTCGTTTGCGCTCGCCGATAAAGCCGGCTGCTTTCAATTTCTGCAATCGCTTTACCGTGTACGAAAGCTTGCCCTCGAAATACAAAGTTGCAATGTGGTCGGCGGTCATCACGCGGCATTCAAAAAGGCCGCGCAAAAGGGCAAGGTCGCGGTCTTGAAGCTGTAGAGCAACTATTTTCGGCCTAGCCATGCGATGAGTATATCATTATCAAATCAGCCTCTCACTGAATCCTGCGCCTCGTCACCATCGGCTCGGCGGCATTTTGTGCTAAACCACTTGTAATCTTGCTCTGTCTTTCTTCGATCCGCTGCCGCGCTACTGCGCTCCGCAAGGCAAACGACAACCCCTCATACACACGGGTTAAGAAGGAATCGGCCATTTCTTTTGACGTGGGTTTTTTTTCAATGATTGGCGTTACGATATTGAGCGGGGCGCGCATTCCGACAAGCCGGGCAACGCCGTGGCGTTGCTTTTGATCAAATAATGCAGCCATCGCCATGTGCAACTGTTCCTGAAGGCTACGGTATGTAATGCTAGAAATTTCTTCGCCAAAAATTGGTTTAAGATATGGGACTCTGCTTTCGCTCCTGCCTCCACCCCGCATACTGGTATACGACGTACCGCGCGAAGTGGCATTCGATAAGTTCCATAGGAGTGACGAAATTCTGGAATTCGTCAATATAGACGTAGAACGGCTTCACGTCGCCTTCCTCTATCCCCTTGCCGCGTTCCTTCGCCGCCGTCCACAGGTCGCTTAACAGCAGCGTTGCAAACAATGATGCGTCTTCTTCGGACACCTGTGCGCTTTCCGTCGAGAGATTTGCGATGATAATTTGGCCCTCCTCAATTGCTTTGCCAAGATCAAGCGAAGCGTTATCTTGCCCGAACATCAAACGTAATTTTTCAGCGTCGAGGAAATTGTAAAAGCGATTTATTGTACTGGAAAACTTGGCGTCCAGATCACGGGGCGACAGGACGTTTGAAAACTCCCAGCCCTGAACAACGGAACCTTTTGATAGGCCGGATGTAAGTTCAGTCCGAATACGCTTGTTCGTCAGGTTAATCAAATACTGGACTTCGTTTAGCGTCAGCTTTTTTTCATAGATTGGCCACAATACCTCCCGCGCTATTCGGTTAAAGAGCGGCGTGCCCTGGGTTCCGTCCATTCCCCAATGCGAGTTCCGGAAGGAGCGTTCTGACCTGGTCCGCTGTCCGAACCGTAAGCAAGCTATCTTCCCGTCGCAATAATGAGCGCAATTCTATTAGCAAATCTTCCAATTCCGTTTGTAAATTCTCCATTGCGGCTACAGGAGGCATCTTCCAAATCATTAATTCATCGGCGGAAACGGGTCGATTATTTTCTTTTGTGGGGATTTTGACTTGAACACCCAATTGCTCAGCTGTAACACGCAATTTGTCTTGAAAATCCGATTTTGCTAGCAGTTGTTCACACCATTCGCGGCCAGTTCCCAGTGTGGCCGCGGGTACAGAGTGTCCGCGGGACAACAACGTCGCTATGGCGAAAACAATTGCCGATTTAGTATTGTTCTCGATTGCATCTGGTGTGAACTGAAGAGATGCAAATTGATCATGTAAGGACTGCAGGGCAGTTTCAGGTGGTTTTTCATTTATGAGTTGAAGCGCGCATCCGTATAGCCACAACTCAAGACATTCACCTTTGATTGCATCGCTTAAACCTAAGGCCACTGCGAAGCTCAACCAGAATTGGCCCCGTTCAGTTGCTTTAGCCGTTCCATTGCTGCGTGACTGTTCATCGCTTTTTGCAAGTCCGCAGGCCATTCGAACCAGCGAGTCAGCTAAGCCTGGCTCGATTTTTAGCTCTTTCTTTCTGAGGAATTGGGCAAAGGCATCAAGAATTTTGCGATTCTGCTCGCGTCGGGGCTGGTCAAAACTTTCAACCAATTGATCAATGTCCAAATACGCACGGCGCGATAGTTGAGCGACCAAATCTGGATCGATTAGCGTAACCATAAATATTCCCTCGGGTTAGTATGCCGTTTATATAAAATTGAATTGTTAAACGCCAGTCTAAAATGTAAAATACGTAACACATTTATAGTAAACATGTTATATTTTTCTTTATTGAAGCGCGACTGGATGGGAATCATTGAGATGGAGCTTTTTTTAAGGTATAGAAGTTACGGGCTAGCAACTGTCCGCTACCCGATTGCTTGAAATTGAGGCGCAGGTCGAGCCGTTTGAAACGGGAGGGGCTTCACATTACGGGCACTGGCGGTAGGGCAACCTCGGTCAGGATCATGCGAGAGAAACGGATGCGCTCGCATTGCAGATGCAATTTGTTCCGATTCTTCGTTTGCCTCAAGCCAATCCCCAAGCTCAAGCCAGCCTTCGGCAGCGTCAAGGTGCCGCTGGTCGCTCAATTCCAGTTCCATTGGCCGCCGCTGACTTTGATTTGACTTGGTGATTCCAGAATGATTTCCGGCTTATTACGGTATTCGGTGACGGTTCCGCTGATTTCCTCATTCTGGCCCTGGAGCTTTTGCAAATCCCCAAACTGGCTGATGACTTTCCCCGTCACCACCGTTGCTTCATCGTAGTATTTGCTAGCCTGCACCGCCCCAACCATACCAACTGCCGATCAGTCCAATTGCGAGCAAACACTCCACACGTTGTTGGGACTTTTGCTCCACGACGCTTATGATGCCGCCGATACGATGGACGAAAAAGATGACATCATAGCTAAAGCCGGAGATGTACAAGACATTTTGACTAAATTGAATCGAGGTGATTTAGACTCTGATACTACAAAATTTGCAGAGCTTAAGGCAGAAGTTGACGGAGTCAACAAAGACCTAGTGAGCATGAAGAATGAGATCGACAATTGGATCAAGGATGTCGGGATTGCGACACAAGTAGTAAATGCAATCGATCAAGCAGTTAATGCTGCCGCAAAAGTATTCACCCTTTAAACCTCTGCGGGCCCTACTCGCCGGATTGTAGCCCGCTGGGAAAGTCCTCCGCTTAGGGGAGTCCGATTATGCTCGTCCATGCGCCGCGGCCACAGGTGAGGGATATTTTATCTGACCGCCACGCGAAAACCTGCGGTGGAAATCGCGCTCACGATTCGCAAGGCGATCAATCAACGTCTTAAGATCACGGTGAGCGATGGTAACCGGTTGTCGCCCGGGAACGCACGGTGTCACGGTGAAATCTGAACAGCCCGATACAGGGCCGATGATTAGTTTACGGGATGGCGTTGCACATGCCGTCTGAATTTGCGCCGGGAATGGATCTTATCTTCCACCTCATGGATGTATGCAGCGGCGTCGCGATTCGTCTTGATCGCCCGATGCCGCGCCTTGATCGCCTCGTGTTTGCCGGGATCGGAAACCCTCAAATCACAACCCAGCGCCAAGTCCAGCATCGACTGTTGGTTTGATGAAAGTTCAGAATCTGAACGCGCAGAAGTCATAGAATTCTCGTCAGGTGAGCGGGGTTGAACCAAAGGGACTGGGCGATTGCAAAACCAAAGGCGCATCGGTGCGCGGGACATCCAAATTCAAGGCCACATCCAGTTTATTGGCCGCCTTGTCGCGGGCCGTTAGCGGCGGCAGATTGAACCTCTCCTCGACCGTGGCCAGAATCGAAGTATGGTCAAAAATTGTGGTCGGGTCGTTCGGATCAGTCCCTACCACCGTTCCCTTTTGCGTATAGGCCGAAATCACAATCGCCGGCACCCGCACCCCGTAAAGGTTGAAATTAAAATTGTTCTTCGCATTCGCATACGACGCATCATCCCCGGTCGGAACCGCGCCCGGCGGCGGTACGTGATCGAAGAATCCGCCATGTTCATCAAAGGTGATTATCAGCATTGTGTCTTGCCAGTAATTCGAGCCCCGCAAGGCCTCATACACGAACTTCACCAGCGCGTCGCCTGCCGAGACATCATTCACCGGATGCATGGAATTGCCAAACTGATAATTATCACCCACGTCGTACTGCGGCTCGATAAAGGTGTATTCCGGCAAAATCCCGTCCTTGATATCCTGCACAAAATAGTCGATTTCCCGGAAATTCTTGGTGAATGCATCCACGTATGCGCTGCGTAGGCTGTCGATGCCCGCCGTTTGCGGCAAGCCGTCATGATAAATACGCCAGTCTTTGCCAGCGTTAGTTAGGGCGTGATAAATCGTGTCGTTTTTAAACGAATAACCCGCCGCGATTGCTGCCGTCCCCGGGCTGTCGGTGAGACCGCCCGAAGTAGCGGCATGCACAAAAAAGCGGTTTGGCCACGTCGGCCCCGGCAGCGAGGAAAACCAGAAATTGAACAAGGCAAACTCTTGGGCCAGGGTCTGTATGTACGGAACCTGGCCTGCGGCAAAGCCTTGCATCACGCTCGGACCTTCGGCCGGAATTTTGCCGGTCGCGGCGGCTTGGTTTCCGCAGAAAAGAAAGCCGCTCATACTTGCTGGGTTGCTACGGGGATTCGGCGCGGTGCTTCCATCGGGGGCAGTTGGTGCGGGTCCGTAAAGCTGAATTTGGACATCCTCAAATTCATGCGGCGGATCGAACTTCATTGCGGAGGGGGCCGTTGGCGACGTGAATACCTGTGGCTTTAGCTTGGTGACCGGGTCGGGATAGTTGGAATATTCCTGATCCGCAAGCCCGGCAATTTGCGGATTCACCGCCTTGAGGTACCCAAAGAGATGGTCAAACGACCGGTTTTCGAGCATCAACACCACGAACCGCTGTATCCTTTGTAATGAGGTTCCCATGACATCCTTTCAATTCTGCGGTTGAACGCCACCCACATTGTCCGAACACGATATCTTCTCAATTCAGAAACACCGCCACCTTCGATCATTGTTCTGGCGAAGTCAAGTGCATCAGGCAAGAATTGACCGCCAGTGCGTCGCATAGCGAGGACGGTTCGCGAGATAGCCAAATCCCAGGCTCATGCCGCACCAGCGGCGCGGTGTACCCACCGCTCGGCACAGCCGGGATGAGCCAAAGCCCCATAAGGGGGAGGTATCCCGTTGGCAAGGGGGCTACAGGGGTGTTCGGGGAGGCCGCCCCCCACCGCCCGCCCGTCTCCCAAGCACGAAAAAACCCCGCTCTCGCGGGGTCTCTTCTGACGTGAGAGCCTAGTGCGATGCTATAATAAGCACGCTCTCGCCCGTCTCCTTCTCTTTCGCCTCACAGAGAGCGACGAATTTACGGTAGCTCTCCTTCACCGCCTCGATGTCGGCGTCGGTCGAGTGGTACAGCGTCCGTTCGCGGAATTCCGCAAGGCGAAGCGTCTCCGGCAGCCGCTCCCGCAGGATTTCGGCCGGAATATGCGCCTCTCCGGTGTGGAACGCCTCCGCGCAGAGATACCGCGTGGCATACGGCTCACCATGATACGGTTCGCGTAAATATCGACCGGGGAGAAAGCGGAGCGCAGCGGAGCTTTCGGGGGCTGGAACGACCTTGACCGGGCGGTATAATGGGAAGAGGGCGACGGCGAAACGGGTCTTCCCCGCACCCGCATTTGAATCACCGGGCGGTGTGGGGCGGATCAAGGGAAACAAATTTGCATGAGGCGAGGGCACCGAGCCGAATTCCGCTTCGCATATCAAGCCGTTGAGAATCGGAGAAAGCCTGGGTGAAACGAGAAATAGTTTTGAGCAAGCTCGATTTATTAGCCACCCGACGGAGTTGCTGGCAGATCCAGTGGCGGTTGTGTTGAAAGCTCCGTTTCCTTTTTCCGCGCATCTTCATGCGCTTTGAACATTCCCATGAACGAACAACTTGGCAGCGTGAGTGGCGGAAAAAAACCGCGTCCGGTAATGATTGATACCATTTCCCTCATCGAGGCATAAAGGATCCCAGAAGCATTGACGTACACCAACTTTTCGATTTGGTCTTCTTGCCAGCTTTCATCAACCACGAAGCCTCCAATATTTTCAATTTGGCCAGTGTAAGGTGCAATGATTCCTTTCTTGGATTCAAATTTAACCGTCAGGACGACGGTCCACCGACGAGGATCTTCTGGTGATTTGTTTAGTCTCGGAGAAATTTCAACTTCAATATTGTCAACGTCAGTGTCCTTCGCACTCGGATTAGCGGATACGTGGACATCAGTGAAATAAATCCTCTGGAGACTCAGGGGGCCAGTCTTCATCGCTAGTGACTTTCGTGCAAAAATGATTGCGAAGTGCTGGGACACTGAAAAGATTTCATCCCACCACGATAGGTTCTCGCGTCTTGAGCCCAAACCTGAAATTCGGGCCTCGATTCGACAGTTCTTCCAAGTAGCTCAACCCAGCCCTTCACTTTCGTTCTAGGAACCAGCTTAACCTCGACGTCACAATTCAAGGCATCTGAAATTTTAACTATACTTTCCGCTGTAAAATTTGTCTCCCCTCTTAGCACTTTTGTGATGTAAGGCGCACTCGCCTTTATCTTGTCAGCAAGTTCAGATTTGGATATTTCCTCAACCTTCATCCGCTCAGTCATCTGTTCAGTGATTTCGAGTATCAACCCGTCTACCTTATAGCCAAGTTCGCTCCGTGCAGATTTAAAGAGTTCGTGGAATGTTTGATTTTGATTCATAAAAAGTCTTCTCTATAGGTTAAATAGCCACTGCGTTTTGCTTCAAAATACCTGTCTCTTAATTCCACTGCATGGCTCATGCCAGCATCGGCCTGCTGTTCGGTACACCCATTGGTTAACACGACAATATCCTGTCCGTCTAGGAAACACAACACCAGAACGTCCTTGGACGCTCGAAATTCGCACATTCCCGCTCCCAATGGTCGGAACCGCTCCGAGTTTTGCATCAACCCAATATCGGCTGTTCTGTCAAAGTCCTTAACCAATTTCAAAAAGGCAGCTCGCCTATTTCCGAACATAAGATTCATAAAATCAAGCACTTCGCACCGTCCATCCTCCTCCAAAGCGAAGATGTCGAAGCACTCCCCCGACTTGATTTTCAATGCAATCACGTGTAGATTAACCTATAGGTTAATTTTGTTGCAATAAAATATTGCTTTTTCGTCAGCTTTTGGCATAACCATGTTAAAACGCAATGACGCGTGCACAATGCAAACAACAAAAAGACTGTATAGATATGGAACATTACACTATAGAACGAACCGGTATCCCAAATCTTGATTTCGACGGTGAAATCATCGGAACAAGCGGAGGCCCCAGCCCTAGCGTCAAAATTTACCGTACAAAGGGCCTTGAATACGTGGCCCAGCTTGATGCGAACCTAAAGTTCTCAAAAGCGCAGCATTTTGACAAGCCTGACGGTGTTGTCTTGTATTTTCGGAGTATGGTCGGCCTCACGCAGGATTGTGAAAACGCAATTGAGGATGCGACAAGCCACGATGACGGCTTCAAAGCTATTTGGAACGAGCGTGTGAACTAACAGTGGCGCCACCACTGAATGATAAATCCTAAAAGAAATTATTTTTTAACCAAAACATATTTATGGGAATTGAAATAGATTTTTTGGCTGTTGGTGAGGCATCAAAGAGCGGCGACGCCATTGCCATACGATTTGGTAACCTTCAAGGTCGGCGCGATGAACAAACAATCATTACCATTGACGGCGGCACCAGAGAGACGGGCGAGAAACTTGTTGAGCATGTAAAAACGCACTTTCACACCTCAAAGGTGGATTTTTCGTTTTTGACGCACCCCGATGGCGACCACGCTTCGGGGATGAGCGCCATATTGGAGAATTTAGAAGTTGGAAAAGTGCTCATGCACAGGCCTTGGGCGCATTCGGCAGCGATTCACGACCTGTTCGATGATGGGCGAACAACTCCAAGCTCGATAAGTGAGAGATCGAGAGAAAGCCTAGCTGCGGCACATGAAATCGAAACACTGGCACTGGCGAAGGGCCTAGAGATTATCGAGCCGTTTGCTGGCATCGCAACAACGAGCGGCAGCATAAGAGTGCTTGGGCCGACAATAGAATATTACCGCGAAGTGCTGAGTCAGTTTGACCACATGCCGGTGCTTGCGAACGCGCAGTCTTTTTCATTATCAAGCATTGCCGGTGGCGTGATTACCGCCGCCGCGCGGGCAATCAACTGGATTGCCGAACGATGGGACCAAGATTTACTGGTCGAACCAGAGGAAGACGCCACCAGCGCTGAGAACAATTCGTCAGCAATTTTGCTCATCACTACAGCCAACGGAAAGCAGTATTTGCTGACTGGGGATGCGGGAGTTCCTGCGCTCACGCGCGCATTGGATTACGCCGCCGGCATCGGTGTTAATTTGACGAATCTTAATTTCTTTCAAGTCCCCCACCACGGCAGCAAGCGAAACCTCGGTCCGGCGGTTCTAAATCGCCTGTTTGGGGGCATCCAAGCCACCGGTTCTAATCCAACGAAAACCGCCTTTATCTCCTGTGCAAAGGAGGGTGCGCCGAAACATCCGAACAAACGGGTCACAAATGCGCTGCTTCGCCGCGGAGTAAAATCGTTTAGCACGGCTGGGAAAGGTGTTCTGCAGCACGACGAAGCACCGCCCCGAGCCGGTTGGAGCGCTGCTAGCCCTGTTCCGTTTCACGGCCAAGTCGAAGATGATGACTAATCTCAACATTTTTGACCTGTATAGTCTACGGGCGAGACTTCAACCGGCTCTTTTGACCTTGCTGCCGGCGGCAATCGGAGTTTTTGCATGGACTGGGCCAGGAGTTAAATGGCAGTCGGCCCTGTGGACACTTTTTGGCACCGCTGGCGGAACGTATTTTTTGGCGATTCTGGCCCGGAATTTCGGCAAACAGATTGAGCCGGGACTCTGGCTATCCTGGGGTGGCGCGCCGACAACTCAAATGCTCCGGCACAGAGGACCTGCAAACACGGTCATGCGTGAACGCTGGCACAAGACGTTATCAAAATTGCTCGGCAGACAATTTCCGTCTGTCCAAGAAGAAGCCGCAAATCCGTCGAGCGCCGACAACATTTACGACGCTGCAGTAAAACTACAGATCAGCAAAACTCGTGATACGAAAAAACACCACCTGCTGTTTAAGGAAAATATTCAATACGGATTCTGTCGCAACCTCTTCGCCATGCGTACAACAGGAATCATCATTACATTTTTTGGGATGGTCGTCAGTTGTGCCGCAGGTGTTTGGGACGTTCACTCGGGTGCGCCACGAATTGCACCATGGGTTTGCACAGCGGCAGACGCTCTGTTCCTATATTGGTGGGTATTCACTATTAAGGCCGATTGGGTCAGGGTTCCTGCATTTGCGTATGCGGAACGATTGTTTGAAACTACCGAGACCCTATCCCGCCCGAAAACGAAATAGCAGTACAATGACATCAACCGAGCGCATCATTGCAGGCGAAATTGTCGATTCCGCAATTAGGTTTCGCTTCAGAGTCCTGGCTTATCGCAAAATGAGCGATACCGAGATTCGTTCACATTTTCTGGATTGGTACCATAACCAGCGCGACAAACGAACAACTCTCAAAAACAAAACAATAACCTTGGTGGCTGATTTTGGAATGTTGGGCGGATTTTTCTAAAAAAATCGGCCGTCGCTTTTGAACATGCCAGCGCATCATCTTTACAGCGGAAATTGGATAGAATTTCGTAGATTGTGGTCAAAAAAAAACAAACGAAAGGTAACAACATGATACAACCAGGACTAGATGGTCGTCATCGAGATAAAGATGGCGAGATCGAACAGAAACGCAGTGACACGCTGAACAAGAACCTGCCGACTCCTATTGAAGGGTTCTCTCCCAATGCAACATTGGGGTTTATCCGTGAGGAAACAGGCGAATCCAGCGAAGCGGCTATACGGAAAGCCGCTAAAAATCGGTAGTGAAAAAATAATGGGCATCTGGCAAGACAGTTGGCCAGATGCCCGTTGTGCAAAATTCAATCCGGCGGCAGCTTCAAACCCGTCCGGGCGGATCAGCGAGGTGAAACGGGTTTCCGAATGCCTGGAGGAAAGCCCGGTTCTCCTCGCCCGCCCGCTCCGGCCAAAGTCTTGGGTGTTTTGCGAAGCGTAGGGTTTCCGCCGAAGAGGGTTAGGGGCGAGGCGGGATTCCCGAAGCTGAGTCAAAAGCTCACGAGTCTTTGGCCGGCCTTAACCGGTCGTCCGGTTCCAAAACCGAACCTGTTGTAACCGTCAAACCCGTCCAAACCAGTGCGCCTTTCTGGCGCACCCGTGGTCATGCGAGGGAGCGGTTTTAGCTCCCGAGCAAACTCGTTCTACCCGTCCGTTTTGGTAAAGGACACCTGTCCTTGAGTCGTTAAAACCCGTCCGTCGGTGAACTCGTTTTCGCGTGAGCGATGAGGGAGGTTTTTGGCGAGCGCGGCCTCCACACTATATGGGGCCGCGCGAGCCATAAAACCGACCGAAATCGGGGATGCCGCCAAGCGGCCAAACCACGATAAAACGTAGGTGAACAAAGGGCGTTTTGGGATCAGGGGGTATCCACGCCGTGAGGACAGGTGCGGGGATAGGGTAAATAGGTTCAATTCCGTTGACCTCCAGTCCTGAAAAATAGGTTCGAACCCTACCGGGCGCAGCTACGGATTGTCCTTAAAAAAGGTTCGAGCCGAGTCGAAGATAGGCACCACCTTCTTTGACGAATATTCAGCAGGTCTGGCTTTCCGCGCAAATATTTGTTCATGGACCAGCCAATCCTTCAGTGAGTCAGCCTGAAAAATACGTTACTGACGCCCGCACTGTTCGTCACAAAAATGCTGCCGCCGTTGGTCATGAATGGCCCGGAATAGGCATTCCAACTGTTGCTTAAAATGGCTGGCGCAAATTGCAGTGTGTAACAACCATAGGCACTCGGCCAGGATACGATTACGTTTGTCTTCGTATGAATGATGCTCAATTCCGGCTCCGGTCCGGCGGTCACGATAACATCGAAACTGCACGTGTTTGTGCCCACGAGATTCGTGGCCGTGGAAGTGACAACGTTGGTGCCGATGGGGAAGTTATACGGCGAAGTGATGGAGGTGGCACCCAATTGATAGCTCAACGCAGGAGTGGGTGTGCCCGTGGAGGTTGAGGCAAAAGTGACGGGCGGCAGACATTCCCCGGCGGCATTGGTGGAAATCGTTGCCGGACATCCGAGAGTTGGCGGCGAATCCACCGTCAGTGTGAAGTTCTGGGTATTCGTGCCAGCGGCGCAGGCTGCGGTGAAGACCAGCGGATAAGTCCCGCCGGTGCCGCTGGCCGGCGTGCCGCTCAAATTCCCAGTGCCAGGAGTAAAGGTCACGCCGTTGGGCAACGCGCCGCTCTCACTCAGCGTCGGAACCGGACTGCCCGTGGCCGTCACTTTCAAGACACCACTGACGCCCACAACAAAGTTCGTGGCGCTGGGACTCGTGATGACCGGCGGAACATAAACTTGTGTGATGGCGGGGCCGACATTCACGCTGCTGAAATTCCCGCCCGACACCGTGCCGGAACTGGAGATCTGAGTCGCGTTGCTGGGGAATGGAGTGTTGATGGTTGTATCAAATACCAATGTGACAGATTTGCCCGGAGGCAGCGTGCCGATGGATACCGGCGAAAGTAAATAATGGGTCGCAGTCAGGGCGTTGCGCGTTGCGCCCACGGCTTGGTTCCAGGCGGGCAAGCGGCGCTCGCCCACCGGCAGGTTGCCATACATGAGGTTGTTGCGGTCGGCTTCCAGATAGGTATCGGGCAAACCAAGCTGGTGCCCCATTTCGTGCATGACCGTGGTGAGCAAGTCAATCCTTCCAGCAGGTGCGTCTTGAGGATCGGTATAGAGCCGGGTCACGGCGGCGGTGTGGCTGAACTCGGAATCATCCAGCGGCGCGGGGTCAATAAACCAGCCACGGCCCCCGGCGCCGCGGCTCAGTTCCACGTGATTCGGCGCGGATGAACCCAGATACCAGCGGTCCATGTCCGCCACTTCAAATTTCACGCCACGCAAGGTGGCCATCTGGCTCGCGGTCAAGCCGGTAGCTTCCCAGCGTTGCAAGGCGGCGGCGGTAATCAGGTTCAATTTGGCTGCGGTAAGTGTGTTGTCATCCGTTGCTGCCGTTTGATTGGGACTTTGCAATGCGAGGCCCGTTTGAGCCGGCGAAACGGCAGGTACACTGACGCTGGCGCGCTCGATGCCGCCAGATGCAATCAGCAGCGGAGCTTGCGGGACATCCGCGCCGCCGGAGGTGTTATGAAAATTATCGTCGCCGCCGCCGAAGATGGTTTCAGTGCTGGTGTCATGCAGAGTGTTATGCGCTGCAAGGTAGCTGGTGATATCGGCCTGGGCGCCCCCGGAGTCGGTCGCCGCACCCGTATAGCCGGGAAAGTTTATCTGTGTCGCCGGGGCGAGTTCATCAATTTCAATGTCAAAAACTGAACTGCCCACACTAATGCTGTTGTCGTCAGCCGAAGTCTCGCCAGTAAAACCCAGATTCCCGATATGCATCTGAGCGAGGTTCGAATCAGGCGGGCCGGCGCCACCAACCACCAACCAAAGGCCGGCCTCCGAGTTGCCGTCGCTGCCGTTGTTCGGCGTATCAATTGTGTTGCCGATCACGGTGTCATTCAAGGTGGCGCTCCCCTCCTCGGCAAACAATACCAAACCAAACTCATCCCAGCCATGAATCTGGTTGTCCTTGACCAGCACGGTCATCGTGCCTTGGCCATCGCAATCCAGTTCGATGCCATTGGAACCACCGTTGACCTTGCTGCCCGAACCTGGCACACCTGACACCCCAACGGTGTTGCTGATGATTTTACCGGTGGCGGTCGTCGACGTCACCGGCGTCGGCACGGCCTTGGCTACCGCCAATGGCGTGGTGGAATTTCCCGCATTAATGAACGAATTGCCCTCAATGTCAAACGTCAGCGGGCCGGAGCCAGCGTCCTGGATGTCCAAGCCAGTGTTCGCGTTGGTAAAGGTATTGCCGTTGATGGTTGCGTTCAGGGAGCCGGAACTGTTCCCACTGACATCAACCAGACTCGCGGTTGCCGCCGTAAAATGGCTGTTGGTAACAATCAGCGAGATGCTGGCGGTGCTGCCGGAGGGCGCAAACATGTCCAACGCATCATTTCCGCCGGCATGTGTCTGGGACATGGTGCAATTGGTCACAGTCAGGCTGCTCAAGGTCCCGCTCAATTCATCAATCTGCAATGTGTCACCGGAGCCGCCGCTTAACGAACTGTTCGCAAACAGGCAGGTGCCCACAAGATTGGTGACATAGATGCTTCCCTCGGTGGAGGTGGATGTGCCGTTGGCCCCGCCCACATTGACGCCTGAAAACGTCAACCCGGTTACGGTGTTGCCACCGATCGCGTATGCGCTGAAATTTTGCACAGTCATGGAAGAGAGTGAAATGTTTTGAGCGTTGATCAACTCAATGCCCACCGTACCACTTTGGATGGTTCCGCCCGAACCGTTTTGCGCGCCGCTGCCGTCGCCGGTTACCGTGAAACTGCCGGTGTTATTAATGAGCACCATGCCATTGGCTGCGCCATCGGCCGAAATGCTCTTGAAGGTGAACGCCCCACCCACGCTGCTCAAATTCACAGCCGTCCCTGTCGTGGTGGTGACATTGATATTGCTGACCGTGATGCCGCTCACACTTGAACCGCTCAAGCCGGTGGATGTCGTGGAAGAAATGTTCAGCCCCGCCACGGTGTTATTGTTGGCCAGGGTAAGTGTTCCACCGAGCGTCGGGGTGTTCGCCGTCGCGCCGGCGACCAGATTTGTGCCCCCGACCACCAAGCTGACGCCCGCGCCGATGAGATTGACTCCCGAACCCAGCGTGCCACCGGTGTAATTGGCGCTGCCCTTGTACAGATAAATGAAATCGCCCGAGGTATTCGCGGCTGTGATCGCACCCGCCAGCGTGTTAAAGGGTGAGGTTGAAACGCCGGTGCCGTTGGCTTTACTGTCGTCCACGTACCAAACGCGATTGTTCACAGCGATGGTCACCGTGCCGGTACTCGTCAGGCTGACATTCACACTGTTCACAATGGTGTAGGTAAACGTGTCTGTGCCCGTGAAACCGGCATTGGGTGTGTAAGTGAATGTGCCGTTGACATTGACCGTCACCGAACCGTGGGCCGGACTCGAGTTGGCGACAAGGACAATCATGTCGGGCGACGTGGCGATGGTGTCATTGGCCAGCAAGCCCGAATTGGACGGTAACACCACCGCCGGCTCACCTCCCGGTGGCGTGGTGCCCACGTACAGTTTGGTGTTACCAATGGCCGTGTAGCTATCATTAAAAGCGATGGGCGAGGCATGCACCGTGCCGTTGACGTACGTTTCATTGGCATCGGGCGAATCACTATAAAGCACGCTGGTGGCGCTGGTAGTCGTAGAGGCATTGGTGATGACCACGGTATATTGCAGCGTGTCGCCGGCATGGGCATGGGTCTGCGTGAGGTCCACGGCTGTCTTGGTGCCGGAAATGGACTGTCCTTGAACTGCCAGTGTGCCCAATGAGAACAACAAAAGTAGCGTTTTTTTCATAAATTTTGGCCTTCTTACACGTATAACCTAAAAAACCATGACCTGAGACGAACGAACGCCGCTTTTGTTCCAACCAATTTCACCTTTTTTTACATAATCCGCATCTGCAAAATTCCGATGAAGCATTTTGGCTTCAACTTGCTCAAAGTCAATACCCTACAGGCGTCACTTCATCAGTTTTAGCTTTCAGTTGCTTGACCTCAACGCCAAGCAGGCAGACATCATCGGAGAATTCCTGGCACCCCGAAAACTGATGGATTTCATCGAGCGTTTTCGCCAGGAGTTCCTTTGGCGGCAGCGTGCTCACATTTGAAATCGTCTTGCCCAGGCGTTCCTGGCTGAAAATCTCGCCGTCCTTGGTTTCCTCCTCAACCAAACCGTCCGTGTAAAATATCAGCAAGTCCTCCAAGCACATGGGCCGGTGGCACGTCGGATATTGTGAATCCTTGAACAACCCCAGCGCCGGCCCTTTTTTACCGCCAGTATCGTTGACCAACACTTCCACCACGCCTGCCGGACGTTTCAGGCGCAGCGGACACGGATGCGCCGCGTTGGCATAGGACATCTGACCGGCGGCCACATCGGCCACCATATAAAACCCCGTGGCAAACATCGTGGTGCCGGCCTGCCGAAAAACTTTGAACAACGCCTGGTTCATTTCCGCCAGCAACTGCCCGGGCTCCGCCGCCGTCCTGCACAAATCCTCCACCAGCGCATGAATCATGGCCGTCACCAGCGCCGCGCGAACATCGTGGCCCATTACATCACAAATGAAAATGCCCACCGCCGTTTCCGACAATTGATAAACGTCAAAAAAATCTCCGCTCACCGCCCCGCTCGGCAGGTAGAAACTGTAAAATTTCAGCGCCTCGCCCGCCGGGCCAATGCAAATCGCGGGAAAATCCTGCGGCAGCATGGCCAGTTGCAATTCGCGCGCCATCTTCAACTCATCCTCGATCTGCTGGTTTTTTTTGTGCAACACCTGGCTTTGTTCCGCCAGTGCCAGTTGGGCATTCTTGCGGATGGTGATGTCGCGCGAAATTCCAAACGTCCCCACAATCCGCCCCGACTGATTCCGCAACGGCATCTTGGTCGTGGACACCCAGGTGACGCTCCCGTCCGGCCACGTCTCACTTTCCTCAATCCCTTCCATCGGCTGGCCCGTGCGCATGATGGTCTGCTCATCCGCCAGCGCCTGATTCGCGTGCGGCGCGGTGAAATAATCTGCATCTGTTTTGCCCACGGCCTGCTGCGGATCGGCCAGACGATGCTTCTTTGCCAGCGCCCGGCTGATCATCAAAAACCGGCTGCGCGTGTCCTTGAAATAAACCGCATCCGGTATGCTGTTCATCAGCGACTGCAACAAAAACCCCTCATGATTGTGCATCAACTGGTAATAGTGCCGGTCCAGCGTCTTGCGGATGGCGCTGCTCAAGCTCGCCACGGTCAATTGCGATTTGAGCAGATAATCCTGCGCCCCCACCGAGAGCGTCCGCGCGGCAATTTCCTCCTCCGCCGCTTCCGCCAAAACCACCACCGGCGCCTGCTGCGCTGCGGCATAGATCTGGCTGAAGGCAGTCAATCCGTGGCCATCCGGCAGTGTGAGATCCACCAGTATCAAATCGTACGCATGGCCATTGATTTTTTCGATTCCCGCCGCCAGGGTTTCGGCCCGCGACAAATCAAAGGAACCCGAGGCAAGCAATTGGGAGCAGACGGAATCGCTTTCAATCAACAACAATTTCGGTATGGCTTTGGACATTGCGTCGCAGTGGTGGCTGAATTCCTCATCACGCTAATGATTCAACCGCTCCTTGTCCAGTGCGACCACCATCGCGCATTCGCATAGTTTACGGAGCGCGGCTCTGCGAGCCGCAGCCGCGCCGCTTGCCAAGCCGAGGTTCGGCTGCCAAGTCGAGATTCGACTCGAAGTTCGACCCAGTCCAACGTTTGGCTTTCAAAGATCATAATGACCGTTACGGCCCTAAAATTATCACTTTGTTATAAATATGAAGAGCCATTTAGAATCCTTTGCAAACGATTGCTGTAGCGGTGTTTGGCGAATGCCTCAGCGCCAGGGCACTCGGGTGCACAACTCACGTTCGTGAAGGACAGCAGCGGCAAGGCTTTCAAACTAATCCTCCGCCAAAACGGCTTCGACACGGACGCGCCGCGGGTGAAGGATATCGCAGAGGCGAAGGTGGATCCGGCGGTTTACGACGGCCTGGTCGGCCGGTACGACTACGGCAAGGGTAACGTGCTGACGGTGACGCGCGATGGTAACCATCTCTTCGCGCAATTGACCGGCCAGCCGAAGTTCGAGATTTTTCCCGAGTCCGAAACCAAATATTTTTGGAAGGTGGCGGATGCGCAGGTCACTTTTGTGAAGGACGCCGCGGGCAAGGTAACCAAGGCCATTCACCATCAGGGCGGCCAGACCATTGACGCGCCAAAAATCCAATGACCCGACAGAGCCTTCGGGACTGCCTGAAAAAACAAGAACGCAAGCGGTGGCAAAGTTTCAGCGAGTTTTTGTCAGTTGTGGCGAATAGTTCTGCCTCTTTGCGCCTTTACGTTGAATTCCGGTCGGCCCCCCTTTTCTCTTGCCCCCGGCCACAAATCCACCTTATCATTTGCCCGTTGCTGGGGTCTTAGCTCAGTTGGTAGAGCGTCTCGTTCGCAATGAGAAGGTCAGGGGTTCGAATCCCCTAGGCTCCACCATCTTAAAACATCGGTTTTAGGATGATCTTTCAGGGTTTTATGGTTTCCGGCGTCTCCGTTTTTCAGAATTGTTGCCTTGGTGCTGTCCGGCTTGCGCCAAATTTGGCAGTCTCTTGACATACCTTACCATGATTGCAAAAATCCTCGCGCGATGTCCATTTGACCCACAATTAAAAGGTCCATTCTTTCACTTTACAAATTCCCGAAAAAACCGCACGAAGAACACCGATTTTAATATGAGTAAAATGATTGTTCTTATTTTGTTGGAACTTGCCGTTCAAGTGCCGCTACGCGCTGGCAGCCTGCTTGACTACGTCAATATCCTGCAAGGAACGGACTCACATCAGGATTTGTCCCATGGCAACACGCTCCCGTTGGTAGGTGCCCCGTGGGGGATGACCGATTGGTCCATCGAAAACGGCGACGGAAGCTGGTATTTCCAGCCAAATGGCACCATTGACGGGTTCAGGGCCACTCATCAACCCAGCCCATGGATCAGCGATTATGGCCAGTTTGTGTTGACGCCCGAGGCGGGCGATTTGCGGTTGAGTGCCAAGGCCCGCATGTCCGACTACGACACCACCACCGCCATTTTGCGGCCCGATTACGAAAAGCTGGATCTCAAAAAGGGTGACATCACCGCGGAACTGACCGCCACCGAAAGAGCCGCGGTGTTTCGCCTGACCTACCATGAGGGGCAAGCGGGAAGGCTGGTGCTCAACGCCCGCGGGCCATCGGAAATCAGCATTGATGGCCGCACCATTCGCGGCGTAAGCCGGGCCAACAAGGGCGGGGTATCCGGCAATTTCGGCTCGTACTTTGTCATTCAACTGGATCGCGATATTTCCATGGGCAATGTCATGGTCAAGGATGACGCCGTTAGCGGCTCCTCTGGCAAGGGCGACAATATGGCCGCCTACGTGGAATTCCAAACCACACCGGACGCGCCGGTCGAACTGCGGGTGGGCACCTCCCTGATTGGCTGGGACCAAGCCGAACAAAACCTCAAGGCCGAGACTGACGGCGGCTTCGATGCGGTTCATGCGCGGGTTCAAAAAATATGGGAAACCAATCTTGGCCGGATTCAAATCGAGGCCAGCGAAGCCCAGAAGAAGACGTTTTACTCCTGTCTTTACCACGCCCAAATGTTTCCGCATCGGTTGTACGAAGTGGATGTCGCGGGCAAAACCCTACATTACAGCCCCTACGATGGCCAGATTCACGACGGCGTGCTTTATGGCGACATCGGCATCTGGGATGCCTTCCGCACCACCTTTCCCTTGATCACCATTCTATATCCGGCGCAACTCAATGAAATCTTGCAGGGATTTGTGAATGCCTCGGTTGAAGGGGGAACCATCCCGGAATGGCCTAGTCCCGGTTACCGCGATTGCATGATCGGCCAGCACAGTGCCGCGATTTTTGCGGACGCCGTGGTGAAAGGCCAGCATGACTTCGATGTGGCCAAGGCTTATGAATCGCTGCGGAAAAGCGCCTTTGAACCCCCCGCCGCCGGTGTGCTGGTCAGAAGGGGGCTCGCCGATTACCTCAAGCTCGGTTACATCCCAAATGGAGCCAGCACCTACGCCGTGTCCGCAACGCTGGACTATGCCTACGACGACTGGTGCGTGGCGCAAATTGCCCAGGCGCAGAACCACCCGGAGGATTACAAGACGCTCATGGCGCGCGCTCAAAATTATCGTCTGCTGTGGGATCCGAGCGTTGGCTTTATGCGCCCCAAAGACGCTGATGGCCATTGGATTGAGCCGTTCGACCAATTCGGCTGGGGCGGCCCGTATGCCGAAGGCGGTCCCTGGCAGTGCAGTTTCTTTGTGCCGCATGATACCGTCGGCCTGGCCAGTCTGGCGGGCGGGCCGGACAAGCTGGCGACAAAATTGGATGAAATGCTTGGCCTGCCGCCGGTCTTCCATAAGGGCGGTTATGGCGGCATCATTCACGAAATGAGGGAAATGGGCATTGCCAAGTTTGGGCAATATGACCAGGGCAACCAGCCGGGATTCGACTCGCTCTATCTCTTTGCCGCCGTCGGCCAGCCCTGGCAGACCGAATACTGGACCCGGCGCGTCTGCGCGGAATTGTTCAACTCCAGCGCGGCGGGGTTTCCGGGTGACGAGGACAACGGCTCCATGGCGAGCTGGTATCTGCTCAGTTCGATTGGCTTTTATCCGTTCTGTCCCGGCACGACGCAATACGTGTTCACTAGCCCGCTGTTTGCAAAAATCACCTTGATGCTGCCCGAAAATAAAACCTTCGTCATCACCGCTTCATCCAATAATGAAAAGAATGTCTATGTTCAAAAGCGGCAGCTAAACGGCAAAGACGATGACCGGACTTGGATTACGCACGATGACATCATTCAAGGCGGAGAATTGCACATGGAGATGGGGCCAAATGCGAACGTCCGCACCATCCCGGACGAGGATCTGCCCTATTCCGCATCGCGCTAAAAACAATTTTACATTGTTTCCCGATGCTTAGCGGAGAGGGATCGAATTCCCTGCGCTTGCACCATCTCAAAACCCTTGTTTTGGAATGATTTCACAAGCATCATCCAATCCGCACATTTTATTTTATGATGTGACAGTTGCTCAATTTCCATCTCCTTCTCACCCGGTTACGCCGGCGAATTCCGGCACGGTCGCTCCTCGGCCCGCGCCCGTGCGCCACTGGCTCGAAAATTTATTCCGCTGCCGGGAGGTTGACCGCGATCCGCGTTTGAAAATTATCTGCGCCACCCTGCTATTTTACTTTTTTCTGACGTTTTTCGATTGGTGGCACTCGTCGGAATCGCTCTCCACCCAGGGAAACCAAACCTTCAACTACGCGCCGGCGGCGATCTTCCAAAACCTGCGCTGGCTCATTTTCATGGATGTCGGCCAGACGAAAATATACCTCTATGCCCTGGGCATGCTGGCCTTGCTCGGATTGTTCTCACTCTTTTATCTGCGCTCCAGCCTGCTGGCCATGGGCCTGCTGGCTTTCCTGTGGGCCAACAAATTGTTTTTTTATTTGTGCGACATTCGCCTGTTTCACAACTTCCACCATTTTCATCTGTTTTTTACGCTGGTGTTTCTGTTGTCGCGGGACAAATTGCGCTTTTTCCGCGCCGCGCTGGCGGTGGGCTATGTGATGTCGGCCGTGGTCAAAATTTCTCCGTCCTGGCTGCAGGGGGAATACTTTAACTCGCTGCCTGACAAGTTGCCATTGCTGCCGAAAATAAGCTGGGTGGTCACGGCCACCAGCATCGGCGTCTTCGTCATGGAATTCTTCGGGCCGTGGGCTTGGTTCACCACTATCACCTGGCTCCGTCGTTTGACTTTCGGGCTGTTTATCCTGTTCCATCTCTACTCCGGAGTGCTGATCGCCTTTTGGTACACCGCCCTGATGGTGCCGCTGGTCGTGGCGGCCTTTTTGCGGTTCAACCGGCCGTTGCAGGCGGGCTGGCGGTTTCACCCTCGGCATCTGGCCCCGCTCGGCATCATAGCCTTCGTGATCTTGAGCGGCCTTTATCATTATTGCCTGCCTGGGGACGTGCGGCTGACTTATGAGGGAAGATATTTTGGATTCTTCATGTTCGACGCGAACCGGCAGATTACCTTTGAGACTGAAATTCAAAAGGGGGACAAGACTTGGGATGTGCAGGTTTTCCGCCCATTTCTAACCGGCGCCGCCGAGAACGACGAAGATGGCGCCGCCCAGATCACTGGCGCCTATTTTGAAGACGGTTACTTGCGCACCAAATCTGCGGTGGTGCGCCCCATCGAAGACGGAGGCCAGGTCGTCTTCAATCCGGAGTTTTTTGCCAAGCTCGATAATCTCAAAAGCGGTGACCCGTACTTATATTACTTCTTTGCGCGCGAACTGATGCGGCGCTACCATCCCGACCGCGTTTCCCTCCGTCTGGAGGTTCAATTAAACGGACACATTGAGTCCGTCAGGCTCCTGGACATCCCTGATTTCGGCAAACTCAACCCCACCTACAGTTCCTTCAAGCACAATGACTGGATAACGCTGCCTGACGCGACCAGCCCCGCAGCCTACCGCTGGCCTTAGCCGGAAGTCTGCAACCGAAATGTCACTTGACATTCCGACCCATTGAATGCAGAAGAATTAACAACCACGAGCAGAGAAAACGTTCAGGTTAAAACACATAAATTAACATGAAGGCTCAAACTCCAGGGCCAAAGAATTTCTTCAGGCGTTTGCTTTCCAGCGCACGGTGCGTCACGGCGGTCGCATTTGCCCTGTGCGTGTTGATCCAGACAGCGCCCGCGCAGACCAACAACATCCTGTTGCTGATCGCGGACGACTTTGGCATTGATAACCTGTCGCTCTACAACTCCAACCAGACGGCCTCGATTCCCTTTACGCCAAACATCAACAAGCTGGCGCAAAGCGGAGTGCTGTTCACGCATTTTTACGCACGGCCCTCCTGCTCCCAATCACGCACGTGCATCATCACCGGGCGCGACTCGTTCCGGACTGGCGTCGGGGTGGCCATCGCTGGCCCGAATACCCCGGTGTTAAACAGCAACGAATATACGCTGCCCAGGGCTTTTACCACCAATGCCCCGCAGTATGCGCTGGCTTCCTTCGGCAAATGGCATCTGGGCGGCACCGGCCTAAGCATTTCTGACACCGACTCGCCCTTCCTGACCGGTGGCTGGACCAACTATGCCGGCTATTACGGCCCCCAAGTCAGCAGTTACTTCAACTGGACGAAATGGTCCAACGGCATTTCCTTCAACACAACCAATTACACCACGCTGGATCAATTGCACGACGCCACCAATTTCATCGCGTCTCAAGGCACAAACCGGTGGTTCTTATGGCTCGCGTTTAACGCACCGCACGCCCCTTACCACAAGCCGCCTACAAATCTCCTCGTCTCGCCGAAATACATCAGTTTGAGCGGCACCGGCGCTGACGTTAACACCAACACGCGCGCCTATTACGAGGCCATGATTCAATCGTTGGACACGGTGATTGGCATTGTTCTGTCGGTGGTGCCGACAAACACCGATGTCATCTTCATCGGCGACAACGGCACGCCCATTGCCGTCCAACAACCTCCCTTCGTGAACACCAATGTGCCCGAAACTCTCATTGGCAACGGGCACGCGAAATTCACCATCTTCGAGGGCGGCGCACGCACGCCGCTCATTGTTGCCGGGCCGGACGTAGCCAGTCCAGGCCGCACCAACGACACCCTGGTCAACGAGCCGGATTTGTTTTCCACGATTCAAGAACTGGCCGGCATCAACGTGGCCGCGACCCTGCCCACGAATGTTGTCATTGATTCGGTAAGCTTCGTGCCGACGCTGAAAGCGGACATCGTCCGCCCCACTCCTTTTGTCATCGAGGAACAATTCAATGAAAGCGCCGAAAGCGATGGCATCACGCTGCGCAATGGCCAGTTCAAGCTCCTTCATTTCTACGACCACACCAATGACGTTTCTAACGAACGATTATACGATTTGTCCAGCGACCCATACGAGTTCACGAACTTGCTGGCCGCGCCGCTCTCCGCCGTCGCGCAATCCAACTACTATTCGCTCCGCCTGAACCTCGGAGGTTCAGTGACTTTCGAAAATACGCAATACCGTCGCACAAAGGTCCCCTTCCCCTCTGTCACCGGCGTCCGCTTCACCAATGGCGTCTTTTATGTCAATGTGCAATACGCGCTGGTGGGCACCAACGTCAGCGCGCCCAATTTCACTCCACTCGCCGCCGCCTCCCAGTATCCCGATCAAAAGTCGCTCGATTACACGCTGACCCTGTGGCGCTCGCCCAATTTGGAAGATCCGCTGGCTTGGGCGCCGGTGGTCACCAACACCATCACGGCCGCCACCAATAGCGTCCTTGTTTTCACGAACACTGCCCTGGTGGACCCGGGCGCGACCGCCACCCAATATTTCTATCAAGTCACTCCATATATCCCCTGACTTTTGAAATATCGCGACGCTCACTTTTTGGCTAAGTGAAAATGATCTCCATTAAAATGATTTTCGCGGTCCTGATCGGACTTTGCGTTGCAGCATGGATCATCGCCTCAGCCAAAATGTGCTCCTCACAAAGCTTGCCTCCTTCCGCAACACAAGTGACCGGCGTAAGCAACCCGGCAACAGATCCGCCCTCCTCAATTCATTCGCCCTCCACCACTCCGGCAGCGGTTGCGCCGTTCATTGTGAAAGACACGGAGACTGATTCGCCCGGCACAAACATGGTCACGCGCATCGTGACCTTTACGGCTACAATCGGCGGCACGCCCGCACCGGCTCTGCAATGGAAAGTGAACCACGGAAATGGATTGGTGGCGCTTGCCGGCGCGACCAACACCTCTTTTCGAATCGGCAATGCCCAGGTTTCGGATTGCGGTTTTTATTCTTTGTTCGCTACCAATTCCGCCGGGACTGTCAGCACCACCCCGCAACAACTCATTGTGACCGAGGGAGAGGATTGAAAACAAATCTGCTTCCGCCCATATCACGCTGCCCCACTGTTTTCTTCCGGTGACTTGATGGCGCGGCTGGACCGGTTTTTCAAGCGGTAGGCCATCGGCGTTGTTTCCGTCATTCGTTTGAATACATGCCAGAAATACGGCGTGTCGTGATAACCGCAGCGCGCGGCGATGTCATCCAGCTTGAGGTTGTAATTGCGAAGAAGATGTTTCGCGCGGTCAATGCGCACGTGCGTCAGGTAGCTGGTGAACGTCATGCGCCCATGTGTTTGAAAAAGCCGCGAAAGATGATTCGGCGTCACGCCAAATTGCGCGGCTACCGAATCGCGCGTGATGTCGTACTGGTAATGGCTTTGCAAGAACACGCGAATTTCTTCCAGCAACGCCTGCGCGCGGCTGCTGGGACGGGTTACGGGTTTTCGCAGCAGGTTTTCCACACAGCATACCAGGGCGCGAACCAGGTCAGTCAGCGCCGGGTTGGTCTCGTCCTCGGCCAGCGCCTCGGTCAGGGCAATGAGCAGGTGCGGCACCGGGCCGCTGATGGGCCGGGGCAGCGAATATTTTTGGGACGCAAGCTGCGGATAATTCTTGGCCCGCGCGGACACGAGGCTGATGCTCAGCCGGTTTCGCCCGAAGAAAATGCTCAACAGCTCCAATCCCGGCCGCCACTCCGGCAGGTTCCAGCAACTCGGCGGGGCGAACAACGCCGTCCCGGGGCCAAGATCCACCCGGACAATCTTTCCCGCGCTTTCGATTTGATTGCGATAAAGTCCGTGCAGGGGGATTTCCAAACGTGGAAAATTGACGACGTGGCTGAACAGCGGCGGGTTCAAACGATGGCCGCACGCGAGCACTTTTTGAACTGGGTGCCGCTGCAACTGCCGCGCCGGCCACCACGCCGGGTTCATCGGTTGACTCATGGGTTTGAATCTATATGTTACAAAAACGAAATAAAAGAGACATATTTCAGCTTTTTATCCGGCAGAATTCGCCTGTAGATTTCGCGCAGGAATTTTATTTACAAATGTGCAAAGCGAATGGCGTCTTATCGCCGAGACATAATTTCTGCCGCCGGGCGGGGCGTCCCCCTGCTTCGCCGGTCCTATGAAATCGCCCTCCATCCTTGAACGTCTGGCGGTTTGCAGCTGGTCGCTGCAACCCGCCAGCCCGGAAGATTTGGTCCAGAAACTTCGCGCCTGCGGCATCCGCCGTGTGCAACTGGCGCTGGAGCCCCTGCGCGCCTCACCCAAAATCTGGGGCGACTCGGAAACAATTTTCCGGGAAAGCGGCATCACGGTGGTGTCCGGTATGGTCGCCTGCATCGGCGAGGATTACACCACGCTGGATTCCATCCGGCTCACCGGCGGCATCGCGCCGGACGGCACCTGGGAGCCCAACATCAAAAACATCATAGACTGCGCCGCGCTTGCCAAAAAAATGGGCCTGAAGCTGGTGACGTTTCACGCCGGTTTTCTTCCGCCCGACGAATCCCATCCCACCTTTGCCAAGATGCTGCAACGGCTCGACGTGGTGGCTGACATTTTCATGGTGCAAAACATTTTGCTCGGGCTGGAGACCGGGCAGGAAACCGCGCAGGAACTGGCCGCGCTGCTGCACAAGTTGAATCACCCGAACATCGGCGTAAATTTCGATCCTGCAAACATGATCATGTATGACAAGGGCGATCCCGTGAAGGCCCTCCATGTTCTGGCCCCGTGGATCCGGCAGGTGCACATCAAGGACGCGCAACGCACAAAAATTCCCGGCACCTGGGGGCCAGAAGTTCCCGTCGGCACGGGCGAAGTAAACTGGCGCGCGTTTTTTTCCACGTTCAAGCACGTGGTCTTCAACGTCAACCTGGCCATCGAGCGCGAATATGGCAACAACCGCATCGGCGACATCCGCACAGCGCGTGAGTTCGTGGAGCGGGCATTTTTTTAAACCCACCATGCCGGCAAAAACAGTCAACGTGGCGGTCGCGGGCCTCGGCTTCATGGGTGTCACTCACCTGCGCGCGTATCAACAAATAGGCAACGCGCGCATCGTGGCGGTGTGCAATGCCGGGCGGCTGCCGGTCAACGGCGTGCTGCACGCCGTCAACGGCAACATTGCGCACACCGCTGATGTTCATCTCGGCAAGGACGTGAAAGTTTATCGCGAATTCGACGCGTTGATTGCCGACCGCGAGGTGGAGCTGGTGGATATTTGCACTCCCACCGTGCCGCACTCCGCGCATGCCATCGCCGCGCTCAAGGCCGGCAAGCACACCCTGTGCGAAAAACCGCTGGCGCAAAATGTTTTCGAAGCCCGGCAAGTTCTAAAAACTGCTGCCATTTCGGAAAAGTTCCTGATGCCGGCCATGTGCATGAGGTTCTGGCCGGGCTGGGCCTGGCTGAAGGAAATCGTCGCCCAAAAAATGTATGGCGAGGTGCAGGCGGCGAACTTTCGGCGCGTCACGGCCAAGCCCGCCTGGGGCAAGGCGGGCGCGCACGCCGGCGGCGCGCTGCTGGATTTGCACATCCACGACACGGATTTTGTGAACTATCTTTTCGGCCGTCCGGCCTCGGTTTTTTCCACCGGGATGATCGACGCGGAAGGCACGGTGAACCATGTGGTGACGCAATATTTTTACCCCGGCGGCCCGGTGGTTCACGCCGAGGGGAGCTGGCTTTTGCCGGCGGGTTTCAACATGAGTTTCACCCTCCATTGCGAACGGGCGACCATTGATTTCGATTTGTCGCGCGGCAGAAAAGCCTTGCGTTTGCAGGAATCCGGCAAAGAATCCTGCACGGTGAAACTGAAAAAAACCGATGGCTATAATGAGGAAATCCGTTACTTCGTGAACTGCATTGCCAGGGGAATCAAACCTTCAGTCGTGACCGGGCAGGATGGTCTGACGGCGTTGGAAATCTGCGCCGCGGAAGAAAAATCCGTTCGCACGGGCATGGCCGTGAAGCTTTGAATCTCCGGCAGATGAATACCCGGTTCAAGCTGTTCGTCATGATGCTCCTGGAGTATTTCATCTGGGGCGCGTGGCTGCCGCTGATTTTTAGTTATCTGCCCAGCCTCGGTTTTTCGCCGGGTGAACAGGCTTGCATTTTGAATGCATTTCCCATCGCGGCCGTCGTGGGCATGTTTTTCAGCAACCAGTTTTGCGACCGTAACTTCGCCGCCGAGAAATTTCTGGCGTTCAGCCATTGCGCGGGCGGAGTGGCCATGCTCGGCCTGGCCTTCACAAAAATGTTCTGGCCCTTTTTTGGCCTGATGCTGGTGCATTGCCTGCTCTTTGTGCCCACGATGTCCATCGTGAATTCCATCGCCTTTGCGCACTTGAAAGAGCCGCAGAAGGAATTCGGCCTGGTGCGCATCGGCGGCACGCTCGGCTGGATTCTCGCTGCCTGGCCGTTCACGTTTATCCTGGTGGACTGGGACAAGGTCCATCAGCTCAACCCGCAAGGCCTTGTCCAATGGATTGGCGCCATGCTGGGCTCCGGGCTGACCGGTGACAAACTGAGAGCGGCCACTGCCTGGACGTATGCCGTGGCCGGCATCGCGTCGCTCGTCCTCGCGGGTTTTAGTTTTGTTTTGCCACACACGCCCCCGAAAAAGTCCCGCGAAGGCGCTGTGGAAAAATTCGCGTGGCTTGAAGCCTTCAGACTGTTGAAACATCCATTCGTGCTGGTGTTATGGCTCGTCACCCTGGTGGATTCCTTCGTCCATAATTGTTATTTCAACTGGACGGGCAGCTTTCTCGGCACGACCGCGGCGGCAGGCGGCGTGGGCATTCCCGGCAACTGGATCATGCCGGTGATGAGCGTCGGCCAGATCGCGGAAATGTTGACGATGTTCATACTCGGCGCGACTCTCAAGCGGCTTGGCTGGCGCACAACGATGATTCTCGGCATCCTCGGCCATGCCGCGCGGTTTGCGGTGTACGCCTATTTCCCCCAACACCAGGGCCTGATTATTGCGGTACAAATTTTGCATGGCATCTGCTATGCGTTTTTCTTCGCGACCGTTTATATCTTTGCCGACGCCTATTTTCCCAAGGACGCGCGGGCCAGCGCGCAGGGCCTGTTCAACGTCATGGTCCTGGGCCTCGGCGCGCTGCTGGCCAATTCCATCTGCCCGTATCTCGGCCAGACCCTTTTCACGCACGGCGGTGTGACTAATTTTCATGGGCTGTTCTTGGTGCCGATGATTTGCGGCATTTTGGCAGCCGTATCGCTGGCAGTTTTCTTTCATCCCCCAAAAGTTCCCACGCCTGAAACCGTGGAGTGAGGCGCTTACTTTGCCGTCTCGCGCCAGCGCGGGAGAATTTCCTTGATCGGCGGCCAGCCCGGCGAATCCGCGATGCGAGTCTCGTTCCACGTTGTGGCCAGGTATCCGACAACTTGCGACCGGTGCATCAACGCAAAATCACTGAACTGCGCCGCCGCCTTCAATGGCAAAAACCCCGCCGGCCATACCTGAAATCCCTTGCCCGCGAGCAGTTGAATGGACGGATAATCTTTCTTCCACTCGTAGTGCCAGTCACATTGGACGATGTCCTTCGGAATCAAATCAATCGAGGCGCTCAAATCGTTGTGGGCATTGTCGTATTTGCATAAGCCTTGGTATTTGGGTCCAATGACACGGTCGGCCCACATCAGCATTTGAAGATGGTGTTCGCCGACAATATGGTCATGCAACGCACAGACCTGCATCGCATAAAGCTGCGCCGGATTTTTGCCATGACAGCGCGGACATTCATCGGCCCCGACCAAATAGACTTCGTCCATTCCCACGTGAAACGCATCCGCCTCGAAGCCGTCGGCCATTTCGTCAATCAGCGAAAAAATAATTTTATTCAAACCCGGCGCACTCGGGCACCATTCAAGGCAATAAACATTTTTGTTGGTGAGCGAAAGCGACGGCGTCTCGCTGAACTCCGGATGCAGGCGCAACAGCGGCGAAACTTTTCCGCCAAACGATTGGTGGCCCAGACAATTAAATTCCGGGATCAGCCGGATGCCGCATTTCCGTGCGGTGGCAGCCAGCGTATGGGCGCTAATGGCGGTTACAAATTTAGGGTTGCGCAATTCGGGGTGCGTCTGAAACTCAAAGCTGTAATTCACCTCCACCACGACCGTGTTCGCACCGGCCGCCGCGAGCGCGGGCAAAGTCTGGACAAGCGTCCGCGCATCCGGGTCGTTGTCGAGCCAGAGATGAACGCCGCGCCAGGCTTCATTCGTGGTTCCGCCGATGGCCAGGCTGGAACAAAACAACCATCCCGGCAGCACAGCCCGCCGGATTTTTTTAAGAAATGTTTTCTTCCGCACGCGCGCATGATAAACTGTGAGCATAGTGCTGCCAACGCGTTCCACATCGAATGAGCGGATTTTTCCCGAGCAGTTCGATGTTACAATTTTACAACAAAAGCAACATCTTTTTCCTGTGCAAAACATTGCGGCTGGAAATAATCAAACCAGCGATTAGAGAGTGTTCATCCAATGTCAAATCGAACTGATGAAACTGTCGGCTACAATCCGAAGTGTCCCGTACCGCCCGGCTTGCAGCATTGAGCGCCATTGAAGGAGTCAAATGAAAAACCCGACTGTACAAAATGGGCCATCCAGGGGAAAACGACCGGCCCATCGCCGGGCCTTCACGTTGATTGAGCTGCTCGTGGTCATCGCCATCATCGCCATTCTCGCGGCGATGCTGCTGCCGGCGCTGGCGGCCGCCAAAAGCCGGGCAAAAACTACGCAGTGTTTGAACAATACCAAGCAATTGACCCTCGCCTGGAGCATGTACGCCAATGACTCCAATGACCGGCTGGTCAACAACCACAGCAAGGGCAACCAGGACGCCGGCCAGAACGCCTGGGTCACCCACGGGAGCATCCTCGGGATTGGACAGTGGAATGGCAACGCTCGTGACGAATTGAGTTCCCAAGCCATGACTTTTGCCTGGGCCATCAAATATGGCCCACTTTACGCGTATAATGGCAACGCTGCCATTTACCATTGCCCGACGGATTTGTCACTGGACGCTTCGGTTCCGGCCGTTCCACGCGACCGCAGCTACTCCATTAGTTGCGGCATGAACTGGACCAATGATGACGGCGATGCCACTCCGCCCAACGGCAGTTTTTGCAAATTGACCATGATTCAAAATCCTGCGCCGGTGAACGCCTCAGTGTTTTGGGACGTTTCCGTCAACAGCATTGATAACAATGAATTTCCCTGTTACAACGCCGGCGAGGGCAATTATTCGTATTACAAGCTTCCCACCAGCCGTCATAATAACGGCGGACTGATCAGTTTTGCCGATGGCCATTCCGAATATTGGAAATGGAGATCGCCGTATATTGCCCAGGGAAATGCCATCCAGGACAATTCGAGCCTGGTGCCCGGCCCAGGCTATAACGCACCCAGTTCACAAACGGACCAGGATTTGCCGCGCATACAGGCAACATTTCCCATGATCCAAGGCTTTTAACAATGCGCCAGTTTAATATTCAAATTCAAAACCCCCTTTCATTATAAAAGTAACCGGAAACTTTCCGTGAACGTGTAAAAAACTCGAAGACTCAAAAATCATGAAAAACCATCTCAAGAAAACCCTTTTCCAAACTTGGAACTGTCATCAAAAAACCCGCCTCAAGAGCATGCTGGCTGCCTTGACAACTGCCGTTTTGGCCGGTTCTCACGTTCAAGCCCAAACCTATATGTTGTCCAATGCCTGGAGCATCGCGACTGGCATTGGCCATTTGGATGCAAATACCGGGAACGCGGCAAACCGCAGCATCGCCTGCAGCATAATTTCCAACCAAGTATTTGTGGCCAACAAGACGGTTCCAGCCATAGACGCCTTTGACGGTTCGGCCGGATCTTATTTGGGCAGCCTGAATGTGACAGTCGCAAACAGCGGTAATTTTAAGATCGGTCAGGTCGCCGTGGCAGACGATGGAGTAATCTTTGGCGCAAATTTGGTGTCGCCAACCGTGGCGGCCGGCACACCCTTTAGATTATACCGTTGGGCCAATTGGCTGGATAACAGCCCCGCAACGGCTTATAGCGGTGACCCCACAGGTGGAAACTCGACAGCAGGCAAACGCATGGGCGACAATATTGCCATCAAAGGCGCAGGTGTTAACACGGTCATTCTGGCCCCGCTTTACACAAGTTCACCGGCTCCCACCACCAACATGGCGTTGTTCAGCACCACAGACGGTACAAATTTTAGCGCAGTATATCTGGCCATATCGAATTTACCGGTACTCGCGGCCAACGGCGCTTCGCATGGTTATGCCTTTTACACCAATAATACATTCTGGTTCAAGCCGCCGGGTTCATCGGCCTATTTGGTCCAATATCCGGCGAATTTCGCCAGCCTGGCCAGTCCGATCTCTGCCACTGTAATCCTCACCAATACGTTAAGCGGCAACAATGTTCCGATTTCCTACGATCCGATCTCCGGGCTGCTGGCCGCCTATGGCCCCCTGAACAACGCCGCCCCGGCAAACAACGCGTTGAATTTGTACAAGACTGGCCCGGCTGGATTGGGCAGTTCCATTGCCACCACCAATGTTCCGCACACTGTAAGCAACGGTGGAAATTTCACGGGCGGCGTGGCCCTCGGTGGCGCCGGCAAGACCAACTACATCTACACGGTGGACACGGACAACGGAGTCACGGCCACGGCAATAACTTTTACGCCCGCAGCCCAGATTCCCACGATTACCACCCCGCCCTCGGGTGGTTCTGGGTTTCCACCTTTTACCTTGTCGGTTACGGTCATAGGCACTGCTCCCTTGGCCTATCAATGGCTCGCAAGCAACAGCCAGACGAATATCTCCTCGACCTTCACAAACGTTCCGAATGCCACAACCAATATCTATACGATCAATTCTCCCATCACCAATTATTATGAAGTGGTCATCACAAACTCAGTCGGTTCAATGACCAGTACACCGGTGCTTGTTTCACTCAGGGCGCCGGTGACAAGCACCGTGGTTACACAGTTATGGCAGGTGGCGGGCGGCACTTACACCTATCTGCCGGCTTCGGGAGATGTGGGGCGCGGCCTGGGCTATGACACGAATAGCCAGCGCCTGGTCGTGGCCAGCACGGTGGGTGGCAGCGGGCTTTATATTCTCGACGCCAATACGGGCACCAACATCGGCACCTTAAGCCTCACAGGTGTGTCGTTCGGCGGCTTGCTGGGCGGCGTAGACCAGGTGGTCGTTGCGGATGATGGCGTGGTTTACGCCGGCAATCTTGTTTCAGGTTCTGGCTTCACGCTTTTCAGTTGGCCGGCCCCGACCAACAACGCGCTTGGAACCGAGGTGTTTTCAGACACTGGCTCGCTGGGCGGCGGCGACCGCTGGGGCGACACCATGGCAGTTCGCGGCGACGGCCTGAACACGCAGATTTTGCTCGGCTCGCGCAACGGCACCAATGTTGCGTTCCTCAACAACTCGGGCGGTAGTTTCACAGGCGTGTATATTCCCATTACCAACGCGCCCGCCGGTTTTGCGGCCAATGGCATCGCCTTCGGTGCGGGCAACACGCTTTGGGCCAAGTCCTATCTGGGTCATCTCTATCAAATTGCCTATGATCCGGTGAATCTCGTTGGCGGCGTATTATTGGATTATCCGAACCCCAGCAAAATTCCCAGCACTCAAATCGGCGTCGGCATTGACCCGGTGAACAATATCCTCGCTGGAATAGATGTGGCTGATTCGCCAAATGATGTGAAATTGTATCAGTTGACCGGCACTTCAGACGCGCCGGTGCTGTTTGACCAATCGTTCTTCGCTTCGGCCAACGGCAACGGCAATGAAAATGTTGCCATTGCCATGAAATATCCGCGTCTGTTCGCACTGGACGTGAACAATGGCCTGGTGGGCCTGACTTATGGCACGCCGCCGACAACTCCGCCATCGGTCGGTGCCGTGGCCAGTCAAGCCGTTTACACGAACATTCCGGCGGTCAGCTTCAGCGCCAGCGTGTCAGGCTCGCTGCCGTTATATTATCAATGGCAGTTCAGCCTCACGACGAACGATGCCGGATTTGGCAATCTTGCCTCGGGCACTAACAGCACGTACACATTGAATTATCCGCCGCTGAATGCGGCCGGTTATTACCGGGTCGTGGTGCATAATCTTGCGGGCTACGCCACCAGCACACCGCCCGCGCTTTTAACGCTTATAATCCCTACGACCAGTGTTGTGGTGACACAGTCATGGATACTTCCGGCCGGCAGCCTTTCATTCCTCGATAGCTCAAGCTACAACACCCGCGGGCTGGCCTATGACACCAACAGTGGCACCGTGTTGGTGGCCGACAACAGTAATATTCACCTGCTCGCCGCCACCAACGGGTCTTACTTGGGAGACTTGAATCCGGCTGGCGCATACAGCGGCGGATATAACAGTTGGTTGTTCGACCAGATCGGCGTGGCGGATGATGGCACTCTGTATGCCGCCAACCTCACCCTCACCGGCCCCAATTTCGTGATACTTAGCTGGGCTCCGGGCTATGCTCCAGGAACCCCGGGAACCGCCTTTGTATATGGCGGAAGCGGATCCACGGCCACCGGAGCGGACCCAGGCAATGGCTCCGGTGACCGCTGGGGCGATACCATGGATGTGCGCGGCTCCGGGGTGAATACCGAAATCCTCATCGGCTCTTACAGCGGCACGAATGTCGTCCTGTTCACCACGATGGATGGACTGAACTTTAATGCCAATCTCATTGCCATAACCAATGTGCCGGCCGGCTTCAGCGGCCAAGGCATTGCGTTCGGTCCAGGGAACACGTTCTTTACCAAGAGCCCAGGCTACCTGCTGCGCCAGGTGGCGTTCGATCCTGTGGGTCTTGTCGGCGGGGCCATCCAGGTTTATACCACCATGCCATCCGCTTTTGATGGCATCGGCGTGGATGTCAATGCAGGCGTGCTTGGTGGCGTTAATTTCAGCGACACGCCGAACGACCTCCAATTGTATCTCTTGAGCGGCAACACCAATGGGCCGTCGTTGTTTGATCAAGCGTTCTTTGGCTCGATGAATGCAAATTCACAATTTAATGCAGCAACGACACTCAAGGGTGGCAAGGGTTTCTCGCTCGATGTCAACAACGGCCTCACCGCCGTGACCTATGGCACACCAAGTGCGCCTGGCGTCACCATTATCAGCGTGGCCTACGCGCCTGGCAATACGGTCATCATCTGGAACAACACCTTTGACAACCATACGTATCAGGTGCAATACAAAAACAATTTGCTGGATGTGACCTGGACAAACTTGGGTTCGCCTATACCGGCAACCGACGCAACTGCGTCTTATACCGATACCACCGCTGGCGGTGCCACCCGGTTCTATCGTGTGATCAGCCAGTAAGGGCCATTACACATCCCGCCGCCCAATCATTGACGGCGGGAGTTTTTGAATCATGCAAAAAATAAATCGCCGGAATTTTCTCGGCAAAAGCGCGCTGGCGACGCTCGCCATGGGAACGGTTGGTTCGCCTTTCATCCGGGTTGCCCGCGCCGATGAACCCGGCCCGAACGACAAGATTCGCCTCGGCATTATCGGCTGCGGCGACCAGGGTCTGATGGACCTGAAGAATTTTTTCCTGAACCCGGAAGTGGATTGCGTCGCGACTTGTGACGTGGATGATGCACGATTGGCCCGCGTGCAGGACTTTTGCCAGAAACAGCGCGGCAAACAGCCGGACACGGTGAAAGATTTTCGCCGCGTGCTCGACCGCAAGGACGTGGACATTGTGCTCATCGCCACGCCGGACCACTGGCATGCGTTACCCATGGTCATGGCGGCGCAGGCCGGCAAGGACATTTACACCGAGAAGCCGCTCGCCAAGACTATTGACGAGGGCCGCGCGATGGTCACTGCCGCCGAGCGCTACAACCGGGTGGTGCAAATGGGTTCACAATGGCGCAGCGCCCCGCACATCATCGAGGCGACGGAAATCATCCGCTCCGGCAAGCTCGGCAAGGTCAGTCTGGCGCGTGCGTGGGCCTTTCTCGACTGGTTGCCCAGCATCGGGCATGTGCCAGACAGCGACCCGCCGCCGGGAGTGGATTATGAATTCTGGCTCGGTCCCGCGCCCGAACGTCATTTCAAC
>Ga0206843_10042_pt1 | contig 44036 bp, 39 predicted proteins | sample Alteio_BWOrgCont_21_FD_152869 | JGI IMG/M metagenome (GOLD analysis project Ga0206843, IMG submission 152869) | Enriched cells from forest soil in Barre Woods Harvard Forest LTER site, Petersham, Massachusetts, United States -... | ecosystem: Environmental > Terrestrial > Soil > Temperate forest >...
GTTTGCGGCCACTATAATTGCGGTGGCGTAAAAGCCGCTATGATACCAAAGGACATGGGCCTGCTCAACCCCTGGCTGCGCACCATACGCGATGTATACCGTATGCACCACGCTGAGCTTGATGCCATAGAAGATGAAAAACTGCGCTACAACCGTCTTGTGGAACTTAACGTAATAGAGCAGGCTACCAACGTGATAAAAACGGCAGGTGTGCAAAAACGCTATCAGCAAAAGGGATTTCCCATAGTACACGGTTGGGTATTCGACCTTCATTCAGGCATTCTTATAGACCTGAATATCGATTTTAAGGCTATTCTTAAAGAGATACAAAAGATATACGACCTTACAGGCCTGGCCTCTGCTTACAATGAAGATGAGGACGATTGATCCGGTACTCACAGTTGCTTTCATTTCCTCATATAGTCACGCAGGTAAGAGCAGGTATTATAGGCAACATCGTAGAAGCCTGTCTTGCCGTATTTGCCCGTAAGCTCTTTAAAATAAGGGTTCTTCAAAGAGTTCTGGTAATAAGGATTGTTTGATGAGTAGTCATAATAACTGTCTTTGGAATAAGGACATCTTTTCTGCCAGCATTTAGCCGCCATAAACAAACATTTTGCCTTAAGCCCCTTGCTTTGGGTTACTTTATACGCGGCCACAAAGTAAGCCTCAGGCTCAACCGCATCATAATAAGCCTTGCGAAATGATGGCAGCTTCTTCCTGTCCGGTGATGCATACCACCCACATTCATCAGTAGACCTACGGTAATATTCACAAGCAGACCATGCCTTACCATAATAAGCAATGTTATACAAGCCTGTTGCATATTTATACATAGCATCAGCATCCTTAGGGTGCGCGGCTATAGTCTTTTGCAATTCATTCATTTTTTTGGCAAACAGGTATTTGTTGCTGCCTTTTTTAGGCTCTTCCCATCCCATAGTGTCCAACAAGCATTCTGCAAATGGATCGGGCAAACCTTTTTCATTTAATATCTGCTTAGGCACTTTTGCCAATACTGCCGCTGCTTTTCCAAATTCATGCTGGCGGATATATTTTGTGCCATCCAGCTCATTTAGCTCATCGACAGTATAATAGGAAGACTGCGTAAGCCACTGCTCATACGCCGTTTTGTTCTTCTTTAGAATGAATGTCTTTATGGTATCAAGGCGCATGTGCTGCAAAAGATGCCCCGGCGCATCATCAAACCCATGGTCCACATCAAGCCCGCTATACCAGTCGTCTGTCTTCTTTCCATTTTCTGTGCAAAAGTTTTTTTGTGACCTCGACAAACAATAGATAGCCTTCACCGTATCTTTTTGATGCAGGTATGCTGCGGCCAGGATGGCTTCCATCATGTCATGATGCACCTCATTGAAAGGGCCAGAAGTCAGCGCCCTATGTTCAATATATTTTAGATAAGGCAGCAGTTCCTCTTCTGTTCTTTCCGTTATCAGCTGATTGCTGTTAGCTATTCGCAAAGCCTCAATTACATTGTATTCATCAGTTTCTGCGGTGGTCATTTTATATTTTGTAGCCAGCCTTAGTTGCTTTTCAGCATCAGCAGTATTCAGCAGCATCATATTCAGGTACGCGCTAGTCATACACCAATATGCCTTATGAACATTTTTATCATCGCTGATCACTTTCCTGGCAAATTCGTCGAGTCCTCTCATGTATTTTTCATACTGTTCTTTTGCCGTATCCAAGCCGGCAAAAAATTCCGGGTACCGCATAAATATTGCGGCATCAAGCTTTTCTTTTTTCAGCAACTTTTTGGGGTACACACGTTCTTCAAGTTTGTTTAGCTCGCGTGTCATCACTACATCAAGCCCCCTTAGGTTCGGGTCCAGCTTATATGCCTTTTGCATTAGTGCCAGCCCTTCCCTTTCTTCACCTGCATGCTCATACAAAGCATTCATCAGGTATACCACCGCTTTTTCATGGTCGTTTTTGCAAAACTTCAGCGCGCCGTTTATGCTTTTCTCTCCGCACCATTCAAAGCTTATATACGCTTTCTCCTTCATCTCGTCGCTCCTTTCAAACACACGGCTATACAGGTATGCGGCATATCCTATTTGCGAGCTATCACCAGATCTGAATATTGCACCAGCCTTTAACCCCAGGCACCTGTTATACATAATGCCGTCATACACTTTGTTGCCAATAAGCTGATCGAACATGCGTATTGTCTGCTGCCCGCGGCCGTTATACAACGTGAGCCGTAACAGCTGATAAGTGTACCTGAGTTTTAAAAATGAGCTCCCTGTTTTCGATCGCAATTGCAGCCCTTCATTTACCAATTCATCAAACTTGCTGGTATCGCGCTTTACCGATCTCCAGCCTCCATTTTCGATGCTATAGTAGTCATTGTCTGTAACCAGCGGCTCACATTTCTTAGCATATACAAGATAGTTTATTGCACCCACCTCTTTATTTTTTATCAGCCATTTGGTAAACTGGTTTTGTTTTACTCTAAGAGTGGCGGGTGATGAAGACTCATCTTTTAAATGAAAAATACAAGCGGCGATCTCTTTATTAGAAAATTTGTAAACAAAGGAGTCAATATCTGCCCTGCTTACCTTTTGCTTTGTATACGCAAACCATTCACTAATGTTCGGATCTTCAACATAGTCTTCAGTCTTGCAGTTGAGATATTGGCCCATCCATTTACCACCATACGCAGACCCCATACCCCAGCCGGCATAGTCGTAGTAAGGCGCCGAGCTTGTAAAGTAAAAGCTGCTAAATGCAGGATCGTTATTAATATCATTCAAAAAGAATGAAGTAGAATAATCGTAAGGCTCAAAAAAATCTCCGCATGCATGCAGTATCTTCCGTCCATACAGCAGCATGAGCAGGCTAATTGAATATATCGTAAACCTTTTCCAGCTCACTGTAGGAGAATTTATTTAAAGTTAGGCTGTCGCAATGAAAAAAGACAACGCTCATCGCTGAATTTTTAATTAACGATGAGGTGTAAGAGGCTATTGCGCTAAGGTCCTTTACAGAGGGGCCTTCTACGCGAATGATATCATTTGCCTTTAAATGATAACCGTCCCATAAAGTATCTTTCAGGCAGCCATATAAGTTACCTTTTGTGTGCCTGAAAGCCGTGGAGTGCATGATGCTTTCAGGCGGTACATTTCTCAATATCCCTTTAAACTGTTCACCTTCAAATATCAAACACCAGTTAAAAAGAGGTAGTGCGATATCCAGGGGTAATGGATAGCTATTTAAGTTCCCAAAGTATTCTTCTGCTTCGTCCACGTCTAATATAGAATTACTCACCCCGGCCTTTTTCAGGTTGCCCATGTTATAGCACATCAGCAGGCCCTTATCTACTGGTGGTATACCGTTCGATACGGTATACTTCACCTGGTGCAGCCGTATAGTGCAGGAGATGGCTTTGCCTTTAAAAAATAGCTGCTGCCTCAGATTCCTGAGCAATTGAAAGTAGACATCCCTGCTGCCTGCTGCCCAGTCGCAGTCTATCTGTATCTCTGCCGGCACAATACCCGCATTCAGGCACATATCATTTAATAGGGATGCAATGTTATTTCCGGCCTTTGCTATTGCAGGTGTGTCTGTGATATTTGCCAGTACTTTTTGAGTAATAAAAACAACGGGTATATAACTGAAACTGGTGTCCATACACGATGGCAAGGCCGCAGGAGCTATAGGCATCAGCTGTTTATTGGCATTGTCCCAGTCCACATCAAACATGCGGATATACATATTACGCACCTGTAGCTGGCCAAGTCTTTTTATTTCGTAGCCGGTAGGTTTGTAAGCGGTCTTCCAGTAATAAAAGCCCCTGGTTACGGTATGGTGAGCTTTGCTGCAGGAAATATATAAGCACCATACGCAAATCAAACAGCCGATCGCATATGCTTTCCCTAAATGCATGATAGGGCTAAGGTACATAACTTTTATACCAGGCCCCTTTTTAAGCATTTTTAAGCGTTAATTATGTTTTTGATAAGAATAATAAATAATAATTAGCGTTACATTTGAATCTTTAATATTACACGATAAAAGAATGAACAATGTGAAGCGGGGTTTACTGGCAACTCTATTAATATTCATTACCTATATTGGTTTTGCGCAAAGTACTATCATATCCCCCCAGTTTACTGAGGATAAAAAAAATGATAAGTCTGAAACTGGCCCTGCACCCAAAACTATAGCGACCGCCAGGCAATATGTAGTAGATAAAAACTATGACAAAGCCCTCGACATATACAGCGATCTATACAATACTTCACCTGATTCCGTATATGCGGAATACCTTGCTTCCCTCTTAGCTGCCAAAAAATATAAGGTCGCGGAAAAAGTGGTGACTAAGCAAATGTCTGTTAAAGAAAATACGTTCCTGCATATCGACATGGGAAGGGTGTATGAAGCAGAAGGGAAGCAGGATAAAGCCAAAGAAGAATATGACCTTGTACTAAAGCTGGTGAATGGCGATGATATGCTTACTCAGCGCATTGCTACCGCATTCACTGAGGCTGGCAAAGACAACTATGCCATACTGGTGTATGAAAAAGCAATACAGCTTTTAGGCAACTCATATATGTATAGCAGCCCGCTAGCTTTGCTGTATGCCAAAACAGGCGCGCTGGATAAGGCGCTGGAGCTGCTTGTAGGTGGCGCGCCAGGGCAATACGTGAATGTAGAAAATGCGAAAACATTGCTCCTGGAACTTTTGGGTACCGATGCCGACAAACTGCAACAAGCACAGAAGGCGCTAGTAAAGAAGATAAACGACCAGCCAGATAATATTTATTATGCAGAGCTGCTCACCTGGATATACACACAAAAAAACGACTGGGATGGCGCACTGATACAGATAGAAGCTATTGACGAACGCAGCAAGGAAAATGGGCATCGCCTCATGGATCTGGCTCGCCTGGCAACAAACGCAAAGCAATATGAGACAGCCGTAAAGGCTTATGATGATGTGATAGCAAAAGGCAAAGAGAATGCAAACTATGTCCCCGCTAAAAGCGAAAAACTAAGTACTTCGCTCAATCATTTAAAAAACAATTTCGCTTACACCCCTGAAGAAGTAAGCAGCCTGGAAAATCAATATGATAGCTTCCTCGTAGAGTTTCCCGCGTATTACGGCACACCCACGGCTGCAGACTTTGCTTTGCTCGAGGCGCAATACGGCAATAACGTACCTAAGGCTATCGAAATATTAAAAAAGGGGCTTGACGAATCTAATACACGCCGCAGTATGAACGGCATTTTCAAATTACAGCTTGCAGATTATTATGTGCTGATAGGGCAACTATGGGAAGCATCTCTTTCCTATAGCCAGGTAGATAAAGAATTTAAGCAGGATGCGCTGGGCGAGGAGGCACGTTTTAAAAATGCGAAGTTGGCTTATTACCGTGGAGATTTTGAGTGGGCGCAACGCCAGCTTACCGTGTTGAAATCTGCAACATCTGAGCTTATTGCCAATGACGCAATAGACCTTTCTGTACAGATCACCGAAAATGTGGAAGACACTGTTATCCTGCCTTTGCAACGCTTTGCATATGCCGGCTTACTACTGTTCCAGAACAAAGATAAAGAAGCCGAAGACCTGCTGGATAGCATTAATAAAGCATTTCCTAAACACCCGCTCAATGACGATATAATAATGATGCGGGCAGAAGTAGCTATAAAGCACCGCGATTATAATAAAGCGCTTGGCTACCTGGAAAAGATCTATAAAGAATATGGCACCGATGTATTAGGAGACGATGCCGTATATAAAATGGCAGAGATATATCTCGACGACCTGCACCAGAACGACCAGGCAAAACACTACTATGAGCAGCTGATCATAGACTATCCCGGCAGCACTTATGTGCAAACAGCAAGAAGAAAACTTGCAGCATTGAACAATGGTACAATGCCTTAGTTTTCTTTGCCTATTTTTACCCTAGAAGAAATTTTATGCAGTCACTAGTCATATTCGCATCGGGCGCGGGCTCTAATGCCGCCGCTATCATATCTCATTTCAAAAATAATGGCAAGGCCAAAGTAGCGCTGATAGTAAGCAATAAAGCAGATGCTGGTGTGCTGGAAATTGCCAAAAAAGAAGAGATCCCATTCCTGATCATCGATAAAAAAACTTTCCAGGAAACATTACTGCTCGAACAGCTAAAAGACACTAAGCCATCGCTCATTGTGCTTGCCGGTTTCCTGTGGAAGATACCAGCTGCTATCATACATGAATTCGGTCGGCGCATTATTAATATTCATCCGGCATTGCTGCCTTCTTATGGTGGTAAGGGCATGTATGGGCATCACGTGCATCATGCCGTACTTGTCGCAAAAGATGGCGAGTCAGGCATTACTATACACTATGTAAACGAAGTGTATGACGAGGGTAATATTATCTTACAGGCAAGGTGCAAGGTAGATGCAAATGACAGCGCCGATGAGCTGGCAAAACGCATCCACAAGCTCGAGCACTTTTATTACCCAAGGGTGATAGAACATTTACTATCAGACCAGGGTTAGTAGCCTTACAAATGCCGGATAACCATTTTTTGCCATAAAAAAAGAGACTGTGTGATACAGTCTCTTTTTTTAAGATCGCTAAAATAAGTCTTATTTTTTAGCGGCTGTCTTCTTAGGACCAGCATTCTTCTTAGCGGGAGCTGCCTTTTTAGGCGCTGCTGCCTTTTTAGGGGCTGCAGCTTTTTTCGGAGCTGCCGCTTTTTTCGGAGCTGCCTTTTTCGGAGCAGCTGCTTTTTTTGCAGGCGCTGCTTTCTTCGCAGGCGCTGCCTTCTTTACTGGTGCAGCCTTCTTAGGTGCTGCTTTTTTTGCAGGTGCTGCTTTTTTCGCAGGAGCTGCCTTCTTTGCTGTTGCCATAACTGTGAATTTAAGGGTTAAACAAAAATCTTTATGGCAAAATCGCCGTGGGGGTTAGGCCTCGGCGATTGCGGTATTAACTGCTTTTATAGATACTAACGTTTTTGTTCTTGTCTTTCTGAATTCTACAAGGCCATCTGCCAAAGCGAAGATGGTAAAATCCTTGCCAAGGCCTACATTATCACCCGGGTGATAAACAGTGCCACGCTGACGAATTATAATATTTCCCGAGATAGCTGGCTGCCCTCCGAATATTTTTACTCCAAGCCTTTTGCTATGTGAGTCGCGGCCGTTCCTTACACTGCCTTCTCCTTTTTTATGTGCCATTTTATATTGTAATTACTATTTACGAATTAAGATTATGCGATCGCATTTATTTTGATCTTTGTCAGGCTCTGGCGATGGCCATTTTTCTTCTGGTAGCCTTTACGACGATTTTTCTTGAAGATGATAACTTTATCACCCTTCAAATGATCTACGATCTCAGCCTGAACTTTTTTAGAATTGCTACCTACGGTAATGCTGCCTTCATTGCTTACCATAAGGATATCAGAAAATTCAACCTTGTCTCCGGCATTGCCACCCAGGCGATGCACAAACAATTCATCATTCTGTTTTACCTTGAATTGTTGCCCTGCTATTGTTACTATTGCAAACATGATATACCTAAAATATTTTCGCAAAGATAATACAGTTTTTTATTTAAAACAATAAAAATTTATTACCCCTGTTATTTTTTTCTGCAAGCTATTTCTTCATTGTGAAATTTGCCCTGGTAATATGTTATTATCAGAATGGCGTTAGTGGCTGGTAGCAGCCAGAATATCCGGTTCTGAAACCTGTTTATCACCGTAGAAAATGTAGCGGTAACAAATGCATTGATCAAAAAAAATAAAAAAATACAGCCGTAAATAAAAAAGTATTTTCTATCTATTGATCTCGCATGAAACAATAACCATAAAGTAGATAGCACAAAAAACAGGTAGTAAAAATAATTGTTGTCTATCGCAGATACACCCACGTTGCATTGCCTTGAGTTGCAGTATTCATTAAGCTCATCAGGAAAATAAATGCCAATGCGCTTTCCCGGGGAAGACCATATGCCCTGGAACGAAGTATGCTCTGAAGCCTGCACCTGGCATAGCTCTCTGAGCGTGGAAGTAGCGGCATTTACAGCAAACATCTTTATATACTTAGGAGTAGTGAATACACCATGAATAATATGATCGTACTCTACCTTGTTACTATCCCATCCGCCGGTCTTATACAATGGGCTGGCATCGCCCCATAAAAAATCCCAGGAATAATAGGGTATCTGGTCGGCATACTTACAGAGCTTCAGTTCTTCCTTGCCGCAGTTATCATTGAGATATGTTTTGAGGATACCTGTTTCTGCAAGTTTGGTTACCATAAATACATGCCTTCCGCGCGAGAAAGTAAAACCATTGCCATTTGCGAAGTTTATCATGCTGATTAAAAACCATCCTACCCCTGAAAGTAAGAGTAAGGCCACACCTCGTCTTAAAATAACTTTATCTCTTTTCACTAAAGAACGGATGATCAGCGCAAATGCAAAAATACCCGTAATAAGAAAATGGGAGTTATGTATGATGATAGCCAAAAAGATGATCAACGTATAGGCAATGAGTGGCACTAAATTACCTGGCCTTTCTTCCAGGTAAAGCAATATAGCCAGCAATAATATACCACCAAAAACATCTGGCATGACGTAGCAAACCACCCAGGGTACACACGTAAAAGATACAATTGTAATAATAGCGAATAGTGAAAGAACAAACTGTCGTGGCCCACCACTCTGAAAGAAGTGAATATACCTGATCAGTAGCCATGATAATAGTAAGGATTGGGCAAAAAGACTAAGCCATAAAGTAGATTGCAGGCTGGTAAAGCGTATAAACCACCCATAAAAAGGCGATCTGTCGTTTGGAATAATGTTCCGGATCCCGTTTTCTATGTAGGCCCCCGTATCGCTTTCTACAAGGGCATATCCATTATACAGCGCCACCACTAACATAGCAAGTGATGTTATTAACAACAGTAATACCCTTTCACTTCTGCTCATAATTTCCCGTTAGCGGCGATATGGTTTTCTCCACTTTGTGGAGGTAGTATCTTATAATTATAATAAAATTTGTTGCCGGAAATATCCACCATACCCTATACTGCAACCTGTAAGATATACTTGAAAACATAGCGGCAACAAATGCGTTGACAACAAAAAACAAGAAGATACAATAATAAATAAACGCAATATCTTTAGTGATTACCCTATTGTAAAAAAGCAATATCCATAGCAATGACAGTATAAAAAACAGGTTATATACCGTATTACAAGCCTCGGCGCTTAGTTGATTATTATTTTGCTGGGCTGTAGTATATGCAGGCAGCTCCTCTGAAAAATAATTTTTTATAGCAGTCCGGGTTTCTGAAGTTTTATCCTGCACAGGTATTTTGTCTGGTGGGCTTATTTGAGTAAGTTCTTCCAGGGTGCCTGTCATTAATTTTCGTGCAAACATCATAAAATACCTGGGCGTAGTAACTATGTTTATTACTACATCGTGGTATTCTGCCCTGCCACTATCCCAGCCGCCTGCTTTGTACAAAGGGCTTTGGCTTAGGGTTAAAAAGTCATTCACACTTTGTGGCATGCTGTCTTTATAATTGCATAGCATTGACGGTTGTTTATCGCAGTGTTCTTTCAGGTAAGCTGTGAGTATGCCATCTTCAGCAAGCTTGGCTGTAAGCACTATGTCCCGGCCCCTTGAAAAAGTAAATCCGTGTTTCTTCACTGCATTCATACTGCCCATAAGCACCCACACAGCTACGCAGGTGCAGAGCAGTATAAAGCTTCTTTTTATTAGTAGTTTGCGTTTATGAATGATCCCTGTTATTAACAATATACAAGAGAACAACACAGTGACAGGAAAATGTGAGTTATGTATGGTAATAGCGATAAAAATGATGGCTGTGTAAATGATGTGCATCTTTTTAGAATTATCCTGCTCGGCAATAAAAAGAATAATTGCCAATAGAAGTACACCGGCAAAAATATCAGGAACAATGCTGGAAGCAACCCATGATACACAGGTGAAGGACGTGATCGTAATAACGGATAAGAGCGCAAACCTGAATCCGCCTGCTTGTTTTGGTTGCCGAAACAGCCATATGTACCTCAGTAATAAATAAGCAAGAATACCTGATTGTGCAAAGATGGTAAACCAAAGGGACATAGATAAAGAAGAGACCCGAATGAAGATGCCATAAAAGGGTGTACGACCAGGTGGCAAATATGGATGTATGGCTTGTAGCAAATAACTTCCGGTATCGTGGTCTGCAAGCGGAAAGCCGTTGTATAGTGCCACCGCCACCAGTGATACAGAGGTTAGTAAAAAAAGCGCTATAAGCTTTTTATAGTTCATGAACCGGCAACTAAGAATATTATCAAATTCCCTAAAATAAAACTACAATAATAAGCATCTAATAATTACTAACTTTGGAATTGAATTATTGTAGTGAATGAAAATTAAATCTTTCCTGGCAAAGCCTTATGCATCCATCATACACTCCAGGGTGCGCAAGGGTATGGTTACTGCGGTAGCAGATCAGCAGGCCATCTTGCAGCAGTTCGTTAAGCTGGGTGGGCGCACGCAATTCGGGATAGAACACGGGTTTGTGAATATTAAGACCTATGAAGATTTTAAAAAGGCGGTGCCAATAAGGGACTACGAAGCATTTGCACCCTACATAGAAAAAATAAAAAAAGGCGGCCAGAATATTTTGTGGAAAGGCAAGCCTATATACTTTGCAAAAACATCGGGCACCACTAGCGGCGTAAAATATATACCTATAACTACAGAATCTATATCTAACCACATAAATGGTGCCCGCGATGCACTGCTCTGCTATATGGCAGAGAGTGGCAATACGGCGTTTGCCGATGGCAGGATGATCTTTCTATCGGGCTCGCCAGAGCTGGAGCGTGTAGGTGGTATACCTACCGGGCGCCTCAGTGGCATAGTGAATCACTACATTCCACGCTACCTCAGGGGTAACCAGCTACCATCATACGAAACTAACTGCATAGAAGACTGGGAAGAGAAGCTGGATAAGATAGTGAACGAGACAATGAAAGAAAACATGACGCTGATAAGTGGCATACCGCCATGGATGCAAATGTATTTCGACTGGCTGAGTGAGCGTAACGAAGGGAAGAAGATCAAAGAACTTTTTCCGGAGCTAAAAGTGATAGTGCATGGCGGGGTGAACTTTGAACCATACAAAGCAAGGCTGATGGATAGCCTGGGTGGTGATGTAGACATGATAGAGACCTTCCCGGCATCTGAAGGTTTTTTTGCGTTCCAGGATGTGCCAGGGCAAGAGGGCTTGTTATTGAATACAAACTCAGGCATCTTCTACGAGTTTGTTCCTGCAAATGAAATTGCTAACGAAAATCCCACGCGCCTTTCGCTGGCAGAGGTGAAGACAGGTGAGCAATACGCACTGATAGTAAGCACTAACGCCGGCCTGTGGGCCTACAACATAGGCGACACCGTGCGCTTTGTAAGCACCAACCCATACAGACTGGTAGTTACAGGCCGTACCAAACATTATATCTCCGCGTTTGGCGAGCATGTGATAGGCGAGGAAGTAGAGTATGCAATGCTGCAGGCATCGCGCGACTTTAATGTACACATCACTGAGTTCACCATAGCGCCAGCTATACAGGTGAGCGAAGGATTACCGTATCACGAATGGTTCATAGAATTTGAAGTGCCGCCTACGGATATGGACGCCTTTGCAGCAGCAATAGATGGCTACCTGGCCGGTAAAAATATTTATTACAACGACCTCATAACAGGCCATATTCTGCAGACACTGAAAATAAGGCCTATGAAAAAGAATGCCTTTATAGAATACATGAAGTCTATAGGCAGGCTTGGAGGGCAAAATAAAGTGCCGCGCCTGGGCAACGACCGCAAAGTGGCCGATGCTTTAACTCACTGGATAGCTTAACAACGCAAACTGGCTAGTGTAAATTGTCGTGCATGTGGTCTTCCTGCAAGGTTTTCTGGGTGCTGTCCTCCTTTATCACGCGATATTTTTTATGCTCATCGCTGTGATGCTTTTCAGAAGTGCAGGCCGCAACCCATGCGGATAAAATAAGAAAGGACAAGAAAAATTTGTATTTCATAAGGCTAATGGATGGCCAAATTTATTACAAAATCCCTTCCGCAGAAATTAAACTATTGATGTAAAGGGTTATTATCACGCTCATGGTCCATCTCATTCCGATGATCGGCTGAAGCCTTGTCATTATTAAGGTTGTCTTTGCGATGGTGAGCTGTGCTGCATGCAGTAGCATTTACCAAAAGCACCGTGAGCGTAGCGAACAATATTATTTTCCTTTTCATTGCAGATCGTTTAGTGGCCTACGCCGTTATTATTTAGTGTTTATGCCATTTACCATGTTCCGGGTGGTCGGGGTTTTCCCAGTACTTTTCTTCGTGGCTATCTCGTATTGCCTGCTGGTCGTGCTTGCCTAAATATACGGCATATTTGCTTTTATATTCATCATCATGCAGCCATGGCTCATTCGATTGGTTAAGCACCACCTTGTGCGCCGCAAACAGATCGAAATTTGCATAGCGTGCTGGCAGGGTATTTACAGTCGTCCACTTATTATCTTCCCAGTAGGTGTACTGGTGCGTGGGCACATTGTAATAGGCGCCAATATCGGGCAGGTAATAATAATCCACAAAATCGTAGCCAGTAGGTCCCCACACCGGTTGCTGGCTTACATTAAAGTTTACACTTACCTGCGCATAACTAGCATTGCCGCACATGGAGCATCCGAATATGACGGCTAAAAAGATCAGCTTTTTCATATTAGGATTTATAATAAAAGTGTGCCAGTATAGGTTAAATGGATTAAAAAGGTAAACGGTTTTGTGTTGCCCTTTTTAACTTCATTAATCCTTTACATATTCCTCCTGTACTGCCCACCCACCTCAAACAATGCCTTAGTGATTTGCCCAAGGGAACAATATTTAACCGTCTCCATTAGCTCCGCAAAAATGTTTTGATTGTGAATGGCTTTTTGCTGCAGGTCGTGGAGTATATCTTTGCTTTTATCGGCATTTCTCTTCGAAAGATTCTCCAGCGTTTGTATCTGAAACTCTTTTTCTTCGGTGGTAGAGCGGATTACTTCCGAGGGGATAACAGTAGGTGAGCCTTTTGAACTCAGGAAGGTATTCACGCCAATGATAGGAAATTCGCCCGTGTGCTTCAGTGTTTCATAATACAGGCTTTCTTCCTGTATCTTGCCGCGCTGGTACATAGTTTCCATAGCGCCCAGCACCCCGCCCCGCTCGGTGATCCTGTCGAACTCTGCCAATACAGATTCCTCTACCAGGTCCGTCAATTCTTCGATGATGAAAGAACCTTGTAAAGGGTTCTCATTTTTGGCAAGGCCCAGCTCTTTATTTATGATCAGTTGTATAGCCATCGCGCGGCGCACGCTCTCTTCTGTAGGTGTGGTTATAGCCTCGTCGTAGGCATTTGTATGCAGCGAGTTACAGTTGTCATAGATAGCATAGAGCGCCTGTAGCGTAGTGCGGATGTCGTTAAAGTCAATCTCCTGAGCATGTAGCGAACGGCCCGATGTCTGGATGTGGTATTTGAGCATCTGTGAGCGCTCATTGCCACCATACTTCAGCTTCATAGCCTTGGCCCATATACGGCGTGCCACGCGGCCTATTACGCTGTATTCCGGGTCTATGCCATTGCTGAAAAAGAAAGAAAGGTTTGGCGCAAAGTCATCAATATGCATTCCTCGGCTCAGGTAGTACTCTACAAACGTAAACCCGTTGGAGATTGTAAACGCCAGCTGCGAAATAGGATTAGCTCCAGCCTCAGCAATATGATAACCGCTTATAGATACAGAATAGAAGTTGCGCACTTTATTGTCTATGAAATATTGCTGCACATCGCCCATTACCCGTAGCGAGAATTCAGTAGAGAAGATGCAGGTATTTTGCGCCTGGTCTTCTTTTAGTATATCGGCCTGTACGGTACCGCGCACTGCGCTTAGCGTATCTATTTTGATCTTTTCATACACTTCGCGGGGCAATACCTGGTCACCAGTAACACCGAGCAGCATAAGGCCAAGTCCATCGTTACCTTCGGGAAGGGAAACCTCTCCCCGGCCCTCTCCGAAGGAGAGGGAGGTGTTACCTGCTACTGTGTCTAAAGAAGTGTTATCTGCTGCATTTGAATTATAGTATGGCCTTTGCAGCCCTTTGTCCTTAAATATCGCGTCTATCTTTTTATTTACTTCTTTTTCCAGGCCATTGGCTTTTATGTAAAGCTCGCACTGCTGGTCTATGGCTGCATTCATAAAGAAGGCAGTAATAGTAGGCGCAGGGCCATTAATGGTCATGGATACCGATGTTTTAGGATCGGCAAGATTGAAGCCACTGTATAATTTTTTGGCGTCGTCGAGGCAGCAAACACTTACGCCCGAGTTCCCCACTTTACCATAGATATCCGGACGGTGATCCGGGTCTTGCCCATATAAAGTAACGCTATCGAAAGCCGTGCTTAGCCTTTTTGCAGGCAATCCTCTTGATACGTAATGAAAGCGCTTATTTGTGCGCTCAGGCCCACCCTCGCCGGCAAACATACGTGCCGGGTCTTCTCCCTCACGCTTGAAAGGATAGATGCCAGCGGCATAAGGAAACTCACCGGGGAAGTTCTCCATCAATGCCCATTGCAGTATTTCACCCCACGCTTCATAGCGCGGTATAGCCACCTTAGGTATCTGCAGGTGCGATAGCGATTCGGTATGCGTCTTTATCTTTATTTCCTTATCACGAACTTTAAATATGTAGTAGTCGCCGGTGTATTGCTGTTTCTTTTCTTCCCAATGCTCCAGCAGGTGTTTATTCTTAGGGTCAAGCTCTAACTCTACTTTAGCATAAACCTCCTGCAGTGTTTTTATAAGCCTGTCTTTATCTTCAACTTTCGTGGCTTTAAGCGTAGCGATGGTTTTATTAATGGAGAAGAGTTGCTGAGCAACATCACCCTGGGTTTTTGCCCATTTATCGTACTTGCGGTTGTTCTCGGAGATCTCGCTCAGGTAGCGAACGCGCGATGGCGGAATGATGTATATCTTCTCGCTCATCTCATCTGTTATCTTGTATTCAGAGTGCAGTGGCGCGCCGGTCTTTGTTTCCAGCAGGTCCATCAGCGACTTGTACATGGTATTAGTACCCGGGTCATTGAACTGCGACGCTATAGTACCATATACCGGCATATCGTCCGATTTTTTATCAAACAGTTTATGATTGCGCTGGAATTGTTTTTTCACATCACGCAAGGCATCCATTGCGCCGCGCTTGTCAAATTTGTTGATCACCACGATATCTGCAAAGTCGAGCATGTCTATTTTTTCCAGCTGTGTAGCGGCGCCGTATTCCGGCGTCATCACATACATGTTCATGTCGGCATACTCGGTTATCTGCGTATCGCTCTGGCCAATGCCCGATGTTTCGAGGATGATAATGTCGTATTTGGCTGCCTTCAAAATATTTACCGCGTCGTGTATGTATTTAGATACTGCAAGATTGCTCTGGCGGGTAGCCATAGAGCGCATATATACCCTGTCGTTGCGTATCGCATTCATACGAATACGGTCGCCGAGCAGTGCCCCACCGGTTTTGCGCTTGGTAGGGTCTACAGATATGATGCCTATGTATTTATCCTTAAAGTCAATAAGGAAACGGCGAACCAGCTCATCTACCAGCGAGCTTTTACCTGCACCACCTGTGCCGGTAATGCCCAGTACGGGTGTTTTAGAATTTGCGGCTTGTTCCTTTACTTTTTTTAGCGCTGCCTGTGTTTCCGGCAGGTCGTAATAATTCTCAGCCGCAGATATGAGGCGGGCTATAGACTTCGCATCTTTTTCCACCAGGTGGCCTGGCTCACCATTCAGTTGATTGCCTGTAGGGTAGTCGCTTTGCTCCAGCAGGTCATCTATCATGCCTTGCAATCCTAAAGAACGGCCATCATCGGGTGAATAGATACGGGTAATTCCGTAGTCTTCCAGTTCCTTAATTTCAGACGGCAGTATAACACCACCACCTCCGCCAAATATCTTTATATGCCCGCACCCTGCCTGTTGCAGCAGGTCGTACATGTACTTGAAATACTCCACATGGCCGCCCTGGTAACTGGTAATGGCTATAGCATTAGCATCTTCCTGTATAGCACAGTCTACCACTTCCTGCACACTGCGGTCGTGGCCCAGGTGTATCACCTCGGCACCGCTTGCCTGCATAATGCGCCGCATGATGTTAATAGAAGCATCGTGGCCATCAAACAAAGAAGCCGCCGTAACAAGACGTACTTTATTCTTTAAAGAATAAGACATATATAGCGTATTGAATGTTTCGCGAAGTTACGAAAATGTGAGGCTATAAAGAATAGAAGAGATATCGATAACTATTTCTCTCTTCGGAAAAACCTGCAGGCAAAGCCAATATTGAATATAGTATGCTGGTCGTACCCTATATCTCCAAAAATGCTGTAGACAGATGAGATATAATAGCTGGCGCCTACTTTCAGGTATGGTGTGATGGTATGGTCTATTTTAGTTACAGTGCTATCACCCTGTGGAAAGGCGCCGTAACGGATATTATTTAGCGAAAGCCCAACACCTATAACCGGATCGAGATGCTTAATGTGAATGGTTTTGCCTAAATGGTAAAAAGCAGTCAGGCCACCGCTAAGTATGCGGGTGTTATTGGCTATATAACGGGTAAACGGGCCGTTGTTCCCTGTGTAATCCTGCTTTACATTATATAGGAAGGCATCGTACCCAAAGGCTGCTGCAAGGCTTATGGAGTTAGAAAGCCCATACTCCAGCTTAAAGAAAACCGGAGCAAAGCCGGTAGTATTATTTTTCTCAAAACCGGTAGCTAGCGGGTAGCTATGGCGATAGGCGTCAATAAACCCGACGGAAACACCGAGTGTAAGAGAATGCCGCTCGTAGGTAGCGTGTTTTACATAATTAGCAGCTGTATCTTTCTGTGCAAAGGCGCAGGAAGAGATCAATAGACATAAAATGGTAAAACACTGCTTCATAAACGATTGCCAGGCTTGATAACGGTAAATTTCGGATAATATTACTATTGTTAGGTCAAAACTTAAAAGTTAAGCCCAAAAAGTTTGCCGTTAAATAAAAACGTCCCGCTATTGCGGGACGTTTTTATTTATTTTTAGAGGACAGGATGATATCACTCGTCATCATCTCTGCTCCTTTGTTTTTTCTTTGGCTTTGGAGCTGCATCATCTTCGTCATCCATGCGGTCAGCTTTACGGCGGTGTACTTCGTCACCTGGCTCGTGGTTGCTGTGCATTTTATGACCACAGTTAAAATTACGGCTTACACCTACGTTAAACTGTGTACCCCATGTAAAGTTAAAAGTGTTAGTGCTGTTAGGAGCGCCCTGGATCTTATCAGTCATGTAGTTGATACCACCTACGTTGAAGTTAAGCGCCATGCCATGACCCACATTGATACCAATAGCAGGATAAAGACCTACGTAGATACCAGTGTGCTTGTTAGTAGCCGGGTTACCTTCGTTTGTATGATAGCCGCCCATATAGTCGAAATCCAACTGGTCATACCAGAAGAAAGTTTCGCTCTTGCCGATGTAGTGTGACCAACGCGCGAATGGACCTACAGAGTAGTTATTCTCCGTGTTCTTATCGCCGGTGATAGATTTAAAAGCATCCTGGCCCCACATAAGCTTTACGCCTAAAGTCCAGTTGTGATTAAATTGGTAACCAACGCCAATGTTAGCATGCCAGTCGGTAGTCTTAGCGAGGGTGTCGCTTCTTACTGTTTGTAAGCCCAGGTCTCCGTATAGCAGAATGCTATGAGGCTGCTGAGCGTTCGCTGTTGCTATACTTCCTGCTGCAATAAATGCGAGGATAAGTTTTTTCATACAGAGTGTGTTTTTATTTAGAGAACAAATATAATCGGCTTTTCCAAAAAACCATAACTTTAAAAAAGAATTATTTTTATTATTTTATAGGCCGCATAGTCTTTTGCGAGGATTTTCAGGAACAAAAATGCCTGGATTCCGTCTTTTAGCCACATTATTTAAACCATGAGCTATACATCAGGTAATTGTTGGCTATCCGCTCTACCTCGCCTTTTTGCAGTTCCGGGCTTATATCTTTCACTTTTTTAGCGGGCACACCGGCATATATGCTACCCGCGGGCACCTGCGTACCTTCCAGCACCACAGCGCCGGCGGCTATAATACAGTTCTCACCTATTACGGCATTATCCATTACTATAGCGCCCATGCCTATCAGCACATTGTCGGCTACCGTGCAGCCGTGTACTAATGCATTGTGCCCTATAGATACATTGTTACCAATAATCGTCTTGGTTTTCTGATAGGTGCAATGGATGCAGGCGCCATCCTGTATGTTTACCTTATTGCCTATTCTTATACTGTTCACATCGCCACGAACAACAGCATTGAACCATATGCTGCAATCTTCTCCCATTATCACATCGCCTACTACTGTGGCATTAGGAGCAATAAAGCAGCTATCTGGTATCTGGGGTGAAATTCCTTTTACTGGTAAAATGACTGGCATGGTATAAAGTTAAAAGTCAAAAGTGAGGCCTTTGGGTAAATTGTGTGTAAAAGTAAAGGCTTTGGGCGAGCTGTGATAGCGAGGCGTGCCGATAAATTCTTTAATTTTGGTAAATATTCCAGTTCATGCAGGCTTATTTAGATCTTCTTCAGCATATTATAGATACAGGCGTAAAAAAGAACGACCGCACCGGCACCGGCACTACAAGCTGCTTTGGTTACCAGATGCGCTTCGACCTGCAGAAGGGTTTTCCGCTTGTGACTACCAAGAAGCTGCACGTGAAGTCTATTATTTACGAGTTGCTGTGGTTCCTTAAAGGTGATACTAATATAGCTTACCTCAAAGAACATGGCGTGCGCATATGGGATGAATGGGCAGATGAAAACGGCGACCTGGGCCCAATATACGGCCACCAGTGGCGCAGCTGGACGGGCGCTGATGGCAAAACCTATGACCAGGTAAAAGATGTGCTGCACCAGATAAAAACAAATCCCGACAGCCGCCGCATGATCATCAATGCCTGGAATGTAGCTGACCTGCCAAAGATGAAGCTTAGCCCCTGCCATGCACTGTTCCAGTTTTATGTGGCGAATGGCAAACTAAGCTGCCAGCTATACCAGCGCAGCGCTGATGTATTTCTTGGTGTGCCTTTTAACATTGCATCATACGCGTTGCTTACTATGATGATGGCACAGGTATGCGGTCTTGAATCCGGAGAGTTTGTTCATACATTTGGAGATGTACACTTGTACAACAACCATATAGAGCAGGCCAGGCTGCAGCTTACCCGCACACCGTACCCATTGCCTACTATGCGGATAAACCCAGAGGTAAAAGACCTGTTTTCATTTACCTACGAAGATTTTACCCTGGAGCATTACGAGCATCATCCGGCAATAAGTGCGCCGGTAGCTGTTTAAGTTAAAGCCTGAAAGTTTCCCGGTTTCATAAAGCCACATACCAAAAGAATTATGATACTATCTTTTATAGTTGCGGTTTCAGATAACAATGCTATTGGCAAACACAATAAGCTGCCGTGGCATTTGCCTGAAGACCTGAAGTTCTTTAAACGTACCACTATGGGCAAGCCGGTAATCATGGGCAGGAAAACATTTGAGTCGCTCGGCAAGCACTTGCCGGGCCGGCTGAATATCATATTGTCTGCCAGGAAGGATATGGTGTTGCCCGAAGGTGTTTTGTTGTATGACAATATAAACAGCGCCATAGAGCGCATGCAACAGGAAAATGTGAACGAGGGATTTATAATAGGCGGCGGACAAATATTTGAGGCTACAATGCCACTGGCAGACCGCATGTATATTACCAGGGTACACACCATAATTGAGGGTGCTGATGCGTTCTTCCCCGCTATAGACCATACCCATTGGAAACTTACCGGCAAAGAAATTCATCATGTAGATGACCACCATAAATATTCATTCGCCTTTGAACAATACGACCGGATGGAAATGTAGACTCATTAAACGCTTTCATACCCGCAGCTAATAATGACCCTACATGCTTTTGCAGAATACCTGAAATACAAATGGCGCGCTAAAAACCGACATGGCATCCACTCACCATTTGTTTATGATCTTATAGACCATGTGCTGCTGGATAAAGGTGGGATAGCTGCTGCCAGTATCATTAAATCTCCTGGCCTTGCGCTGGCTTATGAAAACCTGGTAAGCCGCATAGCCGCTTATTATCACTATAAAAGGATAGTAGTATTACCGGTAGCAGATGAACAGCCCATGCCTCAACAAGCGGATCTTATATTGCTGGGCGAGGTTGCACCTGCTCAATGGCTGCAATTGATGGATAAGTACTGCGAGGTACTAACAAATGACGGTGCTGTAATAGTATCGCACATTCATAAAACTAAAGAACATTCCCTTGCGTGGAAAAAAATATGTGCACATAATAATGTGCGCATGAGTATTGACCTGTACGGGATAGGATTGTTGTTCTTTAAAAAGGAATTTAAAGAACAACAACATTTTATCCTAAAGTATTATTAAGGCATGAATGAGTTGCTGCTATCACTGTTGCCGCCGGAGAAGAAATTATCTACAAAGCCGCTGAACATTGGCGGCACCTTGGCAGAAATGAACTCTTTCATTACAGCTATTGCTTTTGTGGCCTGCTCATCTGTAAGGCCAGCTCTTTCTTTTAGTTGTGCTATGATCTCTTCCATATAATAAAGTTTTAAGTATTTTATGCAGCTTTCATGTGCTCCAGCTTGGCGTGCTCTACCATTTGCTGTGCATAATCGAGCGTTAAGTGGAAAGTACCGTCGTGTTTTTCAGATGGCAGGTCGAACATGGCATCTGTGAGTATCATTTCACAGATCGCCCGTAGGCCTCTGCCGCCTAGTTTATACTGCACCGCTTTTTGCACCATATAATTGAGCGCTTCGTCTTCAACGGTTAACTTAATACCTTCGAATTCAAACAGCCTGGTGTACTGCTTTATAAGCGCATTCTTTGGCTCCGTGAGTATCAGTTTCAGTGAGGCTTCGTCGAGTGGGTTCAGGTAAGTAACCACTGGCAAACGGCCCAGCAATTCAGGTATCAGGCCAAAGGTGCGCAAGTCCTGTGCATTTACATATTGCAGCAGGTTAGCCCTATCGAGGTCTTTGGTAGCTTTAATAGCATTGTAACCTATGGATGATGTTTGTATCCTGCGGGCTATCATTTTGTCTATTCCTTCAAAGGCGCCGCCACAGATAAACAGTATATTCTGGGTGTTTACTTTTATCATCTTTTGCTCCGGATGCTTTCTGCCGCCTTGTGGTGGCACCATTACCTCAGAGCCTTCCAGTAGCTTCAGCATAGCCTGCTGCACGCCTTCGCCACTTACATCGCGGGTTATAGATGGGTTGTCGCTTTTACGGCCTATTTTATCCAGCTCGTCTATGTATACGATACCACGCTCAGCAGCCGGCACATCGTAATTGCTAGCCTGCAATAAGCGCGATAATATGCTCTCCACATCTTCACCTACATAGCCAGCTTCGGTAAACACGGTAGCATCAACAATAGCAAATGGAACCTGCAATAAGCGGGCGATGGTCTTAGCCAGCAGGGTCTTGCCCGTACCGGTTTCGCCCACCATCATTATGTTCGATTTTTCGATCTCCACATCGTCTTGCGGCGGCATGGTAAGGCGCTTGTAGTGGTTGTATATGGCTACAGACAGTACCTTCTTAGCATCGTTCTGGCCTATTACGTACTGATCGAGAAATGCCTTGATCTCGCGCGGTTTGTAGTTCTTGTTTTTCTGAAGTTCAGGTTTGGGCTCTTCCTTTTTTTGCTTTTCTCCGCTCGTTGCTTCGGTAAGCAGCGAATGGGCATTTTCTATGCATTGGTCGCAAATATTACCTTTTATGCCTGTGAAAAGGATATTTACCTCACTCTCACTGCGGTCGCAAAAGGAACACTTCTTTTCAGATATTTTTGCCATTACTTTATTCCAAATATTATTTGAGCTGCAAAGGTACGGAAAACAAGCCGACCATTGCGTGAGCAAGGAGTAACCTAGAATACGAAATTTCTACTGGCCCATAGCCATAGTGCGCTGGCCTTCAGCGTGCCTGAAGAAGTAACCGGCCTGCAAGCCAACGCTGGTAGAGGTTATTTTACTGTTGTTGCTGTTGTCGGGGCTGAGGTTGGCCAGGCCTAGCTGGTACCTTGCCCTGAAAAACAAGCCATTTTTAAGCTGGTAGCCCACGTTTGCGCCCACGCCATAGTCTAGTGGCGCTATAAAGTCGTTTTTGTTTGTTCCCACCTTTATATCTGTAGGATAGATGGATGATGTAGTATTGCTGTTACTGCCCGCGAAATTATACCCCAGGAAGCCGCCTAAACCAAAGAAGAACCTGTTGCCGCGTGCATTACCAAGTTTATACAGGATATTGATGGGTAGCTCGCCGGAATATACGTATACGTGCTCGGGGATGTAATTATTGTAAGTAAGATTAGTACCATTAACTACAGCAAAGAGGCCTGGCTCAAGAAACAAATGCCGTGATAGAGCTATATCCAGAACGCCACCAAACCTGCCCGCCACGGTAAACGTATTATCATAATTATAGCCAGGTTGAGAGAAATAATAGTTAGCGGCATTAGCGCCTATCTCCAGTGCAAAAAGGCAACCAGGGCCTTTATCGTTAGGCGACTTAGGCGTAGACTTTGTGCTGTCATCATCATAGTCGTCAGAGAAAATAGCCAAAGAGGTACTTTCCTGATCTGTGTGTTTATGCTTTTGCGCCATTGCAACATGCGAACAACCCAGGATCATTAACATAACCATTAGGCTACTTTTGCCATAAATTATTAACTTCTTCATAACGATTGCAATAATATTGCTTTTTATTTAGTTTATCTAATTTATAGCTTAAAAACTGCTCTAAAAATGAAGAGGCCGCCTTATAAAAGGCAGCCTCTCTATAAGAGAAACACACAAAATGCTATGGCCTGATGAACGGTGTAACTATCGTTACGATCTGATCTTTGGTCAATGGCTCGTCAAATGCTTCGGTAGCTGCATTTGTAGAAACATTACCGCTAACACCGCTAAGCGTAGTTATTACCACGCCGCCCTGGGTAGTGTTATCTTCCCCATTGTAGCTGCCTTGTGCCGGTGCAGCAGGCGCTGTGTTGCCGGTTATCCATGGCTTATTAGCCGTGGCTCCCGCCAGCCTGCGGATATTCCGCACATGAGCTGCGTGGCGTGCCTCAACAGAGTGTATCTGTAAGGCATCGGTAAGCACATCAAGGTTGCTTTGCAGGTTTGCCGCCTGGCCTTTGTATGCCCTGACGCCGGTATCTTCAAATGTTTGTGATACAGCGAGGAATGTGGCATAGTTACTGGCAATATCAGCAAAAGTGCCGCCAGCCGTGAAGTCGTAAGACGCAGGGCTTATGGGACTGCCGGTAACAGGGTCTCCACCCGAGTAATGCGTTGGCGTATAAACAGTACCGCCTGAAGCCTGTATGGCTTTACGCAGGAAGTTTACGTGCGCCAGCTCGTGCGCTTCAATAGTAGCAAATGCAGCGGCATCGCCGCCTGCTATAAGGCCTGATACAAGATTGTACTGGTGGTAGAAATTGAATTCGATATACTCCAACTCTAACGCAAAGTTGAGCGTATCCAGTACTACGTCGGTTACCTTACCGTATGCTTTTTTGAACATAGAGCCCAGCGCCAGTGGCAGAGCAGCTACGGCAACCTTTGCACCAAAGCTTTTAAGTATCTCGCGGCGCGGGCTGAGCTTTTCATAAACTTCAGGGTCGGCCTTTTGTATTTCGTCTATTATGAATTTAAGATCCATGGTTTTTTAGTTTTTTAATAGTGAGGATTATTTAGGCAGGTTGCTGGCGTCGATCTTGGTAGAAATGTAAGTGCCTGCAGTAGCCAGTACGGTAGCAGGGGATTTTTCCACATCGAGTCCGTCGTTATTGATAACATCGGAGCCTGCAAATGAATTACCTGTAAGCAAGTCCCGGATATAAGCAGCATGGCGGGCTTCTACCGAAACTATCTTACCGGCAAGCAGCAAATAATCAGGGCTTTTAATAAGGCGGCCTGCACCATTGTATGCAGCTACGCCCAGGTCTTCAAAAGCTTTAGCCGTGCCTAGTACACTTGCCCGGCTGCTGAAATCTATTGAGGAGAAGTTTACAGTGAGCGCACCTATAGCGCTTGTTCCCAGCGCTGTTTTAAAGAATTCGCGATGCGCTACTTCATGGTCGCGGATGTCGGTAAGCAATGCTATTTCATCGCTGGTAATTCCGGTGTATTGCGAACTGATAACGTGCGTATAGAACGCAGCTTCCAGCTGCTCAAGCGCATAAGCATAGTTAAGAATGCCTATATCGCCACTGCCCAGGTTTACACCAGCACTGGTATTATTGTTGTTATCTTTGTGGCAGGCCGAAAGTATCATACCTACGCCGGCAACACCACCCGCAAGCTTGAAAAACCGCCTGCGCGAAAGATTAGATACCGTTCCCTCCTCTGCTAAAAGAGAAGGCCCTGTTGCATTCTGTGTTTTCATAATGATTGTTTTAAGTTTTAAAAAAAGAGCCTCGGTGCTTTGTACAAAAGCATGTACGAGCCTCTTTTGTAAAAAGATTGCCATTCAGGAAAATAAATTGAGGCGGGATTGGATTCCTTTTTTTAATAAATCAGGTACCATCTTTTACAGGATGGGTAATAGAATCACGCTCAGCAGGTTACGGCCAAACGGTGACAAATGATGCGGGCTCTAAAAATATTTTTCGATAGAAAAAAATATTTGGATGATAGCCGGTAACCCAGCTTTACGTATGAAGATGAGGTGTAATTATCCCCTGAACGACCCCTGCCTCGTAAACAGCAGCAGGTAAACGATGATGAACAGCATGGAGGTAACAGCTGATGCGGCTACCTTTAAGAGCAGGAACCCAATGTTGGACACGCTCCACAACTCTATAGAGAAGTACATGAGATGGTGCAGCAAGATCAGGAACAGGCTGTAGACGAGGAACGGCATCCAACCCATATTTTTAATAGAAGGGTTTTGCCCTGCATACTCTGATAAGTTGCGGGGCAGCAACGCGTTAAGCACGTTTGTGCGCAGGTAGGCTATAAGCACCGTGGCAAAAGCATGCATGCCAGCGGTATTCATAAATGAGTCGACAGTAAGGCCGGTGATGAACCCGAGAAAGAGGAGTGCCCACACCGGAGTTTCGAATGGCAAAAGCAGCACAAACAGCGGGTAAACATAAGGTATGAATATAGGGAAGCCGTTAGGCTCATTCCACCAGCGGAGCGTGATCTTATTTAAGATCAGCACCTGCAGCATGATAATGATACAGAACCGTAAGATATTTTTTATATAAACGTTCATTGCTCTCTATAAATCTACTTCTTCAACTTTATTTTTTTGCTGATGAATCTTCAAGTTGCTTTTTTTCGCCGGCCATTTTGTTTTCTACCACATATACATACTGCAGGCTATGAAAATTTGTTGACGACCGCAGCAATATCAGCTGCATGGCATTCTTCTTTATTATCTCTGTTTTTATCACAGTGCCTATCATCACATCTGGCGGAAAGTAAAGGGAATAGTTATTGGTATACACGGTGTCACCTTTCTTCACGGTCACCTGCTGCGGCACATCTACAAGGGTAAGTATATCGGGGCTCTTTTCGTCCCAGACTACAAAGCCGTTGGTACCGCCTTTCAGTTTTGCGCTTACTTTAAGCTTTGTGCTAAGTATTGACAGCAGGCTTGAGAAATGGGCAGATACATGCTCTATGCGGCCTACTATACCGGTGCCTGATATTACCGCCAGGCCTTTATAAATACCGTCACTTGAACCGCGGTTTATGGTAATATAATTGTCACTGGCGTTGGTAGAGTTATTAATAACGCGGGCGGTACGATAAACGTAGTCCGCATACCTGACTATGTGCGATGTGGTATCAAGCGGGGCTATTTTCGCATGTACCAGGCTATCCTTGAGTGTGTCTACACTACTATGCGCCAGGTCCAGCTTTTTCCGGAGCATTGCATTTTCATCTATCAGGCTGTCGTTCATTCTCCTCAGCCCGAAGTAGTAAACTACATCGCTCTGCTTTTTATAGATAATGCCTGACACGGTGTTTGCTGAGCTGATTATGTCATTGCCCTGCATAGTATTAGTGTGCTCAATAAGTATCACGCACACTATCTCTAACCCAAGAAAAAGGATAAGATTAAAAAAGCGGCGTATGAAAAATATGAAATTGCGCACTTCTCAGGAATTAGTAATTTGGACTTGGTAATTGGGATTATTTTCCAGGAATATAAATCTCAATCATCTCGTGGTTCTCCATAATGGTTTTAAATAGGATTAACAATTTTTCGATTGGATCTGTTAACTTCCAATCCTAATTCCCAATTCCTAATCCCAAATTCCAACTACTTCATCAAAAACGGCATCCTGGCAATGTTTTTCAGTGCCATGCCAGTACCTCTTACCACCGCACGCAGCGGATCGTCTGCTACATGTACCGGTAATTTTATCTTGTGCGAAATACGCTTGTCCAGCCCGCGCAGCAATGCTCCACCACCGGTGAGGTACAAGCCGCGCCTGTAAATATCGGCAGCAAGCTCAGGTGGCGTGCTCTCCAGGGCTTTCAGTATCGCCTCTTCTATTTTGAAGATAGATTTATCCAGCGCTTCTGCCACTTCCTGGTAAGTAACCATGATCTGCTTAGGTATGCCTGTTACCAGGTCACGGCCGTTTACAGCTATATCATCGGGTGGGTTATCCAGTTCTTTAAGCGCAGAGCCTACATGTATCTTTATCTGCTCGGCAGTACGCTCACCTATCATAAGGCTGTGGTAGCGGCGCATGGCCTCCATAATATCACCGGTAAACTCATCGCCCGCAATACGTATGGACTGGTCGCAAACTATACCTGCCAGCGCTATAACCGAGATGCCCGTGGTACCACCGCCTATATCTATGATCATGTTGCCCGTAGGCTCTTCTACATCTATACCTATACCCAGGGCTGCTGCCATTGGCTCATGTATCATGTACACTTCCTTGGCGCCAGCCTGCTCTGCTGAGTCGCGCACCGCACGTTTTTCCACCTCCGTAATGCTCGATGGTATACATATTACCATGCGCCAGCTTGGCGGGAACATCGGCTTCTTAGGGTAAACGAGCTTTATCATTTCCCTCAGCATACCTTCTGCGGCATTAAAGTCGGCTATTACACCATCTTTCAGTGGGCGAATGGTTTTGAGGTTCTCATGCGTTTTTTCGTGCATCATCATAGCCTTTTTACCTACAGCCACTATCTTATTTGTGGTGCGGTCTATAGCTACTATCGATGGTTCGTCCACTACTACCTGGTCGTTATGTATAATTAATGTATTGGCAGTGCCAAGATCTATTGCGATTTCCTGTGTCAGAAATTTAAAAAACCCTAAAAAACTCATTATGGCAAATTATTTTTTTATAGTAACGCAAAAGTGCGAAAAAAGTAATACAGTTAGGATAAGTTTTACCCTGAGGCGACAAAATTATGTAAATAATTATCCCCAAGCCTTAAATAATAACGCATGCTCATAAAATGTCAATTAACTGACTTTTCTCAAAAACTATTTTTAGCCTCTTTACGTGTGATAGGCACACAGTATCAATCACCTGTGATTTAAAAGGATATAATAAAAACAGATTTGGGCTGTATTGCAGGTATTAAGAATAATTAATGGCGTGGTTAAAATATTTCGTGTGCCCGAATTCCATTTTTCTTTACTTTTGCGCCTCGGGCGCGGAGCCCGATTTTTACATCTGCTCATCGCGCCTCTTTTTTTACTTTTTTATTTCTTTTAGATGCCGCGCGATCTTTCTATTAAAAGTGTTTTAATTATTGGTTCTGGCCCCATCGTTATAGGGCAGGCCTGCGAATTTGACTATTCCGGCTCACAAGCTGCCAGGAGTCTGAGGGAAGAAGGGGTGAAGGTGATCCTCATCAACTCTAATCCTGCTACTATTATGACCGACCCTATAATGGCCGACAGGGTATACCTGCTGCCACTGACAGTGGAAAGCATAGAGCAGGTACTGGAAGAAAATGACATTGATGCCGTATTACCAACCATGGGCGGCCAAACGGCGCTCAACCTTGCCAAAGAAGCCGATGAGCTGGGAGTATGGGAGCGTTTTAACGTGAGGCTTATAGGTGTAGACATCAAAGCTATAGACAAGGCCGAAGACCGCGAGCTGTTCCGTAAATGGATGATACAGCTGGGCGTGCCTGTGGCAAAAGCCAAAACAGCAAACTCTTTGCTGGAAGGTAAAGAATTTGCACAAGAACTACAGACTATAGACACAACTGCACCTGTTGCCGGGGCACATGCTGCACCAAGCTCAAATGTTTCCTACTCGGGTTTTCAGCCGGTGGTTATCCGCCCGTCTTTCACCCTTGGCGGAACCGGTGGAGGTATCGTATTTCATAAAGAAGATCTTGATGCGGCATTAGAACGTGGCCTCCAGGCATCACCAATGCACGAAGTGCTGGTAGAGCAGGCGGTGATGGGCTGGAAAGAATTTGAGCTGGAACTGCTGCGGGATATGAATGATAACGTAGTCATCATTTGTACTGTAGAGAACTTTGACCCGATGGGTATACATACTGGCGACAGCATTACTGTTGCGCCTGCTATGACACTGAGCGATACGGCATTCCAGCTGATGAGGAATACCGCCATTATGATGATGCGCGACCTGGGCAACTTTGCCGGGGGCTGTAATGTCCAGTTTGCTTTAAACCCCGAAACTGAAGAAATTATAGCTATTGAGATAAACCCCCGCGTAAGCCGCTCATCAGCCCTTGCATCTAAGGCTACCGGATACCCTATAGCCAAGATAGCCGCTAAGCTGGCTATAGGCTATGCGCTTGATGAACTGAAGAACCAGATCACCCAAACAACCTCTGCATACTTTGAACCGGCGCTCGACTATGTGATCGTAAAAATGCCACGCTGGAACTTTGATAAATTCAAGGGCGCAGACGATACTTTAGGACTGCAAATGAAATCGGTAGGTGAGGTGATGGCCATAGGCCGTACGTTCCCTGAGGCATTGCAAAAGGCTTGTCAGAGCCTGGAGAATAATGCTACGGGCTTATCCTTCATCAGTACCAGCCGTATGCGGCCTGAGGAGTTGATAGACTCGCTTAAAAGGCCTACCTGGGACCGCATTTTCCGCATTAAGGAAGCTATGGCTGCAGGCGTTTCTATAAAGACCATTCGTGAACTTACACAAATAGACCGTTGGTTCCTGTACCAGATACAGGACATAGTGAACCTGGAAGTAGAGATACGCAAATACAAGCATCTTAATAAAATACCTGCTGAACTGATGAGCCAGGCAAAGCAAATGGGCTTTGGCGATGAGCAGATAGCAGATCTTGTCAATGACTGCACAGGCGAAGAGGTTTATGAATACAGGAAAGCGCTAGGAATAACCCGCGTATTTAAAATGGTGGATACCTGCAGCGCAGAGTTTGCTGCTAAAACGCCGTATTACTACAGCACCTTTGAGCCATCTTCTTCGCAGGCATCAAAAGATGCCGGCGTAATGTCGAACGAAAGCAGCAGATCGGGCAAGAAAAAGATCATTGTACTTGGTTCAGGCCCTAACCGCATCGGGCAGGGTATTGAGTTCGATTACTGCTGCACTCATGGGTTGATCGCAATACGCGAAGCCGGCTATGAATCTATAATGGTGAACTGCAATCCGGAAACAGTATCTACCGACTTTGATATAGCAGACAAGCTGTACTTCGAACCCGTTTACTGGGAGCACCTGTGGGAGATCATAGAGCATGAACAGCCAGATGGCGTGATAGTGCAGCTGGGCGGACAAACCGCGCTGAAGCTTGCAAAGCGCCTGCACGAAAAGGGCATAAAAATAATAGGCACCTCGTTTGACAATATGGATATTGCCGAAGACCGTGGCCGCTTTAGCGATACGCTGAAAGAGCTCGGCATTCCTTATCCTAACTATGGAACTGCTTATACAACTGATGATGCTATAGAAGTGGCTAAACAGGTTGGCTATCCAGTGCTGGTTCGTCCTTCGTATGTACTAGGGGGGCAGCGCATGCGAATAGTGATCAATGACGAAGACCTGGAGAAAAGTGTGATCAGCCTGCTCAAACACCTGCCGGGTAATAAAATACTCATAGACCACTTCCTGGACCGCTGCCAGGAAGCAGAGATAGATGCTATTTGCGATGGTGAAACAGTACACATTATGGGTATTATGGAGCACATAGAGCCGGCAGGTATTCATAGTGGCGACAGCCATGCGCTGCTGCCGGCTTTTAATCTGACTCCGCTGATAGTGGACGAGATGGCCGATATAGCCAAAAAGATAGCACTTCGCCTGAACGTAAGGGGCCTGATAAATATACAGTACGCCATAAAAGATGGCAAAGTGTTTGTGATAGAAGCCAACCCACGCGCCAGCCGCACTACACCGTTTATTGCAAAGGCTTACGGCATACCTTACCTCAACATTGCTACCAAAGTAATGCTGGGCGAATTAAAACTAAAGGACTTGAAACTGGTACAAAAGCTCGATGGCTTTGCGGTGAAAGAACCAATATTCAGCTTCAATAAATTTCCGAATGTAAATAAAGAGCTCGGCCCGGAAATGAAGAGCACCGGCGAAGCCATACGCTTTATAAAAAACCTGCGCGACCCATGGTTCAGGCAGCTTTATAAGGAGCGCAGCATGCACCTGAGCAAGTAAAGGTTAAAATGTATTTTTTGAAGGCTGCCCATACCCGGCAGCCTTTTTTTGCAGTATATTGTAGCAGATCATTTACTTTTACCTATGCTGCCCGTGGATGCTAACCAGCGCCATTTAAAAACGATCGCCTATGTGGCTTTTGCCGGTATGGGCGCTCTATTTATTTTAGGTATTATTTTCTATAAAGAGCGGGTTTTGTTTGCTGACGCCTCTTATGTAGTCTTCAATATCATCAATAGCAAAAGCATGATGATACAGGAGAAAAGGTATGGATCATTCATCACCCAAATGTTTCCCTACCTGGGCCAGAAATTTCATTTGCCTTTAAGGTCTATACTGGTGCTTTATGGTATCAGCTTCCACTTATTTTTCCTGTCTGTTTCCGCGACACTTGTGTTTGGGCTTAAACAATATTATATGGCGATACTCATGTCGCTGTATTATTTCCTGTTCTTTAGCGAATCGTTTATCTGGGTCAATGAAATAGCCCAGGGTACTGCCTGGATGTTTTTATTGCTAGCTGTCCTGCTCTACCTGGGAAAAAAGAAAGTAAACTTCTTCTTGCAGTTGCTGCTGTTGATACCGCTGTCTATTCTTACCATTTTCACTCATTTCATAGTAATAATGCCATTAGGTTTTCTACTGGTATATCTTATCCTGGAAAAGAATATCTGGCCATTTTCTACAACGAAAACAATATTGCTTGGCAGCATTTTGATGCTTGTTATGATAATAAAATTTGCCAGTACAAATACATCATACGATACTGAACGGCTACAGTGGATTACCAATTTTTCGTTGCACGATGTTATCAATTCATTTCAAACACCGGTGGTGCAGACCTTTTTAGGCCGCTGTATTACTAATTACTGGCTGGGTATGTTAGTTTTCATTGTGAGCATTGCATCGCTCTTATTGAATAGAAAGAGAATACAAGCATTATGGACCCTTATATCCACGGTTGGGTACATAGTAATCATGGGGCTTGCTTACAGAGATCTTGATGCCAATGCCCAACTACTCCATATAGAAAGTGAATGGTCTTGCATTGCAATAATTATCGCAACCCCTTTTGTTCTTACATTCTTGCCGGGGCTAAAAGCGCTAATCGCAGCAGGCATCCTTTCTGTGATATTTATTATCCGCCTGGCATACATTATTACATTTATAATGCCCTTTAGGGTCCGCAATATTGTGGAAGAACAAATACTTACACAAATGAAAAATAAGGGGATCACAAAACTGGCTTTGTATAATGATCCGCATCTTATGACGCTCTTCCGGTTACCATGGGCTTTATCTTACGAAACAATAATGGCCTCTGCAATTGATGACTATAAACCGCAGCTTACGTTCTTCTTTATAAATCCTAACGATAAAGATTTAATGGAAAAGACAAAAGCCACAAAGGGGGTTTATGATGCATGGAATATGGTACCGGCCAACAACCTGGATAAGGAATATTTCAGCATTGATACAGGGTCATACAGAATAATGTCCTACACGGATTTTTTGAAATAGACTTTAGTAATTTATCGTTCGCATTGGCCTAAACATAACGATATTTCTTCCTGGTAATATCTATACTTCCATTGACAACATATGAAAAAATAGACGCTTTTTAATTCCTCAACGGCTTCCCCGTAGTCAATATACTCTGCAATCTTTCCAGCGTTTTCTTCTGCCCGCAGAGGCTCAGAAATGCTTCGCGCTCCAGGTCCAGCAGGTATTGCTCACTCACTAAGCTTTCGGCAGTGAGGTCACCGCCACACATTACGTGCGCCAGCTTTTCAGCTATCAGTTTATCATAGTCGGAGATGTAGTTGCCACGCCACATGCCATGTATGCCGGAGAGCAATCCGCCCATGCCGCCACGGCCCTGCACTTTAATATCATTCCGTGCCACGGGTTGTGTGTAGCCTCGTTCTGCCATCATCAGCACATTGCGCTTGGCATCGGCTATGCGCCTGTCGGGATTAATAGAGATATGGTCGTAGCCTTTCCTGAACACAAAATTATCAAACGCCTCATGCGCAGAGGTAGATACCTTTGCCGTGCCTATATTGATAAATAGTTGCTGCAGATAGTTAACCTCAATGTCCTCTTTTATGTTACGGTCACCGGCGCGCAGGGCCATTTCTTTGCTGCCACCGCCGCCGGGTATCAGGCCTACGCCTACTTCTACCAGGCCTATATAAGTTTCTGCTGCCGCCTGTACAGCATCGGCATGCAGGCACATTTCGCAGCCACCACCCAGTGTTAATCCATGTGGCGCTACTATTACCGGTATACTGCTATACCTGAGCCGCATGGTAGTTTGCTGAAACTGGCGCACGGCCATATCCAGCTCATCAAAATCCTGCTCGGCAGCAAACATGAATATCAAACCAACATTTGCCCCTGCGCTGAAGTTAGCGCCACCATTAGCTATCACCAGCCCTTTATATTTTTCCTCTGCTATTGCTACAGACTTTTGTACGCCTTCCAGCACCTCGCCACCTACAGTATTCATTTTGGTATTCCAGCGTAGCGCTACCACATCGTCGCCTATATCATATAGTTTACACGCACTATTTTTCCATACTACCTTTTCGTCCAGGTGCTCCAGTAATATAAATGCGCCCATGCCGGGTATAGGCTGGTATATTTGTGTACGGATGTCGTAATACTTCCGTTGGCCATTCTCTGTTTTATAGAAGGTGGTAAACCCTTTTTCCAGCATCTGCGCTACCCATGGCGCGGCTTCAAAGCCGTCGGCCTTCATTTGCTCCAGCACCTTCTGCACACCCAGTGCATCCCAGCTTTCAAAAGCCCCTATTTCCCAGCCAAAGCCTGCTTTGAGGCCATCGTCTATTTTATACAGTTCGTCAGCTATTTCCGGTATGCGGTGCGATACATACGCAAACAGCATGTGGTGGAAAAGCCTATAAAACTCACCGGCCTTATCGGTGCCGGCATACAATACTTTGAGTCGTTGTGTAAGGTCATCCACCGGTTTAGCAGCATCAATAGTTGCAAACTTAGTTTTGACCTTAGGGCCATACTCCATGGTCTCCAGATTAAGCGTCAGTATGTCCGACTTGCCTTTTTCATCCTTAATTTTTTTATAAAAGCCTTGCCCCGTCTTATCTCCCAGCCATTTATTTTCCACCATCTTCTCGAGGAATGGAGGTAGTTTAAAGATCTCTATAGCCTCATCATCAGTCACATTCGCAGGCAGGTCTTTAGCTACATGTACCAGCGTATCAAGCCCTACCACATCGCCCGTGCGGAAGGTTGCAGACTTGGGCCTGCCGAGTACCGGGCCGGTAAGTGTGTCCACCTCATCGACATTAAGGCCCAGTTGCTGCATGGCTTTGAACACCGCCATAAAGCCAAACACACCAACACGATTTGCTATAAACGCAGGCGTGTCTTTGCACAACACCGTTGTCTTCCCCAGGAACCTGTCGCCATAATCCATCAGGAAATCAATAACCTCAGGTTTCGTTTTAGGATCGGGTATTATTTCGAGTAAACGGAGGTAGCGCGGCGGGTTGAAAAAGTGAGTACCACAAAAGTTTTGCTGAAAATCTTCACTTCTACCTTCACTCATCAGGTGTATAGGTATGCCCGATGTGTTAGTAGTAACCAGTGTCCCCGGCTTGCGGTATTTCTCTACCTGGTCAAATATCTTTTGCTTTATATCCAGCCGCTCTACGACCACTTCTATTATCCAGTCTGCATCTTTTATCTTAGGCAGGTCGTCATCTATGTTGCCGGTCGTTATGTGGCTCACCACAGCCTTGGTGTATACTGCCGATGGTTTGCTTTTCAGGGTTGCCTGCATGGCATCGTTCACTATCCGGTTGCGTACCTGCTTGCTGTCCAGTGTCAGGCCTTTGGCCATTTCTGCATCATTAAGAGCAGGCGGCACAATATCGAGCAGCAATACCTGCACGCCAATGCCTGCAAAATGACACGCAATGCGCGAGCCCATAACACCAGACCCTATAACAGCAACTTTACGGATAGTTCTTTTCATACAAAACAACTTTAGCCACACAATTTATTGAAAAATAAACCAGCAATCTTTATCAGCCGATAAATCTTAACAATAAACACACTGGGCAAAAAACAAAGCCCGGTCTTCGTCAATGCGAAAACCGGGCTTTGTTAAGGTATTAAAACTACTTTTTTGCCACCTCACTCGTTGGGGTAAACTTCACCACAGAATTTTGTATGGGTGGTATGCTGTGAATGTAGGCATATATGGCTATCAGGTCCTGGTCGGTCATATGCGCATAGCTTGTCCAGGGCATTATGGTGTTAAATTGTCCGCTGCTTATAGTGGGCGATTTGTAATTAGAATCCGCATAACTTTTAAAACGTGCCACAAACGCTTCCTGCGTCCAGCTACCGATACCGGTGGTTATATCAGAAGTGATATTTGCCGACCTGAGAATAGAACCATCAGGCATCTGAAACTCCCGCCCGCCGCTGAAAGCAAGCTCCGGAATTATCTGCCCGTGTTTGTCCTTGGTATGACATTCTATACATCCGGTCGCGTTTACCATGTAAGCGCCATACGCGCGGATGTTCGATGGTTCTGGCCGCTTGCCCGGTGTTGCCTTTACTGGTATGGTGTTCATAATAATATTCATGGGGAACTCGGCAATTGACGGCTTTACTTCATTATGAATAGTGGGCAGTGTGCGTATGTAAGCAATGATGCTGTAAATATCTTCGGGATCCATTTTGCCATAGTGGCTATAGATCATAATAGGGAAAATTGCCTTTCCTTCTTTATTCACCCCTGTAGTAATGATACGGTAAAGCTCCCCATCTGTATAGCGGGCTATACCTTCAGGGGTGATGTTTTTGGCATAGAACGCGCCAGGAAAGCCCACTTTCTGATCAAACTCTTCGCCACCTTTACCTAAAGACCCGTTTACTACCGGCCCGGCAAACTTAGTCCAGTCGCGCTCGGAGTGACAATTGAGACATAAAGTGACATTATTGGCCAGGTATTTTCCTCGCTCTATACGCTCAGGGGTGCGCTCCACTTTAAGCTCCGAAGCTGGGCCTACATTTGGTAATGCCGTTTTCACATAGCCTATCAGCCCACCTACTATAACCACCAGGAAAATAACGATGTACCCTACTATCTTTAATGCTTTCTTCATTTTGGGGATGTTTTGGTTAGAACGACTGAAAAATAGAAAAAACCCATATATAAAAATAAGATTCCTGAACATTTTTTCAAGAAGGGACCCTAGCTGCTATGGTCACATACTATTACCCATGCGCCCTTTATTTTTTGCAACAGCAGGGTATAGCTGCCACCCACATCGCCCGCACTGCGTTTCAGAGCCCACGTGCCCACTATAAAATAGTAGTCGCCCGATAGTTTTTGCATGCTGGTTATGATGGATACTAACTCGCCCATATGCGCGGCATCGGGGTAGGCCTCTTTATATCTTTTAAGTGTGGCCTGGTAGCCATAGCGCGGCCCTTTAGAGCCTATGAATAGCAGGCTGTCGTTTTCCCAGTACCCCTTCATATAGCCATCTACGCTGCCTTTGTTCCACTCGGTTACCTGGGCTGCAAGCAAATGCTTTATAGCCTGCTCATCTTTATTTTGCGCAGTTACATAACGCGGGGCGAACAGGCTAATTAGCAGGATAAACAACGCCCCTTTCATAATAATAATGGCCTGAAGAGTAAAGAAGAACGGCTATAATAAAGAGCAATACGGCTGCTACAATCATATACCAGCCAGCCATTCTGCCGCTGTGCCTGGATATATAAACAAGTATAAACCCGCTAGTAACAAGTATTAAAGATAAAAAAGCCAAAACAAGTATCAATGCCATGTGATCACAGTTTATAAGCGTATTATACTACCCGCAAGTAACCTGGGTTACAACCGGCATACTCAATACACGAAACGAAGATAATATTTCCACTATAATTTTTACCAAAGTACTATGTCTTTAACACAAATACGGTATATTAACAAATCAAAGCCAGTGGAGATCGCCGTCCCGGTCTTATTGACGCCCAATAGCCTATGAAACGTATGCATGCTTTCTTTCTTCTATGTTTTTTTGCGCTCACTTTTATATTCAGTTTCCTGTTTTCATCGTCTCATTACGCTAAAGCGCTGAGTATCATTGGCCAGGCAGGTTTAGCGCTTAGCCTGCTCTTGTTTTTTATTTTACCAGCCGGGAAAAAGCCACCCAAAAGCATCCGCTAAAAAAAACGGCAAATTGACTACCAAATTAACAAAGGCTATCCCCTTTAAATTCCGTAAATTTGCATTCCTAGTTTTATGTATTGGGGCCGACTGGTTTTGACAGCATAGGGCAGGGTAAGTGTAAGCATGTCGTGCGTTGGATAATTAGCACGTAAATCTGAATACCCAAAATCTATACGGCGAATATTCTTACGCCATGGCTGCCTAATCAGAGATTAGACACCCTTTATAGCCGCCGGGAAGGCTGCCAGTTGCCGTCCCCGCCGCCGAATCAACAAATAACCGGATAGGCCAGTGTTCGTTGCGCGCACAGGATGAAAATCAAAGCAAATAAGGAATGAGTTGGTTTGTTCTCCCCCGGCCCGTTCCCGACAATTAATGAAGAAATAAACATGTAGAAAGCTTATTGGGCATGTGTTTGGACGCGGGTTCGACTCCCGCCGGCTCCACTTAGTTGAGTATCAAAACATGAAAAAAGCCTTGAAATCGTTGATTTCAAGGCTTTTTTCATGTTGGCCATGTATCAAAATTTTCAAATTTGCTCAAATGCCAGGTGCGCCATTCGTTGCTTCAAAAGTTTTTTTAGAAAGGCCTACCTGGCTTATATTTGCCGCCCGCTTTATGAAGACTTTCTCCTCAATACAACAGTTGCTGACCACGCTTACCCGTGAGCAAAAACTGTTGAGTGAACTGTTTGAAAAAAGAAAGATCCTTTCTTTTAACTACGACTATGCGCTGGAACTGGTAGACTACGATGCTGATAAGATAACCGCACTTATCGACTACTCAGTAATAAGGCAAAACGGAAGCAACCTGGAGCTGGATGACTTGTTTCTACAGTTTTTTGAACAGGTGATGGAGGTGAATGAGGAGATCAATGTTTCTTATATCAATGAGCATATTCAAAACATAAAGCAAAGCATCATTTACTACTTGCAGGAAAACAATGAGACGCGGAAGTATGGCTACCTGCGCCAGGTGAAGCAGGCTCTGCGAAAAATAGGTGCCATAGCCCTGCGAAATGTTGTAGACCTAAACAGGAATATTGATAATACTTTTAAGAACGAACCAAACTACAAGATAAAGAAAACAAAGCTGGAGCACCTGGATGAGAAGCGAAATACGATCTACGCGCTCATCAACCATACAGATCATTTGGTTTCGGGAGAAGAGGAGCAAACGTTTTTTAAGGTGGCGTCTGATGAAGAGCTGAACCGGATCATCATCCTGCTAAAACTGCAGCTAAATGAATGCAGACATAATCTTATAGATATACAAAAGCAGATAATAGACTACCTGAACCGGATAAAATACCAGAGTGGTGTAATAGAAAAGTTAAGACAGATAAAATACCTTAAAGACCAGTTTGAACTGAGAAGCAAAACAAGTATCAGAGAGCTATTGGCTGATAACAAAGCGGTTATCTTCGAGTCTAATCCTGTTTACCCGCTCAATATTTCGTTAGATCAACTGCAAACAGATGACGAAGCGAAAACAGTTATTGAGAAGGTGGCAAAAAGAATACGAACCAGCGTAAAGGTAACACAACCACTTGCAGGCAGCATTTCTGACGAATACCTGGAAACGCAGGTGCAGGAAGAAATACAGATAAACCTCGATGAGGTAAAAAACAGTTTCCTTGCCGGTGGGAATAATCTCTTTGATTTCATCTGCGCCTACGACTTTGGTAAGGAAGTAAGCTTTGACGATTGCGTAACTATCTACTGCCAGATGATCTCCCAGTTTGATACTTTATTTAAAATTACCGATGTCTATAACAATAAGCAGGATGTGGAATTCGCTGTGGTTTATCCTAAATAATAAGTAAATGAACGTACCCAAACATACTTCCGATATTTTTGAACTGCTAAGTAAGGGGCAATTCATTTGCTCTAACAGTGGTAAGGACTCTGTGCGGAAGCTATATAATATAATCGACGAGAATTTTGATGACCTGCACGACTATTTCAGCTCTATAAATTTTATATTGGAAAGAGGCGATGAATACTTCATGTTTACGAGGGAAGAAAACAAGGCCGACCTGGAGCGCAAGCTGGAAGCAGCTTTTAAGTGGATAGACATACTTGACTTTTTTAAGACAGTTGATCATTCATTTAGCGCAGGTTACCGTTTCACCCCGTCTGATATCCTGGTAAAGCTAACTGTAGATGTGAACATGAAGAACAAATTAGAAGGCCTGAAAAAGTATTCCGGCGGTAAAGAAAAGCATGCCGAAATACTAGACAAAGTGCTGGACCAGCTGCGCCGCGATAATTTTATAGAGCTTGAAAACGAAATAACAAACAGCTATAAAACACTTGCGTCGTTTCACTACCTGGAACGACTGATATTATCCATAAACATTGCTGAATCCGTGAAAAATGAGATACCTGAATAGAGTTTTTTTTATTAACAGCGCCAATGTGAAGTATGCTGAAGTAGCTATTGATGGCAATGTACATTTTATAGGCACACAGGGAGTAGGTAAAAGCACATTGCTGCGCGCCATTCTTTTCTTTTATAATGCAGATAAATTAAAGCTGGGCATAGAAAAAGGCAAGAAAACATTCGACGAATATTACTTCCCTTTTGCCAACTCTTATCTTATCTACGAAGTAGTTAAAGACTCCGGGCCATATTGTATCATGGCGTTTAAGGCGCAGGGGCGTGTTTGCTTCAGGTTCATCAACAGCGCCTATAACCAGGAAAACTTTATCAGCGATGATGGTAAGGTGCGCACATGGGAAAGTATAAGAGAAACTTTTGGTAAGAAGACAAACTATACCCGTAAGATAGACCGCTACGAAGAATACCGCGATATTCTCTACGGTAATAATATGGGCCTGGATAAAGAGTTTAGAAAGTATGCACTTATAGAAAGCCGGCAGTATCAGAATATACCAAGAACGATACAGAACGTATTTCTTAACTCAAAGCTGGACGCTGAATTTATTAAGCAGACCATTATTATGTCGCTCAATGAAGAGGACGTAAAGATTGAGCTTGAAAAATACGCCCTGCACCTAAAAGATTTTGACGTTCAGCTGGCGGATATCAACAAGTGGACAGAGGTAAACAAATCGGGCGAGATACCCGTGCGCAAGATGGCAGAGAACATAGCCAAAATACATGCGGCCATACAATCGCTCAACAGGGAAAAGCAGGAAACAGCAATCCAGCTTTTCCAGTCATACGATGTGGCAACTAAAGAACTGCCACAGGTAGAGAAAAAGCACGACCAGCGCCTGAGGCACCGCCAGGTGGCACAGGAAAAGTCTAACGACCTGAAAGGGAAATTCCAGGCCAAAAGGGAAGATGTACAGAAACAGATAAACATACTGGATAACGACCTGAAAAGGATAAAAAGCAAAAGCGAATATTACGATGGCATCAACATCAGCGCCATCATTCAAAGAGTAGATAAGAAAGATGATAACGAAGCCATGCGCGACAGGCTGCTCGCCGAAAAAGTACTACTCAATGCAAAATTTACCGAAATAAATAGCCGCTACCAGGCGCTGATACAGCAGCAGCAAAATGCATTTGCAGGGTTTGATAATGCACACCAGGCCCGTAGGAATAAATTGAGAGAAGAGTTCCTGGTGTTTAAGAGCGATACAAACGAACAATACAACCGTGCATTCGCAGAAATAAGAAAGCAGCAGCAATCCGCCCTTGAAGTTGCCCGCAATGGTATAGCTCAGAAGAAAGATAGCATACACGAGCTAAAGCTCAAAAAACAAAAAGGACAGCTGCAGCGCTATTTTGAACAAGACATAGAAGCAGCGAAGTCAGAGATCGCTGTATTGCAGCAAAAAATAAAAAGCGCTGGCATAGAGATAGCAGATTTTAAAAAACAAGTGGAAACCCTGCAAAAGCAATGGGAGCTTGACCAGGAAAAAAGTGCCGCAGTATATGATAGGAAAGTAGAGAAAATGTGGGAAGATGGCAAGCAATACGCCGTAAATGTGACGGCTATTGATGAAAAATTGCAAAAGAATAAAGACTCACTGTATGGGTGGCTAAACGCAAATGTGCCGGGCTGGGAAAATAGTATAGGTAAAGTATTGGATGAAGAACAGGTATTGTTTCACTCGGGCCTCGCGCCGCAATGGACCGAAGGCATAAATGATACTTTGTACGGCTTAAAAATAGATCTGAACGAGATCAATAAAACAGTAAAGACCGTTGCAGATTATGAACGGGAAAAAGGAGAGTGGCTGCAAAAGGCAGATGTGAACCGGGCTAATACTAACAAGCTGATAGAGGAAAAGAACGAAGAAGCAGACAAACTAAAGACTCGTTACCAGGGGAAAATAAAAGAAATAAATAACAACAGGCGGCAGCTGGAATTCGAGCTGCAAAGATCGAACGGGCAATTGCAGGCAAATGAGGTTAAACGCGCAGACCTGGTAAGAAAAGCCGCGGAAGAGCAAGAACAGTTTTTGCAGCAGGTAAGCCGGGAAATTGAAGCAGCATCAGAAGAATTAATAAATGAAGAGAAAAACCTGGATGGCATAGAAGCCGGCATCCAGAAGCAAATAGATAATAAAGAGAAAGAAAAAAACAAGAAAATAAAAGCAGAAGATCAGAGGATAAAAGAATTGATAGCGACTTTTGACCAGGAACTGCAAGCGAGAAAACAAGAAACAGAAAACCGCATAGAGGAAATAAAGCAGCAGCAAACCAAAGATCTGAAAGTAGAAGGCGCTGATGTACTAAGGCTTTCCGGCATTGAAAAGGAGCTTTTGATTATCAGCAAAGAATTGAATTTTATAAATGACAACCGGGATATTGTAGCAGAATACAATAAAGACAAACGAGAGCTCTTTGACCAGGCAGATGCTTTTAAAACAGATAAGCGGCTGAAAGAAAACCTGCTTGAAAATGAGCAGGAAAAATACAATCTGCAAAAGCAAAAGATAAACCAGGAAGTAGAACAGCTTACCGTTGCCATTAACGAACTAAACGCCCAGATAACAAGCATTAGTGAAGGTATAAACGCCTTCGAAAGCTTTAAAAAGGCAGACCACTATAGGCAGATTGCCGAGTACGAAGGGCAACAATCTACCGGTACGGGGAATACAGCCAACCTGAAGTTATTGATCGAGACATTGAATGGTAAGATGTATACCATACAGGAGCGTTATAACGATCTGCAAACGGCCATCAACAAATTTACTGGCAACTTCGACTCAAAAAACATCTTTAATTTTAAATCGAATCTCGTAGAGAAAGAAGAGTTTATAGAGTTTGCAGAAATGCTGTATGAATTCCTGGAAGAAAATAAGATAATGCAGTATGAAAAGCGGGTGAACGAGCGCTTTGCAACCCTCATACGCCAGATAGGCAAAGAAACTACAGAGCTTACCTCGAAAGGTGGCGAGATACAAAAAGTGATTGCCGAGATAAACCGCGACTTTGAGGAGCGTAATTTTGCTGGTGTTATCAAAAGCATCAGGCTGCAACTGTCTGGTAGCCAAAACGCGATAGTGAACCTATTGCAGGAAATAAAGAAATTCAACGACCAGAATAGCATGGGGCTTGGCGCTGTAGACCTCTTCTCGTCTGGCGATAATGAAGGGCAAAACAAAAAGGCAATTTCTTTGCTAAAAGAATTTGCAAAAGAAATTAATGCGAGAAAGGAGAAAGAGATCAGCCTGCCCGATTCATTCGAATTGCAGTTCAGGATTGTAGAAAATGAAAATGATAGCGGCTGGGTAGAAAAACTAACTAATGTAGGCTCAGAGGGCACTGATATACTGGTGAAAGCAATGATCAATATTATGCTGCTCAATGTGTTTAAAGACAGCGCATCTAAACGTTTTAAAGACTTCAGGCTGCACTGCATGATGGATGAAATAGGTAAACTGCACCCTAATAACGTGAAGGGCATACTAAAATTTGCCAACGATAGGAATATACTTTTGATCAACAGCTCGCCTACATCTTATAATGCTACTGATTACCGGTATACTTACCTGCTGTCAAAAGACAGTAAGCATGTGACCACTGTGAAGCGATTAATAAAAAAAGGAGCTGAAGTATTGGTATGATCTCACGTTCTATTTCAGAAAAGTTGCTACAGCTTGCAGCGGGGGAAAACCTTCCCGCAAGCCAGTTGCAACATGAAATTATACGGGAGCTTATCGGCGATGGCATCATTCTGGGGCGTGTATTGGGCCGCACAAAAAGCACTTTGTATATTCAAGATACAGTTGCGCTTAGCAACTGGTTGTTCAATAGGTTTTCCATCCGGGACCTCGCTGAATATGTCAATACGCTTAAGAATGAAGAAGCTACCCGCGCAGATCTCATACATGCCGGCAACGACTCTAAATTAGCGGCCAGGCGTACTTTCAAAGGTTTTTTAATAAACAGTTATGTCCGCATTGAAGCCTTTCTTAATGGCAACCCTTTTACATTTATTCCCGTCGCTGGTACCTTTCAGTTTATTTACGATTTCGAAAGCTTTATACCTGCACCGGATATAGTTATCGTGGGTATAGAGAATGCAGAGAATTTCCGTTGGGTAGAAAAGCTGCAATACCTGTTTAAAGATGTTCATCCACTTTTTGTTTGCCGTTATCCACAAGGTCAGGGGAAGGACCTGCTGAAATGGTTGTATTCTGTTCCAAATCGTTACCTTCATTTTGGCGATTATGACTTTGCTGGTATTAACATATACCAGCAGGAGTATAAAAAGCACTTGGGGGAGCAGGCAACTTTCTTTATCCCCGCAAATATAGAACACCTGATAGAAGAGTACGGAAACCGGAAACTCTATGATCAGCAGCAATTGAATACCGTAGACTTTCCTGAGGATGGTATACAACGCCTAGTATCGCTGCTTCATAAATACAAAAAAGGGCTGGAGCAGGAAGCTTTAATAGGGCCGAAATAAGGTCTCTAAGATCACA
>Ga0206843_10043_pt1 | contig 43945 bp, 37 predicted proteins | sample Alteio_BWOrgCont_21_FD_152869 | JGI IMG/M metagenome (GOLD analysis project Ga0206843, IMG submission 152869) | Enriched cells from forest soil in Barre Woods Harvard Forest LTER site, Petersham, Massachusetts, United States -... | ecosystem: Environmental > Terrestrial > Soil > Temperate forest >...
AATAGACGAAAAAGATTTGGTTTGCGATTCAATCTAATTGCAGGAATTTACAATTGGGAGATTAAGGGATGACGATCGAAACGAAGACGATAGAAAAACGCATTGTTATGGATCACGAGAAATTGGATGTGTATCAAATTGCTATAGAGTTTGTGGTATTGGCAGACGAAGTAATCGAGCATCTGCCTCGAGGAAAAGCCTATTTAAGTGATCAGCTTCAACGGGCCGCCTCATCAATACCATTGAATAGACCTCTTGCGTAACTAAGCTTCTGTCGATTTTGGGGTTCTTTTGAACCGATTTTTGATTCTTTTTGCGGGGGTTGTATCAACTTTCGTATACAACCCCCGCAAAAAGAATCGAAAATCGGTCAAAATAATCCCCAAAATCGACGAAGCCTTAGTTACGCAAGAGGTCTAATGTTGCGGAAGGCGCAGGAGAATATGCAGTAGATGAAAAAGCTCGATTCTACCGTATGGCAAAACGATCAGCGACGGAATGTGCGGGAATTTTGGATGTCTGCCAACGCTTGCAACTTGTAGAAGAAAAGCGCTACACCAAGGGTCGTGAATTACTGATTCGCATAGTTTCTATGCTGGTGCGGATGGCTCAAAGATCACATTAGGCTGACGTCATGTACGGAGGCACGTTTCGGGCACCGGCACGGGCAGGGGCACGGGCACGAACGGGAGGTTATGCAAGAGGTCTAATGGGCTGTCAGTGTCTTAGCCGTTGAACACCTTGAGCCGATTTATTTTAGCCCAGCTAATTCTCGGGTCAAGAGAGCGATTGCGGACCAATCAAAATCTTCTCTACCCAAATTCATGCAAACAAGCATCTTTTCATGAAGATCAGAAAGGAAGGGCATTGGAACCCGCGCCTTGTCAGCACAATCTTGAAGAAGCCGCATATCCTTTAACCCAAGTTTCAAGGCAAACCCCCCATCCGTGAAATTACGCTTGCATATCATCGGGGTGTAGCTATGAAAAGCTGGGGCATCGAATAGAGAACTTCCCCAAATTTTCGCTGCAGCTGAAGTGGAAATCCCCCCTTTTTCCAGCATGCTTGCAGCTTCGGAAAAAGCTTCAATAAGACTGGCAATCATGAAATTATTGCACAGTTTAAATAACGATGCCTGCGCAGAATGCTCCCCTAAATCGAAAATCTGAGTGCTCATAGCCTCCAAAATGGGAGAAACCGTTTTTTTAGCTTTAGAATCGCCAGCTAAAAAGATCCATAAAGCCCCCTCTTTTGCACGTTCTGGCCGTCCAGTTACAGGAGCTGCTATAAATGCAATCCCCTCCTCTCGATGTTTCTTTTCTAACCCAGTAATCAGGTCCGGGGAAACCGTACTCATTGAGATGTGAATTAAAGGCTTTTTAGAGGAGGTCATTATTCCAGATGGCCCATGTACAATCTCATTTAAGGCTTGGTCATTTGCTACCATCGTAATCACAATATCGCATAAACCAGCAAGTTCTGCAGGAGTTGCTGCCCATTGGCCTCCCTTGTCAAGTAAAGGAGCCGCTTTTTCTTTTGTCCGATTGTGAACCCAAAGAGGAAATCCAGCTTTTAGAACATTTTCTGCCATGGGAAGGCCCATGTGGCCAAGTCCAATAAATCCTACTCTATGTTTCATATATCCCCCTAAAGCTTATTTTGTTTTTCAAATCAATTTAAACATCTCGCTGGCCGATTAAACAATCATATCTTTCAATCTTGATACGTTCTGTGCGCGTGCGAAAAAGTAATCTCCGCCCGTTTCTTCGACTAGTTGTCCAAATGTGAGACTCTGCAGCCCTTTGTCATGCACACGATATGCACTAAATCCATGCCTCTCGAAAAATCTAGCGATATCATGGATTACATTTGGATGCATAACCGACTCGGCAACTTCTTTCTCGTACTCAATGGTGACGCTAACATCGTGATGATCTATCATGATTCGTTCACAACCTCGTAGAACATCATATTCAAAGCCCTCAACATCAATCTTAATGAAAACCGAAGCAAACTCTCTGTTCTCCAGAAGAGTATCCAATGTAATTGTTTTAACATCTATGGTTTCGAGCGTTCCGCTAAATTTTTTAATCCTCTCTTTAGCTACTTTGAATCCAGACATCGCCGGATGTTCAACAAAATAATCGAAAGGAACTACAAAATCATTAATATGGCTTGCAGCATGTGCGATAATTTCCGTTCGATCTAAAAATCCATTGATTTCGAGATTGTTTCGCAACAGTTCCCTAGTGATAGGATGAGGCTCCAATGCAAGAATCTTTCCATGTTCTCCAACTAATGCAGCAGCAAATAGTGTGTGAACTCCAATATTGGCACCGACATCCACGAATATAGAGCCACTTGTGAGCACCGCACGCAGCAAACGGCGTATATGAGTTTCCCATTCTCTATGCTCTAACAAATGAAGTGCCATAAAGAGTTCGCGCGGATCGAGAAACAATCGTTGATTGTCTACGGTATGAATGAGAATTTGATCCCCTCGAAAAGTGATTGGATGATGAAAACTAAAGTAGCGCTTTAGTGTTTCATCTAGTTGTTTCGTCATATGATTTTCGAGATCTCGCTGCAATTTACTCAGACCCAGCGCCCGATACAGAAAATCTCTGACCAAATCAGCAAGCTTGTCTTTAATTTTTGATGCCTGTTTGATTGCTGCCATAAAAAACCTCAACTTTGAAACCAGATACAGTAGAGCTATTGCGTAACTATCGACAGAAGCTTAGTTACGCAAGAGGTCTAGTATAGCAAAATTTAAATTTTTGGCGTAACGAGGCTGACCAGACATTCGACATGCGCCGTTTGTGGGAACATATCGAAGGGCTGAATCAACTCGATGAGATAACCATTAAGGCAAAGATAAGAAAGGTCTCGTGATAAAGTCGCTGGATCGCAAGACACGTAGAGAATACGACTTGGTGCAATGGATAGGAGTCCTTCGAGAAATGAACGTTCGCATCCTTTTCTCGGTGGATTGAGAACAGCGACATCGATCTCTCTTAAGTGAGAAATGATTTCCTGAGCTCGAGCACAGTAAAATTGAGCATTAGTAATTTCATTGCGTTTTGCATTTTCCTTAGCATCCTCGATGGCTGTAGAAACAGATTCGACACCTATCACTTCTTTGGCCTGTTTTGCCAAGAGAAGAGATAAAGTTCCAACACCGCAATAAGCATCCAAGACCGTTTCATACCCTTTTAACGCAGCGATGTCTAATACCTTTTGATAAAGATTTTTCGCTTGACTTGGATTGACTTGAAAAAAGGAGGCTGAAGAGATTTTAAAAGATAGTCCTAATATATCTTCCAAAATAAATGGTTCTCCTGCCAGGGTCTCAAAATGAGTAGTGAGGATCCTGTTGCCAGCCCCATTATTGACATTTTGGACAACACCACGGATTTCAGACATGCAGTCCATGATCTCTTTAGCGATGGCAGGAAGTCCTGGAGGATTTTTACTTTTCGTCACTAAAGTGACGAGGATCTCTCTTTTATGAATAGCTGTTTTGATCAGAAGATGTCTGAGTTCTCCTTCAGAAAATCTTTGCAAGATAGGTCGAATTTTTTCGTAAGCTTTTTCACCGAGATCGCAATGGATATGACAATGTGTTACTTCGACTAATTCGTGCGTATTATAAGCATAGAGACCTTTGCCAGAAGGTAGTTGGATTTTGTTCCGATAGCCAACGGTCAAAGAGGAAGGGATACAAGGAAGAACATCTGGATGACTTAGCTTGCCGATGCGTTCGAGTGCATCAATGACACGTTGACGCTTGGCTTCCAACTGTTGAGGATAGTCTAGATGCATGAGCTGACATCCGCCACACTTGCCAAAAAGGGGGCAGGCAGGATCAATGCGATGAGGAGAGACAGAGAGATGTTCAACGATCTTTCCCCGACCATAAGTTTTCTTTTGCTCATGGAGGACTACGCGAACACTCTCACCAGGCAAAGCTCCGGGAACGAAAACCGTGAATCCCTCATGATAACCGACTCCCTCACCATTGACGCCAAGTCGTTCTATAAGAAAATTTATAGTTTGCATTTGAGAAAAATTATACACTGCGGTCCAAATTCCACATTGTCAGGCCGTTCGCAGTATAGCAAAAAAGAACCTTGGAGAAAAGAGGGCTTTTCTATTTTTGTTATGGTAGAGGGAGTTGCAAAACTCAGGTTCTGTCGATCAGTCGAAATTCACACTTTTTGACTGGTTGGGGTACATTAGACCTCTTGCGTAACTAAGGCTTCGTCGATTTTGGGGATTATTTTGGCCGATTTTCGATTCTTTTTGCGGGGGTTGTATACGAAAGTTGATACAACCCCCGCAAAAAGAATCGAAAATCGGTTCAAAAGAACCCCAGAATCGACAGAAGCTTAGTTATGCAAGAGGTCTATTGCCGAGGAGCCCGCTATGAATCCAGTTGTCCAAGCCGCCTGAAAGTTAAAACCTCCCGTTACCCCATCAATGTCTAATATTTCCCCTGCAAAATAGAGTCCGGGACAAATTTTGCTTTCCATTGTTTTAAATTGCACTTCTTTCAAAGTCACTCCGCCACAAGTTACAAACTCTTCTTTATTCATAGTTTTTCCTTCTACTTGGTAAATATCTGCGTTTAGTTTTTGTGCGAGGGCTTGCAACTCTTTTTGTGAGATGTCGTTGAGACGCCTTTGGTCATTAAGAAGAGTTTTCCAGGGATTCTTGGGCAGTTTGAAGGGATTTTCGGCAAGTAGAGTTTTTTGTGGTGCAATTTTCTTGAGTTGAAGAAACGCTTCGAAGATTTGGGGAATGGTTTTATCGGGGAGCCAGTTTACTGAGAGTCCTACTTTATACCCATGCTCGAAAAGGTTTCTAGCTCCCCAAGCGGAAAGTTTGAGGGCGGCGGGGCCGCTAAAGCCAAAATGAGTGATGAGAAGGGGCCCTTTTTGAGTAAAGGAAGTGCCTAAAATGGATAATTCGACAGGATTGTGAGAAATGCCGCTGAGTTCTTTCAGAGGCGAAGTGGGGATATTGAATGTGAAAAGGGAGGGAACCGGTTTTTGGATGGTGTGGCCCAGATAAGCTGCCCAAGTATGGCCTTCAGTAGCACTACCTGTAGCGAGGATGAGTTTGCGAGTGACATAGGGACCTACTTGGAATCCTTGATCCGTTTTCTCGATTTTCTCAATTCTTTGCCTCATGAGAATTTCTAGATCGAGCGCTTTCGCTTCATTGAGGAGGACACTAATGATCGTTTCTGAGCTATCTGAGATAGGAAAGACTCTGCCGTCTGACTCGGCTTTTAAGGCTGCCCCACGGGATTCAAACCAGTTGATGGTGTCTTGGGGTTGGAACCTATGGAAGGGCCCCCTTAGCTCTCGAGCGCCGTGAGGATAGTTTTGAATAAGTCTCTCAGGATCAAAACAAAAGTGCGTCACGTTGCATCTACCACCTCCAGAGATGCGTACCTTAGCGAGCAGTACAGAGCTTTTCTCAAGAAGAGCCACTTTGGCTGTTGGATTGGCCGCCTTGGCACTGAGAGCTGCAAATAAGCCAGCAGCTCCTCCTCCAATTACGATTAAATCATACATAGTGAGGAAACTTAAAACTTGTTAAAGTTTCTAATGCTTCTGGAGGCTTTATTTCGATGTTGAAACTTTTTGGGCCGCCATTTTTTCTTAGGATGGCTCTTCTTGGATATTGTACCACGGGCAGGTTGTCTATTAGGATTGGGATTAAGAAAGCGTTCGATGGCCTTCCATCGAAAATTGTCTTCAGGAGAAATCAATGATAGAGCAAAGCCTTCTGCGCCGGCGCGTCCAGTTCTTCCGATCCGGTGAATGTAATCCTCGGGGCATTCGGGGAGGTCGTAATTAATCACATGCATCACATGAGGAATATCAAGGCCTCTCGCGGCAACATCCGTTGCCACAAGAATGCGGCTTTTAGAACTTCGGAAAGCACGAATAACCTGTTCGCGGCGTCTTTGGCGCAAATCTCCATGCAACGCATCCGTATTGTGTCCTGCTAGTCTCAATTCTTTGGACAGGCTTGCTGCACGCCGCCTGGTTTTTACAAAAACAATGATAGAGCCTTTCCGCTGATCCAGTTGTAACAATCCTATTTTTTTTTCAGAGTGGGAAACGCGGATCACTTCTTGTTGGATTTTTGACGCTGCCTGGTTGTGAGCATCGACGGCTACTCGTTGTGGATCTTTTAAAAATCGCCCTGCCAGGCGCATGATGCTGGGAAGATATGTTGCAGAGAAGAGTAGCGTCTGGCGTGATTCAGGGAGCTGTTTTGCAATTCGATCTAATTGGACTCCGAAGCCCATGTCCAGCATCCGGTCAGCCTCATCAATGACCAAAAATCGGGTCCCACTCAAATTTAAGCTACGCCGGTCGAGATGGTCGTTGATTCTTCCCGGCGTTCCCACAATAACAAAAGGCTGCTTTTTCAAATTTGCGAGCTGATTGGACATCGAAACTCCGCCAATAAGGAGGGTGGCTTTGAATTCAGGCCCTGCCATTTGTAGAAGAGCCTGGTGGACCTGCATAGCTAATTCCCGAGTCGGAGTTAAAATCAACGCTCGTTCTTGAGGATTTTTAGTTAATTTTTGAATGAGCGGAATGAGATATGCAATCGTTTTACCCGTTCCAGTCTGAGCAGACACCAAGACATCTAACCCTTTGAGCGCAAGGGGGATCGTCTCTTGTTGTACAGGGGTAGGGATCGTAATTCCCATACGCACAAGAGATTCAATCAGCGCAGCAGGCAATTCCCATTGAATAAAATTTTTCATTTCTTAGCCTATACGAAAGTGGAGCTATTGTAACAAGAGGGCGCAATTCATCCAAGTGCTAAAGCGCTTGGTTTTTCTGCGTCCACACGATAAGCAGGTGCTCTTAAATATTTATAACAAGATTCAAGAGGATTTTCGATGAGATTTAACGTTGGCCGACGAAGACAATGTGTCAAGCACATGGCTGAGGAGGCCAACGTTAAAGGTCGCGAAAAGATCTTATAAATATTTAAGAGGACCTGCTTAATCTGACAAGACCGGGTTTTTCTTATGCTTCGGTATCTAATACCAGGAACTGATTAGGATCTGGCAAAGAAGGAAAAAAAGTCATTATTTGATGCGAAAGAATCTTGCAATGCTTGTACTCTGTTTTAAGTCCATTTTTGATTGTTTTGATCTGAAGCCTTAACTCAGACAAGGTTTTTTTTTCTCTCTCTTTACTTCTTTTAAGCTGGAGATAATGCTCCTTTACTTGCCTGACCTGTTGTAGTTTATCAAGCATGCTTTCTGTAAGCATTATGACCTTCTCTTCCCATACTCTTTTGTGGTCGCTAAAAGAGGAATGGATCTTATCTAGAAGAAGCTGCTTGCGCTCGCGAATTAGCCTTTTTTCTATGAAATGGTGTTGATTTTTTCTCAACTGAGAAGCCAAGCCAAGTTTGCTCAGTGTCCAAATTAGCCATTTTGTGGGATCGAAGTGATACCAACGGATGCCATTGCGATAATCATAGCTAAAAGTATGGTGGTAGTTGTGATAACCTTCTCCAAAAGTAAGCATAGAAATTAGGTAGTTATCTACTGCTGAGAGTTCCTGGCAAAATGTACGAGCGCCCCAGGTATGGGCTAGGGAATTGATAAACCAAGTGAAGTGATGGAGAAAAAACAGCCGCACAAACCACACGAAAAGAAAAGCTCCGCAATAATCGCCAAAACAGCAACCGAAAAATAGAGAGGTTAATCCATTTGTTAAAAACATTAAAGGGACATAAAATCGATGCTGAAAACAGATGAGCGGCTTTTTAAGCAAGTCAGCTACGGTTTTGTTCTCGATTTCTTTAGGCTTTTCTAGGAGCCAAAGAAAATGGGCGTACCAGAAACCTTTTTTGATGGAATAGGGATCGTGATCGGTATCGACAAAGGCATGATGTTGGCGGTGGTCAAAAGCCCAACGCAACACGCTTCCTTGCGTTGCCATAGTGGCAAAAAACAGCAGAATAGCTTCAATAACAGGGTGTATTTTGTACGTTGAATGGGAATATAGACGGTGATAACCAGCTGTCATACTCAATCCAGTTACATAGAGCAAAACTACTGAAGTAATCACAATTTGCCAAGAAGGGGTAAAATAGAAAAAGTAAACAGGCAAAGAGATAAGCAATAATAAATGATACCCCAGAATATATAGAGCAGGGCCCCAGTTAAAATTTTTAATTTCCAAAAACCACCTTCTTGTTTATTTCTATCCTGTGAAGCTCGAAGGTACCTCATACTTAAATTGTTTCCAATCAAAAGTTGAATATTGCTCCACTTACAATCCTTTTTATTGCTGTTTTGCTCGACTTTGGCCATTGGAGGGAGTTGATTTCGCCTCTATTGAGCTTAGGGCTTTAATTAATTTCTAATAGGCTTGAGATAACAACCACTTCCAAATCGGAATCACCGAAATCCGAAACCCGTTCATTTCGATTGTATCTTGTTCATTTTCCGTGAGGATAATCCCTTCCTGTAAATCATAGGTTTTCATGGCTTCCATCAATCCTTCGATTTCCCGTTTTTTTACCTCAGGATCTGAGAGAGCTGTTGTCACTTGAAGGGTTTGAACGATCCGATTCCCTTCTCTCACAACAAAATCGCATTCTTTCTTCTCCTTATGAAAGTAAATCTCCTTCATCTGCATTTTTAGGTGGAGAAATACCACATTCTCCAAGAGGCGTCCCCGGTCTTCGCTCACCCGGAAGCCGGTCGTTCGAATCAGAGCGGGATCAATCATGTAGCACTTTTTATTGGATTGAATTTGCTTGTGGAGAGAGTGACTATAACGACAGATAAAGAAGCAGAGATAGCACTGTTCCAAGTAATCGCAATAATTTGCGATAGTGTGAGGGCTGCTCACACCGACAGTTTTAGCTAGGTTTGTGTAGCTAAATTCTTTTCCGATGTTGCTCGCTAAATAATAGACGGTTTCGCGCAACGCCTTTTCATCCTGAATTTTATAGCGTACAATGATGTCACGATAGAGAATCCCCTCCAGCAAGTCTTTCAGATATTCTGTTTTTTCAAACTCTACATATTCTGGAATTCCCCCATTTTTTAAATAATTGGAAAAATGGTGCAGGATCATGCCAATATTGATTGTCGATAGAGCTTTTTTAGAAAGTGCCTCGGGATACCGATGGCGTACAATTTCGAAAAAAGAGAGCGGATACACTTCCAATTGAATGTACCTACCTGTTAAATGCGTCCCCAATTCCTTGCTCAAGAGGTTTGCATTCGATCCTGTGATATAGATCTTTTTTCCCTGCTCATACAACCTTCGGACAAAACGCTCCCACCCTTTAACGTTTTGGATTTCATCAAAGTAAAACCTGGACTGATCTCCGAATAGCTCGATGAACACCTCCAGCAGCGTTTGAAAGTCATTTACCTGAAACTGTACAAGTCGTTCATCATCGAAGTTAAAGTAGTAATCTGAATAATCATTTGTCTTGACAAATTCCAACTGCAACATGCGTTGGATAGTCGATTTTCCAGATCTTCGAATTCCACTAAGGATAATGATATTTGGATCGCTTGCAAAACGCTGGATCGTTTCACTCACTGTACGGCGATAAAAATCCTTTGGGGATCGATATTTAAGTTGATCCATGATGATACGCTTGAGAATCTCCCGATTCATGCTTCTCCCCTCTTTTTCCTCTATTATACAATAAAACCATGTATTTTTAATGCACGATTTTAGATAAAACCGTGTATTTTAAATACACAAAATATGAATATCTTAATTATTAACGACTTGCAGAAAATTATACCGAAACAACTTGAAGGTAATGAATGATCCGTCTGCTCTAATTAATGCAAAAGCTGCCCCCGCCATCTACTCGAATATTCGCTCCATTAATATACCCCGCAAGAGGGCTGGCGATAAAGGCGACAGCTGCAGCAATTTCTTCCGGCTTTCCCAATCGATTACACGGGTTAGGAAGAACTTTTTTGATCATATTGGCTTCAATCTCTTCCCATTTTGTTCCCCAACCTTTCTCCTTCGCGATTTTGTGAAATAAATCCTCCAAGCCCGGGGTCTGAATCGGTCCAGGCGAGATAGTATTTGCCGTGATCCCCGTACCCGCAAGCTCTTGAGATAAGCTGACAGAAATGAGAATATGAGCGCTTTTGGTCACAGCGTAATCGGCTTCATCAGCAAAAGGCCGTGTTCCTACGACGCTGCCAAACTGAATAAAACGACCATATTTTTGCTTTCGCATCATCGGGAGAAATTCCAAGATCAAGCGCACAGTTGATACAACATTTTGATTAAAAAGATCTATCCAATCTTGGGGAGAACTATTTTTCCACCCGCGCATCGGATAAGCACCTGCATTATTGATTAAGATATCGATGCCGCCTAGTTTTTCTATTGTTGCTTGGGCGGCTTTTTTCGCACCTTCATCTGTAGACAAGTCAGCCTGAATTTTGTCAGCCTTTCCTCCGACTTTTTGAATTTCATCGACCACGCGACTCAACTCTTTTTCATTCCTTCCGTGAGCCATAATGTGAACGCCTTCTTTTGCTAAAAATTTGGCGATCGACTCACCGATGCCTGAACTGCTACCTGTCACGAGCGCTCTTTTACCTTTTATTTGCAGATCCATACTCCTCCAGCTGCCGAATGGTTAATTGATCGAAAAAGCCTCTCAGTTGGCCATTTGACCGTGTTAAATGAGCAACTTTTGAGTTTTTTTCGGTATAAAACCACTTAATAATATTTTCCTTATGATTTCATCAAGCAATGATTGTCTTCTTGTTACAATAGCTTCACTTTCGTGTAGGCTGAAACTTGCTCTCTAAAAACAGTTGTATTTAGCTCTCGGAATAGATAGTCTTGATATCCAATCCCTAGAAGCCTTCGCCATACATTGGGTATGGCTATAGGCGGAAGGTCCTTTAATTGGAAGAAGTCTTCTGCTTTAGCTGGGGGAATATTAGACCTCTTGCGTAACTAAGCTTCTGTCGATTTTGGGGTTCTTTTGGACCGATTTTCGATTCTTTTTGCGGGGGTTGTATCAACTTTCGTATACAACCCCCGCAAAAAGAATCGAAAATCGGCCAAAATAATCCCCAAAATCGACGAAGCCTTAGTTACGCAAGAGGTCTATTCACTTAAGTTAAGTTGACTTCGTTTTTTGCACTTTTGAAAATAAATCAAGGAGTAACTACTATGACTATTCAACCAACATATTTGTGGACCATTGCAGAACTTGAAGCAAACGCCGTCTTAAAACTAGGATCTATGAATGAAGGATCCTACGAAAGCTATATAGAACGAATGAATAAAATCGCGGTTGAAAATGGCATAGCCAAGCCTACCTTGGCAATAGGGATTAAATTCAAGGAGGGGGCTCATGCTTTTGTCAGTGAACAACCTTATCCTATAACAAAAAATGAATGGTCTATATTTAAAAAAGAAGCAGAGACAATGTGCGAGTATATCCCTAATGTGTTTGTCGTAGACGGATCAAAATTTAGTTTGCCAATTTAATTCAATAGACCTCTTGCGTAACTAAGGCTTCGTCGATTTTGGGGATTATTTTGAACCGATTTTCGATTCTTTTTGCGGGGGTTGTATACGAAAGTTGATACAACCCCCGCAAAAAGAATCGAAAATCGGTTCAAAAGAACCCCAAAATCTACAGAAGCTTAGTTACGCAAGAGGTCTATTCTATGAAAGTCTATTTTCCATTGATTCTTGCTTTCATTGGAGGAGTTATGGCAGCAGATATAGATAAGATAAATTCTGATTTTTACAACCAAAGCGGTAACTCTTTTAACACGATTCCCTTTGAACCAGTTCTCACCCAGCTTCTTCAGAAATATCATATCGGCCATTACCTCCTCGAAATAGGATCTGGACCCGGAGCGCTCGCTATTTGGTTAAAAGATTTGGGTTATCAGGTTACTTGCCTTGAGCCTGCAAAGAAATTAGCCGAGATAGCAGTTAAAAAAGGTTTAGATGTACGTCCGCTTACGATTCAAGAGTTCGAGACAAATCTTCAATATGATTGTATTCTCGCTATTTCTTCATTAATTCACGTTCCAAAAAAGGAACTACCGACTCAAATACAAAAGATTGCCAATCTGTTAAAAACACAGGGCATATTTTTTGTCAGTTTTATCGAAGGAGAAGATGAGGGACTTGAAGACCCAACAATGTCAGGAAAATTAAGATATTTTGCAAAATGGAGAGAATCTGATTTAGACCGCCTTTTTTCCCCCTATTTCCACCTTCTGGAAAGCTACAAGATTTACAATAAAAAAATGGATCGAACATTCTTATTGAGAGTATACCTCTTAAAGAACTGAGCGGCCCTAGGTGTGTTCTCTAATCGCGCTTAATACCATTTGCGAAAAATAAAGACATATTTCAGCTGCGTGAAAGCTGCCGCATTTCGATGATCGCAAGCAGCATAGTATTAATGCAATACAATGCTGCTTGCGATCATCGAAATGCGACGCTTTGACGCGCTCAAATGTGTCTTTATTTTTCGCAAATGGTATAAGTCAACATATACCCAAACAAACTGAAAAATTGTTGCACTCTTTTCATCTTTTCATTTAGACAAAATGAAAGATGATATATGCCTAAAGAATGGATTTGTTAAAATTTAGATGTTTAGGTATGATCACATCTCGCTATTTTACAAAAACTTACAAAAAATTTTGTTAAACCTTCTATACTGAGAATGTTAAAGTTTAAATCTGAAGGATGTTAAGTGAGAGAGCCAGAATCGCAATTTAAACATTACGACTTAGAATTGATCGAACCCGCCTTTACATCTCCTCTGATAGATCTGATTATCGACTTGAATCATCTTCGAAAAAAACAATTAGGTGGAACAACCCCCGCTGCGATTTTTTTCAATCTCAAGGGTATTTTCCATATGATGGAAAGTATTGGATCGGCTCGCATTGAAGGCAATAATACCTCCCTTCTTGAGTATGTTGAAACAAAGTTAGAGGAACCAAATAATGTACCTGTCGGTATTAAAGAAATTCAAAATATTGAAAAGGCGATGGATTTCGTTGAAGAAAATATTAAAAATCATCCGATTAATCGATTTTTTATCAGCGAAATTCACAAAATGATTGTCGATGGATTACCCTCTTCACCAAAAGGAGAAGGAGATAAAACACCTGGTCAATATAGAAAATCGAATTTGAGAATTACAAAATCCAAGCATATTCCTCCCGATTGGGCGCAAGTTGAAGAGTATATGGAAGAATTATTCAACTTTATCAATCAAGACAGCAGTGCAAAATTCGATCTATTAAAAATAGCAATTGCTCATCATAGGTTCGTTTGGATACATCCGTTTGACAATGGGAATGGCCGAACGGTACGTTTATTCACTTATGCGATGCTCATCAAGCTGGGTTTTAATGTGGATGTAGGAAGAATTATTAATCCAACAGCAATTTTCTGTAATCATCGGAACAATTATTACAAATATCTCGAGAAGGCGGATACTGGTGAACAATCAGGAATTTTAGCTTGGTGCGAATATGTTCTCCATGGATTAAAAGAAGAGATTGAAAAAATCGACAAACTTTTGAATTATGATTATCTTGCAAAGGAGATTTTAGTACCAACTATCAACTACTCTATCGAAAAGCAATATATCACAGATCTTGAAGCAAAAATACTCCGTAAAACCGTTGAAAAAAAACAATCAAATCCAGAGATTTAAAAGAGATTTTTCACGGAAAACACGCTGCTGAATTATCGCGTCAAATCAAGAAGCTTGTGGACAAAAAAATGCTCCAACGAGTGGGCTTTAAAGATTACGTCATCAGCTTTGGTCATAGCTATTTACTTCGCGGTATCGTTAAAGTATTAGGAGACAAAGGATTTCTTCCAAACCTGGATGGAAAACTCTAAGATTGCATAGACGTGAAATCAATTCCCTCCAGTTAAAGGTTTTGGAGAACCTTGCGGGCTCGGCGCGCATTTAGATCTATGTTTGAAAACATGATTTGCTCTTGAAGAACTCGGGGAATCTCGTTTTCTGCATTTTTTACTTCGACGTTTAAGCGCACCGGTTGTCCATCATTGTTAAGCAATTGCTCGAACTTTGCAAGGAACTCATTTGTGTCTTTGAAAGAGTCTGCCAACCCGCATTTTTTAGCAAAATCCGTATTGATTTTTTCCCAAGGAAGCTGCCGATGGAAACTCAATGTTCTTAAGCAGATCTCAATGAAGGTAACAAAGAAATGGCGAATTCCTTGGGAAAACCAATGAGGACGAACGTTGTCAATCAGAAGACGGGTTCCTCTTGTGAAACTCTCAAAAATAGTTCCACCGCCCCCTTTTCCGATGAGTACTCCCCCGTAGGCAGCCATCGAAATTAACTCTTCCACTTTATCTGTGAAAAGTTCGAGATGAATCGGAAGATGGGTTTTAGGGAGAACGTTTTTTTCTAAATGGTTCTTAAACTGAAGATTATCTTTACCGCAAATGACAATCAGATGGATGGGAATCTCTTCTAGTTTCATATGAGCGTATTTTTGGGCGAGAATTTCAGGATAAGGTGAATAAGCTCCGGCTTTTCCATTGGAAATAATCACGACTTTCTTATTTTGCTCGATGCCCCAAGCTTGTTTTAGACGTCGGATATCTGCTTCAGCGCGAACTTGAGTAAATTCATGACGAATGGGAGGACCAGAGATAAAACGTTGATCAGCTGTTGTTTTCCTGAAAATGGGATCGAGGCATTCCGGTACATCAAATGGCACAGCCATTTTAAAATTTTTAAGAGATGGAGGAGCATCGCGGGTAATGATGCTTGTATCGACATCAGAATTGATGTGCATGCAGGGAATGCCGAGAATTTCGCAAGCTTTTATGATTGCTTCGATATGCGAGCTGCTGTAAGTGGTGATGACAGAATCAGGATGGATTCTCAATAACTGCTCCAAAACATGCTTGAGTTCATAATCGGTATAGCCGAAAGAAGAAAAAAGTTTGGATTTTGCCCAACGTAAAAAGTTAATACAGGCAAAGGCTTTATTTTTTAAGAGTTCCTCGAAAAGAGTCCCAATGGACCAGTTTTTTCCTAGCCAGCGCGTCATGAATAAATTGCGAATGGGATCTTCTTCCATAAGAACTTCGGGAAGATCGATGGTCACAGTATGATAACCAAGAGAAGAAAGTTTACTGGCCGCTCCTCGAGAAACTTCCATATGTCCTCCGCCCCATTTGCAACCGATGATCGCAACGGTCTTCTTCTGGTTTTCCTGAAACTGAGCAGGATCGACTCTATTTTGGACGAGCATTTGAGCCGTCATGGGTTGCGCCGGTTTTAAAGGAATCAGAGGATAGGAGTTAAAAGGCCATTCCGCTTTTTCATTTCGGCTAGGCGGAGTTTGAGCTTGGCAACCACATAAACGGTGAGCAAAATGTGTTTGAGCACGATTAAAAACATGATTGATGGATTGCCATTCTGCGCGCATTTTTCCAATCATTGAAGCAAATCGAATGGAAGAAAGTGGGACCATGTTTTTGCCATCTTCGAGCAGATAAATGCACCCATTATAGGCCTTTCTGCATTTTTCACTTTGAGCAAGCAAATCAGGTCCATTGACGTTTTCAAGACTTTGTCTTAATAAGGTAACCTGTGACAGGCAATTTTTATAGTAACTTTCTGTTTTTAAGTGCAGATAAGTTTGATTGAAGAACTCTTTGCCCTTAAATGGCTTCAAGATCGATTCTGTTTCTTCCCAACAGATCTTTTCTAATTCTGGAGTTTTTTTTAATTTTTCCAAAAGGATGAGGAAATTCAAACGAAATTGATTAAAATCGGCATTTTCAATAAAGCCAACAACAGAAGAGATTTGTTGTCGCATTTCGCTTGAGCAATCGAAACGATTAGCAAGTTCAGCAAGATATTGACGTAAGAATAGTTGACGAGTTTGATCTTGAAGGCTCTGTTCTTCTTTTAAAACGATATGCAAAGGAGATTTTACCAAAGTGTCAGAATAGTTTGCAGGAGATTCAAAACAGAAAACAGGATCTCGAGTTTGCGCGTTGTGTGCTTCAGCAATTTTGGCATAAAGCATCAAAATATACAAATATTTGAAGACCAGATTGATTTTTTTTTCATTGAGAAGATCATGTAAGAAATTGAAACATCTGTCGCCCATTCTCTCATTTTGCTTTAACTGGTAGAGAATGGATCGCGTCGTATGAATAACAAAGGAGGTATCCTGTAAATTGTTTTTCACAAGCAAAACAATCCGCGCTGGGATGTAAGAGTCCATTTGAAGTTGATTCAAATAGACTGCTTCAGACGAGGTTGTTCGTTGACTTAAAGGAATATTTTCATAACGAGACAAATCACTTTCCGTTCCGAATTGCTCAATAAAATTAAATAAAAACGGACATGGGGCCATTGGGATATTTTGTGTTTGTATATTCGATGTCATCGTGCGCTTTTCCTTCGTTTTTCGGTATAATAGACCTCTTGCTAACTTAAGCTTCTGTCGATTTTGGGGTTCTTTTGAACCGATTTTCGATTCTTTTTGCGGGGGTTGTATCAACTTTCGTATACAACCCCCGCAAAAAGAATCGAAAATCGGTCAAAATAATCCCCAAAATCGACGAAGCCTTAGTTGCGCAAGAGGTCTAATAACGACCTATTTTTATTGACAAAGCGATTTAAAATCTCTAAATTTCCACTCATTAGTCTCTTAATACTATGAAAGAAACCCAAAACTCAGGCCGACCGTAGTATAACATAGCGCCCAGGTGGTGGAATTGGTAGACACGCCAGATTTAGGTTCTGGTACCGCAAGGTATGTAGGTTCAAATCCTATCTTGGGCATATCGCTTCGCAAAAAATCAAAAATGCCGCTTAAAACAGCTGAGTTGTTCTAATTCCGGGAAAAAACTCAGCTGTTTTAAGCGGCATTTTAAAGACAGATGACTCACCTACTGAAGATTCAATTCACGAATTTCAACGAGATTTTTCTCGTATTGAGCTTTGGTTATAAAGAACTCAGCTGCAAATTTAGTGCGTTGAGACATTTCGTGACAGGTGATAAATTCACCTTGCGTATCACTCATTTCTTGCTGCAAATCAATATTTTGTGCTTCGAGTTCCATGATACGTTTTAAACGGTGCTCATTTTGTGTATAGATATTGAGAATTTCGCCTGTGTTACGGGCAATCATAATATTGCAATGCTCAATTTCTGCCAAAATAGCCAAAGGATCTGCTGCATGAGGCAATTCTTTTTCTTTTTGAGTGATTTGGCGTTGTAAATTATCATTGGACTCTTGCAATTCTCGTACTCTTTGAATCTGTCTTGTCTGCAAAGTAACACGCTCGCTGCTCGTATAAAATTCGACACGATCATCTTGATTAAACAAACGAGTGGCAGGATTGGCAATGAGAGTAGGATGACTCTCTTTGCTGTTGACGGCATCAGCCGCTTTTTGTGTTTGACGTTCAATACGTGGTTGGGTTTGCATATACAGCCTCCTTAAAGGATATATATATCTGAGATGACATCTCGGATCAGAAACTGCTCCATTCCGATATAATTATAATATTAGTTAATTAATTAATTTGTCAAATTAAACAAATAGAGATTTATTAATAACATAACCATTTTAAAATTAAACAAAAACAACCCGTTTTTTCAGTTTATTGGGTATACAGTGGGAATGCTCACTTTTTTGCTCACTTTTTTGTTTTTTGTAAATTAGGCTTTTTGATATTGTCCTTCACGTTTAGTGACGCGTTTTACGTTATACCCCCGACCAGTCAAAAAGTGTGAATTTGGACTGCGCCAAAGCCTCGGGGCTTTAGCGCAGTCCAAATTCACACTTTTTGACTGGTCAGGGGTATAAGCAATTCGAATTGAAACACAAACCAGAAAAATCAAAGGACTATGCTTATGTCAAAAAAAATCATGATTCCCTCACTTGCTTGTCTTCTACTTCTAAATCTTCATCTCTTTGGAGAAGAGACGACTACAAAAAGTGAAGAAACTGTCATTGAAGGACACGTTACAGTTCGTTCACGTGAATCTGATCCTTCTAAGCGAGAATGGATCCGAGACTTGAGGGCAAAAGAACGAGAAGAAGAGGAAACGGATAATGATAGTCCTGCCCAGAAAATCCTGCAACGCGCTAATTTCAAATTCGCTAATTCTTCCCTGCAATTCAAGCTTGCTCCCCGTGAAATAATAACGCAGCCTCAATTTTCTTTAATTTCCTATGCATACCCAATCAATTGCCATTGGTTAGCAACCATTTCTGACACTTTGCGCTCTATAGAGATGGAAGACGGATCGCATTGGGAAATTTCTTCCTACGATTCCTATATTTTACGAAACTGGCAAAGAGACGATTCTCTTGTTATTACTCCAAATTACAGTTGGCTAAGCTCTTATGATTATTATATTACCAATAAATCTAAGAATACTTTTGTTAAAGCTAATCTCTATGTTGGTCCAGTCATCTTTGGCCCCTTTTCGCATTGGATCGTCGATATCGATCATATTGGAGGACATGTTTATTTAGAAAATCAAATGGTTTGGTGCGTTAATCCTCAAGATAACTATGTTTTGAAAGATTGGGCAATCAACGATCATATTATCTTAGGTGTTTATGACTCTTGGTTTTCTTCTTATGATCATATCCTGATCAACGCCAACATGGATACCCATATCCGTACTAAGCAATATTAAGAAAATACTGAATTTAGCCTGGAATTTGTAGAGAATTGCAATGGCTAAAATAGACCTCTTGCGTAACTAAGCTTCTGTCGATTTTGGGGTTCTTTTGAACCGATTTTCGATTCTTTTTGCGGGGGTTGTATCAACTTTCGTATACAACCCCCGCAAAAAGAATCGAAAATCGGCCAAAATAATCCCCAAAATCGACGAAGCCTTAGTTACGCAAGAGGTCTAATCAAGGCTAAGTTTCCAAAATCAAAATCAAGAGGTTCCCAGATGTCTATTCATAACGTTTCTCCTCTGTTTCGATGCGTGGACAGCAATCCTGTCATTGTAGATCCACGTCTCCAAACCCATGAAGGAGAAGAAAATCATTGTTGGACAACAGCAATCAAAATCGCTAGCGCTGTCGTACCTGCGATCGCTATCATCGCAAGTTTTGTTTATTTAGGTCCTATTGGTGGCTTTATAGTCACAGGAGTGTTAATAACTACGGCTTGGGCGATCCAAGTGCAACGACGACGTGATCATAATCATCCTTATCGGAGTGGTTTTTTTTCATCCCTGTTTTCTAATAGCTATCAGATGTACAATCCAAGTCGCGTTCAAGGCAATGTTCGATACGTTCCTACCCCCATCCCACCCTCTGGTCCAACAGGGCACGTAGGAGTTGGTCAAGGTCATTTTGTTCCACTGCCAAATAATCCCATCCAAGGCAATGTTCGACCCGTTCCTGCCTCCACCCCACCCTCTGGTCCAACAGGGCACGTAGGAGTTGGTCAAGGTCATTTTGTTCCACTGCCAAATAATCCCATCCAAGGCAATGTTCGACCCGTTCCTGCCTCCACCCCACCCTCTGGTCCAACAGGGCACGTAGGAGTTGGTCAAGGTCATTTTGTTCCACTGCCAAATAATCCCATCCAAGGCAATGTTCGACCCGTTCCTACTCCCATCCCACCCTCTGGTCCAACAGGGCACGTTATACCCGGTGGCGGTCATTTCGTTCCGCCAAATAATCCCGCCCTAGGCATTGTTCTTCCTCCACCCTCTGGTTCAGAAGGACATGTCCAGGTCGGCCAAGGCCACCGTCGCTAGGTTTTATTTCAAAACCGTCATATCTTCTAATATGACGGTTAGCTCAATTTTATCTGGATTTTGTCCATAATTTTGTTTCTCTCTAAAAAAGCATCAATGATATATCTATTTGGATGATAAACAAGGATGCTCCTCAGCACAAATTCAAATCCTGGGGAATGTTTTGTAAATAACGGTTAAACTGGACTTTAGCCATTGTTCGGGATCGCTTTCACCTCTCCTTGGTCCAGGCTTTAATTAATTTCTAAATGGTGGCATTCTCAAGCCTGCCATTTAGAAATTAATTAAAGCCTGGACCAAGGAGAGGTGAAATCAATTCCCTCCAATAGCTAAAGTCCAGTTAAACACTAACGTATTCATAGGAGTACAAGCATGAGTAAACTCAGAGAACAAAAAAAAGAAGAACGCAAAAAGCCTACTAAGACGTTAAAAGAAAAACGGCTGGCTAAACAAGAAAAGAAAAAATCAAAATCTTCTTGAACCATCCTACCAGCTGTTCTGAGTTTTGGGTTTATTTTATAGTAGAGAGGGAGTTGCAAAACTCAGGGTTCGTCGATTTTCGTAGATTTCGAGGCAATTTTTGCAAATTTTGGCGCGTCCAATAGTTGGAGGCACCTATGAATGCGCCAAAATTTGCAAAAAGTTTCCGAAAGATATGGCAAGGTACTATAGACCTCTTGCGTAACTAAGGCTTCGTCGATTTTGGGGATTATTTTGGCCGATTTTCGATTCTTTTTGCGGGGGTTGTATACGAAAGTTGATACAACCCCCGCAAAAAGAATCGAAAATCGGTTCAAAAGAACCCCAAAATCGACAGAAGCTTAGTTACGCAAGAGGTCTTATGAAAGAAACCCAAAACTCAGGGTATTAATCATGCGATCAGTTAAATCTCTGGAAATTAATCTTTTTTGATTTTAAAATGACAGTTTGATCCACTTTTAAGTTTTTGAGCAAGGATCAAAAAAAATAGATGAAAATACTCTCAACCCCACGCATATTAACTGTTTTTACTTTGGCCATGATCAATGTCGCTGCTATTGGCAGTGTTAAAAATTGGCCAGTGACAGCTGAGTATGGTTTTGCTTCAATCTTTTATTTTCTTTTAGCCGCAATCGCTTTCTTTTTGCCGATTTCTCTTGTCTCCGCTGAGCTTGCGACTGGCTGGCCAAAAAGCGGCGGGGTGTTTGCCTGGGTGAAAGAAGCTTTTGGCCATCGGACAGGATTTTTAGCCATTTGGTTACTCTGGATTGAAAATGCCTTTTGGTATCCGACGATTTTATCGTTTATCGCTGCGACCATCGCTTATATTTTCAACCCTTCTCTAGCAAACAATACCCTATATACGCTTTCGATCATCCTCATCTCATTTTGGACTGCCACGATTGCCAATCTCTGCGGCATGAAAGTGTCAAGTTTAATCAGCACCCTGGGAGTGATATTCGGAACATTTATCCCTGGAGGGCTGATTATCCTTCTTGGTTTGATTTGGTTTTTTACAGGACATCCTACTCAAATCACTTTTAGCTGGAATAGTTTTATTCCCAATATGGGCTCTGTCGATCAGATCGTTTTTTTCACAGGAGTGCTCCTCTCCCTTTGCGGAATGGAGATGTCTGCAATCCATGCACGTGAGGTGCGTCAGCCGCAAAAAGATTATCCTAAAGCAATCTTTCTCTCTGCCGTATTAATCATCGGTTTGTCGATTTTGGGCGTACTCTCCATTGCCAGCGTTATCCCTCAAAAGCAAATCAGCCTCGTTGCGGGTTCGATGCAAGCTTTTTCCTATTTTGTCAACGCTTATGGATTACAATGGACCACACCTTTGATTGCAGTATTGATTGCGGCAGGAGCATTTGGATCTTTGAGCACTTGGGTCATCGGACCGACAAAAGGTCTTCTCGCGGCTGCCCGAAGCGGCGATCTCCCTCCTTATTTTCGCCATATCAATAAGCGTGGGATGCCCGTGCGCCTTTTAATTGTTCAGGCGCTTTTTGTCTCTTTGCTCTCCTTAATTTTCGTCTTTATGCCCACTGTCAGTAGCGCTTTCTGGATTCTCTCGGCAATTGTCGCCCAGCTTTACTTATTGATGTACATTCTTCTTTTCGCTGCTGCTATTAAACTTCGTTATAAACAACCTCGAGTTGAACGTCCCTATAAAATTCCTGGGGGAAAACTAGGCATTTGGATCGTTTCGGGCATCGGAATCCTCAGTTCTGTCTTTGCGTGGACCATTGGATTCTTCCCCCCTACGCAGATCGAAACAGGAAATGTCATTTTTTACATCTCTTTTTTAGCTCTCGGAATGATTCTAGCTTGCTTGGCCCCTTCCATCATTTTATTTTTTCAAAAACCAAGCTGGAAGAAGCAGCTCGAACATGAACGGGATTATACCCAAGTAAACTGAAAAATTAACCGATAGATGGGATTGAAAGCTGACGAATTTCAATCCCATCTATCGGTTAATTTTTCAGTTTATTTGGGTATACTTTATGTCGGTTGCTGTTCGTTTTGTTTTTTTTGTAAAGATCGTTTTTCCTTTATGATTAATTCTTCTTCTTTTGAGATCAAATTTTTTTCTTTTTCAATACACTTTAATTCTTTATCTAAAAGCTTTTTCTCTCTCGCTGTTAATTGTTCTTTGCTAGAGACGATTTCTCGTTCTTGGGCCTGAAACAGCTGTTCTAACTCAGTTAATTTTGTACGACTATCGATCAATTCTTGCTCTTGATGAGTCAGTAATTGTTCTTGATCAGCTAACATTTTTTTTCTGTTTACAAATTCTTCTTCCAGACTCTTTTCCTTTTTAGCAAGCTCCGCTTCCCTATTGTTCAGCTCTCTTCGCTTTTCCAAAATCCAACGCTTTGCTTTATTTAACTGATCTATCTTTTCCGACGCTGTTTCCTCTAGCTTGCCTGTTGAAGAATCGGGATATTTTTCTTCTAATCTGCTTTCACTTTTTACTGGATGTTGAGGGCTAGGTTTTTTAAGCAGGCGCGTGTTTTTTTCTTGATCGTTGAAATTCAAAGGCTCTCGGCAAGCTTTGATACCGAAGTAGCTTGAAGAATCGGTTTTTGGCTGTGTTGCCTTTTGATTGTTTTCAATGTTTTTTACTTCACAAGATTCTCTATCTATCCTTTCAGAAAATATTGGGCTAAGAAGGATGAGTGAAATAGAAACAGCATATAATCTTTTCATAAAAAACCCATAATTAAAGTTGAGAATGAGAATTCACTTTTCAAAATAAATAGTCTTTATAATTTTAAATATATCAATATCCATATTATTATCAAATTAATTTTTTCACATGGAAGCTTTACATGAAAATAGGTATCTTTTGGGTTATTAACCTGAATAGACCTCTTGCAAAACTAAAGGTTCGTCGATTATGGAAAAAAAATCTGAGACCTCTTGGGAAACATCTTCAAGCTGGTACGATAAGATCGTTGGTCAGCAAGGACATTATTATCATCAACAGGTTATCATTCCTGGCGTCCTACGCCTTCTTGAAATGGATAAACACGCACAACCCCATCATCTCCTGGATCTTGCCTGCGGCCAAGGGGTCCTCGCGCGCCACCTTCCCAAAGCGATGAAATATCTCGGCATCGACGCCTCTCATTCCCTAATCGAGGCTGCTAAAAAGTATAAGAACAAACAGCTTCATCAATTTTTGGTTCACGACCTTTCCCGCCCTCTCGATCTTCCCTATAAAGAATTTTCACACGCGGCCTGTATCCTCGCCGCTCAAAATCTTAACAATCCGTTGGAACTTTTCCGGACAGCTTTCCATCATTTGCGGAAAACGGCATTGTTCATCATCGTCCTCAACCATCCTTGTTACCGCATCCCAAGACAATCCAGCTGGGGCATCGATGAACAAAAAAAATTACAATACCGGAGAATCGATTGTTATATGACCCCTCTCAAAATCCCCATCCAGCTGCATCCTGGCAAACAAGAAAGCTCAGAAACCTGGTCATTTCATCATCCCTTGTCCTACTATACCTCCCTGCTCAAACAAGCCGGATTTGTCTTAGATGCGATCGAAGAGTGGTGCTCAGATAAAAAAAGCACAGGCAAAAACGCTGTGATGGAAAATCGCAGCCGCAAAGAATTTCCTTTATTTATGACCCTTGTTGCCAGGAAATTTTAAAGTCAAGATCAAGAGCTCATCTCTTGACGTCGGCGTAACCGCTCTTCCTTTTCTTGTTTCCTATGCTCCCTGCGCATCTCCGCTTCTTCATAACGCCTTTTTTCAATAGCCGTTTCGGGAATGACAGAAGGAACCGCAACAGGTTGGCAGTACTCATCCACCGCAACAAAAGTAAAGTAGGCGGAGAGGATATGTTTGGTCTCCCTGGTCTTATAATGTTGTGCCAATACTTTAACCCCGATTTCCATCGAAGTTTTCCATGTACGGTTGACCGCGCCTCTAAAAATAAGAATGTCCCCCCTTCGCGCCGGGGCTAAAAAATGCATAGAATCCACCGCTGCCGTCACACAAGTTTTTTCTGAATGCCGCTCTGCAACCACCAATGCGACTCTATCGAGAATACTCATCACTAGTCCCCCAAAGACCGTATCGTTAGAATTGAGGTCGTTAGGAAAAACTTTATACGTTTGGTCATGAATCGCAGATTCAGAAACTTTTTTTGGCTTGAGGTCCATATGTAGTCATAGTTAACAGCTATACATCCTAATTATAGCACTTATTTTTTCATTAAAACAAGAATTGATCCAAACTTCCTTTTCAGATATCGTTTTTCTTGCTATTGTTCAATCCATGTTAACCTTCTGGACTTTGGCCATTGGAGGGATCGCTTTCACGTCTATTGGGTCCAGGCTTTAATTAATTTCTAAATGGTGACATTTTCAAGCCTACCATTTAGAAATTAATTAAAGCCTGGACCCAATAGACGTGAAAGCGATCCCTCCAATGGCCAAAGTCCAGAACCTTGTGAAAAATCAAATCTTTCCTTCGGAATAAGCTCATGTGTGGCATTTTTGGCTATATCGGTCCGCGTAATCCTGCTAAAGTCTGCCTAACAGGTCTAAAACATTTGGAATATCGAGGCTATGATTCCGCAGGTCTTGCGGGAATCCTCGAAGGAAAGATCATCGCTTGTAAAGCGGTCGGCAAGATTCATTCCTTGGAAACTGCTTTGCAACAAGAGCAGCCTCTCCAACTCGACCTTGCCATCGCCCATACCCGCTGGGCCACTCATGGCAAACCTTCAAAAGAAAATGCCCATCCCCATGTCGATGAAAAGGAAACTGTCGCAGTTGCCCACAATGGAATCATTGAAAACCACTTTGCCCTCCGCGAAATGCTCAAAACAGCCGGCAGAACCTTCTATTCCGATACGGATAGCGAAGTGATCGCCCAACTGATCGCCCATTTTTACGAAGGAGAGATCCTTCCCGCCGTGCAAAAAGCCCTCATGCACCTGCGCGGATTTTGGGGAATTGTTGTGATCCACAAAAATCATCCCCATCAAATTATTGCAGCTGCTCGCGAAAACCCGATTGCGATCGGGATCAATTCTGCGCGCTCGGAGGCCTTTATCTCCTCCGATGCCAATGCTTTCCAAGAGTCCCATCTCGACGTCATGTTCCTGCGCAACGATGAGATCGCCCTCATCCGCCCAGAAAAAGTGGAAGTTTTCGACCAAAGTTTTTCACCTGTCCCCAAAAACACAGAGCGCTTAAACAGCGATGCCGCCGCGATTTCCAAAAACGGCTATCCCCATTTCATGCTTAAAGAGATCTTTGAGCAACCTCAGACCATCCAGCAAGCATTTCACAACCGCCTGATCCCTGACTTTGGGACTGCTGAATTCGAGAACCTCACCTTGACCACCTCCGAGCTCCTCGCCGTTCGCCGCATTGTCATTCTCGCCTGCGGAACCTCTTGGCACGCAGCTCAAATCGCCGCCTCTCTTCTTGAAGAAAAAGCGCGCATTCCCACCCAAGCAGAAATCGCCTCCGAATTCCGCTATAAAAACCCGATCATTTCCGAAGATACCCTCATCATCGCTATCAGCCAGTCCGGAGAAACCCTGGATACCATCGCCGCCGTCCGTGAGGTTAAAAGCAAAGGAGCGAAACTCCTTGGGATTTGTAATGTCCGCAATTCCACCCTGACCCGAGAGGCAGATTCTACCCTATACCTACGCGCAGGACCTGAAATTAGTGTCTGTTCTACAAAAGCTTTCACTAGCCAACTCACTGTTTTATCTCTATTTACCCTATTTATGGCCCGCCTTCGCCACATGAGCAAAGAAGAAGGCCAAGCCTTTCTCTTTGAAATTCAATCCCTTCCAGAAAAAGTCGAACAAGTTTTGCACCAGGATAAAGCGATCCAGGCCATCGCCAAAAAATACGCCCGCTTTGACAACGTCTTCTTTCTCGGCCGCCACTACATGTTTGCTACCAGCCTGGAAGCCGCCCTTAAGCTTAAAGAAATCAGCTACATCAACGCGCAAGGCTATCCTGCCGGTGAAATGAAGCATGGCCCTATCGCCCTTGTGGACCCGAATCTTGCTGTCGTCGGAATGTGCGGCAACAAGCATACCTTGGGAAAAATGACCAGCAATCTCATGGAAGTCAAAGCGCGCGGCGGACCCATTCTCGCTTTTGCCCCTAAGGGCTCCTTTGAAATCGAAAAAATCGCCACCGATGTTCTGTGGATTCCGCCCATTTGTGATGAATTAGCTAGTATCCCTTATACCGTCGCCACCCAGCTCTTAGCCTATTATGTCGCCCTCGAACGAGGCACTGATATCGATCAGCCTCGCAATCTTGCAAAGTCTGTCACCGTAGAATAATTTAATATATTTAATCTATTAATATTCAGTAGCTTATAATAAGTTAATATTAATTTAATTTTTTACTTAAAAACTTTAAATTAAAAGCGCGGAAATTATATAATTAATATTAAGAGATCAATAAAGAATAATAAACATAAATTATTAAGAGGATTTTGTATGTCACCGCCATCTTTTACTTCTCCCCTTTCTTCTTCTGGGGGTGGGGGAACGACTTCTTCGCTTGGGATGCCAAAATCAACTAAAGGGGAAAGACCGAAAAAACCAGAAATACCAGAGCCAGACAGCAAGACGACAACCGTTTTCAATAACACAACGACAAGTGAAGAAAACTCTTTTTTAGGAGGGCAGCCAAAAACAAAAGGGAATAGACCATTGGCAAAATCAAAGATGGACAGCAATTTAGATATAGAGGTAGAGGATCTAAAAAGTCCAGACGTTCCAGAGAATTCATCATCTGATGATGAAGTAAATTCAGTAATTAATATTTCAAATCCGTCGAATCCACCTTCCCCAACATCGACACCAATACAGCCACAGGGCACAGCTATATCTTCGCCTCTAATTCAGAGCAACACAGTCCCACCCCCGCCCCAAACTTCTATCCCTCTGCTTCAGCCACAAACACAAAAATCCCCTCCATCGGCTCCGACGTTTCAAAGAAAACAAAATGAAAAAGAAATCGGACAAGGTACAATAAAGATAAATGGAGAAGACTATTATTATGCCATTTTTTGTGATGCTGGAGATGAGAAGAAATGGAAGTTAACTAGACAAGAGTGGGAACAAGTCGCTTTAAAAGTTAACGATTTCTTCCAAAATAGCACTAGTAATAAACCTTTAGAAGAAGCCAATATAGAATTAGCCTTAACAAAAAAAAATCTGAACTCTACTAACCTTATCTCTTCTTTCAAAGCTCTTGAAGACCAACAAGTCACTATTACTCGTGCGCAAGTGACATATAAAGAAACAGCAAACACTAAACAAGTTCAAACAAAATCTATTTCAAACTCAGGATCCCCTGTACTGTTTAAAAACCTGCCCGATTCCGCTTGTGCTGATACACTCCTGAATGCAAATCCCATTACCACCACCAAGACGATTGCTTCAGGGAACAAAAAAACAGAAAACAATGAGCTAGTAGAGGTTTGCAAAAACAGACAGTATTCGTTGGTTAAAGATAAAGAAGAAGCTACTTATACTAGTCCACATTTTCCATTGGGAGAGCAATTTCTACAGTTACCTTCGTGGCGAAAAATCTCTTATAATGGAACGGTCGAGCAAGGTGCTCACAGAGTAAGACAGGATGCTCTCTTTCATATTACGAAATTAGTGGACGACCCTATAGATAAACACAGACCCGGATATAAAACTTTTCCCCGTATGGAGTATATGAATAATCTTTCAAAAAAAGATGAACGCTTATATTTATTAGCATTAGAGCAATGTGGATACGATCTCGATTTTAAAGAACAAATTAAAAATGAAACGTTTTTTAACCTAGTGAACTTATGGAATAGGTATAAATTTAGAAGAGTTTATACAAAATATATTGAACTTAAACAAGATCAATGGTTTAAAGAAAACCTACCAGATATCTTAGATTCATTAAAAAAAGCCCGAGAAAAAGAATTTCCTATTCTGCAAGACTGCCTAAAAGAAGATCTTAATCAGGTATTAGACCTTCTTACTACATCTCGTGAGCTTGAAAAAGATGAGAAATTGTTTCTCGCAAGAAGTTATGATAAGTATATCGAGCACATTGATAGTAGATTTGTTGGTCCTACTTATTTTAGGGCCTTTGTTGAAGAACATCAAAGGAAAGACAAGAAGAATTTCTTCCAAATCGTCGTCATTACTGAACACGAGGATGGAACGGAAACTGCTCAATCCTATCCTCCTGGAGAAGATATAGAACCACTTAGATGCGCATTCATACACTTTGATGAAAAGACAAGAACGTACGCATCCTATCAACGAGCTAGCAGCTCATCCTTGCAGGATTTGAATACAGATAACAGGATAATTCCTTGTCCTTGTCCGCGGCCTACAATAACAGAACCTGATGCCACCTCATATGATTCTGAGTCAGAAGACGAATCGGAGTCAGGAAGCTCGCCTCCGCCCCCGCCGCCGTCCCTCGTACAGCGACATGTCGATCCTATCCCTAATCCTGTCCAAGCTGTTGTTGATCTTCGGCCTACACCTGGAAACGGCCAATGTTTAGATTCCTCTATAAGTTACGGACTACTGGTGAGAGAAGGCCATAAGAATCCTACTGATGATGCAGAAATTCTTAAAAGGGCAAACGAATTGAGACAAACCGTTAGCAAATACATTTCCAGTACTGATACGCTGAATTTGGATCACAACTTTTTGATGGCATTAAACGCCACTCTTCGCAATATGTCAAAATTACCCTACAATGTTAATGACTCTATAAATCAGGATGCCCTCATTGATTTTTCCAAACAAGTGGATCAAAAGATGCTAGACAGAAGAATAGAGGCAAGAAAATACTATGCTCAGTATATCCTTAAAGGGGAAAATTATTTGGATATGACTTTCCTAATGGTCCTTAATGAGGCAATAAAGAATACTAACACCGCACCCTTTAATGTAGCAGTTGTCCAAGGAAAGGATATTATTCACGCCTTTCCTGGGAATCGCCCTATAGACAACTCCCCGAATACAGTGTTTGTTAATTATAATGGAGTTGATCACTATTCAGCTGTGGACATGAACGGTAGTCGGTCACAGACCTTAATCCCAGCCATGATCACTAACTATAATAATAAGAGTTAGGCTCCAGCAGCAGCAAAACCCCTAGCGCACTTTCAGCCACTACGAACGCGGCTGCTAATTATAGCTACTATATAATTCCTTGATTATCGAGCACTGAGGGTTTCTGGCATCCTCAAGTACTCTCTCCTCCAACCATCAAAGATGACAAAAACTCCAGCACCTCTTAAAGTGCGAATAGAGGGGGTGCTCTGGGGTTATGAAGTATCGGAGTAAGCTTTATCTTTCGCTAGCGGGGACGGCATTCGTGAGCTCGTTTTGCGGCTTTAGCGTCCTTTTCTATGAATTCCGCCACCATGCTTTTAGAGATGAGCAGACAAAAGCCTTGACTGTTGCCGCTACAACAGCTGCGTTGATCCATGCGGATCTCTTAAAAGAGATTAATACTCGAGCAGATGAAACTTCGCCAGCATACGAGACGATCAAAAAGGAGCTGACTAAAGCGCGGAACAGCAATCGACGTGCGGATATTTACATCAAATACCTCTATACGATCAAACCCAATCCCAGCAACCCTGCACAACTGATCTACGGTGTGGATTCGGAAGAAAATCCTCATGAATTCAACGATCCAGGCGATCTTGTTGAGAATACAGACATCACAGGCATTATCCACCATTTAGGAGAATACTATTCTCCGGGAACCTTCATTTCTGATTACACGGGTGTATGGGTTTCTGGTTATGCCCCTGTTTACGACAAGAATGGCAATTATGTAGCCACAGTTGGCGCAGAGATTGCCATGAATCGCTACATTCTCGAACTTCACCAGCTGTTGCAACTGTTTTTTATTGCCTTTTTAATCTCTTTGCTTTTTTCCCTGATAGGAGGGCATCTGCTGGCAAGCCATTTCAGTGCATCGCTTCGCGCCTTACTGGTTTGCGTCCGAGAAATCGGCCTTGGGAATTTAAATTACAAAGCAACCTTGAAAACACACGATGAATTTGAAGAAATGAGCGAGGAAATTAATCATATGTCCCAAGGGCTTCAAGAACGCGAACGTCTGAAGCTGAATTTTACCAGGTATGTTTCCCAATACGTGATGGAGAAAATTTTAACATCGGAAAGTGTGGCCAAATTAGAGGGAGAACGGCGTAAAATCACCGTCCTTTTTTCAGACATCCGCCAGTTTACTCAGCTTGCCGAACAGCTCCCCCCTGAACAAGTTGTTTCGCTTCTCAATGAATATTTCGAGTCCATGCTGGAGATCATTTTCCATCATCAAGGGACGCTCGACAAGTTCTTAGGCGATGGGATCATGGTCGAATTCGGAGCTCCTCTTGACGATGAAATTCAAGAAAAACACGCAGTGATGACTGCCATTGGCATGCAAAGAGAACTTAAAAAGCTGCTTAAAAAATGGGAAAAAGAAGGAAAACCTCAAATCGAAATCGGAATTGGAATCCATACTGGACTTGCCATTGTGGGTAATATCGGTTCGGAAAAAAGGATCGAATATACCGCCATTGGCGACACGGTCAATGTCGCTGCGCGTCTTGAACAGGCGACAAAATTACTTAAAAAATCGATTTTGATCAGTGACATTACTTATGAAGCTATAAAAGATGAATTTAAAGCTGTTTCTTTAGGGCCAATGATCCTTCCAGGAAGAAGAGAAGCCATCACTATCTATTCCATTGAGTTAGACGAGCTATCTGAAACATTGACTTAAATGACCATAACCGAGCTATGAAATATCGCACTAAACTCTATCTGTGTATGTCGGGAACCGCAGTCCTGAGCTCTCTGCTTGGGTTTGGAGTATTATTATACGAAATTCGCGCACATCTTTTTTCCGATCAACAATTAAAAGCGATGGTCGTTGCATCAACCACTGCAGCTCTTATCGATGCAGAACCTTTAAAACAAATTAATAGCCGTGCGGATGAACATTTGGCTGCTTATCAAGAGATTAAAACGCAATTAATTGCTGCTCGAGATGCCAATCGCCGCGAGGATATCCGTGTCTATTTTCTTTACACTCTCAAGCCCAGTCCCCATCATTCCAAACAGTTTATCTATGTTGTCGATGCGGAACAAGATCCTGAATGGGTCAGTCATGCGGGAGATATTCTGGCAACCCTTTCTGTCACTCATCTCAATAAGCATTTTCATGAAATCTACTCCCCTAAGAAATTCATTTCGGATTGGGGTGAATGGACAACAGGTTATGCCCCGATTTATGATAGCAATGGCAATTACGTCGCTACAGTTGGAGCTGACATTTCGATCTATCGATTCCAAGAGTTTTTTTACGTTCTACTCCAGTATTCTATTATTGCGATTACAGCGTCATTGCTGTTTGCATTGATCACAGGAAATTGGCTTGCAAAACAGATTAGCTCTTCCTTAAATATACTTCTTTCCAGCGTCCAAGAAATTGGAAATGGGAATCTACAATGCACACTCTTTTTAAGGACTCAAGATGAATTCGAAGAACTTGGCAATGAAATTAACAATATGACAACTGGCCTCCGAGAAAGAGAACGTTTGAAATTGAATTTTGCCCGCTACGTGTCCCAACAGGTCATGGAAAAACTCTTAAAAGAAGAAAAGATTGCCAAATTAACGGGAGAGCGCCGCAAAATTACTATTCTGTTCTCAGATATTCGACAGTTTACCACCATTGCGGAATCTCTCCCTCCTGAAAAAGTGGTTTCTCTTCTCGACGAATATTTTAAGGTCATGCTTGAAGTGATTTTTTATCATCAAGGAATCCTGGATAAATTCTTAGGAGATGGCATGATGGTAGAATTTGGAGCGCCTTTGGATGATCCCATCCAAGAGCAGCATGCCGTCATGGCAGCCATTGACATGCAAAAACAGCTCCAAAAACTTGTTGAAAAATGGAAAACTGAAGGCAAACCTCAGATTGAAATTGGAATCGGAATTCATACAGGGCTTGCGATCGTTGGAAATATTGGTTCGGAAAGGAGGTTTGATTACACAGCGATTGGAGATACTGTCAATATTGCCTCCCGTCTTGAACAAACGACAAAGCTACTTAAGAAACCGATTTTAATCAGCGAAACAACCTATGAAGCAGTTAAAGATAAGTTTAAAGCGATTTCATTAGGTCCGATGCTATTTCCCGACAGAAAGGAGTCGATCCCTATCTACTCTATCGAAATTGAAGAAATGCCTTAGTTCTTAGAGGGAATTGCAAAACTCAGGTTCTGTCGATTTTCGGGTTCTTTTGAGCCGATTTTCCGTTTTTTTTCAGGGGGTAATATCAACATTGCGTATATTACCCCCTGAAAAAAAACGGAAAATCGGCCAAAATAATCCCGAAAATCGACGAACCCTGAGTTTTGCAACTCCCTCCTTAATCAGACCGTTTTCAATTCGCGTTTTCATGACATGCAAGCGCCATTTCCTTCTTGGAAGATGAGCCTATGAAATACCCGTGAGGTCCACTTTCTGTGATCTCATCTAAAAAATAAGCAAATGGTTTTTTTAAAACTTTGGCGATTTTTTCTAGAGTTTCCAGTGTAGGCAGCGCCATTCCTGTTTCATATTTGGAAATGCTCTTTTGCATCGAACTAATTGCAGAAGCAAGCTCAATTTGCGTCATATCGTTTTCGACTCGGGCCAGTTTGATTTTTTTTCCCAATTTTTTTGCATCCATAATTTCATTTCTTGTTTGCAAATATACCATTTAACTCGACTTTAGTCATTGCTCGGGGTCGAGTTTAAGGGATATCACCTGTTTAAATTCGACTCGTTTACTCTAAAGAGATAGGGAACACAGTATCATTTTTCTAGATCAAAATTCAATCAACTCTTTTTTAACTCAACTTTAGCCATTAGACCTCTTGCGTAACTAAGGCTTCGTCGATTTTGGGGATTATTTTGGCCTATTTTCGATTCTTTTTGCGGGGGTTGTATACGAAAGTTGATACAACCCCCGCAAAAAGAATCGAAAATCGGTTCAAAAGAACCCCAAAATCGACAGAAGCTTGAGTTAGCAAGAGGTCTATTAAAAGAACCGTTCATTTTGACTTGTAAACTTGATAGGTTATACTGGGGATGCTAAAACCTTAAGACGGAGTTTACCGTGATGTCAAATGGTCTTCCCCATAAAAAATCTTCTGTCAAGATCGTTGGGTTGTTACTCTCTGCCTTTCTCATTCTTCTCCTTTTGTGCGCCCTGTGTTTACCCATGTTCTTTTCTACTGCTGCTGGTAAAAAGGCTTTGATGAAGATGATCCACAATCGCACAGGGATACAAATCGAGATTAAAGAGCTTTCCTTGAGTTGGCTGGGTTCTCAAAGCGCTCAAGAAATCTTAATGCAAAAAAGGCAAGAGTTCGACTTCACGGCACAAGAGATTAAAACGGACGCTCCCCTGTGGAAAATCTTATTTTTAAACCATTTTGGGCAGCTGCAACTCATTGCTCCGAGCTTGCAAATCAGCAAACCCTTTTTACCTGTTACTCATGGGAAAGATCAAGATTTGGAGCAAGCAGCCTTACTTAAAAAGCAAGCCTTAAGTGAAAAACAAAATCGAGCAAAAATGAGCCTTTCCATCCAGGGGAGAGCCATTGTAAAAGAGGGCAAAATCGTTTTCAACTCTCCTGGCTTAGAACCGATTGCTTTTGATCAAATCGTTCTTTCATTAGATTTGATATCCTCTCAGGAACTTGCTCTAGCTTTAAATTGTACGACGAGCATGCAAGGCCAGATCGCCATTAAAGGATCTGCCTCTCATTTAAAAACGCCATTTCCTACCCTTGCAGTTCAATCGACGATCAATCAACTCCCTGTACGCGGGATCGATCAACTGATCTCTTTGATTTATCCTGATCTTAGCGGCTTAATTTATCATTTCTTGGGCCCAACGATCAATTTAGGATGTCATTTAAACGCGAGCTCTGGAAATGTTGATTTGCGCTTTAACGCTATCTCCCCACAAATCTCCGCCTATGTCGCCACACAGTCGTTAAATGGCACTTTGTCTCTGAAAAGCCCTGCAGAGTTTAACTTTAATCTCACACCCGCCTTTCTTCAAAAGATCACAACACTTTATCCTACTTTTGACCATCCCGCTTTAATGATGCCTGTGCAGCTTCAAGCGACCCTTGAACAATTCTCCTGTCCTGTTCCTTCAAATACGCGGGATCTATTGAAATCTTCATTTCAGGTTAAACTCGTCGCTTCCCCGCAAATTCCTCTAAGGATCAATGATCAACCGCTATCGCTTAACGATCTCAGCATCCATGCAAACAGCGCCTCGTTAGAGCAACAATTTTCCGCAAACCTTTCCGTGGGCTTGGAAACCGAGCATCAAACAGGTTCTCTTGTTATCGATAGTCAGATCCATAGGCTGCGCAATGGAACAATCTCTTTACGCGCTCAAAGGGTCCCCATCCCTTTTAGCTCTCTATCTAAGTTTTTAGGCACTGTCGCCGATATCGATGCTGGCATTGAGTTAAAACCTGAAAATCAAACAATGCACTTAAGCTGGCAATCCGATCTATTACATATCCCTGCACTCGATTTATCTTTAGACAGATCTTTGACTTTGGCGTCCCCTGCCCAGTTTACCTTCACGCTCATTCCTAAATCCTTTAATGCTTTTCTTCCACAAAAACAGCTGCAATTGACTCAAGACATTCTCTTGCAAGGAACGCTCCAAAATCTCAACATTCCTCTTCATCAGATTAAAAATTCCCTTCTCGATCTTGTGCTTAATGCAGAGCAGATCTCTTTTAACGGATCTGTCCCCCTCCATTTTCCTATGATGCAAACACTATTGACAATCAATACCTTGGATCACATTAACTGCACTATCGACGGACAGATCTTCAAAGCTGCGCTTGCTTGCTCTTACAATCCCGAGAATACCTTGTTGACGTTGACCAAGCCCCTTTACATGCAATATACAATCGATCCATCGACATTTAAAGCCTTGCTTCCCTCAGCTCCCTTACTAGCAAAACCATCGATCGCCCAATTATCTATTGACCCCTTTGCTTTCCCTCTCTCGGGGATAGATCTGTCAAAACTTAAGATCAAGGGAACTCTTTCCAGCCAAGAAACCATCCTGGGCCCCCCAGGCAAACAGATTGTCCTGAAAAATACAGCGCTTCCTTTCCAGTGGAATGCAGTGGAAAGAGTGGGAACGATGCAATTGTCGTCTCAAGTTCAAAACCCTGCTGGCGATATGGGTTCCATGCAAGGTCAATGCAATCTATCTCATTTTTCAACAGATAAAGGGTTTGATCTCTCTTCTTCTATTCTTGAAGGAAATCTCGATCTTCAAAATCTTTCTTCCACATTGCTCGATACTTTTTCCGGAAAATGGATCAGTGCCATTACAGGTGCAACTTTTAATAGTCAATTGAAGTTGCAAAGCAGTCCAGATCAGCAAAACTTTCATGTGAAATGGACAAGCCCCAACCTCAATATGGATACGGGATTTACACTGGATCATTCCTCTTTACAACTGCAAAGCGGAAACCCTCAAATCATTTGGACTTTAACCCCGGATGGATACAAGGTTTTGGATCAGTTTTTTTCAGGCACAACAAACAAATTTATCCCCTTTGAAATGAACGAGGCAAGCAGTTTTACACTCACGGCGTCTAAACTTTTGCTTCCTATCCTTCCTAGATCTACGGTCCATTCTTTGAGGGATCGCTTTTCAGATATCGATGTTGACATCGCCAAGCTACAGCTCGAGGCAACAGGCCGCAATCCTAAACTGATCTTTTTTGATAAAAGCTCTCATGACACAATCCAATTGACCCAGCTAAATTTTTCAGTAAATAAGAGGGAAAATCATCCTTTTTTACTATCGATGGACAGTACGGTGGCGACACAAGTTGGCAACGCAGCTGCAAAAAATGGCTCGATCTCATTGACTTTCTGGTTAGAGCAAACATTAAATGCCCAAAAAACTTTTGACCTCTCACAACTGACAGGAGGCCTCCAATTCAAAGCTCAGCAGCTTCCTTCACGCGTACTAGATATCATCGCACGGGCTAAAGGCCGAACAGACTTTCCCTTCACAATGTTATTTGGAAACATGCTCAATGCATCCTTAAATATCGAGCTCAATCAATTCTCCGGACCCATCCTATTCAATGTGAACACGCCTCTTACCCACGCAAACTTTAGCGGAACCTTTAAAAACGGCGCATTGATATTGCAAGATCCCATCTACCTGCAAATGAAAATTACCCCTGAAATGAGTCGCCTTGTTCTTAAAGAGGTCAACCCGCTCAATCTTTCTTATCTCTATTCTCAGGAACCGGTCACTTTGGAAATTCCCGTGTCTGGTTTCTATTTCCCATGCTATCCTTTTAGTTTAGACAAAATCACCATTCCAAAAGCCAGGATCGAGCTGGGAAAAATCGTATGCCGCAATGAAGGAAATGTCCATATCACCCTTGGGCTTTTAAAACTTAAGCAGTTTGATAAAACAACTGATCTCATGCTCTGGTTTGCCCCGCTCGACCTTAGCGTTGAGCAAGGGGTTGTCGATATGGAACGCACAGAAATTCTCCTAGCCGATGCATTCGATGTCTGCCTTTGGGGCAATGTCGATCTTGTTAAAGAAGAGGTCGACATGACTTTAGGCCTCACAGCACAAGCTCTTAGCAAAGCATTCGGTATCAAAAACCTGCCTGAGAATTATGTCTTAAGGATCCCCATGCGTGGAAAAGCAGATAACGTTCAAATCGATACAGGCAAAGCGACCTCTAAAATTGCTTTGTTGTTAGCTTGGCAGCATGCTCAAACAGCTGGCGCATTAGGGAAGGGACCTACAGGAGCCCTCGTTGGCGGACTGCTCAATAAAATGGCTACTTTGCCAGACTCTAATGAAAAAGTTCCTCCCCCCAAACGTCCTTTTCCCTGGGAAGTTAACAACGCCAAAAGCAAAACTTCCCACTCCAATGAGAAGAAAAGGCAATTCAAGGCGGATGAAAAGCCCTTAAAGCAGATCTTTAAACTTTTTCGATAAAGGATGACATCTATTTTTTCAGTTTATTTGGGTATATTTGAGTATAATTGCAAAATTATTTTTCACGGGAATTGCTTGATTGGTTTTTATTGATTTTAATCTTAAAAACAGACATTATCGTTTCGATTGAAACAAAACAACAAACAATTTTTGAGGATTCAGTTTTTATGTCTATAAAGCCGATAAGCACAGCTCTCATTACCTACACACCTCCAAAAACTTCGATGGAGTTTATGCGAACGGAGTTTATAAGGTTCGAAGCAGAAAGACTTATGTCCGAAGTACGAAAACTCCTGGGCGTAGCTTATTCTACATCCCCCACTTTGAGTGGTAGAGTTTCTGCCCTAGCTCGGGAACTCAATGGTGAAGAAATCGCAGAAATACTGCAAGCAGAGGCAGGAGTTACCATTGCAACAGATAAGAAACCGATTATTGCTACCTACGGCGCTGGCCCATGCGTTGCTGTAGGAGGATATGAAGCAACAAACAAGATAGCTTTTATTGTGCATTTTTCGAATGCAGGGGAAGTAAGAAATTCTGGCGGAATGATTTTTTACAATATAGCTAAGTTAGCTAAGGAAAAGATTGAAAAACCAATCCAACTTCATTTAAAAGGAGGGATTAAAGGAATGTCCGAAGCAACTGTCGAAGCAATAAAAATGTGGATGAGACAAAGAGAGGATCTTCCTATGGAAATAGCTACTCAAGATATTTTGAAAATCGGTGACGGAGAAAGTCTTCTTATTGATTCACGAACTGGAGAAGTATCGGATTATAATCCGTTAGCTAATCCTAAAAGTAGAAAAACGAGCGAACAAGAGGCCATAGTCGCATTAATGAGCACCTTTGAACCAAACATCACACTGGCTTATAGTCCCAAGTAGTTCATTAGACCTCTTGCTAACTTAAGCTTCTGTCGATTTTGGGGTTCTTTTGGATCGATTTTCGATTCTTTTTGCGGGGGTTGTATCAACTTTCGTATACAACCCCCGCAAAAAGAATCGAAAATCGGCCAAAATAATCCCCAAAATCGACGAAGCCTTAGTTACGCAAGAGGTCTATTTACAAAATTGCACGCAACAAATAGTAACAACAACAGGATTATTCGTTAAATCTACTTCCATGTTCGCTATACCGAAAAAAAGCTTTGGGTGATTAAGCTGCTTTTTTTCCTTTTTCAGCAAAAGTAGATTTGAGCTTAAAAAATTCGCGTTTAGGGGCTTCAGAACATAATTTCGTTAATTCTTTTTCTTTTCCTTCCCATTTCCCTTGAAAACGACGAGCATCTTCGAGGTCGTTCCAAATTGCAACGCCTACAATAATTCTGGGATCTCTTTCGTTTTGCCACAGTTCAATAAAATGAGATCCGTAATCCTGCGCTTTCTTAACAAGCTCATCCTCAAGAAACTTAAGACCTCGATCTTCCATTCCTTTATTAAATGTATAATGTACAATAGCGCGATAATTACCCATAATTCCCCCATCAATTATCTTATAATTTAATTTTTTCATTTTTAAAATAATTAATCAATAAAAATCTGTGTTCATTCGACGACAGCTTGACGTTGCATAAATCGGTAAAATTTACCACTGATAGCGGATTTTCTGTACAACTAGACTTTAGCCATGGCTCGGGTTAGTAACCTGAACTTTGGGTTTCTTTCATAGTATCTTACCATATCTTTCGGGCGCTTTTTGCAAATTTTGGCGCGTCCATAGGTGCTTCCAGCTATTGAACGCGCCAAAATTTGCAAAAAGCGCCTCGAAATCTACGGCAATCTACTATGAAAGAAACCCAAAGTTCAGGTTAGTAGTTTTATTTTTCGGCGCTTTTGACGAGCCGGTGAAGTTGACCTAAAAGATAGAATGGAAGTGATAATAACGTGTATTTAATAGGAGAGCCAAGGGCATCCTTTACGTCTACGCGGCTTTCGTGCGTTAGAACTCAACCAATCAAGTAAGAATTGGTGCGGCCGCGTTTCATAAGCTCTTCCTTTGTTCAATCATTGAATTAACCTGATTTTGCGTTTAAGTCAACAAAAGAGGGGTATCTTTGCGCGATTAACTCTATATTATAGATGGCTGTTTTAGCGAGATTAAAGGCTAATCCTGACTTTCACCTTGGTTTTTTTTATGCTTAAATTCTTAATAATTAGAGGCTCGGCAGTTAAATTTTTGGTTTATGGAACAAGGCGCGACAGCTTGATAAAAATCCTGGGCGAATTGATCGAAAGAGAATTTTTTAGCGCTCTCGCTTGCAAGAAAGGCTCGGATGCGGACTAAATATCCTTCGTATTCTTCTTTAGACATCGCTTTCATAAATGCATAGAGCTCTTCCATGCTGTTAAATGCGGTACGGTCGATGAAACAGTTCTTAGGGATGTATCCATCGATGTTACTGGCGCCCCAATAGATAGGGATGGTCCCTGCTGCAAAGCAGTCAAAGATCTTTTCCGTGATGTAACCGGGCGTATCCTTGGTATTTTCATAACAAAAATTAAAGCGGTAATTCTTGATCGTTGCGATTTTGTCGCTTATTGTTCCTCGATAGCTTTTATAGGTTGAAGGATTCCAACACCGGCCATAAAATTCAAAGCCTTCCTCCTTAATTTGCTCAAAAAAACAGATCACTTCTTTGCGCGCAGTGTAGAGTTCATGTTCGTAGGAACTTTTTAAATCTGAGGAAACAAGAGTGCACAACTTTTTTTCTTCAAAAGCAACAATATCCTCGATCATCGATGTTAAGACGGGATAGTGGAATTTAAAATGGGTCTTTTCATCCACAAGAGAATCGTTCCAGGTATAGACTCGTGAAAAGCATTGACGGACGCGAGGAAGATACATTCTCCGGAGAACTGTCTTCGGCTCCCACATAAATAAAACGAGCTTCTCGCGAGGAAATCTGGAAAGATCATATTTGCGTGCGACCTTTGGAGTGATGTTAAAAAACACAATTTTTTCAACATCTTCAGAAAGCTTAATCTTATTAAAATCCAATTTGCGCCTGAGTCGATTAAAAAGGCCTTTTCTTTTTTGTAAAACCGCTTCGTATTCTTTGATATCGACAACAACGACTTTTGCATCATACCCATGCTGTTTTAACCATTGGGTATGCATGCTTTCATTAATGGGAAAATTGGTAATGCATTGGATGATCTTTTCGGCATTCAATGAGGAAAAAATCGGGATCAAACAGAACCAAAGAGTCAAAGCGGGTCTCATGCCACAGTGACTTCTTTGCAAAGATAAACATCTTGGATTGCATTCAGGAGCTCAATGCCATCCTTCATCGACTTTTGGAAGGCCTTACGTCCAGAGATAAGGCCTATTCCGCCAGCGCGTTTATTGATCACTGCTGTGGCGACTGCTTGGCCAAGATCATTTTCTCCTGAAGGTCCTCCAGAATTGATCAGACCAATGCGGCCCATGTAGTCATTGATTACCTGATAGCGGCAAAGATCAATCGGATGATCACTGCATAGCTGTGTGTACATCTTTTCTGTTTGTTTACCGAAATTTAGGGTTTTAAAACCTCCATTGTTTTCAGGAAGCTTTTGTTTGACAATATCCGCGCCGATTGTTGCCCCTAAATGATTAGCTTGGCCTGTTAAATCCGCCGCCTCATGATAATCTGCTGTCTCTGTTTTGAAAGCGGCATTGCGCAGATAGCACCATAACACTGTTGCCATTCCTAGTTCATGGGCATGGGCAAAGGCATGGCTGATTTCGGTGATTTGACGACGGCTTTCAGACGAGCCGAAATAGATCGTTGCCCCCACTGCAACAGCTCCCATATCGTAAGCCTGGCGCACCGCTGCAAAAATCGTCTGATCATATCGATTAGGGTAGCTGAGCAATTCATTATGATTGACCTTAACTAAAAAAGGAATTTTATGCGCATACTTGCGCGCAACAATCGCAAGGACCCCGAATGTAGAAGCGACAGCATTGCAGCCCCCCTCCATTGCTAATTTGACAATATTTTCTGGATCGAAATAGTCTGGGTTGGCAGCAAATGATGCGCCAGCGCTATGTTCTACCCCTTGATCGACGGGTAAAATAGAAAGATAGCCGGTTCCCTTAAGGCGTCCATGGTTGAATATCGCTTGTAAACTTCGTAGAACCCGCGGATTGCGATCAGAAGGTCCAAAGATTCGATCCACCCAATCGGGACCGGGAATGTGCAGTTTTTCTTTGGGAACGGTATTGCAGACATGCATCAGTAAATCTTTTGCCTTTGCACCGAGCTGTTTTTCAATAGTCGAATAAGACATATAGGCACCTTTTCAGTTTACCTGGGTATAAGCAGGCTTTCAATCTCTTCCAAACTTTTGCCTTTTGTTTCCGGAACAAAACGACAGACAAACCAAAAGGCTATGAGACCGATTAAAGCGTAGATGAGGAAAGTCCCCCCGGGCCCTATTTTTCCAATAAAATCAAGAAAAGTTAAAGAAATGAGATAATTGAAAACCCAGTTTCCAAAAATCGCTACAGTCACTGCTTTGCCTCGGACTTTAAGCGGAAAAATTTCCGATAAGACTACCCAAGTTACCGGACCTGGCCCAATTGCAAAAAAAGCGATATATCCTATTAAGGAAACAAATGCAATCAGATCCATTCTTTCAAAACGGATAAAATTAGCCAAGGAAAAAATGGAAAGGAACAACACCATTCCCCCGATTCCGACAAGGAGTAGAACACGACGACCGACTTTATCTAAAATCGATGTGGAAAAAAACGTTGCAATCACATTGACAATTCCAACCCCAAGCGTCGCTAAAATCGCCCCTGTTACTGAAGTAATACCCGCAGTTTGAAAAATTTTAGGAGCATAAAAAATGATCGTACTAATCCCTGTAATTTGTTGAAAAATACTCAAACAGAGTCCCACGATCATCACAAAGCGCAATTGATGGGAAAGCAATGCTTTCCAATTTCCATGTTTATGGTGGCTGGCAGAACTTTTCATCGCTTTGATCTGATGAGTCCATTCCTTGTCTTTTCGGCAGCGTTCTAAGGTCGTTTTCCCCTCTTCATCAAATCCATTTTTAAAAAGCCAAGCAGGAGTTTCCGGCACAAAAAAAAGAGCAAAAATTTGAAATAAAGCTGGGAAAATTCCAATCGCAAACATCCAACGCCAGTCTGCAGAATGGGAGAAAAAATAGTTTACGCAATAGCTCGTCAAAATTCCAAGGGTAAGAGCAAGTTGATAACAGGAAACAAATGCTCCACGGCAATGAGCAGGAGAAGCCTCCGCAAGATAAATAGGAGAAGCGACAGAAATGATTCCAACGCCTAGTCCGCTAATGAATCTACCCCAAAGAAGCATTGTATAAGATTCGCTAAATGCAATCGTCGCTGCTCCGATGATGAACAGAACCGAAGTGACTGCAATGGCGCGCTTCCGGCCAATTTTATCTGCGATAGGCCCTCCGCCCAAAGAACCGATCAATCCCCCGACCAATATGATGCTGACAACCATGGCTTGATCAGCAATGGACAATTGAAAGGAAGATGTTAAGAAGGCAAGCGCGCCAGAAATGATCCCTGTATGATATCCGTACAAAAGCCCTCCCAATGCGGACACAGAAGCGGCAAAGAACAGATAAGGCTTGCAGCGCTCTTTGGGTTTTTTAGAAACCATCGCCATAAGATCAGTTCGGGGTTGAGTTTTCTGAAGGTAAATTTTTCCTCATGATCCTTTGTTGTAATCCCATGTTGGTAATGGCCTCTCCTTCAGTCTGATAGCCCATGAGGGAATAAAACTCTTCTGTTTCCGGCCGAGCTAAAAGATAAACGTGATAGATCCCTCTTTGGGCCAGGATGCGTTCCAATTTATGCAAAAGTTGACGGCCAAAACTACGACCTTGATATTCTTCGCTGACAGCCATTTCAAAAATGCGTCCATTCTTATCGCTTTCAGGATGAAAACAAACACATCCTACAATGCGTTTGCCTTCTAGAGCAATCAAGTGCAAGCTTTGCAGCTCTTCTGGGAATGTTTCTGATTCTGGGGGAATTCCAAGAGGTTTAGATAAGACCTCCCAACGCAACATTCTCTCTTCTTGGTACTCAGGTGCATCAGGAGTGATGATTTTAAATTTCATACAAAGCCTCCTATCACTGTTCTACGACCCTAAAGTACCTATCGTAAAACTCTTTTTCAACCTTAATTAATGCGAGTCAACATCCTAACACAAGAGCCAAAGGTTCAATGGCTAATGGCCTGGGAGCTTCCGACCGGGAACCGAACCGCAGCGCCAACATTGTAGGAGCCGGGGCCGATGAAGAGGTTCAGGCGGAAAACGGGCCCGGAGGCACCAAATGACCGATTGCCAAGAGTTACCCCCGTTATTTTGAAAAACAGTTGAAGTACGTTCAATATAAGTTCCCTGAGGGAATTTTCCCGATTTGATGAAGGACGACAAACAAAAAAGTATCCGATCTCCTAATGGGACAATTTCAAGCCCTTCATCTCTGGCAATCTCCACTTGGCCCTTT
>Ga0206843_10044_pt1 | contig 43866 bp, 35 predicted proteins | sample Alteio_BWOrgCont_21_FD_152869 | JGI IMG/M metagenome (GOLD analysis project Ga0206843, IMG submission 152869) | Enriched cells from forest soil in Barre Woods Harvard Forest LTER site, Petersham, Massachusetts, United States -... | ecosystem: Environmental > Terrestrial > Soil > Temperate forest >...
CAAGGCTACCGGCTCTGCACGCTCGGTATCAGGCTTTAATATTTATGAGGCCATACATGAGTGCCGCGACCTGCTTGACAATTATGGCGGCCACTTTTACGCTGCAGGTATGACGATGAGCGAAGACCGCGTAAACGAATTTATCAGCAGGTTTGAAAACGTTGTAGCATCAACCATCACAGCCGACCAGCAGGTGCCCGAAATAGAAATAGATGCGGAAATACCGCTGTCGCTGGTAAAGCCTGCGGTTAATAACATACTGAAACAACTTGAGCCTTTTGGCCCGGCAAATATGAAACCCGTATTCCTGACACGCAACCTATACGACTACCAGGAAAGCTCGAGCCTGATAAAGGAACAACACCTGAAAATAGTGGCTCATCAAAAAAATGGCGCTATTATAGAGGGTATTGGTTTTGGCATTGGTGATAAGTTCGATATAGTAAAAAGCGGGCCTTTTGATATGCTTTATAACCTGGAAGAAAATGAATATAATGGTAATACCAAACTACAGGTGAAAGTGGTAGACGTAAGAAGAAGTGTGGCATAGCTGTCAGATTTATTGTGGTTTGATTGTAGTTTCTTAATTTTGCTATATCCCTCCCACCACTATGAGCTTACTTTATTGAAGAACATGGCTAACGATACAACCGTTTAATATGAGATGGACCTTTAATCTGCTACTAGCTATCGCAACAATACCTGCCGCTTATAGCGCAGCCCAGGCGCAAGCTTCCGGCTATCATGTGGTAAAATCTTTCCGGATACAGAGCGGTGGTAAATGGGATTATATAGCTGCCAGCCCGGTAACCGATAATATCTATGTATCGCATGGGTCGCAGGTAAACATTCTCAATAAAAATAATGGTGATTCGGTTGGCGTTATCAGTAATATTGAAGGCGTACATGGTATTGCATTTGCCCCGGATTTTAAAAAAGGGTTTACCAGCAACGGCAAACTTAATACAGTAACCGTATTTGACATTAATACCAACGAAGTGCAGGCCCAGGTAAAGACAGGTGTAAACCCTGATGCTATTATGTATGATCCTTACTCAAAAAAGGTATACGTATGCAATGGGCAAAGCAAAGACCTGACTATCATAAACCCTGAAAATAATGAAGTAGTAAAGACGGTAGCGCTAGGAGGAAAACCAGAAACAGCAGTATCTGACGAGGATGGTAAGCTGTACATCAATATAGAAGACAAAAACGAAATAGTGGTAGTAAATACTAAAACCTACACTGTAGAAAAACGCTGGAAAACGGGTAAGGGAAAAGAACCATCTGGACTGGCAATAGATATAAAAACCAAACGACTGTTTGCAGGTTGCAGTAATAAATTGCTGGTGGTAATAGGTGCAGATAATGGTAAGGTGATCAAAGAATTACCAATAGGCGCTGGATGCGATGGCGTGGCCTTTGATCCTGAATACGACTACATATTCGCGGCTAATGATGATGGTACATTAACTGTAGCTCTTGAGAAAAACGCCAGCGACATTACCGTGATAGATAATGTGCCTACCAAAAAAGGCGCCCGTACGCTAGCCGTAGACTTAAAGGCACATCTTATATTCCTCCCTACTGCCGATTTTGAAGAAGCCGCAGCAGGCGAAAAACACCCACCAATGGTACCCGGCACCTTCCAGGTATTGGTAGTAAGAAAGAGAATTTACTAACCCCCTCCAATGCTGATTATCTGTTATACCGGTAGGCGGGTGACTACCAGGGTCGGCCCCTGTTGAGTGTCTTCATCTTGACCGTGTTCCAGCAATCCTAACAGCTCTGGCTACGAGGATTCGATCCTAACGCAGCTTTATTATCTCCCTCTTTTTTAGGTTCATTCCCAATTAACCTTGCGATAATAATTTGGTAACATAGAAAAAAGACCTTCGCCCGGTTTCCTTACAGAATCGGCCTTTTTTAATGCGTATCATTATTTGCCTCATTGCATTATGCTCTGTTTTTCTCTTTTCTTTTGGCAAAAAGAAGAAGACACCACGCATTAAATTTAAATGCGATTCGTTCAAATCGCTAAAGAATATACCGGAGCCATCTGATATTGTTTACGATAAGGAAAGTGATCATTTTTTTATAGTAAGCGACGATGGGTTACTTTTTGAGTGCGACCTCACCGGCAAGATCATCAGGAAAGCCAGGGAGGAAGGAATGGACTTTGAAGGCGTGGAGGTAAAAGACGGCTTTGTGTATGTATCTGACGAAAGGCCAAGGAAAGTGTATAAATACCGTAAAAGTGACCTCTCTTTAGTGAAGATATATTCTGTGTCGTGGGGAGGAGCTATGAATAAAGCTTTTGAATCCATCACTTACAATAGCACCAAAAATTGCTTTGTAATGGTATCACAGCAACCTGTGATAGTATTTGAATATGATACGGCTTTTCACGAGCTGGAACGTCATCCACTACATATAGCGAAAGACATCAATGGCGCCCGGTGGTACAATGGCGATATATACCTGCTGAGCAGTGCTGACGATTGCATATTTAAATGTGATGCAAACACTTACGAGCCAAAATGCAGCTATAATATAGATATGATAAACCCTGAAGGGCTCGCATTCGATGCTAATGGCAATGTGCGCGTAACCGCTGACGCCACGCAACGGTTATACTTCTTTAAAAACCTCCCAACAATAATACAGTAAAACAAAACACACAAGCAATGAGAAAAATATTATTTATTGCATTGGCGCTAACCGCCTTAGCCGTACACTCGTACGCACAGGAGTTTTCAGAGTTCACTGATAACAATGCAAGAAAGCTTACCCTGGGTGGCGACAATAACTCCATCCAGGTGGGCGGTAGGGTATCCGGCTACTATGAGTTCCGCTGGCTGAAGCCGGGGAATGATAACTACAGCCACAATGGCTGGGCCATGAAAGATGGAGACCTTGATGTACTGGGCCGTACCGCCAGTAAGTTTGTATACGAGTTTCATTTTAGCTTACTTGACCTGGCCACAGCTGCAGCTACGCAAAATACTGCCGCACCAGATGCCCCCGGCATTAAAGCAGGCTACCTGGAATATAGGGGCTGGCCGGTAAGAATAAAATTCGGGTTCGATAAGGTCCCCTTCTCGCAAGGTTCGTTAAATGATGTATGGGCCAGCCCTATGCAGAGTCACGCAAATCTTTATAGCGGCGACTTGTTTTCGCGCAGGGATTTCGGCATTACTTTAAATTACCGCACCTGGAAAGAAAGGATCAACTTATATGGCGGCGTATATAGCGGCCTGGGCGAAAACTTTTTCGAGTACGGCAATGATGCCAGCGGCAGATTTGAATATATAGGCCGTGCGGAGTTCAGCTTCCCGGGCAAAATGAAGTACTGTTCTATAGACGAAGAGAACTCTGCAAAACCTCAATTCCGCATAGGTATTGATGGCAGATATGAAGATAAACGCCAGCCAGCAGGGCAGTCGATCCTGACTGATGAACCGGATGCGATAGGCCCTTATGGCATTAAGTTGTTTGACGGTAAGCGCCTTGTATACGGAGCTGACGCAATGCTAAAATACAAAGGCATCTCAGCGCTTTTTGAAGCAGATATGATGAAATGCCAGCCTACCGACCCTTCAGATCTTCTGTACGCAGGCACACCGGCTTCTTTCAACCGCGGATATGTAAAAGCAGGAGGTATAGTTACCGGCCTCAATTATAACTTCGAAAAGATACATTCGGTATTCTCTGTACAATACGAGCATTTTAATACTAACGACCTGCAACAAGGCGAGCAGGAGTGGATGTACTACGGTTATGCCTATAAAGTAGATGGGTTCAATTCTGTTTTCAAAATTGAATATTACAAACCAACACTGGAAGACCATAATGGAAGCCCTTTGAAATATTATCAGCAGATACGCGTAGGCTACCAGGTAGTATTTTAATTAAAGCAACATTTTAAACATCATTCAACATAATTAACAACATGAAAAAAATATTTCTTTTTATAGCGCTTATTTCCATTGTAGCTGCGTCGTGTGTAAAAGACCGGCTGCAACCAGTAGCCGGGCCCGTTGTAATATCACATGCAGATACACTGCTGTATTACTGGGACTTCAATACCCAGGATTCGTCTAACCGCACGCCTACGTATGGTGTGCATACCGGCGCCATATATAAATACTACTGCGCGTATATAGATTTTACGGGAGGCTCTAACCTGAATTTACACGGCGCCAGCGATTCCGGCCAATGCCTCAGGCTCCGCAACCCTTACGACTCTGTGATATTCTATATGCCTACCACGGGCTACGATAGCATATCTATAGCTTTTGCGGTAGAAGCTTCTGGTAGTGGCCCATCTTCAAGCGCTATCTATTATACTACTGATGGTGTTAAGTATATTTCTACAGCGCTTGGTAATAACTCTTTTCCTATAGGCACTACATTTTCCGCAGTTACTTATAGCCTGCAGTCTGATCCTAATGTGAAGAACAACCCTAAGTTTGCCATTAAGATAGTACCGCTGAATAACAATTCCGGCACCTCTGGCAACGACAGGATAGATAATGTAAGCATGATGGGAGTGAAACAATAATAGTTGATGGATCAAGTACTACGAAAGCTATTTTTGGCGCTTATATTTATGTCGGGTAGTCTTGCAGCTATTGGCCAGACGGACACCCTGCGCGTAATGGCTTACAATGTGCTGTATTATGGCAATGGCTGCCAGGGGCCTACGGCCAAGTATCACCAATACCTGGAAACGATCGTTGGGTATACGAACCCGGATATACTGTCGCTGGAGAAGATGGCAGCCATACCCGTATCTTCCGGAGATAAGTATGCCACCGCACCTGCGGGCTTTGCCGATTCCATACTTGCCTTTGCGCTCAATGCCGCATACCCCGGCAGGTATGCGTATTGTCCGTTTACCAATACAGCGCATGGCAGTAACATGGCGGTACTGTTTTACGATCAGCGTAAATTGGGCTTCGTATCTCTTGTGTCTTCTTACGTCAATATAACTGACTTCAACACCTACAAGCTATATTACAAAGACCCCAACCTTGCCCGCACACGCGATACTACGTTCTTGTACATATTGCCTGCACACGACAGGTCGGGCGATGAGAATGCCGATGTCCGGACAGCCCAGATAACAGAAGAAATGAAGCATATAAAGGAGCACTTTACTTATTTGCCTAACTTCCTGAACCTTGGTGATTTTAATGTAAGGGGTTCTGAAGAGGGTTTCTATCAATTGCTTACTGCTACGCCAGATAGCGCATTCCGATTTTTCGATCCACCTTTTTTCCCCGACAAAAAACTATCTTACCCGGCTAACTGGGACCATAACAACAGCTTTGCAGCCTATCTTACCACCTCTACAAGGGCGAAAGGTGATGCACCAAATGACTGCGGCAGTACTGGCGGCGCCAAGAACTGGTATGATCATATCTTTATTTCTCCCTGGATAGTGAATAATACTAACTACATAAAATACATCCCTAACTCTTATCGCACAATAGGTAATGACGGCAAAAGATTTGGTACGTCTATCCATAATGGAAACCACAGCCTGCATACCAATATTATTGAGGCCCTCTACCAGATGTCCAACAAATACCCGGTGATGATAGATCTTGCTGTTACACCAAACACAACTGGCACAAGCCCTGCTGATCCTGAAATTGCTGGCATACCTGTTGTTGTAAATGAGGAGGCTGCCGTTACTAATCCTGTTGACGATGAGCTGGTATTGCATTTTCCTGCCAGTACTATAGGGCAGGATATACTGGTTGAGGCCGTAGATAAAGACAATAAGACCCAATGGAGTAAAACTATGGTGGTGAAAGATGGGGAGACACGCATTAAGTGCAAATTATCACCCGGTACCTATCAGCTAAAGATCACCAGCCATCACAGCATCATCCTCTATACGCAGATCACAAAGGAATAGGTCTCATTAATTTTCAATAGTTTCGTGCTGTTTGAAAATTAAGTACCGGCATGAAGTGTTGCGTGATCAGTCGTTTGCTGCAATTGTCTATTTGTTTGTTTGCCTGCCTTGTGCTGTTTGAAAAAGCTCATGCCCAGTTGGTTACTGGCAAAAATAAAGATACCGATCTCCCGCCGCCGCGCAATATTAAAGTGCTCGATGAGCATAAAGACAGCAAAGGCAATACAGTACGTACCATAGAATACGTGCAGGAAGGCAAGCATATTACCGAAACAATGGTGATACCTGAAGCAGGAAAAATAGGCATCAAAGTACCGGTTAACCCTGATACCTTGAATAAAGATTCTTTGCTCATAGTGGTCAATAAATCGCATTATATTCTTGAGGTCTATTATCGAAGGAAGATCATCAGATCTTATAAAGCAGTCTTTGGCCCTAAGCCCCTGGAAAATAAAATGATGGCTGGCGACCGCTGTACACCCGAAGGTTGGTACCGGATACTCAATAAAAACCCAAATTCTAAGTACGACAAATTTATGCTGCTCGACTATCCAAACGATTCATCGGTGAGCAGGTTCAAAACGCTGAAAGCAAAAGGCACAATACCTGCAACAGCACAGATAGGAGGAGATGTAGGCATACACGGCATATGGCGCGGAGGCGACGACCTAATTGAAAAAAATGTATGCTGGACAGATGGCTGCATAGCTCTGAAAAATAAAGATATCGAAGACCTTTACAAGCTCGTAAACATAGGCACGCGCGTTTTGATCAGGAAATAAAAAAGCTAAGGAGTGATTGACTGGTCAAATACCCGTCAATCAATATTAGGATCTTGACAGTTTTACCATATCCGGCACATCAATTACTTGCTTCTCATAGCCTTTTGTTGCGCATTTTATCATGGCTATACCTACCTCCCTAAGCGTGCAGCTGCTATTAGGGAATAGCGCATGCAGCACCGGGTAAAGCCAGCCAAGCGCATTATATAGCTTCGGCGTATTCTTTGCACCTTTTGTAGCTTTCATTAATCCCGGGCGAAACATATAACTCCTCTTAAATGGTAGCTTCGCCAGGTCATTTTCTGTTTTGCCTTTTATGCGCGCCCACATGCTTTTGCCATGCTCAGTGCTATCCGTTCCTGCGCCCGATACATAGCAGAAGGTCATTCCCTCATTTACTACAGTCTCAGCAAAATGCAGGGTCAGGTCGTGAGTAAGGCGCGTATACTGATCCTCTTTCATCCCTACAGACGATACCCCCAGGCAAAAGAAGCAGGCATTATAGCCCTTCAGCTGATCAGCTACTGATGACAGGTCGAAAAAATTGCTGTGTATTATTTCCTTCAGCCTGGGGTGCGTTACTCCACAGGGTTTCCTGTTTATTACAATTACCCGCTCCACATCTTCGTGCAGCAGGCATTCGTGCAGTACGCCTTCTCCCACCATACCGGTGGCCCCGGTTATTATTACGCTTATTTTCATTGTTCTTTTATTAAGTACCTTAATCATACTTGGCGTGCATCGCAGCCTTTTCAATCACAAAATCTTCATAAGCCTGCCGCCAGCCCTTCCATTCGTGGCTTGTACCCAGCGAAAAGTTGTGGAAGATAGTGATCATAGTGCTGCCGGTCTTTTCCAGTATTCTGCTCATTGCATGCAGCTTCTCAAAGGCCTCCATTGCCGATAGCTTTGCTTCAAAATGCGCCGTAGTATCCATAAAGCAAAACGGGTGAATGCGCAGCTTGGTTACACTATCCTGGTCCAGGTCGTACCAGTAAAACGAGTTGCCTGTACCTGCCCTGAAACCGAGGTAGGCGCCATAGCCCATACTGTAGTCCTCCGTAATGCCATTTTGCAGCAGTATGCGATAGGTATCGGGCATCTTTATCCGTATGTAGTGCTGCCTGGAAATGTAAATATCCCGCGTTATCACCTCTTCCAGCATTTGCTTTTCTTTACCTATCTTATTATGCTCACCAGAGTAATACGATGGATGGATGCCCACAACTCCATCTTTAGCCACATTTTTTATTACCCGCACCATAGCCGGGTGTCGGGGATGTATGTTTTTATCAAATGCCGTTGTTTGTGCAGAGGATAATATGAAATATAGCGGCTTGCAATCATATTCTTTATGCAGCTGCCTCAGCCAGCGAAAGGAGTCGTAAGGGTCTTTCTGCTTCTTTTTCAATACTTGAGTACGCTCGCTTATCTGTTTCACATCGCCTTTCAGCAGCGCTCTCATATAAGCACCTATTATACGCCCAAAACCTTTGTGCAGGTGAGAGTAAGCCATATCTATATCATACGTAGGCTGAAACAGGTAGTGCGTTGCCGGCAATGCCATCCCCATAGCTACCTGCATTTGCTTCTTAAACGCCCATACCCACTCATCCACTATTGGCCGGGAGAGCCAGCCGTTTTTATAGAGTATACTATTGGTAGCAGGATACCTGCCATGCTTATCGCCATTAAAGGAGTGATACTCTTCGTAGCGCGATAGCAAATAGAATACAGCAGTAAAGAGGTCGAACGGTAGTGTATATTCTTTATCAGCTACTGCAAACATTGTGGGCAGATCTTTCCAGTTGCCTTTTTGCGGCACTAATTTCGCAATGTCTTTTTGCGACAGCATTCCCGCTGCTGGTATCGATATGCTATTGGGTAACGAAGCGCCGTAAGAGATGAAGAATTTAAGCCCTTCTGTATCCTGTTTATTGGTGGTAATACTATAGTCCAGTTGCAACCGCTCTTTAAGCACCCAGTCCAAAACGTATTTCAGGCGGTTACTGTTTTCAGCGCTATATACTACTATAGTATCCATATGGGGAGCGTTATTTTTTTTGCCGGTCTTTCCACATTTTGTTGAACGACCGGTCTGCAAAGTGTATCTCTCCCCTGTGTTGCCCCCAGGTGTCTTTAAACAATTTATTTACTACCTTATTCTTTATGCCGTGGCTTGCACTGTTCAATATCCTGCGGCTCATCATAGCATCGCGCCACAATCGCCAGGTAATGTTTTCACTAAATCCGTTGAGGCCCTCGTTTGTTGCAATAGTGCGGTTCTCCAGCAGCATTTCGTGAATGTTTATTTTCAGCGGGCACACCTCTGTGCAGTTACCACACAGGCTCGATGCATAGCTCAGGTGCTTGTATTCCTTCATGCCATTGAGGTGCGGCGTTATCACTGAGCCTATAGGCCCACTATAGGTAGCGCCATATGCATGGCCACCTATATTTTTATACACGGGGCAAGCATTGAGGCACGAGCCGCAGCGTATGCAGTACATGCTTTCACGCACTTCTTTGCGCAGCAGGTTGGTACGGCCATTGTCCAGCAGTATCACATACATTTCTTCCGGCCCATCTGTTTCATTGGCTTTCCTGGGCCCTGTGAATATCGTATTATATACAGTAACATTCTGCCCGGTGCCATAGGTTGCCAGTAATGGCCAGAAGGCATTGAGGTCATTTATAGATGGCAGCAATTTTTCAATGCCCACTATAGCTATGTGTGTTTGTGGAAAGGTGGTGCTTAGCCGGGCGTTACCCTCATTCTCACTTACGCATACACCACCTACGTCCGCAAGCAGGAAGTTGCCACCGGTAATGCCTACCTCTGCTGTAATATATTTCTTGCGCAGGTTGCGCCGTGCGATCTTTGTTATCTCTGGCGGTGTAAGATTGGGCTCTGTGCCCAGCTTATCGTGAAACACCTTAGCCACATCTTCCTTGCTTTTGTGCATAGCAGGCGTCACTATATGGTAGGGCGCTTCGCCGTCCAGCTGTTGTATGTATTCGCCAAGGTCTGTTTCTACAGAGTCAATACCATGCTGTGCCAGGAAGGAGTTTAAATGTATCTCCTCCGTCACCATAGATTTTGCCTTAACCACCTGCTTTGTATTTTTTTCGCGGCATATCTGCAATATGGCTTGCAGCGCTTCTTCAGCAGTTTCAGCCCATATCAGTTTACCACCATTTGCAGTAAAGTTCTTTTCAAACTGCTCCAGGTAGTTATCTAAGTTCTCTATTGTTTTCCACTTTATATTCTTTGCTTTTTCGCGGGCAAGGTGCAGGTTGGCAAATTGCTGCTTCCCTTTTACTACGCTGTCGTTATACTTTTGGATATTAAACGACAGTTTACGTTTATGCTCCAGGTCATGTGCCTTTATTTCACTTTTTGCTAGAAAGGTTGTTTGTTGATCGGTCATTCTAAAAATTAAAAAATAATCAAAAACCAGTCTTGGTATACGGAGCTAAGGTGCAGTAACATTATCGTGCCTGCATAATTCTGCCAACCACAATAACGTTATTCTCTTGTTATTACAAACTTACATATTATCGGGCAGAAAGTAAATTTTGCCGTTTTAAAAGCAACAATTTAACACGTTCCCAATTTATGCCCGCAAGTAGTGCATTATACAATTAAACTATCTTTGCACCCATGTTTTCAAAAAATGATGTTGTAAAGCACGCCCTGGAAACTATACAGCTGGAGGCGAATGCGGTGATAAAGCTGCTAAGCTATGTAGATACTTCTTTTGTTATTGCGGTGCGCACTATTCATGAGTCTAAGGGCCGGGTGATCATATCCGGCATAGGAAAGAGCGCGGTGATAGCACAGAAGATAGTAGCGACCTTTAACTCTACCGGAACCCCGGCAATATTCATGCACGCGGCAGATGCCATACATGGCGACCTGGGTATGATACAGGCCGATGATGTGGTGATCCTCATCTCAAAAAGCGGCGACAGCCCGGAAATAAAGGTGCTGGTGCCACTCATCAAGAATTTTGGCAATAAGGTGATCGCTATATGCGGCAACGAGACCTCGTACCTTGTTACCCATGCAGATATATTCGTAAACAGTACCGTAGAAAAGGAAGCCTGCCCAAACAACCTGGCGCCAACTACCAGCACTACCGCCCAGCTGGTAATGGGCGATGCAATAGCTGTATGCCTGCTGAACCTGAAAGGCTTCACTGAAAAAGACTTTGCCCGTTTTCACCCCGGTGGCGCTTTAGGTAAACGCCTGTACCTGCGGGTAGCAGATATGAGCGATATGAACGAGCAGCCAGTAGTAAAACCAGACAGCAACCTTCGCGAGATCATTTACGAAATATCAGCCAAACGATTGGGAGCAGCGGCTGTGATAGAGGATAGCGGCAAGATATTAGGCATTATTACAGATGGCGACCTGCGGCGCATGCTCGAAAAACATGAAAACCCATCAAAACTTAAAGCCTCTGACATTCTTACCCAAAACCCCAAATCAATAGATGGCGGAGAGCTTGCCACAGAAGCCCTGGCAATGATGCGCCGCTACGATATTACACAGCTCATCGTCACCAAAGATGATAAATATGCCGGTATGCTGCACCTGCACGACCTGGTAAGGGAAGGTATAATTTAAGACGCTGCCGGCCCTTCTTCATTAGCTACAGTTACCGGGCTTGTCGTCCGGTTATCTTGCGCTGTTATATCTTTTTTTGCCTGCCCATATTTATCCTGCAGGCGTTTGATTTTTACTTCGGTCTCTGCAATAAGATTTTCGAGGTGCTTGCGCAACTCTGCCGCCTTTTTGCCGGGGGTTATGTTCTCTATAGCTACTTTAAAGTCTGCAAGCTTCTCTTCCTCTTCCTTCACATCATCGCTAAGTTTGCCTATTTGCTCCTTTGCCTGCTCTGCGCGCACTTCTTTCTGTTCTACTGCATATTGCTTGCGCTGTTCCCTGCCCTCGTCTTTGCGGGCAAAGAAATGCTTACGGGCAGCATTAAAGTCTTCCCACATTTTATCACCGTGTTTCCGGGCAATAGGGCCTATCTTCTTCCAGTCGTCCAGCAGTTGCTGCATTTCCCCGGTGGTTTCTCCCCAGCGGTTAGAGTCTTTTATTTGTTCAGCACGGTCCAGTATAGCTTTTTTCAGTGTATAGTTCTGTTCGTGTACTGATCTTATTTCGTCAAAATGCTTCTTCTTGGCATCAAAGAACTGCTCTTGCGCCCCATTGAACCTTTTCCACAACTCATCTCCCTTTTCCTGTGGTATGCGGCCCGATTTTTTCCACTCGTCCATCAGCGCTATATATGCCTGCGCCGTTACATTCCAGTCTGTGCTTTCCTTCATCGCCTCGGCTTTTTCAGCCAGTATCACTTTCACCTCGTAGTTCTTTTCCTGCTCCTGCGCTATTTTGCCAGAGTGTTCTCTTTTCTTCTCAAAAAAAGCGCTCTTGGCAGCCAGGAACCGGTGCCACAATTCTTCATTCTTCTTGTTGATGGTATGGCCTATCGTTTTCCATTCATCGGTAAGCCGGTGAAACGTGTCTGATGTTGCTTTCCACTCTTGTGAGCCAGCAATTGCCTCGGCCTGCTCCACAAGGTCTATCTTCAGGTCCAGGTTATGCAGCAGGTCTTTTTCTTCTTCTTCATGATGCACACGCTTGCGCTCATGAAAACCTTTGCGGGCTGCTTCCAGCCGGTTCCACAGCTTATCGTTTCTGCCTTTATCCACATAGCCCGCCTGCTTCCATTTGTCTGCTATATCTTTAAATGCCTGTGTTGTATCTTTCCATTGGTCGCTTTCCGCAAGGCTTTCTGCCAGCTCGGTAAGCTTTAATTTTTCTGCATGGTTTTCTTCTGCTATAAGATATAGCGCATGCTCCCAGTCGTGTACCAGCAGCGCCAGCTTTTGAAAGTCGCCTATCGCATTTGCATGCTGCAGGTAGTCTTTGATATGCAGTACCTTATCTGCCAGTTTTTGCTTGTCTTCTGTAGCCACCCACTCTATTTCCACTTCCTTCACTTTCGACTCCACAGCAGCAAACTTTTCCTGCAGGTTCTTAATAACAACATCGGCGTTCTCAGGCGCCACTTTTGCTATTATCCGTTCTTTGATATTGCTATTTTCACGGAGCAACAGGTCTCCGTTTTCATCGATTTTGTATAATTCTTTGCTTGGGAACGACTGATCGTTCCACCAACCCAAGATATCAAAACTCTGTTCCTGCGACATAATGCTTCCTTATTTTATTAAAGATTACAACTTGCCTCTCCGGCAGTCTGTGCAATATAAGGCTAATTCTTTATAAACCATAGACCCGCGCGGGCACTCATCTCTATCCTTTTTTTAAATATTTTTTTACCAGCATCCATTACAAAGGGTAACCTATATAAAAAGAGATAAAACAGGATGTAAAAGAGAGCCCGATCAATGATTGCCGAACACTTTTTTCAGCAGGTCGGTAACCTGCGCAGCCGGGTTTTTGCGTATTTTTTGCTCTTCCTGCGCTATATACACAAATACGCCATTCAGCGCTCTTTCGGTTACGTAAGCCGGCAAGTCAGGGTTTACCTTATTAAAAGTGGTAGGAAGCTGGTTGTACGTATTAAAAACCATCGCCCAGTATTTCGTTGCCTCCACCTTATCCAGCGACTCCTGTATCACCGGGCGGAAGGCGGCGGTCAACGAGGCTGTGGTTTTTGTTTTCAGGTAGTTGGTAGCTGCATTATCGCCACCCTGCAATATAGAAAATGCATCCTGTATGCTCATGCTTTTTATTGCATTGATGAATATATTTAAGGCCTTTGACGATGCATCTTCCGCGGCCCGGTTCATAGATAGTATCGCATTATCTACATATTTGCCCATTCCTATCTCCCGAAGGGTAGTTTCTACCTTCTTGGCTTCCGGCGGCATCAGCACCTTTATAAGCGCATTACCAAAAAATCCGTTAACCGCCGATACCTGCTTGGTAGCATTCTGCGCGCCTATCTGTAATGCCTGCCGCAAGCCATCTGATACCTCCGACTGGCTTGGCGATCCGCTGCTTTTCCCCTTATTGCCACCCTTTGCATTCTGCAATGCACCATTGGCATCGTTCATATAATCACGTAGCGACTGGGCTTCCACCTGTGCAGATGTTATTGCTATTATTGCGAAAGAGAAAATTACTTTATTAAGTACAGGCATAAATTATTTTTATTAGTATTAAACAAAGATAATGCCAATTTAGCGTCCACCCCCAGTGCCGCCACCTTTAGGGGTACCGCCGCCACCTTGCCCGCCACCACCCTGGTCATTATCATCGCCTTGCTTCAGGTTTTTATCCCGATCTTCGTCTGTTGGTGGGGTTAGTTTACCCTTGTCGTCTGGCTTGCCCTTTTTGGCCGTATTTGATTTCCCAAAACGATAAGTAAATGTAATGTTCCCTATTCGCGTTTCTTTCACACGGTTAATGGTCTCACCAAGAGTTGTGTAGTTAGTAACAAACTGGTGGGTCTTAAACACATCAGAGCAATTAAGTACCAATGTGGCCTTATTCTTCCACAAGTTCTTACGCAAAGCTACATCTACCCAATAGGTTTCTTTAAGCGTGCCCTGGGCAATAACCTTAGGCGATTCATAATTGGCATTTACCTGGAAAGAGAAATTCTTAGGGAGCTTAAGGGTTGTATTTACCTTACCAAACCAGGTAAAGCCGTTATTATTTGCCAGTCCTTTATAGGCAGGGTCTACATTGCCAATAATTAACTGGTTCTCAAAAAAATTGAGATTAACTGTTGCATCCCAGATCGGCAATAGCTGCACATGCCCTGTACCCTCCAAACCATAAGTAGTACCTGAAGCTATATTTACCGGTTTCGACAGCAATTCGCCTACATAACTGGAGAGACCTTGCTGCTTTGCATTCTCCGTAGTAATAGAATCCGTGATCTTTTCTATCAGGTTCTTAGTGTACGCATAGTAGGCACTGATAATGAAGTTATCACCTCTTTTAGTTGATTTGCTGTAGCTGAACTCAATGTTGTTGATGAATTCCGGTATCAGGTCCGGGTTACCTACATTCACTGTTCCGGGGTTAGAAACATCTTTAAAAGGCAGCAGTTGCATAAAGTTTGGCCTGTTTGTGCGCAGGCTGTAATTCAGGTAAATACTTTGCTGGTTTTCCAGCTGGTAAGAAACAAATGCCGAAGGAAAAAGATTAAAAAAGCTGTTATGAAACGTGTGATGCAAAGGAACATTGCCTGAGCCATCGTAAAGAGCATCCTCTGCCCGCAAGCCCAGCTGGTAGCTGAATTTATTGAGCTGGTCGCTCCAGTTCACATAAGCCGCATGTATTTGCTGCGTATAGTTATACTCTGCCAAAAGCGTTGAATCTACAGCTTTGGCTTTGCCGGTAGAATCTACATGGGGAATACCCGAGCTATTGAACGAATACAACTGTGATTTAAAACCGAGGCCCAGCTTACCGTTTTTAGTAAAAAGCGGGTCGGTATAGTCGGCCCATACATTGATAGTGCTGTTGCCCCCGGTAGCGGGTGCGTCTTCATAAATGGGATTATTTGGCTGAAGAACAGCGTATGAATAATCATTTGAGGTATAATCCTGCGTGCGATGTATATCGGTAAATGCCACGGTGGCATCTACGCTTAGCTCCTCATCTTTCTTTTTAAACTTATGCCGGTAGTCAATGGCCGATGACAAAGACATCAGGTTAACAGCAAAATCAGTATTCCTGTTTTGGTGAAATGGTATAGAGTCGTTATGGGTATCGGTGATATTGTAATCAGAATAGTCTTTAAACGCAAACCCCATGAAGTTCAGGTTTTCCGTTAGGGTGATAGAGTTGTTTTTATCCGGATCGTAAGTAACCCCTATTGTATTAAAGGCGCCATTAAAATCGCGCGGCACATGTTCGTAAGTGTAGTAAGACGAGTCTCCTCTTGCCCGGGTAGTAATAACATTGTTGTAGGTGTTATTGATCCGCACATTACTGTTCAGAAAAGCGCTCCATTTACCCTTGCGCACGTTGAGGCCCAAATTGCCATTATACTTATCACCCGTACCAGCCCCCAGTGTCACATTACCATTCATCCCGAAACGGCCATCCTTTTTCGTTACAATATTGATGATACCACTGGTGCCCTGCGCATCATACTTTGCCGATGGATTAGTGATCACTTCCACACTTTCTATGCTACCCGCTGGCAGGCTCTGCAATGCAGAGGCCACATCTGTACCCAGCAATGTAGATGGCTTGCCGTCTATAAGTATCGTCACGTCTGTTTTGCCGCGCAGGGCTACGTTTCCCTCGGCATCTACCGATACTGAAGGTACATTTTGCAGCACATCTGCGGCGCTTCCTCCCGCAGTAGTAGTGTTCTTCTCTACGTTAAACACCTTCTTGTCAACCTTCAGCTCCATTACAGCTTTCTCGCCTACCACGCTTACCTCCCCAAGTGTATTTTCAGATGAGCCAAGTTGTATATTACCTAGCTTTTTATCCGCCGCATCTGTCGTTACCTGCACGGGCACATACTTAGTTGTGATGCCAATGGACTCTATACGCAAACGAAAACTGCCTATACCTGTAGGGGCAATATTGAACGAGCCATCGTCTTTAGACAGGTCTCCATTTACCACGGAAGAGTCCATTCTCAACAGGGTAACGGTGGCATAAGCCACAGGAGCTTTCTTTGAATCGATCAATTTACCCGCAATGCTGCCCGTGGTTGGTGCGCCGGGGGCTTGGGCATATACTTGCGATTTGGCGAAAAAACAGATCAGTAAAACAGGTAAAAGGGTAGAAAAGCGCATAAATTCCAATGATGCGCAAAATTGATGGAAATATGTGGAAAAAGGCTTTTTTAAAAAATAAAGTATTGTTAACGCCAAAGGCTTGAAACTGCCGTTTTTTGCGGCTTATCGCAGCGCTACAGCCCTATTTTCTCTTCGGTCAGGTATAGATTGCGGTCACTTGCATTGCGCACCACCAATTCTGCAATAAAGCCTGTAAGAAAAAACAAAGTGCCAATTACCATAATGGGTGGAGCAAGATAAAACCCAACTTTGCGGGTAAGCCCGAAGGTCACGCCCTCATTAAGCCGCTCTATAATGAGCCAGATAACAATAATAAACCCAACTAAAAAGGTAAACGAACCCAGCGTGCCAAAAAGGTGCATAGGCTTTTTTCCAAACCGGCTTACAAACTGTATGGAAAGCAGGTCGAGAAAGCCATTGATAAACCTTTCCCAGCCAAATTTTGATACCCCATACTTCCGCGGCCTGTGCTGCACCACCTTTTCACCTATTTTCTTAAAGCCGGCATGCTTTGCCAGCACCGGGATAAAACGGTGCATCTCGCCATACACCTCTATGCTCTTTATTACTTTGCGCTTATAGGCTTTCAGCCCGCAGTTCATATCGTGCAGCTTTATGCCGCTGAGCCTGCGGTTTACCGCATTATATAGTTTAGATGGCAGGTTCTTGGTAAATGCATTATCGTAGCGCACTTTTTTCCAGCCACTTACCAGGTCGTAGCCATCCTGTGTTATCATGCGGTATAGTTCAGGCAGCTCATCGGGGCTATCCTGCAGGTCTGCATCCATGGTTATCACTACATTGCCGGTAGCTGCCTTAAAGCCTTCATACAGTGCAGGGCTTTTGCCATAGTTGCGTTGAAATTTGATTCCCTTAACAGCTGGGTATTTTGCAGAAAGCGCCTTGATCACATCCCAGCTATTGTCTGTGCTGCCGTCATCTATCATCACCACCTCGTGCGAAAATTTATGCTCCGCGCACACACGCTCTATCCATTCCACCAGTTCGGGTAGCGACTCTTCTTCATTGAACAAGGGTATTACGACAGAAATATCTAATTGCATGGATGCGCTAAAATAAGGGATTTATTGTAAACCTTTAGAACCGGCAAAGGCCGGAGCAATGCCAAAGGGGCTAACATCACTAATTTTAACAATAACTAAACCAAAATCAATGTCTTAGAAGTTATCAGCAGTTAGCTGTGTAGGTTTCTTTCCCGCTATCACAGCGCCTATCAAAGAAAAGACTACACCATACAGCAAAGTACCAAATATAGCTCCCGCTATTAAAAAGGCATTCCAATACTTTTTAGCTATAGTCAGGCTCATATCTATCTGGTCATCGGTCATTTTCTGATTCTTCGCCATTTGCTCACGTGCCATCTCCAATGCCTTTTCTTTCATCTCAGGGAATATGTACATAGAGAGAACGCTCCAAACCACTATTACCAGGGCTACGATCATAGATGCTTTAAAACAGCTCCCAAACGCGTTGCCGAAGCTTATGTGACCATCGTTGGCTTTTGAATAGGCCAATGCATTAAGTATGATCCCTGCAAAAAATGGAATGTACGCCACATATTGCATCCCCGGTTTAAAAGCAAGCCCTGTCAGGTACAGTATCAATCCTACTATCACCATTGCTACGCCGGTTATAAGCCCGTAGGTGATATGCGTTTCTTTTTTCTCTTCCATGGGTATTTCTATTTGTTTAAACGAACTTGTCCGTTATTGATGATACCAAGTACTTTGCCGCTTAGCTTTTTGCCTATAAATGGGTTGTTTCGGCTGGCAGACATTACCTCAGCACGTTCCAATGTGTGATCGCCACTAGTTGTAAATATAGTTAGCGATGCCTGTGCACCCTTTTTAATTTCTTTCACTTCCATACCAAAAATATCCCTTGGTATTATAGACATCGCTTCTACCAGCCTGTCTATGTCTATATACTCTTTTAGCGTGTCCCAAAGTATGTTAAACGCCAGTTCCTGCACTGCCATTCCATCGGCAGCATACTCAAATTCTTTAGCTTTTGCATCCCATTCATGTGGCCGGTGGTGAGATGCTATGCAGTCTATAGTGCCATCTTTCAATCCCTGTATCAGCGCCATTCTATCGGACTCTCCCCGTAGCGGTGGCGACACTTTATATATACTATCGTAGCCGGTAAGCCATACGTCGGTCAGCGCCAGGTGGTATGGGGTTACCGAGCAGGTAATTGCCAGCCCATCGGCTTTGGCCTTGCGCATCATTGCCACAGATTCTTCTGTAGTTATACCTGTAATATGCAGCCTTGACCCCGTATAGCGCACCAGCTCTATATCCCTATGCACCATTATCGTCTCTGCAAGAGCAGGTATCCCTGCCATACCTAAACCTGTAGATACAATGCCTTCATTCATAAGGCCACCCGTAGCCAATGCCGCATCTACCGGTATCTGAATGAGAGTGCCGTGAAATGCTTTTACATACTCCAGCGCCTTTAGCATCAGGTTGCTGTTCTGCACGGGTTTCCATCCATCAGAAAAGGCAAGTGCGCCATTTCCGCGCATATCCAGCATTTCTGCCAGGTCTTTCCCTTCCGTATTTTGGGTAATGGCTCCTATTGGGTGCAAGGCAGTTATATGTCCGTTTGCCTTGCTGCTTACATATTGTATAATTGATTTGGTGCTGAGTGCAGGTTGCGTATTAGGCGCCAGCAGCACATCCGTAAACCCTCCGGCAGCTGCAGCATTCAGGCCGCTCTCTATTGTTTCCTTATGTTCAAAACCCGGTTCGCGGTAGTCTGCAAATACATCCACCCACCCCGGGCTTACCTGCAAGCCTTTCGCTTCAATAACCGTTGCTCCTTTTGCTGTAATTACTGTACCTATATTTTTAATGATGCCGTCTTCGATCAGCAGGTCTGCTACCTTATTATGAAAATTTGATTGCGGATCTATTATTCTCGCTTTGCGGATATGCACCTGCATGTATTATAATTTCTTTTACCGGTAAACGATATACTTGGAAAAACAGAATAAAGGTATAAATACTACCATTTAAACACAACAAACAAAGAGGAAACACTAAAAGAGTTGTTATATGGGATCAAAATGACAATGAACTGCATCCCTTATCATCTCTTTCAACTCTTCAATCGTATCTGCTTCGGTGATAATAGACTCTGTAAGCGCCTTTCTCTAACCAGCCACAACCCTCACCCTTGCCAGCAAATAAGTCTCTACTGCCAGCATCACCAGCGCAAGCAGCACACAAACCTTCCATAGTGGAAAGCTTTCGCTAGTGTCATCAGCTATGCCGCCGGTATCAGAGATGCTCAGCCATTTCACATTATCGCCCTTCCATTCGCTTTTTAGCGCACCTATATCACGAAAATCCAGTAACGATTCTTTTTTATCCTGGTTAAGCGCTATTTGCGTAGTATCTCCGCCCGGCGCACTAAGCGCATAAAAGCCCGGTTGCTGCACTGCCTGGTCTACAAATACGTCCAACCCGGCTCCATCCGGCCGTTGCGGCGGTATTACGTCTATATTACTGCCGTAAATGTGTACTGTATTCCTTTCTATCACGTTTGCCAGTGCCAGGTACACCGGTTGTTGCGCTCCGGCGGTTATTGCATAGATACTGCTGCTGCCACTCTGCATAGCCATTTCGTAGAGGAAAGGGGTAAAAAAGTAGCTCCCGGGGAAATTGCCCGATTGCAAATCCGCAGCCGTAGCGCATATATACAGGTTCCCTCTCGATGGTGTGTACCTTGCCAGTAACGGATCCCCGTTGCGGAAACTCAATACTGATTGCTGGTTAGCGCTAAGCCCGGCATTGATAATGTAGTGCCAGTTCGCAACAGGCAATTGCACGTTCTCCGGTATCTTTTCAAAAAGGTCTCTTACCAGCGCACTGCCCTGCTGCAGCGAGCTAGCCGTTTGCACAGCCGTATCTATCCCTGATACCTGGATATCTCCAGCGAGCTTCAAGCCATCATTGATCCCCTGGAAATTACTTGTTCTCCCGGGGAATATGCATATGCTCTGCCCTGCCTGCAATGCATCGTTCATCGTTTTACCAAGAGCGTCATCGATATGGGTGATGCCGTTCAGTATTACCAGGTTGTATTCCTTCCAGTCTTTAGGTGCGTTAGCAACAGGTACGGGGTTTAGGCGAAACCCGTTATAAGCCCTGAAAGCAGCCTGTATATAAGGATTAGGCTGCCCATCATCCAGCACCAGCACCGATAAGTTTGGGGAGCTGCGGGCTGTAATACGGAAGGTATCATCAAACCGCATACCTGCGTCATTTACCGTTAGCGCCAGTTGCTGCCAGCTGGTATTACTCACCTGGAAGTTAAGGGTATCCACGCTCTCCGCCTTACCTGCAAAGTTCAGCGATGCTGCGCTTTTCACCTGCCCGTTTATTACCAGGTTCAGCACCGGGTTTTCTTTTGGCGCTTTGCCTTCCAGCCGCGTACGTACTACCAGGTAATTACTCTTACCTGCTTGCAACACAGGCGTGGTCAGGTATGCTGTGTCTATGTATATGTCAGTTGCTTCACTGGTTTGCACCGGCAGGCCATAAAAGGTTATATCCTTCATCAACCCCTTGTCTGGCGCGGCAGGGAATGCGCTCTGCTGAAAGTCGGCATAATAATACAGGTCCGCACCTTTACCCCCTTCATCCTGCATTATGCTTTGTGCCGTAGCCAGCACCTGGTTCACCGTCTTCGCCGCCGCCGATACTTCAGTCGCATTTATCTCGGTAAACACTTTATCGGCAGGTTCCGCACGGTAACTCGCCGGTTTGTTATTGGTAAGCAGCACAAATTTTGTACCCGGTGGCGCATGCTGCACTTGTTTCCGGGCAGCTTCTTTGGCTATGTCCAGCACGCTCCGCGCTCCCTTCCTGGCGGTCATGCTATAACTGTTGTCCAGGTATATGATCTGTAGCTTATTACCCGCAGACTTCTGACTGTTATGGTTAAAAAACGGCTGCGCAAAAGCCAATACCAGGCTTGCCAAAAATAGCAGCCGCATAGCCAGCAGCCACTTATACCTCACCTGGTTTTGCTTACGGCTGTTTAGCTGTATATTCTTCAGAAACCGTGTATGCGGAAAAAATACGGTCTTATACTTGCGCAGGTTAAACAGGTGTATCAGCACCGGTATAGCCAGCGATAACCCGGCAACCAAAAATAGAGGATATAAGAAGCTCACCGGGCAAATATAGCGTAATGCCTGCAATACATACCCTGCTGCTCCCCATTAGCATTTAGGCATAGCAATTTTATATTTTCTTTTGCAGTTATGTACAATTCAAGCTCTTCTCATTTTCAGCATAGGTATTGTAGAATCTTATTCGTTTTTCATTGCAGATTTGTTATTTTTACTGCTACTAAGCATGATACTCAGAAACCTCTTGTTCTTTATTGCTACACTCCTGATCATTGGCTGGGTGCTTGGTTTTTTTGTCTGGAAGCACGAGGGCAATGTTATCCATACACTGCTTGTGTTAGCTATTATCTCCCTTATCTTAGGCCTTACCCGGAAGACCAATACCGGGGATTGACCCGTTAAACCCACTTTCCTTTATTTATCCACATTTGTTCCTTTTGGTGCCGGGCTATTTAATTTTGGGGTTATTTCAAATATCTTTGTTTAAAACCAATATTTACCAATGCGTTTTATAGTTACCTCTACGGCCCTGCTCAAGAACCTGCAGCAGATCAGCGGCGTTATCAGCGCCAATACCGTATTATCTGTGCTGGAAGATTTCCTTTTTGAGCTTCGCGGCAATACCCTTACACTCACCGCTACCGACCTTGAAACAATGATGCGCGTGCACATAGAGGTGAATGATGCCCAGGGCGATGGCAGGATATGTATTCCATCTAAAATACTGACTGATTATCTGAAAAATCTACCGGAACAGCCTATTACTTTTAACATCAACGAAAGCGACCTTTCCATTGAAATGTCGAGCGATGTAGGTAAATACCGCATAGGTGGTGAAAAGGCTGATGACTTTCCAAAGGAACCAGCTCCCGGAGATACTACAGGCTTTACCATGCCTTCTATCTCATTGCTGGAGTGCATTAATAAGACGCTTTTTGCTGTAAGCGGAGACACACTGCGCCCTGCTATGACCGGTGTTTATTTTGAGCTGGCTACCGATGGCATTTCCTTTGTTTCTACCGACGCACACAGGCTTGTACAGTTCCGCCGCAGCGATGTTAACTGCCCGGCAAAAGACGGCTTCGTAGTGCCTAAAAAACCACTGCAACAGCTCCGCGCCACATTATCTCCCGATGAGTCTATTCTACAGCTCGCCTACAATGGTAGCCACCTGTTTGTGACCGGTGACCGCCTGAGCCTTAGCTGCCGCCTCATAGATGCCCGTTTCCCCGATTATAAGGCCGTAATACCGGTAGATAACCCATACAGGCTTACCATCAACCGTGGCGACTTTGTAAGCGCACTACGCCGCGTAAGCATCTTTGCAAATAAAACCACCAACCAGGTAGTGCTGGATATCAATGGCAATGCCCTGCAGATAAGCGCACAGGATATTGATTTCTCGTACGAAGGCAAGGAAATGCTCAGCTGCCAGTATAGCGGAGAGGATATGAAAATAGCCTTCAACGCCAAGCTGATGGTAGAAATGGTAAACAACCTCGACGGTAATGAAATACAAGTGGAACTAAGCACCCCTACCCGCGCGGGCATCTTCCGCTCTATCGACAAGGTAGAGAGTGAGGATGTCCTTATGCTGCTGATGCCCCTGATGGTGGGCGTATAGCACCAGGCGAAAATATTTTCATACAAACGAAAAAGCCGAAGATCTCTCTTCGGCTTTTTCGTTTGTATGATCTGGCTAGTCTTTATTCTTGTTACAAGCCAGTAAGACAGATACCCACTGATGCAGGCGTAATGGGCGGTCCCGCATTGTCTTTAAACACATTGGTAAGATTGTAAGAGCCAAAAAGCGAGAAGTTGCCCCAACCTACACGTGCAGTCGCAGCAAAGTCCCAGGGGGTTACATACCTTTTTGTATCTATCTTATACTTTATATTCGTACCATCTACGGAAGACAGAGCTTTAGTATGCGCACCCAGCAAAGTACCTACCTGTATGCCTATAGCCGCCTTAAACCCTTTGTTCCTGTTTTTGATATTGCCAAAGTACCTCAGCTCAAATGGCGCTTTAATGTAGGTAGTCACAAATTTATACCGCTTAAAATTCTCTGAATCATTATAAGGCGCAAAGTGTACCTGGCTTCCATTGGCATTGGTGCCTGTATCTATGATCTGTAGCTGGTTCAGATAAACCACAGACGCGCTTATTCCCAACCCTGCTGCAAAGCTCAGGTTAGTCTTTTTAATAGGAAAGTCGTAGCACACATACCCATTGAAGCCAAAGCCGAAAGTCTTGGTCTTAACGCTATCAGGCTTCTGAAACCAGTTGTTATAGTTAAACTGGAGCATAATGAAATCCCTCGATGGCTTTACTATAGGTGGCGGCACAGCTTCACTGTTCATCTTGTCAGTAGCATCTTGCGCCAGCAGCATAGATGATGGTATAAGAAATAAAGCCATAAAGGCCAGGATCATGCGCATAATTGGAAATTAGTGCGCAAATATAATAGCTAGGTAATGGAAAATTTGTTAAAAAAATAAAATACGGGCATTTTATCCCTGCTACAAATAAAAACTCCCTGCATTTTAGTGCAGGGAGCCGATTATAAAGATTTTTCTTGTTCTATTGTTTTACAAAAGTACGCACTTGTGTGCCAAAGCCGGAAAGGTTGAGGGCATAGTTGATTGTAGTATCTCCCGGATCGAGTGTAAGTGTCTGAGACGTTGCAGATAAAGGACCTCCACTAGTTAGCTGCGAACCAAAGTCAATAGTAGTATCATTTAATACTGCAAAAACTGCGCTGATCTGTGCTCCCGTTGTAGGATCGGTGGTGTCAACACCGCCCACATTGCTTGTCATAAAAAGGCCGCGGCTGATTTTCGTGATATGGGCAGAGCGGGTAGGCGTCAGGCGCTCATACCAGCCGGTAAGGTCTAATGTATCAGTAATACTTGTTACCGCCACATAAACATTTGCAGTGCCTACAAAACCATAATGGTTTTTGGCAGAATAAACGACTGTATAAAGACCCGGAACATTATTATTAAGCGTGCCAAGATCTTTTACTACAGATAGGTTCTCTTTATAAAAAGAATCATACGCCGTGGCCGATGGTGGCGTAAAAGACCCACCTACTGGTATGCTCACATATTGAGACCCCGTTATCAGTACCGTAGGGTAAGATGCGGTAACTACCTGGGAAACGGTGGTATCTTTCTTTTTACATCCCGCGTAAGCTATGGCTGCAAAAGATAATGCTATTAATATTTTTCTCATTGTCATTACTGTTAAATTAAACGATTAATATAGATCCCACCACATCTTGGTAGTAATAGATGCTAAACCAGGGAAGTTTGCATTCCTGGTACTTTCACTGGTTGGGTAAATAAATCTCTTTGGCAAATTTTGTCCTATAAGTGTATTCTTAGACACCACCAGGAAGTCTGGATAGCCTGTTCTGCGCTGCTCACACCATGCTTCAAATCCCTGGTTGCCACACATCGCAAACCATTTTTGAGTAATGATGAAACGCAGTTTATCCTGTACCGTTCCGGCGGCAGGATAAACGGTCCAGTAACCCGGCGCTCCGTTAATTGCCCCTGTAAGGTAATCACTGTCTATAGTAGATGTTGCCGGTGCACCATAAATAGCATCTAATCCGGTACTGTAATAATCAAAATTAGCCTTGATACCAGCGTAAAAAAGAGATTGGTCAGACATAGTACCAGTAGCCCAGCCTCTTGCAGCTACCTCAGCTTGCAAAAAGTAACTCTCCCAGCTTGTTAGGAAATTTACAGGTGCATTACCCGACGCTGCATTATTTGCATCACCACCTACATAAATACTTGGCAACGAAAAGGAACCTGCCGCAAGCACAGCATCGTAATTACCCTGCGGAACGCCGGTAACTGCGTTGTTTGAATTAAGCTCATAGAATACATATGCACGGGGATCTCCGTTACTATTCATACTATCGATAACAGTTTTGCTGCCAACCAGGTTTTGCGTACCTGCCAGCGTGGTTGAGCTTGCCTCTGCATAAAGCGGGTTTTTACTAGCCGCAGAGTAGCCGAAACCAATTTTTGCATCATCGCCAGGCCCTATCAAACTAAAGCCCGGGGTTGCGTACAATGCAGCTATGCCAGCTTTTGCATCAACAGGATCGATGCCCGACATACGAAGCAGTATTCTCAGTTTAAGTGTATATGCGAATTTCTGCCACTTGGTCATATCACCACCATACATAAGGTCATCAGCGCCCGGCAAAATTGCGTCAGCCGGATTCATCAGTTTAAGGCCTGAATCAATATCGGCAAGTATACCATTATAAATTACCCTTTGTGAGTCAAATTTCGGATTCAGGATGTTGCTGTCTGCTACCTGTCCTTTCAGCGCTTGTTTATATGGCGCATCGCCAAACGCATCAGTTATCAGCTGGAAAGTATACGCCTTCATTACGTAGGCAATTGCCACGTATTGCTTTTTCTTTTGAGAATCCGCAAGCTTGGTAAGCTGGTAGAAATTTTCAGCTGCGGTATACATTTCACTCCACGGCCCTACAAAATAATCCTGGCTGGGCGCATATTGCTCCACCGACCGAAATTGACTGGAATTCGGGTTTTGCGTCCAGTATTCTGCCCAAAAAGATCCATTTACCTCAAAATCCGAACCTAGAGAATACGCCACGTACAATTGCGCTGCAGGCAGCAGCGTTTGTACAGTCGCAGTTTGTGTGATATTCGGGTCTTTATTTACGTTCATAAATTTCCGGCAGGAAGCAAACCCCAATGAAAGGCCTGCCACCACTATGAAAATATTTCTTCTGTTTATTGACATACAAGTATTTTTTGTAGTTATTAAGGTTTAGAAAGTAACTTTTAAGAATGCTCCATAATTTCTTAAAGACGGACGCCCTGTAAAGTTAAATCCCTGGCCATTTTGTGTTGCGCCGGCTGAGCTCTCTTCCGGATCATCATATTTATTGCTTTTTGCAGTCCATATAAGCAGGTTATTACCAAATATACCTGCCTCTAGTGAGCCGAATGGGCTGTGCATATAGTATTTCTGAGGTATCTTATAAGACAGTGCGGCCTCTTGTAGTTTCACGTAGCTTGCATCCACAAGGCCCTGGCCCGGAAGGTTGTTGCTTTCTATATTAGTGTAGTAAGTGTAGGGCGAAAATGGCGTAGTGTTCTTCACATAGTTACCGGTATTGCCTATCTCATTTACAGAATTAGCCCATACATACGGGTTGCGGTTGTTAACCGTTGTTTCCTGCGAAGTTCCGTTGAAATCAGTGTTCAATTTATTTTCACTGAAGAATTTGCCACCTTGCTTGGTCACAAACAATACATGCAGCTTTATGCCCTTGTAGCTAAGATCAGTACCCCACGATGCCTGGAATTTAGGTTGGAACGATCCATCATAAATAGCTTTTTTCGTAGCTATCGGCAAGCCGGTTTTAGCATCAACCAATACAGACTGCTGGCCATTGTAATTTACATACTGTAAGTCGGTAGTATAAAAAGTACCTAATGGATGCCCCACGGCAGCTACTATATCCATCCCTTGGAAGCCGTTGGCGCCAGGCCCTACAGATACATGGTCAAGTCCGCTGGTCAGGCTTTCTACATTATTGATATTATGTGTGTACGTACCGAAGAGGTCCCATCTCAGCCCGTATTTTGTGCTGATCGGCGTTCCTCTCAGGCTTATTTCTTCGCCTTTGTTACTGATATCACCTATATTCTCAAATTCAAATCCATAACCTGAACTTGGAGGAAGTGTAACCGCAGTGATCAGGTTATGGGTATACGATTGGTAATAAGTAAACGATAGCGATATGCGATCTTTAAGAAATGAAAGATCAACCCCCGCCTCATAATCATGTGTCAATTCTGGCTTTAGGTTAGCAAGGCCAAAAGTGTTTGATATCTGGTATGCAGCTACACTGTTAAAAGGTGGCGCTATATTACCAAACGAACCACTGCCCGAAGTTGGGATGCCGCTCTGGGTATAGCCTGCCGGGTTATTGGCATATGGGATCGCATCGCTACCCACACCAGATACACCCAAACGCAGTTTACCATAATTCAATACCTTGTCTTTAAACTTGGTCCCGTTCAGGCGTTCAGTAAACACCCACGATACACTCGCTCCCGGATAAAAGTAAGAATTATGATCTTGCTGTAATGTAGAAGACCAGTCGTTACGGCCGGTAAGATCCAGGTATACCTCTCTTTGATAATTAAGTGCTATATCCGCATAAACACCAAACTTTCTTGACTGCGTGATATTATTATTAGTAATAACAGGGCTAACGTTATTGGTAAAGTTATAAAAGTTAGGTATCACCAACCCGTTTGTGCCTGGGTCTATCACAGCGCTAAGCGATGCATCATCACGAATGGTAACGTTATGGCCTGCTATAACATTAAGCCCAAAATTGTTGCTTAACGGGTGAGCGTAAGTAGCGATCAGGTCATTGTAAAACCTCATACCTGAATAGTTATTTTGTGCCAGGCCGCCCGCATTAACCGAGTTATTGCCTATATAAAAAGGATCAACTGGCTGGCCATTGAATTCTGGCGTTTTATACACAGACCTGTCTGACGTCACATCAACGCCCACACGGTCATAAATATTAAACTCACCTTTTTTATATCCTATTTTCATATCCCCTATCACCCTGTCGGTCTTATCACGGTTGTCATAATTCTGGGCTATCCAGTATGGGTTCTTGGTATAAGCGCCATAATACCCGTAGCGCTCCACACCCGCCGTATCTAAATACTGCTGAGAGTAAAAATGATTACCTGTATTTTTCAATTCCGAAATAGGAATGTCACGAGCGGTCTGGTAAAGGTTAGAAAGTACGCCGCCAGATGATTGGCCGCTGTTTTCCGCACGTGAATACGAATTAATATAATTTACATTGATCTCTGAGTAAAAGTGATTAGATAATTGGGTAGTACCATTAAAGCGAATGCTGTATTTATTATAGAATGTATTAGGTACTACGCCATTACTGTTCAGTGCGTTTAAGGAAAGAAAGTAGGTTGAAGTTTCAGTTCCGCCGGAAAGCGACACGAAGTTGTTCAGATCTTTACCATGCTGGTAGAAGCTCTTTATATTATCTGGCTGCGCCGAATATGGCTTTACCAAAGACTTGCCATCTATTACCTGGCCCCATGGACGAAGTTGGTTATCAAAAGGCGCTCCCCAGCTAAAATTTTCCCTGCGGTCGTCAGCTACGCCATTATATATATTTCCCTGTCCGTAGGTGTTCTGCAGGTCTTCATATTTCAGTACGTCCGATTGTGTGTAAGTTGCTTTGTAAGTGATGTCCAGCTTGTTCGGCTTGCCTGGTTCCGTACGCCTTCCTGTTTTGGTAGTGATCATTACTACACCATTAGACCCTTGCGATCCATAAAGAGTAGCGCCTGCGGCGCCACCTAATACTGATACCGATTCTATTTCGTCCGGGTCCAGGTCATTTGCGCTATTACCAAAATCCACCTGTGTCAGCACACTGCCGCCTGTAGCAGAAAGTTGGGTCGCTTGCGTTCTGTCATAGTTATTCATTATTACACCATCCACAACTATCAGTGCATTGTTGTCTTTCAAAATCGACTTTTCACCTCTCAGGATGATACGTGTAGATCCGCCCGGGCCACCTGTAGTACTGGTGATATTAGCGCCCGCCACTTTACCTGCAAGGCTCGATAGTGTACTTGTATTATTGCCTGAAGTAAGCTCTTCATTATTTAATGTAGTAGAGCTGAAGCCAAGCGATCTCTTTTCTCTTTTTACCGCCTGTGCTGTAACAACCGTACCTTCCAGTTGCTGTGCCATAGCCTGCAATTTTATATTCAGCGATTGGCCGGTTTCCCGTAACTCGCGTGTATTATAGCCTACAGCCTGTATTACTATCGTATTGCTGCCATCCGGAACGTCGAGCATAAAGTCTCCGTTTATATCTGTAACAGTGCCTAACTGGGTGCCTTTAACAGATACGCCGGCTCCGGGATAGCCCAGGCCCTTTTCATCGGTAACTTTACCGGTTAGCGTGTGCGTGGTTTGAGCGAAGGACTGTATTCCAAACGTGAGCAGTAATACAATGAGTAAACAAACTCTTTTCATGTTATTTTATTTAAAAATGCGCTTAATGGTCATTAATCAGACACCCATACCAAGCCCTTATAGTAAGACTTGTCACGGATATTTGGGGTGAATTTATTACAACATTGTGAATAAACAAAGCTTTCATTTGATTATTCTTAACAATTAGATATTCAGCCACTGCAGTTCCTGTGTTACACCGGGGTTTTTACTCCGGCATCACAATACCAAATGGCAGCCTGCTCCTTCCATTTACCTTTGCACCGTCACGTCAGGGCGCTTTTTACATTGTCATGCAGCATATTTCAGTTCGATTTTCTATTTTTATAAAATATTTTGCTTATTTTTGCATTGATTACCAGATAGTTATATCGTTGTCATAAAATTTCTTAATGAATTTCTTGGCTATCTCATTATCCCTCTCTACCTTCGCACTCCAAATTTTTAAATAACCTCTTCTGAGGTTTTTGCTTTTAACTTTTTAACTTTTGACATTAAAAAATGAGACACCTAAGTTTTAAAACACAATCTGCCAACGAAACTATCGTAAAACGCGAGTGGCATGTGGTAGACGCAACTAACCAGACGCTTGGCCGTATGACGTCGCAGATAGCATCTATCCTGCGCGGTAAGAACAAAGCATATTATACACCCCATTTCGACTGTGGTGATTATGTCATCGTCATCAATTCAGGTAAAGTAAAACTTACCGGCAACAAGCTGGACGACAAAGAATACCAGACCTATTCTATGTACCCGGGTGGCCAGAAAATAGAAATGGCTAGCGAAATGATCACACGCCGCCCTAACCTTATGATAGAGCGCGCTATAAAAGGCATGCTTCCTAAAAATCGCCTGGGCCGTGCAATGTATAAGAAGCTTTTCGTTTACGAAGGCGCTGAGCATCCCCACAAGGCACAAAACCCTAAAGTACTTACTACAGTAGGTATAGGAAAAAAATAAACAACCTGAACAATATTAAAATAACAAAAACCATTAATAAATAAAAATGGAAAAACAGAAAAACGCCGTTGGCCGCCGAAAGGAAGCAGTAGCTCGCGTATACCTGAGCAAGGGCACCGGTAATATCATGGTTAATGACAAGGAATATAAGAACTACTTTCCTATCATGTACCTGCAAAACCAGGTAGAAATGCCGATGAAAACAGTAGATGTTGCAACCTCTTTCGACCTCGTTGTAAATGTAAAGGGTGGTGGCCCAAAAGGCCAGGCCGAAGCTATTAAAATGGCTATAGCCCGCGTATTGTGCGAAGTAAACCCTGAGTATCGCCCGGCTTTGAAAAAAGAAGGCCTCATGACCCGCGACAGCCGTATGGTAGAGCGTAAGAAATTCGGTAAAGCCAAAGCACGCCGTAGCTTCCAGTTCTCTAAACGTTAATTCATTGGCCATGTGGGTGCGCATACTATTGCGCATCCGCCCTACAAAATATTTTTATAACATTCAAGAAATTATTTAAATGGAAGATACTAAAACATTACACCAGCAGCTCCTTGAGGCTGGCGTGCACTTCGGCCACCTGAAGAAAAAATGGAACCCAAAGATGTTGCCATACATCTTTGCTGAAAAAAATGGCATTCACATCATTGACCTCAATAAAACCATTGAAGGCCTTGACGAAGCTGCTGCAGCGCTGAAATCTATCGCCAAAAGCGGTAAGAAGATCATGTTTGTAGCTACTAAAAAACAAGCTAAAGAAATAGTTGCCGAGGCTGCAGCAAGGGCTAATATGCCTTTCGTTACAGAGCGTTGGTTGGGTGGTATGCTCACTAACTTCAGCACTATCCGCAAAAGCGTTAAGAAAATGCTGAGCATCGAAAAAATGCTCCAGGACGGTACTATGGATAGCGTTACCAAAAAAGAACGCCTTACCCTTACCCGCAGCAAAGAAAAAATGGAAAAAGTATTAGGCGGTATCTCCCAGATGGGCCGTACACCTGCTGCTTTGTTCATGGTAGATATCAGCCACGAGCATATTGCACTGGCAGAGGCTAAGCGCCTTGGTATCGCCACTTTCGCTATGGTAGATACTAACAGCGACCCTACCAAGGTAGATTTCGCTATACCTGCTAACGATGATGCTACCAAGTCTATCGCTATCATCACTACATACCTTACAGCTGCAATACTGGAAGGCCTGCAGGAGCGTGCACAGGTGAAAGAAACTGACGAAGATGCTAACGTAGATGATGCTAACGAAAACCGTCGTGGTCTGGAAATAACAGAAGAAGATGGTGAAGGCGGACGCCGTGGCGGTGGACGCGGACGTGGCAGAAGTGCCGGCGCAGGCGCTGGTGCAGGCGCTCCCGGCCGTGGCCCTGGTGGTGGCCGTGGCAATGCCAGCGGTGGTGCTGGTGGCAGGTCTGGCGGCCCAGGTGGCAGCCGTGGTCCGGGTGGTGGCGGAAGCCGTCCAGGTGGTGGTGGTGGCAGTCGCCCGGGTGGCGGTGCTGGAGCCAGCAGGCCAGGTGGCCCTGCAAGGCACTAAGCCATTTCCCATCAAACACTAATAGTTTAAGGTCTTAACTTTTTACTTTTGAGTTAACTTAAAGCCCCATATTTGGGGCTTTAATAATAAAATACGACTTTTGCACCCTGAATTAAAAAACTAAAGATAAAATTTAATAAAATGAGCACAGTAACAATATCAGCAGCTGAAGTAAACAAGCTGCGTCAGCAAACAGGAGCAGGTATGATGGATTGCCGTAAGGCCCTGGTGGAAAGCAATGGCGATTTTGAGAACGCTATCGATTACCTGCGCAAAAAAGGCCAGAAAGTAGCCGCTAACCGTAGCGACCGCGAAGCTAAAGAAGGGGTAGTAATAGCAAAAGCATCGGCCGACAATAAATATGGTATCGTCATCACTCTTAGCTCTGAGACCGACTTCGTAGCAAAGAACCAAGAGTTCGTTGATTTCGCCATGAAAGTTGCCGACATAGCCCTCGAAAGCAAAACAACCACAACAGAAGACCTCGCTGCCACTAAAATGGACAATGCCACAGTAGGCGAAAAGCTGATGGAAATGGTAGCCAAGATAGGCGAGAAGATAGAAATAGCCCGTTTCGAGCAGGTAACCGCAGAATCAGTAGTGCCTTATATCCACTCTGGCTACCGTATAGGTGTGCTGGTAGGTATGAACCAGCCAGCTACCGACGAGATCATTGCCGCAGGCAAAGACGTAGCTATGCAAATAGCTGCAATGAAGCCAATGGCAGTAGACGCCGACAGCGTATCAGCCGAAACCGTAGCCCGCGAAAAAGCCATAGCAGTAGAGCAGATAATGGCAGAAGGCAAACCAGCCGATATGGCCGAGAAAATAGCCGCAGGCAAGCTCAACAAATTCTTTAAAGACAACACCCTGCTCCCACAGGCATTTGTAAAAGACAACAGCAAAACCGTAGCCGAATACCTTACCTCAGTAAGCAAAGGCCTCACTGTATTTTCCTTCCAGCGCATAGCAGTAGGGGGATAAGTTTGATCGTTTGATATTTCCTGAGCGCCTTTTATACTTTGTATGAAAGGCGCTTTTTGTTTACTACAAAAACTAAAAAGGTGTTCACGTTGGTGGCCTTTCGGGAACGTGAAGAAAAACCCCGCTGACTTAAGGTACTAAAAAGGCGTTTTTGTTTTATTCCTTTTCCCAAGCTTGCTGTAATACGCTTTTGCTTCCTCTACATTCATTGGCGTATTCTCATCCTCTTCCATCAGCTTGTGCAGGCTATAATTTTCAAGGATCTCTTCTATTTTCTCGTAGGTCTTAATATTAAGCTGTACCACTATTTTTTTTATTGCCCCTGTCCGTTACGTAATTAGGCTTAAGATCCATCATACAATTCTCCAGATAAGCAGCGGTGCTATCAATTGTTTTTCAATGGTATCGTCTTTGTATATAATTGTTTCCCATTGTTATACATCACAACAACTTTTGCGCTTAAACCATATCCTGTGTATGTATGAAAATAGTCATTCACATTGGGGCCATATACACTTCCTGTTTTAGAATCCATTTGTCCTAAGCTGTAGCTATACGTAATTCGCACATCCGATTCTTTCGAAATTTCCCCAAAATAGGCAAAACTATAAAATACATAGCCCCCACTTAATAAGGTATCTTTTGGTACTACGATTTCACTAAAGATCAATGAGCTATCTTTTGCCGCATAAAATCTTTTAACTTCATCCGAAAAAAGTAAATCCTGGTTTTCTTTTTTTAATACGGCAAAAAATCTTCTTTCTTCTGCCTGTAGCGGTTTGCTTATTGTATAATATTCCGCGTTACCCGCACTTGTTATTGTTTTGTTCGTTGTTGTGTCTCCCGTAGTCGTTTCCTTTGCAATTGTACTTTTTTTATTTACCGTTGCATCACTCTGGCAGCTAAAACAACTGAATATTGAAATAGCAAGAAAGTAGTATAATTGTTTTCGCATCTTTTTAATTTTTTAATTTTGCACCCTCCAGGTATTTCGCATTTATTTTTGCACTTACTTCCTTCTTCGTTATTTTGCCATCTTTATCAGCGTCCAGCTTTTCATTTTGAGTGTAGGCCAGTGAGCCTTTTGTAAATAAAACATAATCAAGGCTCTGGCCTATCGCCTTTGGGTATAATACAGCCATGTAAGTATCTTCGAGCGTTTTTAATTTGCCCTTATAGTCCATAAAGTACTTTTCTACGTATTTCAGCTGTTCTACCGCAGTCATTTTCGAGAGCTTTTCGGTTGTAGTATTCAGATGTGTAGCCGTAAAAGACATAAACTGAATTAATCCTGTGCCAGACGACCCGTTTAAATTCTTCTGTGACGGGCTGAATGATCCCGCGGTTTCAAAGGCCATTATTGTCATTAAATAATTTACGTCTATATCCACACTCTGTGCCACTCTTTGAGCCTCTGCCCTGAATTCGGCGCTAACCTTCGAGCCAAAATAAATGCTTTCCGTATTCTGTGTGCCTATAGCATGGTAAAACCCTTGTGATGGAATAAACCTTCCCGAGGGATAGTTGGAAACAAACGATTCTACCCTGAATCTGACTGGCTTTATCAATTTCCATTGTGGAATACCACTTCCCGGCATATACTGTTTATCAAGGTTCATGTGCTCATTATGTTTTATTACAGGCACAACCTTAACCAGCCTGGCTGATCCGTGCAGGCTCCACGTTCGTTTTACATTTCTTTTCTTTATATCCCCGCCGGGGTCTTTAGGATCATTGATATTCCCATAAATCTTCGCCGTCCGGTGATCGGCAACTTGTGTATAACCAGCAAATAAAAAACCACTGTTTGAGGGCAGTTCTTCTGCAACCAGAAAATAAGCGCCATTTCTTAGTCTGCCTTTGTGAAATCCAAGCCTTTTTTCTATTTCAGCTAATGTATGTCCCTGTATATTAATTTGCTTTGTAACAAAACCCGCTTGAAAAGCCATTTTACCTACTTGCATAATCTGATTTTAGATAATTAGAATGAAAAACACAAACAATATACTATTTTTTTGATAAAAGTAAAGGCCCAGCTTCAACAAAAATTGTCGGATCCGAAAACTGGTTTTACATCTTATATCCAAGCTGTAGATATTCCCTATCAGCACAATTTTAAGAACTTTTATTTATTCGGAGCCTTCTCTCCAATCACAGGCACTCACTTTACAGTAGAGCTCCCAAAGTGCAATGGAGATTGTTTTCAGGTCTATCTGGATGAATTTAGTAAGCAGGATCCTACTGAGTTCAAAATTATCTTCCTCGACAATGCAAGCCGGGATTGATTATTAGCGTTATCTCCTGAAGGGTTTGTGCTGTCATTGCTTTTGGTTAATACCAAATGTTGATTTTTTACCGTTCAAAAACTTTTTCGACCGTTCGGAAACTTTTTTGCGTTAAAACGAGCATTCGGCATAATATTCGCAATTCAATTATTTCATTAATTGTTCAAAAGTATAATAATAAAAAATGTATAAGTGAAAGCATCTGTCCGGCAATTTCTTATAGAAAATCTAACAATGCCAGCTCCACGCCCGCGACATTTAGTGTATGACACCAGCTTTGATTATACAAGTGCGGAAACTGGTGTTGAGCCACACCAAAATAGTACGAATATCCTTGATGCCGGGGCTATATGCGTTATTAATTCATCCTAAGAGCATAAGCATACTGCAAAAATTAGTTTGCGAACACAATTTATTGACAACCCTTCTTCCAATTAAACCCAAACCTATATGATACACGCATATCTAATCTTAACATGCTCAACTCCCGAGAAAACTAATATCCAGGTGAAAAGGCTTCAATCCGGGAATCATTGTTTCTTCATCCATTTTGATCAAAAACTCCGTATTGATACCAACGATCCATATTACAAGGAACTGGCCGCCCAAACGAATGTCGTGATCTTAAAAAAAAGGATAAATGTGCAATGGGGCTCGTTTAGAATTGTTGAAGCAACAGTGGGACTCATCAGGGAAGCATTGAAGCATAAAAATGTATCGTACCTGCATTTATTAAGTGGTGAATGCCTTACCGTAAAATCAGCAAGTTATATCAGTAATTATTTTGAAAGAAATAACGGAAAAGAATTTATTGATAATTTTATTATGCCTGAAAGCAGTGCTGAGCATTCCTTAACCTACAGACGGTTGGATAAATACCACTTTCATAGTTATTTCAATCCGCGATCTCCAAAAATAAAAGATAAGCTCATAAAGAACGTCAATTCGGTATTCAGAAAAATGCAAAAAATATTAAAGAAAGCTGGCATTTACCGACGTTATTCAGGCCACTATCCGAGACTAAATGCAGGGAGCCAATGGTGGAGTTTATCTTACGGCGCATGCCAATATCTTGTTACATACATTGATCAAAATCCGAAATTTTATGAAAGGTTTAAATATACGCAGGTATCTGATGAGATCCTGTTTCAAACAATAATCATGAACAGCCCGTTTGCCGAAAAGGTAGTAAATGATAATTTACGGTTCCTGCATTTTGGTAAGAATGGCGCATACGCTGAACCTTTAACAATGGAACATTTAGGGGATTTAAAAAATGAAAATGTTCTATTTGCAAGGAAATTTACCAAAGACAGTGAGTCGCTGCTGTCGTTCTTAGAAAGGTATATTTATAGACAGACAAAACAACCCATGCATTAAAAAAGAAGGGCGAACTTCAGGATTAATTAGAGAAGTATCTCTGTCCCCGCAGAGTCCCGCGAAAAGCGGAGACTCTGCGGCAATCAAGATACTGAAGCCCATAATTATCATATAAGTCTTTGCACCGGCTGTTCCGGATTTGTAATCGGGAACCACATGGTTGGGGATTTGCAATCCCTTTATAGCTATCCGTACCCGCTCCCATTATAACGCCCTACATTTGTAAGAGAAGTAACGAAATGAAAAACATTATAAACATATCACCTATCATTTTCACATACCAGGGCGCCAAAATACAAGAAAAACATACGCACCCGCTCCCCCAAAAACACCCTAAAACCCTTGCCACACTGCATTCCATTTTTTCACAAAACGAATATAATAAACCGCAATTTAACTGACCACACGATCATTTACGCCATATATCACAGTTCACTCACCGCCGCCTGCGTAACAAGAGAAAGCCCCTTTAGGGGTTTGGGGTAAATAGTCTGCTCCTCCCCAAAAAACGCTCTCAAACCCTCGCCCACACTGTGTTTCATTTTTTCACCTACAACAATATAAACTTTAATTAACACATGACAGATAACTAACTGCCAACTGCGTAACAAGAGGAAGCCCCTTTAGGGGTTTGGGGTGTAGCCTGCGTATCACACATTTCGCTACTTTAGCCGCTGCATGAAGCGCTGGCCGTTACATAAGGCATATTTCTGGGAGGTAGCACCCTTCTTCAGGCTGTTGCTGCCATTGGCTGTAGGTATCCTCTGCTATGAAAAAGGGTGGCTGCCATTGCTTAATGGTTGGAGTGCCTTCGTTACGGCGGCTATAGCTTTCGCGCTGTTTGTAGCCGTGTTCCTCATCAATAAGTCCGGCGGGTTATACCGCGCGGCGACCTTTTGCCTGCTAAGCATCATGCTGCTGGCCACCGGCTATTCCTCATCATGGTACAACGATGTCCGGAACCATGCACGATGGTTTGGCAACAGTATCACCGGCAACAGCACCTACCTGGCACGGGTAAATGGCGCACCAGTAGAAAAAGACCGCTCGTGGAAGGTGCCGGTAACCATTGTAAGCGCCATAAAAGACCGTAAGGTTACCGCCCTGGAAGGCGAGGCGTTCCTATACCTCTACAAAGACCACCTGCCCATGCAGCTGCAAAAGGGCGACACCCTCTTTGTGCCCGGCAAGTGGCAACCCATAAAGAATGCCGGCAACCCCTTCGAGTTCAACTATGCCCAGTATTGCCGGCAAAACGGCCTCCATTACCAGCAATCCTGCTCCGCAAAGGACATCAGGCTCTATGCCACTAACGATGAAGCTGCAGCCCCCATCATAGACCGCACCCACAACTGGTGCATGGCGCAGCTGGCCAGGTACATCGCTGACCCAAAAACAAAAGGCCTCCTCCAGGCCATGCTTCTCGGCGACGAAGTAAACCTCGATGAAGACCTCCGTCAGTCCTATGCTGATACCGGCATCATACACATCATAGCCATATCTGGCGGCAACGTTACCATCTTCTTTATCGTCATCTCCTTCCTGCTATGGTGGCTCAAAGACAGGAAGCATCTGTGGGTCAGGTATGCTATAGCCTTCCCGTTGGTCTGGTTTTACGTCGTTATGGCCGGCGCACCGCCATCTGCCATCAGGGCCGCCATCATGTTTTCCATACTCGCCGTCTCTGTAATGCTCAATAAGAACAACAATAGCCTCAACACCTTGTTCACAGCCGCTTTCATCCTGTTGTTTGTGCAGCCTATGTGGCTGTTCTCGCTAGGCTTCCAGCTGTCCTTTGTAGCCGTACTGTCCATCATCCTTTTTTACAAGCCTATATATCGCTGGTTTACGCCTAAGCGCTGGGTCACACGTAAACTATGGGAGGTGGTTGTAGCAAGCATAGCAGCAGAGATACTCGTAGCGCCCTTGGTCATCTATTACTTCCACACCTTTCCGCTGCTGTTCATTGTGGCAAACGTTACTGCCTATATCTTTATGACCATAGTGCTGATAGCCAGTATGCTCGTTATAGTCCTCTGCTGTATACCCATCGTAGCAACCTGCATCGGCATTATCACGGTTTGCCTGGTTACAATGTTCGATCGGTTTGTGGTGTGGCTGCAGGCATTAAACCCCACGTCCTTCCATTTCTTAATGATCACAGCAGTAGAGTTGCTATTAGTCTACATCATAATAGCCGGCATCACCACATTTCTCATAAACAAGGAAAAACGTGGCCTGGCTACCGGCCTGGCTACTGCCGTGTTGCTGCTCCTCTCCTTTTGCCATAGCGAATGGGCAAGGCTGCACCAGCACCGGCTGGTAGTCTATAATGCCGGAAAGGCGAATCACATAGACCAGATAATGGGCGGCCGCTTTACCGTCATCAGCACAGACACCGCTAACTCAAAGAAAATAAGCTATGCTGTAAAGCCCGCACACATTAACTGGCGCGCCTGGCAGCAGGATAGCACAGCAGAACGGGAGTTATTTAGCATAGGGGATAAAACAGTGCTTATACTAAACAGGGATATGATTACCGACGACCACTTTCCAGTTGACTACCTCGTTATCAACTACACCGGAAAACCAGACCTGCAGCAGCTACAAAAGACATTCACACCATCTGCTATCATTGTAGGAAACAACTACAGCAGCCGGGAACAGGAAAAACTAGCCAGCGAATTCCGGAACAAAGGAGTCAATATCTATTCCATTGCCGAAAGGGGCGCATTTGTGCTGAATTGAGTTATCTTTTCTTAAAGTATTCCCAAAACAACCGCCTGCAACCATTTGCTCCGGTATGTTCTTTAGTTTTACATAATATCATCGTGGTTTGCGTATAGCAGTATTTATATCTTCTTTTCTCTTAATGGTTTTCAGTGTGCAGGCGCAAACACTGATGAAGGGCATTGTATTGGACGGAGAAACCGGCAAACCGTTATTCTCCGTCAGCATCTTCAACCTGTCGAACGAGCAATCTACCACCACCAATGAACAGGGCTATTATTCACTACCAGTGAAGCAGGGCGATGAGCTATCTTATAGCCTGATAGGGTATCATACCTCACAGCGCCTGGCTACTCCCGGTTCAGACCTCACTGTAGAGCTCCGGCCACTGAGTGTGCAAATGCAGGAATATATCTTGCATCCCGACTATACGCCCTTTCAAAAAGACTCTGCGGAAATGGCCAGCCTCTATGGCAAAGAGCTGAATACCACCCGGGTTAAAACCTCTGTTGGCAGTGCAGATGGCGGCGGCCTTGCGGTAAACGGGCTTATTGGTGGCGCAGTGCAAAAAATGTCGAAGAGCTACAAGAAGAATAAGAAATTTAAGGAAACCTTTAAACAAGACCAGGAACAAAAGTATATAGATACACGCTATACACCTCAACTGGTAAACGGCATCACGAGCTTTTCAGGAGATACCCTGGCTACTTTTATGAACCTGTACCCAATGGAATATCCATTTGCAAGAGCAGCCACTGACCTGGAATTGAAAATGTGGATACGTGGCAATTATAAAGACTACTTACTAAAAGAAAAAGCAATACTCAAAAAAGATCATAATTAAGCCCTTTGTGGCCTTAACTTTTAACTTTTGGCTTACAACAGTACCTATTACCCCTTCGTTTTAGTATTTTTGCGGTTTTCACTACAAGCGTTATCTCCATGTGGCATAAGATAGCCGCGTTTATTATAAAATTCCGTATTGCACTGCTGATCTCGCTGCTGGTGAGCACTGCCATTATGGGGTACTTTGCATCGCAGGTAAAGCTGAGCTATGAGTTTACCAGCGCAGTGCCCACAGATAATGCCAAATATATTGAGTACCAGAACTTTAGAAAGCAATTTGGCGAAGATGGCAACCTGATGGTGGTAGGCGTGCAGACCAAGGACTTCTTTACCCCATCCTTTTTTAACGACTACGCAGTACTTGCAAAACAGGTGGCAAAGATCCATGCGGTAGAGAATGTGCTGAGCATACCCGGCTCTATAACGCTTACCAAAGACACCGCAACTGAAAAGCTAAAAGTGTCCCCTATTGCCGGCGACCCACCTTTTAGTAATGTGGATAGCATTAGGCAGATCTTCCTTAACCTTCCTTTTTATAAAGGCTTCCTTTATAATAATGCTGAAACGCCTGCTTATATGATGGCGGTACGTATAGAAAAGAATGTGCTTAACTCAGCAAGCAGGGCAGCCGTTATCGACAGCATATTATCGCTAGGCAATGCTTTTGGGCAAAAGCATAATACGGAGATGCACTATTCAGGCCTGCCGCTTATACGTACAGAGATGGCCGTAAAAGTGCAGTCGGAGATGAGGCTTTTCCTTATCCTGTCTTTTGTACTTACTGCCGTAATACTGGTGCTGTTTTTCAGGTCTTTTACTGCAGTGCTATCTTCTATGCTGGTTGTGGCTATAGGCGTGGTATGGTCTATGGGTACCATAGTATTGCTTGGTTATAAGATCACGCTGCTTACGGCTCTTATTCCGCCACTGGTAGTGGTAATAGGGATTCCTAACTGTGTGTACCTGCTGAACAGGTATCATTACGAATACCAGAAGAACCCCAATAAAATGAAATCCCTGCTGCGCATGGTAGACAGGATGGGCATCGTTACCTTCTTTACCAACCTTACGGCAGCTATTGGTTTCGGGGTATTCTTTTTTACAAAGAGCGTATTGCTTAAGGAGTTTGGCCTTGTGGCTGGTATCAATATCCTGGGGCTGTTCTTTATCTCCCTGATATTCATCCCGGCATTTTTCAGCTTCCTGCCGCCACCAGATGTGCGCCACACCAGCTACCTTGATACCAACTGGATAGATAAGCTGCTTACCCGTATTACCAACTGGGTGTTCAGCCATAGGGTGTGGATCTACGGCTTTACCATTATTGTCTGTGTATTCTCAGTGATAGGCCTGACCAAACTGCGCAACAATGCACATATTGTAGATGACCTGCCAAAGTCGGATAAGGTATTTATGGACCTTAAGTTTTTTGAGAAGAACTTTAAGGGTGTGATGCCATTGGAGATAATGATAGATACCCGGAAAAAGAACGGTGTGCTGTCGCTGGAAATACTGGGCAAAATGGACAGGCTGGTGGATACGCTTGAGAAGTATCCTGAGATTGGCCGCCCTCTTGCTATAACCGAAGGTATCAAGTTTGCCAACCAGGCTTACTTTGGTGGCGATACCAGTAACTATGAAGTGCCGGGCGATATGCTGCAGGCAGCCTTTATTATGCCGTACCTGCGCACCAACAAGGGCGAGAACAACACGATGTTCAACCGCCTGCTGCACTCATTTATAGATAGTAATAAGCAAAAGGCACGTATAAGCGTAAGTATGGCCGATGTAGGCTCCAGTGTATTGCCGGGTTTACTTGACAATATCAGGCCGAAGGTGCTACAGATCTTTGATACGGCCAGGTATAACGTCAATTTTACTGATGCGCCGCAATTCTCTACCAAACCAGACAGCGCTAAAAAGACGGTGGACATTACCTTTACCGGTACTAGTGTTACCTTCCTTGAGGGCAGCAAGTTTATTGTAAATAGCCTGCGCGACAGCCTTATACTTGCTTTCCTGATCATCTTTGGTTGTATGGTGGTGCTTTTCCGGTCGTGGCGTATACTTATTATTTCTATTGTGGTGAATATAGTGCCGCTGCTGATCACCGCGGGGCTTATGGGGTGGATGGGCATCAGGATAAAGCCATCTACGGTGCTGGTATTTAGTGTGGCGCTGGGAATTACCATAGATGTAACCATTCGTTTCCTTGTAAACTTCAAGCAAGAGCTGGCGCGGCACGATGATAGTATAGCAGATACTGTGCACCGGACCATTCATGATACTGGACTAAGTATTATATATACATCGCTGATACTTATAGCTGGGTTTAGCGTATTTATACTATCTCAATTTGATGGTACCAAGTCGCTTGGCTACCTGACTTCTATGACCCTGCTGCTGGCAATGGTTACTAACCTTACGTTATTGCCCGCCCTGCTGCTATGGATGGATAAGGTGATAGAGAAGAAAAACAACCCTGCGGCCTTCCTGATGGAAGAAGATGATAATGATGTAATTAATGAGAATCAGTAATTCCCTATTTTTGCACTTTGTATGGAGTTTGATAAGATAAAAAATAAAGGACAGGCCAGGTTATTCCAGAATGAATACATGGAGATGATGACCAAGACGCACCCAGTGGTTATCTACGCTTTATATTTCCCGATTATTATTTTCATGTTATACTATGGTGCAGCATACAAGGGTATAGCTGCCAGTACCGAAGCACTGTTATTTATGTCGGGTGCGCTTTTCTGGAGCATCTTTGAATACGTGATGCACCGTTACCTGTTTCATATGATAGTGGAAAGCCCAAAGGCCAAGAAATTTGTATATACCATGCATGGTGTACACCACGAATTTCCAAGGGATAAGGAGCGGTTGTTTATGCCGCCTGTGCCCAGCCTGGTGGTAGCGTCTGTTATCTTCCTCATCATGTATGCTATTATGAAGTGGAGCGTACTATCCTTTTTCCCTGGCTTCCTGTTTGGTTATATAGTATATGGGTCTATGCACTTTGCCATACATGCTTTTGCGCCACCAAAATTCTTAAAGGCCCTTTGGCGTAATCATCACCTGCACCACTACAAAGCTCCAGAGAAGGGCTTTGGTGTGAGCTCTGTGCTTTGGGACATTGTGTTTAAGACAGTGCCTAAGAAGGAGGAGATCTAACCTCCTGTTTAATGGTTAATGATCAATGCCTGTGTAGATCTCATATGTGTTGTTTGACATTTATGCCAGGTAATTTTCCCCTTTTTTGTTGAAAAATAAAATCCTTTGTGGGTACGGGTTTCAAGGTCTTTTTGGGGGAGCGGATGGCTTTAATGGTTAATTGTAAATGGTTAATGATCAATGT